>ODAI014453117.1_pt1 | contig 26846 bp, 19 predicted proteins | sample 1539321 | NCBI WGS metagenome assembly ODAI01 (sample SAMN02144231, study PRJEB22623) | gut metagenome | biome: sheep rumen | host: Ovis aries | place: New Zealand
ATCGGCGTGTTAAGTATCTGAGCTGCTCCGTATACTGGGATGACAAGCAGCATTACTATCAGAAGATTTGCTTTGCCACAGACTTTGTAGAATCTGTCTTTTTCTATCTTTCTGATCAGTACAAGAATTAAGCTAAAGAGCCAGAGCATCTGAACGTACCACAGAGGGCCGGAGCCACTGACTGCCATTATCAGGAAGAGGATCGGCTTCGGCACATTGTTCATAGAGTCGAATGCGCCGGACATCAGCATGTTGTAGTAGCCAAGGATCCATCCGAACACCAGAAGACCGATTGTTGAAGGTACAAGATATTTTCTCGTCCTCACTCTTATGAATTCCTTCTCCGTTCGTTTGCCCAGTTCATATCGGGCTGACATTCCGGACACAACAAACAAAAGCAGCATAAACCATGGATAAACTATGTACTGATATGTATCCTGAGGCTGATGCTCACTGAAGGGACCGATGATCCCATGTTGGACTACACCGTTGAATATGTATATAACATGATAGATTACAACCAGCACTACTGTTATCCAGCGAATATTATCTAAATATTTCTTTCTCATCTGTCATTCCTCGCCATTCTCAGAAAAAGCCTTGCCAAACCATTCCCCAAAGGATTCCTTGGGCGGGATCGCTATACCGCGTTTTACATCACCAAGCAGGATCAGTGTATCGCCCGGGTTTATTCCGAATACTTCGCGTGCCTGCTTAGGAATGACTATCTGTCCTTTTTCTCCTACGGTTGCCGTCCATGCATATTTGCCTTTTGGTGCATTCATTCTCTCGATCCTTTCTGTATGACAAGTATGATTTGTATAACTTATTATACTTATCTTCTGTTTATTGTCAAGAAAAAACCGGGGATTACAGAATTCCATTATTATCTTTCTTCCGTAATGCTTCCGCGATAATACTCTTCCAAAATAATCTGTTCATATATTCAATAATCTGATATCATACTATTGGACATTAAAGTATAGGCTTGATTCCGGAGGATTTATGAAAAAAAATCTTGCAGGTATTATTACAGGTTTTATTGTGCTCGGCATCATAATCAGTATTCTCAGATTCTTAGGCCGTTTAGTATTAGCTTTCGGCCTCCCCGGATTGGCTCTTATCGTGATATTTATATTTATCGCAAAACAAGCCAATTCGTCTCAAGGGGGTGGAAGAGGTCCTTCCCAAAACAGGCCTGCGGACCGCAATTACTTTTCATCCGGTTCACAGGATTCTTTTTTTCCTTACAGTTCCAATGATTCCTACTCTTCATATGATTCGTATTCCTCTTATGACTCCTATAGCAGTTATGACTCCTATAGTTCTTACAGCAGCTATTCCGATGCCAAAACCGATTCATATTATGGCGAGTCATACTATCGAGACACCGAATACGGATATGGCTACAATACCATCGACAGATATTACGGCGGATACAACTAGATCGAAAGGCACCAACCATGTCCAACATAGTTCTTACCAACACCTGCAATCTGAAATGTCCATATTGTTTCGCTAATGAATTTGTGAACAGATCAAATTCTGAGATTTCATTCGAAAACTATTTAAAAGCGAAAGACTTTCTAACAAAATATGGTGAAAAAGCTATAGGGCTCATCGGTGGTGAGCCTCTTTTGCATTCAAGATTTGAGGATATCGTTCGAGATGTCATCTATGACAGCAGGATTGAGAAATGCACCATATACACTAACGGGATCAACTGTGATAAGTATCTGGATGTGTTTAGCAACAGCAAGATAAGATTCCTTGTAAACTGTAACTCACCCGAAGACATAGGACACAGGAATTATAAAAAACTATGCGATAACCTGGACGAAATGGTTCTTAAAAGATATATGGGCAATCGCATGTCGTTAGGGATCAACATGTATAAAGAAGATGCCAATTATGACTACATAATTGACCTTTTGAAAAGATACAATTTCAGGCATTTAAGAATATCCATCACAGTTCCCAACAACGACTCGGAGAAGAACTTTAACTCTGTAGAGTATTTCAGAAAAATGAAGCCTTCCGTCGTTGCATTTTTTCACGCATTGGATGATCGCGGCATCATTCCTCATTATGATTGCAATAAAATGCCATCCTGCGTATTGACCGATGAAGAACGCCAATTCATGAAGCATCTGTTCGACAAGATACCCCCTGAAATGAGGCGAAAAGATGAGGATGTAGACACAGTCAGATGCCGTCCGGTAATTGACATCCTGCAAGATCTGACAGCCATCAGGTGCTTTGGTCTTTCGGAAATTTCCAAAATTCCGATATCAGATTTCGAAAATGCCAAAGATCTTCATGAATACTATCTGAGGGAATTCGATGCATATGTACATAACACCGCCAGTTGCAAGGAATGTGCCGGATGCAGCAATCGAAAAGTAGCCAAGTGTACCGGCGGTTGTCTCTCCTATAAAATAAATGATATCAACGAAATGAGGAAAAAATCCGACTCTCTGATAAGTGCACATCTGGAGGGATAAAAGCTATGGCAAAGAAAAGAGAGATTCCTTTAACTCTTAATCTATGCGATATCGGCAGTCAGCTGCTCCGATTCGGAAAGATCGGGCTCCTGCAGCAAAAATACGAACCTTCAGACTATCTGGTAGGTTCTTATTTTTGTGATAACTATTTTATAAAAGAAACAAAAAATCTGATATACGAACCGGTACGCGAAGGCAACAAAGTAAAATGCGTTCTCCCGATTCCAAGTCAAAGTAATCTTGATGATTTCCGAAATACTGTTTGCGAGTTAAAGAAGGAATACAAAGATCACATCTCGGCTTTTGTTGTCAACGACATCGGCACCCTCGACACGATTTCCAAAGATACCGATAATATTATTTTGGGTCGTCTTTTTCATAAACCGATCCGTGATCCCAGATACTCCGAAACAATTACCGACAAGAAATATACTCCTGATATTGAAGTTCTGAGATTGATTGATAAATACAAAGTATCCGGAATTGAATTGGAAAATATTTACGATGATATCAGCTGTCCGGAGTTGTCATGTGATATTCACATACACCAAAACTACTGCTATATGAGCTGCACCAGGAGCTGTTATTACGCCTCTGCATCTCAACCTACCGAGCACAAGTTCAGACCGAACAATCCCTGCGACCTCTCCTGTGAAAGAAACATCCACAGAGTAAAGCTTCAAACAGGTCAGGAAGTATTTATGCTGGGGAAGGGTCTTTGCTTCAAGACAAGTCCACATCCGTTTGCCGGTGAGGATCATCTTAAATCGATCATTTACACTCCTGTTGATGAACTACTGGGAGGCAATGTATGAATATACTGACTCCATACAGTAAAGAGGTTGATATCAAGAAACTCAAAGAATCCGGTGCAGATGAGCTGTACTTTGGCTTCTACGATGATGAATGGACCGATAGATTTGGCGAATTCTCATACATCAACAGAATGTCGGATTTTAAATCCAGAGCAAACGCCGTACCTTTTAAGCACACTGCCGATCTTATCAGTCAAATAAAAGAGACCGGTTTAAAAGCATACATAACCATGAATGCTGCTGAGTATTCAAAAGAGCAATCAATAGTACTGGACGAATATCTTGATCATTTATCAGACAATAGTCCTGATGGGATAATCGTTTCTTCACTTGCGTCGGCTATACAAGTGATGTCGCATGGCATGAAGGCTGTCGCCGGCACCATGTGCGGGATCTTCAACGAGAGCATCCTCTCCCGGTACATAGACGCCGGTGTCACCCGGATCATCCTCCCCAGAGAACTCATATTATCCGAAATAGAAAGTATGTGCAGTTCACATCCGGAGATAGAGTTCGAAGCATTTCTGATGCGAAACGGGTGCGTGTTCGCCGACTCTCACTGTCTGGGCGTGCATGGCCGTAACTACGGAGCTCTATGCCAGGCATTTAAAAACGGTCCATTCAAGGTTGATACTTTGGAAAAGAGTTTTGAGAAAAGGCAGGATTATGACTGGAACATGAAAGTATTTGATATGATGCCCAGAAGCAATGCCTGCGCTGTTTGCGCCATTTACAGACTCATAAAATGCGGCGTATTCGCCGGGAAAATAGTCGGAAGAAATGATGTTCCGGAATCGGTAATGCGTGATATTAAGCTTGTCAAAGAAAATATCGATATCGCTAAGTCATCAAGCTCCGAAGAGGAATATCTCGAAAAAATGATCTTCCCTTCCAACCGCTATAGCATATGTATAAAAGGCCTGGGATGCTATTATCCTGAAGTGCGGTTCCCGTAGACATTAATCGGCTATTGTCAGGGATGGCCGGGATAACTTCCTTGCCTTTGTGGAAACATCCTCTTTTAACTCCTTCGGGATTGATGCTGTATTTTTTCACATTTAGATCCGGCGCTGCCTTTCTTTTCAAACCTTTTTTGCGGAATAATAAAAGAATCTTTCCAGCGCATCCAGGAGTTCTTCCTTGGGCATGGACTTCAGGAGATATCCGTCCGGCTTCTGCTCCAGAAGCTTCATGATCCCCTCCCTGTCATTCTTGCCGGTAAGGAAGATGATCGGGATTCTCTTATTCACGGGATTTGAGCGGATCCTTTGCATGACCTGATCCCCGTTCATGCCCGGCATCTCGTAGTCGAGAAGTATGAGATCCGGTCTCTTCAGATCGAGGTATCCCAGTCCGCTGGGTCCCGATCTCGAGCATTCCACATGGTAGGTTTCCGAAAGCCAATCCTTGATTATGGCAAGGAAATCCGTATCATCATCTATCACAAGTATTCTCCTGGTCCTGGGGATATCCGATACCATATCATGATAATCCGACATATCGGCAGCCATCTTTTTCAGATCTATCGGGCGCGTATATACTGAGCTGATATACTCTTTGTCGTGTGTCTCCAGCGCCGTCTTAAGATCGAGGGGATCTCCGGCCAGACACAGTATCTTGTTGTCATCACGGCACATCTCGGTGAGCATTGCGCTTATGACCTTTGTCTGATCAGCATCCTCAGACGGATAATAAAGTATCAGTTTTGAATCGGCACGATGCTCAAGTATCTCTTCTCTTGTATCCTTTATCGAGATGACATCAAAGTCTTCCTCTTCCAGCGCTTTGGTTATACCTTTCCATACGATGCCCCTGTCCTCACTGACAAGGATTATCTTGCGCTTCTCAAAGGATTTGGTCCGCGTGTTCGCAACGGGTTTCTTTTCCTTGGGCTTCTCCTCTTCCTTGGGGAGTTCTTTCATATCTATAAGCTTCTTGAGCCTGGAATACATATCATTGTATTCCTCGAGCAGCGCGCTCGTTCCGGCATGGATCAGGGCATATTCCTGATGTCTGCCCGCAAACTCAAGATCCGCTGCTCTGTCGGCTATCGAAGTCGCTCCTATAAGTCTGGCCACACTCTTAAGAGAATGGACTCTCAGCAGATACATCGGCCAGTTCTCATCATCCTCAAAACGCTTGATATCAGCAGCCTTGTCCTGAACGGATCCGGCAAATACCGCAAGAGCATTCAGGTATCCGGAAGCCGTATCGCAGTGCTCAACACCTGACTTAAGATCAAGCTTGGGTACCGTCTTTAACCAGGCCGGCAGGCTCTCCAGCTCCCGGTCCACCCTATTTTTCCTCTCCTCATCCTGAGGAAGCACATAACCGCCATTAGGGAGATAGGTCATCAGCATCACCATGACCTCGCCCGGATCGGCCGGTTTTATCAGTACATCTGCAAAACCTGCGGCTTTATACAGATTTATGTAGTTCCTGCCCTCTTCTGCAGTATGGCATATCACGGGGGTCTCAGCGCCCGTACGCCTGAAGATGTCCTTAAGTACTACAAGCGTATCCACGCCGTCCATATCCGGCATGCGGTGGTCCAAAAGTATCAGGTCATAAGTGCACTTTTTGCACATTTCGATACATTCGCTTCCACTGCCCGCCAGATCGCAGGTAATACCGAGTGAAGTGAGCATTGAAGACATTATGGTCCGGTTAACCGGCATATCATCCACGATAAGGATCCTGGCGCTACTGTTATGATTTATCTGAGCTTCGTGATTGTCCATATTTATACTCCTTAACCGTGATTAATTATACATTTATCGCATGTGAAATTGCAATGTACAAAAAGCACATGCTATAATGGCCGAGGAGGAAATATCATGATCACAGTGGATGCTTTAAAAGAATATGGTGCCGATACGGAAACGGGTCTTCGCCTGTGTATGGGAAATGAAGCTCTCTACCTCCGATTGGTCGGAACAGTCCCCGAAGAAGCCTGCTATGCAGAGCTTCTGAATTCGATAAAGGCCAAGGACTATGACAAGGCTTTCGATGCCGCTCATGCTCTAAAAGGCGTTCTGGGAAATCTGTCCCTTACCCCGCTCTACGAAACAGTATCCCAAATGGTCGAATTTCTAAGGAAGAGGACCGATATGGATTACTCCGAAATGATAGAAGATCTGAACAAAAAAATGGATGCACTCTCTGTGCTTTGCAAGTAAACGATTGTTTCTAAGAATCAGGATAAGAAGGACTCAATCATGGATAGAATAATCGGAAACGGACCTGTAAAAAGAAGAGTACTCGTTGTTGAAGACGAGATGATAAACCGCGAACTGCTGGGAAATATGCTAAGCAGCCACTATGATGTGGTTTATGCGGAAAACGGAAAAGCCGCTCTCGATGTACTAAGCGAGTACCGTGGTGCCTTCTCTCTCATGCTTCTGGACCTCAGGATGCCTGAGATGAACGGAGATGAAGTGCTCAAAAAGTGCAAATCCGATCCCATGCTTTCAAATATCCCTATCATAGTAATGACTCAGGAAAAGGACGCCGAGGTGGAAAGCATTCGCGCCGGCGCCGATGACTTTATAACCAAGCCATACAATATGCCCGAAGTCATACTGGCCAGATGCGAAAGGATCATCGATCTCTACGAGAAAAAGACGCTCATTGATTCTGCCGAGATTGACGCTCTCACAGGGCTGTACTCCGGCGATTTCTTCTTTGAATATATCAGACAGTTCGAACAGTTCAACGATTCTCCAATGGACGCCATCGTCATCGATATCGAGCATTTTCACCTGGTAAATGAGATATACGGAAGGGACGAAGGAGATGCCATCCTTCGCAATATTGCAAATACGATCCGCACCGAGCTGGACAAGAGCTATGGCATTGCCTGTCGCCCGAGTGCGGATATCTTTTTCATATATCATCCCCAGACCGAGGACTACAGCGCCTTGGAAGACCATATAAACAAGGAGATCGGCGCCGATTCCCTTTCCTCTGCCAAGATAAGACTCCGCATCGGCATAAACAAAAATGTTGACAAATCCGCATCTCCCGAGCAGTGGTTTGACCACGCCAAGCTTGCCTGCAACGGACTGCGCAGGGATTACACCAAAACTCTGGCTTTTTATGACAGCGCTCTTCACGAGAAACAGCTCTATCACGCCAGACTCATAAACGATATAGACCGTGCGATCGAAGATCACGACTTCATCGTATACTACCAGCCCAAATACGGCATACAGGGCGAAAAACCCGTACTTCGAAGTGCCGAAGCACTCATCAGATGGAAGCATCCCGAGCTCGGCATGATAAGCCCCGGCGATTTCATCCCCCTCTTTGAAGGAAACGGTCTCGTACAGAAGCTTGACCGATTCGTCTGGGAAGAAGCCGGAAAACAGATCGCAGAGTGGAAATCCAAATACGGATTCACTGTTCCTGTCTCGGTAAATGTATCGAGGATAGATATCTATGATCCCGAACTGGAAAACACCCTTCTGGGTATACTTAAGAAAAACGAGCTGACGACCAAAGAGCTGCTCCTTGAGATTACGGAAAGTGCCTATTCCGACAATGCAGCGCGTCTCATCGAAGTCGTGAACACCCTCCGTCAGAAGGGCTTCCGTATCGAAATGGACGACTTCGGCTCCGGATACTCTTCGCTCAACATGCTGACATCCATCCCTATAGATGTACTGAAGATGGATATGAAATTCGTCAAGAACATGCTAAATGACGATAAGAGTCTTAAACTCTGCGAGCTCGTAATGGATATTTCGAGATTCCTGGATGTGCCCGTCGTAGCCGAGGGCGTAGAAGAGAAAGCACAGCTTGATAAGCTCAGAAGTATGGGCTGCGAACTCATCCAAGGTTACTACTTCTCCAAGCCGGTTCCCCCGGATGAATTCGCTAAGTTTATAGAAAAAGAGATCTGATCAGTTTGTCATTCAATCTCGCCGTAAGCAGCTATGGCATCGTCAACGGTCATAAGCCCGTTGCTCACCTGCCATCCCGCCTTGCTCACCTGCAATGAAGCTTCATCATTCAGTCCCAGCTCCGATAAGTTGATAAACCGCTTGGAGCTAAGCTTCTCAAAAGGCGCATACACACTGTCCATAGACATATCCCGGCAAGGCGTCACCATGCGCTTGGCAATAGCCATCCTGTTAAGTTCATCCGAGCTGACGAGGAAGCGCATAAATTCATTGGCCATCTCCAGATTCTCACTGTTCCTGTTTACTCCGAATCCTAAAGAGACAGTATTGACAAAGTAGCCTCCGTCCTCAGTCGAAGGCACGGGATAAAAGCTGTACTTAAAAGGATTGGCACCGAAAGCTTCCGATTTGGCCTCTCTCTTGGCAGTTCCCGAAACAGTATTTCCGGAAGCCAGCATCATCGGTACATCTCCCTCAAAGAATCTGAGAATGACAGCATCGTAGTTATTCTCCAATTCATTGCAGTGATCAAGATTGATGTAACCATGTCCCATAAAGTCTGCAACCAGTTCCAAAGTGCTCCTCATATACTCTCCGCCCTCAGGCTTCATCTCGTTCATCGCTGCGAGAGCATCTTCCTTGCCCTGTATCTGTGCGCAGAAGTACGGATAGAACATCGGATAGAGTAAGTCGCCTCCTTTGTTATACCCCATAATAGGATCGGAATATCCCGCCTTCTTGAAGGCTTCGCACGAAGCGAGAAGTTCGGAATATGTTTGGGGAACAGAAATATTCTCCTTTGCAAAAAGATCTTCGTTTACGAGCATACCGTATGTGGTGGTATATACCGGAACGCTGAGCACACTGTCTGATCCGTCCTTCACCAGCAGATTGGGTCTGATAGATGATAGGTCAATATCCACTGTGGGATCCGAAAGATCCTCGGATGCATCGCGAATGATCTGATAATCAGCCCAATCACTCATCCAAGGATAAGTAAAGAAAATATCCGGAGCTTCTTTTCCTGCAAGTGCAGTGGTAAGTATACCGCTGGACGCCTTGGAGTATCCGTCCATAAACTTGTAATCCATCTTCACGTTGGGATAATACTCCGAGAAACGGTTAAACTCCGTCTCGAGTGCTTCGAAATTCTCATAATGTCCCGCTACGGTGATGGAGCAATCAGTTGATGTATCCAGCCTCGGCGTAAATCCGACTTTACCGGATCCTTCGTTGGTTTTCTTGCCGCATCCCGAAGCGCACAAAGCCAGCATCACGATCAGTGAATACAATGCGAGCCTTCTCTTATGCTTTTTCATGATCTTTTTCCCTCCTTGGCTTTCATTATCTCTTTCTGAACCAGTTTCAGATCTATAGGTTTGGCGATATGACCGTTCATACCCGCAGCCATGCATTCGGATATATTTTCGGAAAAGGCATCCGCTGTCATCGCTATGATGGGGATACCTGCAGCCCATTCATCATCAAGTGTTCTTATCGCTTTGGTTGCCTCTATTCCGTTCATAACGGGCATCTGGACATCCATAAATATGAGATCATAATCTCCTTTACTTGCAGATGTCATGATCTCTACCGCACGCTTACCGTTCTCCGCACGCTCGGTTTCGACGCCGTGCATCTGAAGGAGATTGGAGATTATCTCCCAATTGATATTATTATCCTCTACAACAAGAATCTTCATTCCCTCGATACCGCTCAGTTCATCGCGTTCCGTAGTCTGAGTGTCGTCACCGGATGCTTCGCCCTCTCCGGCCTCTTGCTTTGTCAGGTATGCCGGTTTGTCGGATATAGCTATCTCCAGTGTCACGGTGAACGTGGTTCCCTTTCCCACCTCGCTGACACAGTCAATGGTTCCGTCCATCAGATCTATCATCTTCTTGGTGATGGCAAGTCCGAGTCCCGTTCCCTGTATCGTATCTACCCTACTGTCGATCTGTCTGGAAAAAGGCTGATACATCTTCTCCATGAATTCAGGCGTCATGCCTATACCGGTATCGCTTACCGTATAGGTCAGCCTGACAGTCCTGTCCGTACTTCCGGATTCTTCAAGCATCTCAGCTTCTACTTTTCCGCCGGCTTCCGTATACTTGATGGCGTTCGACAACAGGTTAATGTAGATCTGATTGAGGCGAAGCTGATCCGCATAGAGATATTCATGCTCGAACTTATCAGTATTGAAAGTGAATTCTATGTTTTTCTCTTTGACCATGGGCTGGGAGATATTTATGAGGTTTTCCCTGCACTCTTCCAGAGAGAATGTGACAGGATTAAGAGTGATCTTGCCGCTCTCAACCTTTGTTATATCAAGGATATCGTTGATAAGTGTAAGCAGATGGTTGCTTGCCGTACTTATCTTGTGCAGATTCTCCCGCACGGCAGTCGCATCATCGGCATTCTTTTCGGTAATGATCGTAAGACCTACGATCGCATTCATGGGAGTCCGGATATCATGCGACATTGTGGAGAGGAAATCGGTCTTGGCACGATTGGCTCTGTCCGCCGAGTCAACGGCAGTCTTGAGCTTACGATTGAATCCCATCATGATGACCAGATTGAATATCAAAAGGAAAAGCAATCCTATGGTGATAATGCCGACTATGGTCCAATTGATGACCGCTCCGTCAAACTCAGATATCGGGATCATCGTAACGATGATCCAGTCATCCGTCGAATTGACCCTCGTATGGGACAAAATGCTCCTCTGCCCGGTTGAGTTCAACATTTCAAACACACCCGGTGCACCTTTCACGCTTTCTTTCACGCCCTCGAGTACATCCGGTGCAGAAGTATTATATGATTGATAGAATTCATAGAAATTGGAATTTTTGAACGAACGTCCTCTGACAATATAGTCTCCGGAATTATCTATCAAAGATATCTCAGCTTTTTCGTATTCCTTGGTGGGGAATACCCACTTCGTCTCAATCAGCGACAGCGGAACAATACGCAGAAATACGGCATCCTGCATCTTACCTGTTTCTTCGTCGCGCACATGGACAGAGCAGCAAAAGCCGATCGACTGGATCGCATTTACGGGATTTGTATATGCTCTGGTAACATTCAGATTGCTGTCTTCGTCGAGCAGGCTTTCAAACCCTTCATCGAATGCTTTGACATTATCATACGAGACGGTATAATCGTCTGTTCCCTCATTTCTGCTCGCCGTGGACAGACCGGCCAGCTCGCCATCCCCCGTCAAAAGGATATGTGCGGTGACATTGGGTACTGCTATGGACTCGCGAACGAAGTCGATCGCCTCCTCCGCAGTCATGTCATTCGAATTGATATATGAAGCCCAACTGTTGCAGACTTGCTGTTCTCCCAAAAGATAATTGGTGGTCACTCTTTCCATGGCCACCGTCATATTCTCAAACCCTTCGATCTGAGAAGTAAGTATCCTCTTTTGTTCGCTGCTCACATCGAACATCGTCAATCCCAGGATGACAAGTACGATCACTATGTTTCCCAGGAGCATCACACTTTTTTTCATATAATGTTTTAGATTTTTCCTTCTTTGATCAGCCGAAGGGCAATATCGGCGATCTTGGGATCGAACTGTTTTCCTTTACACTCCGTGATCTCTTCGATGATCTTTTCCTTAGAGAGTCTCTTCCTGTAGACTCTGTCCGAATTCATTGCGTCATACGAATCCGCTACACATATCATTCTGGCGATAAGAGGAATGTCCTCACCCGCTCTTCCCTCCGGATATCCGTTTCCGTCATATCTCTCATGATGATAGAGTGCTCCCTCTCCCACATCCTTGAGGCTCTTGAAACTGCTGAGTATCTCACCTCCGCAAACGGTATGAGACTTGATGACCTCGAACTCATCCTCCGTAAGTTTGGCAGGTTTTCCGAGGATATTGTCGGGAACACCAATCTTTCCGCAATCGTGAAGAAGTGCTATGTAGTAAATTCTGTCGAGTTCTTCACCGGAATATCCCATCTCTGATGCTATCCGTTTCGTATACTCTGCAACTCTGTTTGAATGTCCGTTGGTATACGGATCCTTGGCATCGATGAATCCCGTGAATGTCTCTATGGACTCCATGATTATCTCATTGTCGCGCTCGTGACGGAGCTTGTACTTCCTGATCTGCACCGAAGTGATCACATATATGGTCAGTGCGACAAACCACGCCAGAAGCGCTGTCATCGAGATCCAGAACCATCTGTCGCTGATGATCAGCCTGTGAAAAGTATACTGAAGCTCAACATCGGAGCCTGTAAGATCCTCGCCATCGGCTATGTACATTATGATTCCCGGCACAGTTCCCTCATAAGCTTCAATCGGAACTTCCAATGCGCTTACATTTGCACAGGGAATATAGATGAGATAATCTCCCTGTTTCATCTTTATCAGGGTCTCTCCGTCTATCGTATATGTATCAAACGAATAATCCTCCTTCTTAAACTCACGCAGATCAGGGATCGTTGCGACATACTCTCCTCCGGTCATGCTCTGGTGTATCTCAAGCGATCCGTTCCATGCCGACATCAGATAAGCTTCCTTATCAAACATCACTTTGATCTTGAAATCGGAAACAGAATCTCCGGTATTGTTGGAAACCGAAAAATCATAAGTAAAAGCTCTGTACGTCTTTTCCACATACCTGTTACTGTCCGATTCGAATATCTTGGTCCAGGTATTGCTCCTCGGGATAGCTTTGATCGTCACTTCCTTTTCGGATTCCACTTCTTCAGAGTACAGCTCATCTCCGGAGAAAAGCTCATAATGAACTTCTCTGTTATACTCATTCGTCCTCATTATGCTCATCGCACATATGAGTAGGATAAGTATCAGTGAAGATACAAATATGATTATCGCTGTATTTTCTCTCTTACTTCTGCGCATATGTTTATCCTTTCACCCTCCGTGAAGGTCACATTTCGAAAACAGTCTTTATCTTCTTAGCGAGATCGTCATATCTCGTGATCAAGGTATCATGATTGTCCTTTATGAATGAAACATCCCCATCGTCCGCAGCCTTCTCAAGCGCTCTGGCCAGCTCCGAAACTTCAGGCGCTCCTATGGACTTGAGATTACTCTTGAGTGCATGGACATATATCTTGTAATTCTTCCAGTCTTCCTTGGCATAGCATTCCTTAATTGTCTGCTCCTTCTCCGCATGTGCTGCCACGAAGTCCTTTAACATCTCGAGATAGAAAGGGACATCTCCGGCACAATAACGCAGTCCGTCATCGGTAACCAGGCCGATGCTCTTAAGCTGCTTTATCATCTCGGCATTCTTGTCCTCATCGGCATCAGAGTCCTCACCTTCGGGAAGGAATTCCATTATCTCATCATCGTCCTCTTCCACATATGTAACCTTGGGATGTGCATCCTGTTTTTTCTCATCCGGAAGATACTTCTCGAGGCAAGCCGAAAGTCTGTCCATCTCGATGGGCTTGGTCAGATAATCATCGAACGAAGCCTGCAGGTACAGTTCTCTTGCACCTACGATCGCATTTGCAGTAAGTGCGATCACTTTCGTATGCTCGGGAACAAGATTCTCCTCGCGCAGCTTGGCAAGGGTCTCTATGCCATCCATCTCAGGCATCATATGATCCATGAATACTATGTCATATTCATTCTCAGTCATCTTGGAGACAGCACCCATCCCGGAATTCACGGTATGCGGATCGATCTCAAAGAGTCCCAGGAGATTGCGTACAACCTTGAGGTTCATCTCATTATCATCTACAACGAGTATCTTGGCATCGGGATAGATATGATCCGTTTCGATATCATCCTCTTTTTCGGATTCCAAAGGCGCTTTCCCGACAGTATCCTTTATCGGAGTATCATCGATAACGGTCTGAACGAGACTAAAGCAGAATTCCGAACCGACATCATATGTACTCTTTACTTCGAGCTTGCTTCCCATCATCTCGAGAAGTTTCGTCGTTATCGCAAGTCCGAGTCCTGTTCCTTCTATCGTACGGTTCTTATTCTCATCAAGTCTCTCAAAAGAGTTAAAGAGCTTTGATATATCTTCTTCATGGATACCGATACCCGTATCGATAACCCGGACCAGGAGAGTGACCTTGTCATCTTTACGCTCAGTGGCACTTATATCGAGAGTAACCGAACCATACTTGGTATATTTGACCGCGTTGGTGAGCAGATTGATGATCACCTGACTGATCCTGAGATCGTCTCCGTAGAGCTCACTCGGCAGATTCTCATCCGCCTTAACGATAAACTCAAGTCCCTTGTCCTTGGCACGCTGTTCAACCGATATCTTCAGGTTCTCTATCATATCGGTGACTTTGTACTTAACGGGCAAAAGCTCCATCTTTCCGTCTTCGATCTTCGAGAAATCAAGGATACTGTTTATAAGCACGAGGAGCGTCTTGCCTGCTTTTTTGATATTTTCGGAATACTCGAGGATTTCTCTGTCCTTGGCCTTATGCAGGATCATCTCATTCATGCCGAGCACGGCATTGATAGGTGTCCTGATCTCGTGCGACATCTGTGCGAGGAAATGGCTCTTGGCCTGATTGGCAAGCCTCTCGGTCTCTGCCAGCTGCATACTCTCCTGCTCATGCAGTGTCTTTTCCTGAATGTTGTTCTTAAGATACTTAAGAACCGAAGTGAATCCGATCAGCGCCATACATCTGGGTACCACATAGAAGAGCACGAGACTGACGATGTCCGAGTTGATCTCATATGAGTTTCCGACGAGCTTTGCTATCTCATTTGCCGAAGTGGAAGTCGTGAGTATCAGCATATTTGCATCGCAAAGACCGATCTTGAATCCAACGACTACCGAGAATAAGAATCCAAGGCAGGTGAGTGCAAATGTATATCTTACATATCTGTTGTAATTGTAGAGGATGGAACATACCATCGGGAAGAGCATGAAGAGCGTTCCGTGATAAGCAACCTGTGCATTGGCAAACGATATCATTCCGACCAGGAGAAAGAGCATCAGATAATTGGCGACCGGCTTTTCAAAACCGATCAGATACTTTACGAAATATCCTCCCGCAAAGAATATTATCAATCCGAGGAAAGTATGGTTCATGATACTCTGATCGAGTATGAAGATATGCAGAACATTAAGTACCCACGCGATGATCATTACTATCATCGTCACGCGCATACACTTAAGAGAGTATTCGTTTGCTTTCCTGAAATCTGTGGTATTATCCATACTTCACCATCATCCGTGTTGTTTTCAGATTGAGGATTCTACGACCTTCTCAGCGTCTTCAGCCGACAGCGGGCGTCCCCAGATAAATCCCTGTATGTAATCGCATCCTATATCCTTAAGGGTCTCAAGCTGATCCGGCATCTCGACTCCCTCGGATATAACCTCAAGTCCCAGCACATGACCTATCGATACGATCGTCGATACATACTGCTTGGAGGACTCGCTCGTATTCATAACATCGATGAACGACTTGTCTATCTTGAGCAGATCGGCAGGGAAACTGTTGAGATAACTGAGTGATGAATATCCCGTTCCGAAATCATCGATAGCGATCTTGATACCCATCTTTTTAGCTTCGTTTAATCTGGCCAGCGCCTCCTCCATCGAATCGATCATAACGGACTCCGTTATCTCTATCTCGAGATGATCGGCGGGAATGCCGGTCGATGTGATAACCTCTTTTATCTCATCGAGGAAGTTATTCTTCATAAGGTGCTTGACGGAGACATTGATGCTGAGGGTTATATCCGCACCTTTTTCCCTTATCATCCTTGATACGAATTCCGCTGATTTGATAAATATCCGATTGTCAATGCGATCAACGAGACCCGTCTCTTCAGCGACGGGGATGAAATCTCCCGGTCCTATGAGACTGCCTTCCGCATCCGTCATTCTCGCGAGCGCCTCAAACCCGCGGAGCTTGTGGTTTATATCATACTGCGGCTGGAGATTAAAGAATACTCTGTCATTGTCGAGTGCGCCGCGGATCTTCCTCTCCATCTCGAGTTTGTGCTCTGTCTTAAGAAGGTCCGAAGTGAAGCGCTTGACATGATCGGCATTTTTCTGATGCTTGACGGTATGAAGCGCCGCATCCGCACCGGAGACAACATTCTCAATATTGGCAGCATCCTCGGGGTAAATCGCATATCCAAAGCATGCTGTCATGAAATAATCACAGTCATCTATCGTGATCTTCTTCTCGAGTTCCTTTTCATACTCATTTATGCTGTTCTCCACATCTTCGCATGATGAGAAACCCTGTATGACGATGCTATATTCATCTCCGCCGAGATGTCCGATAAAATCATATGTACCGGTCTTCCATGATTCGGCGAGCCTGACCCATCTGTCAGAGACTTCGAGTATGACCTTATTGCCTACCGCGTGGCCCATCGTGTCGTTGATATTTTTGAAATTATTGAGATCAACGGATACAACAGCAAACCTCGCTTTCCTCCTGACCAGATCCTTCATCAGTTCCCTGCAGGCAAATCCGTTGGGAAGGCCCGTCAGTGAATCCTTAACAGCCTGATCCCTTAGTTTTTTCTGGTAACTGTTGACCTTCCTGACATTGAAATAAATGATCAGTATAGCAATGATAGTGAATAGATTGGAGTAGATGCCGGGGATACTGGTCACTATATGCCTGACAAACACATTGACAAGCAGCATCGGAATCTGTGCGATCTGTATGAAAAGAGCGGAAATGAATCCAAACTTTCCATAAAAAACCACCATGAAGATGATGCAGATACTGGACAGCCATGAAAACACGCCGGTAAACGCAGTAAGAGGCACCGGGCTACCCATGACAATAATGGGCGGTCTGCCCGGATTTGCTGTATATCTGGTAAAATATGCCGCTACAATAAACAAAAGGAGCAGTAGCACATATCCGCTTTTAGGGACAGTATTATGGTCCGGTAATACGGTAAAAGACCGCTGTTTTGCGGGCTTTGTCCCCCTACCGGCAGCTTCTTTATTCATTAGTCTTACCTCCCCCCGGAGTAAACCGACTGTTTTAAAGCATTTTGCAATAGAAACAGACAATGATTATATCATATTTTCGCGGCTTTCGAAACGGATCACCCGGTTTTAGAGTCGCGAATCCGGCGTCAGATCAGCTCGAAGCTCTCTCCCGCATCGGCAAAGGGTCCGGGAAGAACGACATTTCCGCGATGATCGCCGAAATAGTCCCTGTTGAACACTATCTCCGTACCATCAGTGTTCTCGAATCTCTGCTCCGGTTCAAAAGCCTTCCCGAGAATATCACTTGTTATCATTTCATCCGAGAAATCTTTGATATACGAGTAAACATTGGTCTCAAGGACATACTTTCCGTTCTTTATAACGAGATCAGCCTTGACCTTGGCGCGCTTGTTGACCAGATTGTGTTTCTCATGCCTGCAGACGTTCGCACCGTTAAAGTATGCATTACCCTCGACCCATACGGGAAGATGCCCGAAGTGAGCCTCGGCGAGTCCGCCCATATCGCGATTCTCCGCTCTGTCAAAAGGCTTTCTCCACTCCTCGTAAGTCGGGAAGATATCGAAGGGGGCGGTTCCCGCTACCTGATAGTCCGCATCCTGAGGAGTCTTCTTTTTGTCCGTTATCGGATACTTCTGGATAAAGATATTGTTGTAGACACGGTCATCGCCGTGAAGTATAGTCATAAATCCGGCAACCTCCGTCCTGTGGCGGATATGGTATGGTGTATATCTGGGCTCACGCTGACCGTTAACGATACTGTCGACACCGGAGTTGACCAGTCCGAAGGATCCGAACATCAGATTGTGTACAAAAGCGAGTCCCTCGCTGGGAATGACCGCTGATACTTTCGACAGAAGAAGGTTGTTATCAACAAGCGCGGGACCGTGGCTTACCTCAATGAACACATCGCAGTTGAACATAGCTCCTCTTGCCTGCTCTTTGCCATCGGGGCGATGATTGTCATGCATAAGGTTGCCGGTGATCCTTGTTCCCTGCGCCTGCCAGTCGCACCATACGCCCATGATACAGTTATGGATGTGATTGCGTCTGATAGTTACATCTATCGCAGCATGAAGCTTGATGCCCGCAGTCTCCGCTCCTCCAAGCTGCTGTGAATTACAGATATGATGAATGTGACAATCCTCTATGGTTGAGAATACGCCGCCCATTCTTCCGACTATACCCGTCTGCTCACAGTGATGGATATCGCATCTGCGGATGATATGACTTCCGACTCTCTCCTTGAGCCATCCGTGATACTGGCCGCGACATACCGCATCGCGCTCCATCTGTGTGGGGCTCTTTACGAATTTCTCGGAGAAGTACATATTGTTCTCGGGATCGAGGTATTTGCCGAGAGATATACCGCAGCAACGGCTGTTGGAGATCTCACAGTCCTCGATGATCCATCCCTTGCTCCAGTGAGGACCTATCATACCGTCCTGGTATGCAGCGGGAGGTGCCCATGTTGTAGCCGCCTTGTCGATCTTGAATCCGCTGACCGTAATATATCCGACACCGACCTTGTCGGGCATAAAGCAGTTGCGTCTGACGAGGAACTCTACATTCTCCTTGTTGGGATCCTTTCCCTTAAAGTTGGCATAGAGCACAGTCTCGTCTCCGTCCTGCTCTGTGAACCATTTATATTGGGACTCCTCATCGTTCCAGGCAAATTCATCGGAGTCTCCCTTTACGCATTCCTTCACGGAATCGGTCTCGTACATCATCAGGCCGTTGATAAATACCGCACCCGTGTGACGGATCTTGGGCGAGAAATACCAGTCTCCGCATACTCTCGTAGTGTAAGGATTGTATGAACCGAAGATGCCGTTCTTAACTCTGACGGTCCAGGTCGTTCCCTTATATTTCTCCCAGCCCTTTATCTCTTCCGCGCCGGTGATGACGGCACCGAGCTTTTCTTCGGAGCGATATACTATCCTCTGCTCGCTCGTTCCCGCATTGCGGGGATTGACATATTCGCGATATATACCGGGAGCAACAATGACCTCGTCTCCGGGCTTCGCGATACGCGCCGCATCATTTATCGTTTTAAAAGGCATATCCTTCGAGCCGTTCCCATCATGTCCGGATTTGCAATCAACATAGTAGATCATGTACCCCTCCTTATCAGAAAAACAGGTTAACTATCGCAGCCGCCAGCCATGCCAGCGCACATTGCCATAATACAACTCCCACTGCCCACTTGGCTCCGAGTTCTCTTTTGATTGCAGCCACTGCTGCCACGCAGGGAGTATAGAGAAGCGAGAATATCAAAAGTGATACCGCAGTTCCGGTACCAAATGCTCCGGCTACATTATTTCCAAAAAGTATCTGCATGGTGGATACCACACTCTCCTTGGCTATAAATCCGCTGATGAGCGAAGTGCATATCCTCCAGTCTCCGAGTCCTGCAGGTCTCATGATCGGAACGAGGAGTCCCGCTATCGTCGCGAGCATACTGTTCTCCGGATCGGCTGTCAGATTGAATCTCGCATCAAACGACTGGAGGAGCCATACTGCCAAAGTAGCCACGAATATTACAGTGAACGCTCTCTGAAGGAAATCCCTTGCTTTATCCCAAACGAGCAGTCCGACATTTTTCGCTTTCGGCATACGATAGTTCGGAAGCTCCATCACGAAAGGAACGGGCTTACCCCTAAAGATCGTCCTGCGGTAAATGATCGCGACTATCACACCAACGGTTATGCCGAGCAGATAGAGTCCAACCATGATAAGTCCCGCATACTTCGGGAAAAACGCCATGACAAAGAATGCATATATCGGGAGTTTGGCTGTGCAGCTCATAAAAGGTGTGAGGAGTATAGTCATTCTCCTGTCTCTCTCACTGGGAAGAGTACGCGTAGCCATCACTGCCGGCACCGTACATCCGAATCCCATGAGAAGCGGAACGATACTTCTGCCGGAAAGTCCTATACGTCTTAAGAGCTTGTCCATAACAAAAGCAACTCTCGCGATATATCCGCTGTCCTCCAAAAGCGAAAGGAAGAAAAACAGTGTGACGATGATCGGCATGAATGATACAACGCTGCCCACGCCAGCGAAGATACCGTCTCCGACAAGGCTCCTAAATGTCTCACTCACTCCGGCCTTAATAAGGGCGGCATCCGCCAGTCCGCCGAGCGCTCCTATACCATCCTCGAGAAGTCCTTGGAGGAAAGCACCGATCACGCCGAATGTGAGATAGAATATGATACACATGATACCGATGAAAGCAGGGATTGCAGTATATCTGCCCGTGAGAATACGGTCTATCTTCTCACTTCTGGTGCGCTCCTTGCTCACTTTCGGTTTTAGGACATTACCGTCACAAACCTTTCGTATGAATCCGAAGCGCATATCTGCTATTGCAGCATTTCTATCGAGGCCTCTCTCGGTCTCCATCTGGATAACGATATGCTCGATCATTTCTTTTTCGTTGGTATCGAGAGAGAGCCTTTCGATTATCCTCTCATCGCCCTCTATCACTTTGGAAGCGGAGAATCTGACCGGCAGTCCCGCTGCATTCGCATGATCCTCTATCAGGTGAGATACCGCATGCAGAGCTCTGTGCACGGCACCGCCGTTTTCATTCTCATCACAGAAGTCCTGCCTTAAGGGCTTCTCTCTGTAATGCGCGACATGTATCGCATGCGATATAAGTTCGTCTACACCTTCATTGTTTGCTGCGGATATCGGAACCACGGGAACGCCCAGCATGCTCTCCAGTGCATTGATGTTTATCGATCCTCCGTTCTCACGGACTTCATCCATCATATTGAGCGCAACGACCATGGGTATACCGGTCTCGAGCAGCTGCATGGTGAGATAGAGATTTCTCTCTATATTCGTAGCATCGAGTATATTGATTATGCCTGTGGGTTTCTCGTTAAGAACAAAATCTCTGGATACGATCTCCTCGGTAGAGTAAGGAGACATAGAATAGATACCCGGCAGATCGGTCACTTCCGTATTCGGATGATTCCTTATAGGTCCGCTCTTTCTGTCGACAGTGACACCCGGGAAATTACCCACGTGCTGATTCGAGCCTGTGAGCTGATTAAAGAGCGTAGTCTTGCCGCAGTTCTGATTTCCGACAAGCGCGAATGTCAGTATCGCATCGTCGGGAAGCGGATCGCCGTCACCCTTTGCATGGAATTTTCCGCCCTCACCAAGTCCTGGATGCGCGGTGAGCTTCAGAGGTTTCTCAGTTATCTCCTCTTTGCGATCAAGCTTTTCTATCTCTATCTTGGCCGCTTCGGAAAGTCTGATCGAGAGCTCGTAGCTCTGAACCTTTAATTCTACGGGATCTCCCATCGGTGCGAATTTGACTACGCTCACATCGCATCCGGGTATCATCCCCATATCAAGTATATGCTGTCTGAGAGCTCCGTCGCCTCCTACCGAGACTATCCTCGCGCTCTCTCCTGTCTTTAATTCATCAAGTCTCATCCGTGTCTATCCTATAGTTCTCTTATGCTCTTCCGCGATCTTGCGAACGCGGTCTGCGTTTTCGACAAAGAGTTTGGCTATCACGGGATCGAAATGCTTCCCCTCGCCTTCCTCTATTATCTTCATTGCCTCATCAAACTCGAAAGGCTTCTTATAGCTTCTCGCCGATACAAGTGCATCGAATACATCCGACACCGCCATGATACGCGCCGAGAGAGGTATCTCTTCTCCCTTTAATCCTGTCGGGTATCCGGAGCCGTCCCATTTCTCATGATGATATGTGGCAAGGTTTAACGCTTCTTTCAGGTATCCGGTATCCTTTGATATCTCCATAGCACGCTCTACGACTTCCTTGCCCGCTATAGTATGTCTCTTCATCTGAGCGAATTCTTCATCAGTCAATTTGCCGGGCTTATTGAGTATCACATCGGAGACCTTGATCTTGCCAACATCGTGAAGAGGTGCGGAGTTGCAGACATCCTTGTAGTATTCATCCGTGATCACATCGGTATAGAGACCCTGCTCACGAAGTATATCAAGTATCAGTTTGACATATGCCGCAGTCTTTTTAACATGGTCTCCGGTATTCTTGTCTCTGCTCTCGACGAGATCTGCCATTATGTAGATAAGGCCGTTCTGCATATTGGCGATCTGCTCGCCTTTCTTCTCAACATCCTCGAGATATCCGACAGTATCTCCGATGGTCTTGGTAAGTACGTTGTACAGATTCTCTATCTCATCGCCCGTCTTTATCTCCAGTCCCTTGAGTTTCTCAACGCTCGTATCAAGCGATTCATCACTGTTATATGCAAACTCTCCCGCAACAAATGCCATAGCGTCGATGGGGAATGTCAGATGATACTCCGAGAACCACATACATATCCCAAGCACGAGTATGAATATACCTGTAAAGAGCGAGAGTATCTTAGCGAGAAAGACCATACCGCTTGTCCTGATATCATGCATATTCACATCTGCGCAGCCGTAACATACAAAATTACCGTCAGAATCATAGACGGGCTCCATGCTTACTATGAGCCATCCGTACTTATCGACAGTCACAAAGGGCTCAACCTTTTCGCCCTTAAGAAGGGCCGGGATCACCTTGTCGTAATCATCATCGTAAGCGATGACAGAATCTATCTCATCCCCCCGTACATCTTCGGAATCCAGATCGAATACAACTCGAAATCCGTCGGACTCGGGAATATATGAATATACATACTCTATATAATCGGAATCGTCCAAAATCTCTCTTAAGAGTTCCTTCGTCTCAAGGTAGTCCTCTGCAGTCCCCCCCTCAGAAAGGTACTCTCGAACCCTGTCTCCGTTGATATTCTGAGCGACCATCTTGGCTGCGCTTCTGCCCGTCTCAGTGAAATAATGCATTGCAGAGTTGTGATAGATGTAATAACTGATAGCTGTTGTAAATACACCCACAAATACCATGATCACGCTGATGATAAGTATGATGCGGTTCCTCAGGGACAGTCCCTTCCTGGAGCTCGTCGTCGCCTGCTTGATCTGTCTGCGGCTAAGGGGCTTTTGCCTCCAGTCGGTAAATTCGAATGACTGTGCCACTTTCTCGGGAATGAGTTTCTTTATCCCATAGAAACATACTACGGTTATCAGTTTGTCTATGAGATCTATCTTGAAATCGTAGAAAAGCTGTGCCCAGAATCCTATCTCCGAACCGTAAAGTCCGTAGGTAAGGACAGAGCCTATACCTCCGCCCATAAATGCAAGCACGGGAACTGTGAGAAGCGCTTTCCAGAATTTCTCATACATTCCGCGTCTGGCCATGAACGTGGCGGATACGGCTATGAGGACGCTGATACCCGCATAGTAAAGATTAGTGATATCTGCGGTTGCATTTATGACATTGGTGATATATCCGACGAATATACCGGGAAGATACCCTCCCAGCACCGCACCGAGAAGAGTTCCTATATTATCGACATAGAGCGGAAGGTCGAATGCTTTTACTATCCTGTTTACTGAAATATTTGCGAAAACGAAGATCAGGTAGATCAAAAGAAGTTTTATCTTTTTTCCCGCTCTTGAAACTGCGGGATTCTGTACGGACGATCCGTTACCCATAACAAAGCCTCCTTTTCACAACACCCTTATTTTACTATATTTTCTGCGATTTTGCCATTTTTTGAAAAAAGGTGTTGACAGGAATTAAGACCGGTGATATATTTACTTCGACAGTCGTAGTACGACTAACATAGTACGTCACTCGTAGCACGGCTGTCATAGTACGGCAGACATAGTAACATATCACGGGCCGGTCCCGGGAAAGGAGATATATGATCCGCGAAAACGAAGGTATCAGCAGCGATGTCATACGAGGGTATAACGACACGATGATCCTCTGCATCCTGCGACGAGAGCCGTCATACGGCTATGAGATCTCTAAGCAGATCAGGAGCCTGTCGAACGAAAAGTACATCATCAAGGAGACCACACTCTACTCAGCCTTCTCCAGGATGGAAAAAAATGGCTTCATCGAATCGTTCGAGGCAGACAAAGGCTTGGAGGGCAACGGTAAGAAAAGAACATACTACCGCATCACACCCGCAGGAGAAAACTACTATAACGAGAAATGTGAGGAGTGGAAGCTCACCAAAGAAGTAGTCGACAGTTTCGTATAAGGCGCTTAAATGACAAAAAGAGGATGCTGTAAGCATCCGGAAAGGAAATAAAATTGGAAACCATTAAAAACTATCTTGAAACAATGTTCGCGAATCTTCCCAATACTGCAGAAGTCCTCCGCGCAAAAAGGGAACTCGGACAGATGATGGAGGATAAGTACAACGAGCTCATATCCGAGGGTAAGAGTGAGAACGAAGCTGTCGGAGCCGTCATCGCAGACTTCGGCAATCTCGACGAGCTCGCCGAGGATCTCGGACTCAAGAAAGAGGTTGAGGAGGAGCGTGCTCTCATGGAGGCATCCCCCCGCAGATTCATCGGACTCGACGAAGCAAAGACCTATATCAGATTCACCGCAATGAGAGCTCTCGGCATCGGCATCGCTGTTGCACTCTGCATACTCTGCGCAACAGGCCCCATCATGGCGGACGGCATCCCCGGTATCCCCGGCGTGCTCGGTGTGATCGCACTCTTCGGAATGCTGGTTGTTGCGATCGCAATCTTTATCCTGATCGGAACAGCAGGCGATTCCTGGAAGCATCTCGACAAGGAGCTCTGCTCAATTGATTACTCTACCGCAAACTATGTAAATAATGAGCGTGAACGCTTCAAGTTCAATCACGCAGCAGAGCTTACGATCGGTATCATCCTCTGCGCAGCATGCTGGATCCCTGCCGCCGTACTTGGAGAATCAAGAATGCTCAGTGCTTCGAGATTTGCGGATTCATTGAGCGCTGTCATGCTCCTCGTATTCGTAGCTGTCGGTGTATTCCTCATCATCCACTCCAGCCTCATCATGGGCGGATATGAGAAGCTCCTTAAGCTCAACGACCGCGATACCGTAGGCGGAAGCTACGTTCCCGAGTTCACCGAAAGGTACAGCAATCAGGCTGCAGGCACTGTCCTTAAGTACTACTGGCCCACAGTCCGTGCAATATATCTGATCTGGAGCTTCCTTACTTTCGCATGGTGGAGAACATGGATAATCTGGCCTCTCGCAGCAGTGATCCACTCAATCATTAAGGGAGTTGTAAAGACAGCAGATAATGAGGAGGTAGCAAAATGAGCGATATCAATAATAAGAACAACAGCGGGGTCGGCAAGGCGTACCTCAGCATACTCAATATAGTGACCATAGTCTGCATCGTAGTCGGATCCATAGTTCATATCGGTGGATTCATCGGTAAGGCTGCAGTCGGAACTACCAGATTCTTCGGCGGTATCATCTCCAAAGATGCCGCTACCGATAAGGACGGCGGTGCTACTCTCGACTCCTTCGTCAAGGCTGATATCAACCTTTCGGTCGGAGATCTTGAGATCGTATACGGAGACACTTTCTCGATAGATGCCAAAGGATATACCGAAGAAACATTCCCTACATGGAAGGTTTCAGGGAACAAGCTGACTGTCACCCAGAAAAACGAATATGTATGGAGACCTCTCGGCGTAGGTGCTTTCCCTTCGGATGATTCACGTCTTACGATCACGATCCCCAAGGGAACTATGATCGATCTGGAAGCGGACCTCAATATGGGCAGCATCAGGCTCTCCGATATGAGCTTTAAGAATATCGATCTCGATGCCGATATGGGCAGCGTCAAGCTATCCGGTATCGCATGCGAAAATGTAAATATCACCGCAGAAATGGGATCGATCGGCCTCAAATCCGTAACCTTTGGCTCCGGAGATTTCGACGCTTCAATGGGTAGTATCACTCTCTCTGACATAACCTGCAAATCGGCCGAATGTAATGCCTCAATGGGAAAAATAGAGGCCTCCGGTACGATCGGAAGCCTCGAAGCAGATTGCTCTATGGGTTCTGTAGTGGTTAATACCGATAACGAGAATGCCAAACTCGATCTCGAATCCGATATGGGATCGGTCAAAGTAAACGGTAAGGACTGCGGTAAGTCCTATAAGAATTAATCTCTCTTATCTCCTAAGAAAGCGATGATAACAAGGCTGGCCCCTGTATGAGTACCGATCATGGGGCCGGCATTGCTTATCATGATATTCTTAAATCCAAGTCTCTCTCTGATAAGCTGCTCAACATATGCCGCATCCTCAGGAACATTTCCGTGGCATACCATTACCATCTGCTCATTCTCGGCTTTGCGGGTTCCCATCTTCTCCTCGAGGAAGTCAACGAGATATCCAAGTGATTTCTTACGTCCCTTTATCTTCTTGGTAACCTTAAGGGTACCGTCATTGTCTACGATGATGAAGGGCTTGATCGATGCAAGCGTGCCGAGCACAGCGCTTCCTCTTGATACTCTTCCGCCTCTCCAAAGGTCGAAAAGATTGTCTACAGTGATGGCAAGGAGGCAGTTCTTTGCATTCTCTTTGCACCACTTGGCAGTCTCCTCAAAGCTCTTTCCCTCGTCACGAAGCTTTGCAGCATACCAAACGAGGAGTCCCTCTCCGAGAGATCCGGTGAGACTGTCTACGACCTCGATCTTCTTGTCGGGATACTTCTCCATGATCTCCTCAGCACCGATCTTAACACTGCCTACAGTGCCGGACAGACCTGATGAGATTCCGATAAAGAGAAATTCATCAGCATCAT
>ODAI010095788.1_pt1 | contig 26843 bp, 23 predicted proteins | sample 1539321 | NCBI WGS metagenome assembly ODAI01 (sample SAMN02144231, study PRJEB22623) | gut metagenome | biome: sheep rumen | host: Ovis aries | place: New Zealand
GAAATTGTGATAGAATTGTACATAAGTTAAGTCCTTGTCTGTAATTGATTTATGGTAGAACCATTATAGCAAGGATCTTAACTTTTTAATAGATGCAATTTAGTTTATTGGACAGGAATGGTACGACATAATCTTTACAAACACATCGGATTTCTGGAGATGAGCAGAGTATATTCCCCTTTTTATCTGTGCTCCATTGTATAAAGCACAATCCGCATGTCGCGGTAATGGTTTTGCTTTTCCTTAAAGTCGAGTTTTTCATAAATGGGAAAGCCCTCGGCGGTCGCGCTCAGGTCGATGCGGGAAAGGCCTCTCTTCTTAGCGCATTCAATCAGATTTTTCATAAGCTGTGTGCAAAGCCCTTTCCGCGATACGAAGGCTCGGTAAAAACGCTCAGGACTTCGCCTCAGAGTCCGCTCAGCATATTCGGGTTCGCCGGCATCTCTGTGATGAGAAGGTACGCCGTTGAGACAATTCTTTCGCCGTCACGCGCCACGAACGCAATCAGCTCCGTTCCAAGCTTGCGGGAAAAATAGTCATAAAGCTGTTTTTTCATACATTCCCTTTCGCGCTCCGAGATTGCGCCGAAATCTTCTTTTATGTACAAAAGAGGCAGGCGTATAAGTTCGCTGATGTCAACCTCTGTCGCCGTGCCGAATGTGATGTTCATTTTATTCAGTTATATCTCCTCGATCGATGTAATTATAAGATGAATTCCTTGAAAAATGCAGATGAGTCTTTTGATTTGGTGCTTGTATGCCATAAAGCTGTGGATTTAAGGACATTACAAAATCCTTCACCTCGTCCGCAGCCTGATTTTCCCCGTGCGCCCGCGGATTTCTGATTCCCCATCGGTGGTTTCGCCATTTCGACAAGGCTCAGTGACCGCAGGCTCAACCACCGCGCTACAGTCCGCATTGTTACGTGTGCCGCCACCAATCCGTTCACCTTCCGCCGCGCTCCGCCGTATCCGCTCCACGGCGCTTTGTGAAACGAGCAAATCCTTCTGGTAGGTCTTGCACAGGCCCTCTATGCGGCTCGCGGTGTTCACGGTGTCGCCGATGACGGTGTAGTCCATACGGTTAGCCACCCCGATGTTCACCGCGAGAACCTGCCCGGGATAAAGCCCCTGTCCCGAAGCACAATTCCGGAAGCCCCCCGTGCGACAGGCTCCAAAAACTTCTTCATCACTTCGATTTTTTCTGCGCCGCAGCTTGCGGATTTACACCGGGAACATTCTCATCCAAGGCCGCAATCACATCCACGCCTCTGCTTTATCATACTTTGAGCCATTTATTATAGAACAAACAAGCATCACTGCCCCCCCCCTGAGCGACCCCTCCAGAATCGACTTCTTGAGCAAACCTATCTGCGCAAGCACCTTGGCGCACGTTCTTTTTGCAGGACAGTGCCGAGGATGCATATGATTCCTTGCTATTGATACGGCACGGACAGCGCTCTTGCAAAAGAGGGGGATTTCCGCTAGTATAGGCGCGGGCATGCAAAGCGGGCGGCACGTGCGGCATATCCCGCGCACATTGCCCGGTCAGTTCGAGACCATCCTGACTTAAAACAAAACTAGGAGACACACTATGCGCTCAGCATCAGAACTTGAGGGCGTAACGCTGCTTGGCGGAAGCACAACGTACGTTACGGACTACTCGCCGGAAATTCTTGAGAAATTTCCGAACAAGCATCCCGGCAATGACTATATGGTCACCTTCAACTGCCCGGAATTCACGTCGCTCAGCCCCAAGACGGGGCAGCCGGATTTTGCGGAAATCCACATCAACTACATTCCTGACGGCTTCCTTGTGGAATCAAAGTCGCTCAAGCTCTACCTGTTTTCCTTCCGCAACCACGGGGACTTCCACGAGGACTGCGTGAACATCATCATGAAAGACCTTGTGCGGCTCCTGGAGCCGAAATACCTTGAGGTGGAAGGAATCTTTACGCCGAGGGGCGGCATTTCCATCTATCCCTTCGCAAATTATGGGCGGGCGGGCACGCGCTATGCAAGCATCGCGGAAGAACGGCTCTTTGCCGCCGTTGACCGCCGCCCTGTGAGCCACCGCTGAATTCCCCGCGGAACAGAGCACTATAGAAGCATTTTCAAATTCACCTCAGAAAAGGAGCATTTTTATGCAGTTTCAGAACGAGATTATTCTCATTGCCTCGGTATTCGTATTTTTTGGCGCGCTTGTCGCTTTCTTCAGACTCTTCGGAAAGAGCGGTATCTTTGCATGGACGGTCATCTGCACGATTGCCGCGAACATAGAGGTGCTCATCCTCGTGCATGCATTCGGCATGGACACGACACTGGGCAACGTGCTCTTTGCATCGTCATTCCTTGCCACCGACATCATGAGCGAGCTTTTTGGCAAACGAGCGGCAAACCGCTGCGTCAAGCTCGGCATCGCGGCGAACATCACGTTCATCATCATATCGCAGAGCTGGTTCCTCTACGTGCCCGCAGCCGACGACACGATGGCGGCACCTATCCGCACCGTGTTCCAGAACACGCCGCGGGTCATGCTCTCAAGCCTTATCGCCTACGCAATCTGCGAGATTTACGATGTCTGGGCATACCACTTCCTGTGGGACTGGACGGCGCGCAAATCCGGCAACCGGAAGCGCTTTTTGTGGCTGCGCAACAACGGCTCTACGCTCGTAAGCCAGCTCATCAATGTCGTCACCTTCAACCTGATGGCATTCTGGGGTGTGTTCCCGGTGTCCGTCATCATCCAGATTCTGGTTTTCGGCTACGCCATATTCATCGTGACGTCGCTGACGGACACGCCGTTCCTTTACTTTGCGCGGCGCCTTGCAGAAAAGCACCCGGAGCTGCTGGAACGCTAGAGGCGGCAGGAAGGCCGCCTGCGCCTAGGCCTGCGGCACAAAAAGAACCTGGCCGGTCTCAAAAGGCGCTTCTTTTGGAACGCGGCGCGACCTGGTCCGGGCGATGAGGGCGCTCACAACTTCTGGAGCTTTGCGGCAAACTGGATGCTCCGCTGGGTCTCCATGCCATCAAACTGGATGGTGTAGCACGAGGCCGTGCTGTTTACGAGGATAACCGTGCCGTCCCCGAACACCGGATGCCGGACGCGGTCTCCGGCGGCAAAGAGGGAGCGCATCGCACGCATCCGGGTCTCATCGCAGGCGATGATTTTCTGCGCCTGGCGCACAAGACCTTCGTCCAGCGGGCGCTCAAGCTCAAGGTTCTCCAGCCCGGCATCAAAGATAAAGCGGCTGGGATACTTGAAAATCCCGTCGTTCGCCTTTCCTTCCGCATCGCTCAGAAAGAGGCGGCGCTGCGCCCGCGTAAACGCCACGTAAGCGATGCGGCGCTCTTCCTCCATATCGTCCGGAGTGCTCACGCGCCTGCTCGGAAACACGCCCTCGTTCATGCCGCAGATAAAGACATGCGGGAATTCCATGCCCTTTGCGGCATGGATGGTAAGGAGCTTTACGCAATCGAGGGAATCCTCCCGGTCAAGGTCGGTAAAAAGCGCCACGTGCTGCAGAAAGCCCTCCAGCGTCGCATCGTCGTCCAGACCGGCCTCGTTCACGCTCCGCTTGAATTCCGCCACATTGTCCAGCCTGTCCTGATCGGCCTCTGTCCGCAGGAAGGCCTCGTAGCCGCTGCGATCCAAAATCGCCTGCAGGATGTCGCCGAGCTTTGCCTGCGTGTGCAGCACAGGCGCGCTGCTCTCAGGGTGCGGCAGCATATCGCGGACACTCTCTATCGCGCTGATATAGGCTCCAGCACCGGTTCCGCGGAACAGCGCGGGCTGCCCGGAGGCAAGCTCCTTGAGCGCGGCGTATGCGCTTATGCCGTGCGAATCCGCATAGTCCCGTATGAGCGCGGTCTTTGTCCTGCCGATTTTGCGGGAAGGCATGTTGATGGTACGGAAAAAGGCCACGTCGTCCGCGGCGGTAAGCATCCGCAGGTAGCATACGATATCCTTGATTTCCCGCCGCCCGTAGAATTCCGTCCCGGCAAGGATGCGGTAGGGCATATCGTTCTTGATGAAGGCTTCTTCCAGCGCACGGGTCTGGTAATGGGAGCGGTACAGCACCGCCGTGCGCCGGTACGGCGTGCCCAGCGCTTTTATGCGGGCGCAAATCCATGCGGCTTCCTTCTCGTCGCTGTCCGCGTGGAAGTAGAGCGGCTTTTCCCCGGAAGGCCGCAGGGCATGCAGTTCCTTGGGGTAGCGGACGGTATTCCTGCTGATAAGCGTATTGCCGGCCGCCACAATCTGGGGGCTGCTGCGGTAGTTCTCCGTGAGCAGGACGGTCTGCGCGTCGGGGTACACCTTGTCAAAGTCAAGGATGAGCCGCACGTGGCTTCCGCGCCAGGAGTAGATGGTCTGGTCGGAATCCCCCACGATAAAAAGATTCTTGTGCTTTGCGGAAAGAATCTGCGCGATGCGGTACTGCTTGGCGCTCACATCCTGGAACTCATCGACCATGACGTACTGCATGCGCTCCTGCCACTTTTCCCGCACCTCCGGAAAATTTTCCAATATGTAGGTGGCGAAATTGATGAGGTCGTTAAAATCCACGCCGAAGCATTTTTTCTGCTCGTAGAGAAAGCGGAGGAAAATCTCCTCGTTCTGCGCAAGGGGCTTGTCCGGCGAGGAAAAGCGCGCACGCAGCTCGTCGTTGTTCAGTTTGTAGATATAGTCGATGTAGGTGTCCGCGCGGAGCTTCTTGCCCTCAAGCACCTCGTCTATCTTCTGCTGGACGGTGGTCTCCCGGAGCGTAAGATGCATGTCCGCAAAAATCCGCAGCATGATTTCCCGCCAGTCCTCTTTGTCAAGGATGACGAAATCCTTGGGGTAGTTGAGCACGTGGATGTCCTCGTGCAGGAGCATGGTGCAGAATGCATGGAACGTGCAGATGTAGCTCAGGTTCTGGTCGCCGAGCAGCGCGCGGATGCGGTGCTGCATCTCCTGCGCGGCGCGGTTGGTAAAGGTAACGCAGAGAATGTTGGCGGGGGAAATGCCCAGCTCCTGCACGAGGTAGGCATAGCGGCTGATGAGCGCGCGGGTCTTGCCGGTTCCGGCTCCGGCCAGCACGCGGACATGCCCTTCCGTAGAGCGCACGGCCTCCAGCTGGCCTTTGTTCAGCCCGTCAAGGATTCCCCCGCCGCCGGCCATCAGTTCTCCACCTGATAGATGGCGGAATAATCCGTCACGTAGAGCGGGTACGGCCTGTTGCCCGCGAATTTCTTGTTGAACACGATGAATTCCGCGATGTCCTGAATCCAGACGCTGGCGGCCTCGCTGTTCAGTATCTGCTGCGCTTTTTTAAAGCCGTCTATCTGCGCCGCCTCATCGACGCTCTCCTCCGCCGCAAGGTAGGCGCGGTCATAGGCATCGGATTTGAAATTGATGAAATTCTTCTCGGACGTGGAGACATAGCGGGAAAGGAAGGCCGAAGGATACGCGATGGAGCCGTCCAGCGAGATGACCGTCGCCTCGAACTGGCGCCCCTTGTAGACATTCTGCAGCCACGTCGCCCAATCGACCTGGCGGATTTTCGCATCGATTCCTGCGGAGCTCAGCTCGTTTACGATTACCTCTGCCGTCCGCACGTGCACATTGTAGTTGGACGGCACGGTAATCGTAAAGCTGAAGCCCTTGCCGTAACCGGCCTTCTCCAGCAGGGATTTTGCCTTGTCCACATCGCGGTCATAAACGCTGGAGAGCGACGAATCGTAATATTTTGCCAGATTGGGGATGAGGGCGCTGCCGAGCTTTGAGCCGTAGCCATAGTTGACCATCGCGATGATTTCCTCGGAATTCACCAGATAGCTGAGCGCACGGCGAACATCGGCGTTCTTGAACGGCTCAAATTCGTTGTTCAGGGCAAGCAGCTGCACCGTGTTGGAATTCGTCAGGTATTTTCTGGTGGCGCTATCGTCCAGCTGGCTTACGGTGTCGGCGCTCGCATTGAAGCCGTCTATCGTTCCGGCCTGAAAGCTCAGCACCAGCCCCGCCTGGCTCGCCTCAAATTTCAGCGTCACGGAATCAAGGTGCGCGGGGCTGCCCCAGTAGTCCTCGTTCCTGACGAGCGTGATATGATCCTGCTCCGCGTATTCTGCAAACTTGAACGGCCCGGTTCCCACGGGATGCAGGGAAAGATCCTGAGAGCCCGCAGGAACGATGGCGGCGGTCATCCGCGCGGTAAAGCCTGCATCCGGCTCCTTGAGATGCACGGAAAGCGTATCCCCCTCAATGGAAAAGCTCTCTATGTTGTTGTAGCCGGAAAGCTTCTTGTCTATTGCGTTCTGTACAGACCAGCGGACATCCTCCGCCGTCATCTCTTTGCCGTTGTGGAATTTGACGCCCTTGCGAATGACAAATGTATAGGTCTGGGCATCAGGAGAAACCTTGTAGCTGGAGGCCAGCGCCGGAACAAAACCGCCGTCCTCGGAAACCTTCAGCAGCCCTTCGAATATATTGAAATTGACGGCGCGCACGTCTGCGGTAAGCGACGTAAACGGGTCAAAGTTGTTCAGTTCCGTAGCCACGCCAAAGACAAGATTGCCGCCTTCCTTTACTTTGAGCGGCGTCCCGTCATCTACCTGCGCGGCAGGGGATTCCTTGCCACCGCAGCCCGGCAGCAGCGCGGCCATCACCACCGCGCACAGCGCCGCGGCACCCCCATGTGTACTTCCTCTTTTTTTCATAAAAAACCCCTTGTGGAAAATCCGGGACAGGTCTCAAAACTCGGAAGACTTTTGAAACAGCCCCTCCAAAAAATCCAATCCTTGACCGGATTGGGGAGCATCCCTATCCCTTTTGTCCTGATTGCAAGGGAAACACCGGATAGCCCGGACGGAACCACATACGCAGCCATCCGGCGTAAACCACCGTGACCAAACGAATGACGAGAGATAGCGGGAATGCGCAGGCCTGCGTCTCGCATGCCGGCAACGCTTCCAAAAGATACCCAGATGATATTTTACTGTTTATCAAAATGCTGTCAAGAATGCAGGGGAATTCCAGAAGCCGTCCGACTTCCATAATTCCTTTTATGGTAAGAAAAAGAGAAGGATTCCGTCATAAAAAAAATGCGTTCCCGGCGGAAAAGCGGCGGCGGCTTCCGCTCAAGTCCCCTCCTCCGGCGCCGTCGGCACCAGTACGGTGCTCCAGTGCGTACGGCGGTACTTTGCCGGGGTCATGCCAGTGTGCTTCCTGAACACGCTGATAAAGTGGCTGTGGCTGGAAAAACCAAGCGTGCCGCCGATGTCCATCGATGAGCGCCCGCTGTAGAGCAGCATCTCCTCCGCGGCCTCCACCTTGAGCCGCTCGATGTACTTTGCGGCAGTCAGCCCTGTCTCCCGCTTGAACAGCGCGCAGAGATAGGTCTTGTTGCAGCCGCAGTATCCGGCAAGCTGCTGCAGGGTGATTCTTCCGTGCAGATGGGCGTGCATAAAGGCGACCGCCCGCGACGTATATTTCGAGTAGAGGTGCGTCTCCCGCAGCTCGCGCATCCGGCGTGAAAAATCACGGACAATCTCGTCGCGGACGGCGGCAAGGGATTCCTCATCGCCCAGCAGGTCTATGCGGCGGATGTACAGGTCGCTCAGGGTAAAGGCCGTCTCAAGCGGCATCCCGCCCCTCAGGCAGAAGCGGCTTATCATCGCGGTCATGATGATAAGGTGGTATTTCTGGTTGCGGAGCGGGCTGGAGGAAAGCCTGCCCAGCTGCCCGTCGTCCGCAGCGCCGGAAAAGCCCAGCACGCCGGGATCCCCGCGCTGCACGGCCTCGTAAAAGGCCAGCTCCTTCTGGTAGGCCTGATGGTACATGCCGGCCTCCCGCTGGTCATAGAGCGCGCCGGAAAGCTTGCGCCTGCTCTCGTCAAATTCCTGTTCCATTCCTCCATTTTAGCAGAATTTTATGTTATTTGCACGAATTTTATGACATTATTCCGTGCCACCATGCGCTATGCTTGCAGGCAGAAGCGCCGGGCCTGCTCGCGAAGCCGGGCGGCACAGCGGGAGCGCAGATTTCCCCTGCGTTCCAAGGAGAACCGTATGGAACTGAAGAAGGGCATCAATTTTGGGGGATGGTATTCGCAGTGCGACCATTCGCAGGAACGCTATGACACGTTCATCACGGAAAAAGACTTTGCGCAGGTCGCGCGCTGGGGCTTTGACCACATACGCCTGCCGTTCGACTACATGCTGATACAGCAGGACGACGGCCAGTTCAAGGAGAAAGGGTTCGCCCGCATGGACACGGCGGTGCGGCTGGCCGAAACGCACGGGCTGAACATCATCCTTGACCTGCACAAGGCGGCCGGCTACGACTTCAACGATGCGGGCAACGCAGAAAAGAACAACATATTCTCCTCGCCGGCGCTCCAGGAAACATACCTTGCGCTCTGGGACAAGGTGTCCGCCCGCTATGCGGGGGCGCACAACGTCGCCTTCGAGCTGCTGAACGAGGTGGTCGAGGCAGAAGCCGCCGACCGTTGGAACAGCCTGATACGGAGGGCGGTTGCCACCATCAGAAAGCACAGCCCGGAAGGAACGATTATTTACGGCGGCATCCAATGGAACAGCGCCCGCACGCTGAAGCTGCTGGACGCACCCGGCGACAAGAACATCGTCTTTACGTTCCACATGTACGAGCCGCTCATCTTTACCCACCAGAAGGCGCACTGGATAGCGGGCATGGATCCGCACAAGGACATCTTCTATCCGCGCTCCCTGCAGTATTACAAGGAAGCATCCCTCGTGCTCGGCTACAAGGGCAAAGATGTGACCGACACGGACAGCACCATAGACGGCAGCGCCATCATCGAGGAGATGGTCTGCGAGGCCGCAGCCGCCGCACAAAAAGCGGGAGTCGGGCTGTACTGCGGGGAATACGGCGTCATCGACGGCGCGCCCGTCGCGGACACCGCCGCATGGTTCCGGGATATCCACAAGGTCTTCCGTGCGCACGATATCGGGCACGCGGTCTGGACATACAGGCAGATGAATTTCGGCATAGACGACGGGCACTACGAGCCCATCCGCAGCGAGCTCATAAAACTGATGACAGGCATCTAAGGCTCAGCCGCAAACGCCCCGGACGGACTTTGCCGCATACGCCGGGGCTGCGGGCAGGCAGCGCGATGCACAGTGCTTTCTGAAAGCGGCTCAAAGCTCCATGCGGCGCTGCTTCGGGGTCATGCCCTTTATTTTCTTGTATACGCGTATAAAGTGGCTGGAATCAGAGAAACCGGTCTCCTGGCTGATATAGTCCAAGGTCTTGTCCGTATACAAGAGGAGCGTGTCGGCCTTGCAGACCCGCACAAATTCGATGTATTCCTTGCAGGTCTTCCCGAACTGCGCCTTGAAGCGCCGCGCAAAATTTGAGTAGCACATCCCGCATTTCTGGGCGAGCATCTCGATGCTGATATGCTCCGCCGAATGCATGTCTATGTATTCCAGCACGGAGAAATCCTTGCTGCTGAACTGGTCAAAGGTGTGCTGGCCGGAAAAATGGAAGCCCTTCCGGAGCCAGATTCTGATAAGCTCCGTGATTATCAGGCTGATAGTGGACGCGACCTTGATGTCATAGCCGAATTCCTTGTGCTCCGTCTCCCAGATACAGTTCTCAAAGAAGAGCTTGACCGGGTTGTAGCGCAGCTCGGCGGCAGTAATCAGGTTGTAGGGGTTGCCCTGCGAGCCCGCGTTCTCCAGCAGCCGGGGCAGCTTGGGGGAGCCGGGCGTCGTATTGGAAAGAATCATCTCGTCGAATTTGACCACATAAAAACGCAGGTCTCCGGCCGGTTCCGGATAGTCCAGAAAGGCATGTATCTGCTTGGGGTGGAAAATAATCATATCACCGGGCGCCATCGCGTACCTTGTGCCGGAAATCTCCGCGACAAGTTTTCCGCTCACCAGATAGACCATCTCCGTAAAATAATGCCAGTGCGGCTTGACCCGCTTCCAGTTGCCGGGAAAAGCCTGAAAAGGCGCGTTCAGGATATCCGAATACTCAAAAAGTTCGTCCATACTACCCGTCCTCTGCGTACCAGGGCACATGCAGGCTCCCGCAGCCCGGCAGCACACAGATGCCGGCGGCAGGCCTGTACCCCGGCGGCAGCCCCGGAAGCCGCCCGCCTCTGGGTCTGCCCCTAGAGATTCGTACAATAAATCACTTCTTTTTTTATACCACGCAGCCGCGTAAAATGCTACTATTTTTGCGATTGTCGCAGAATTCCGGGAGCAGAATCCGGCAGGAATTCGGAAGGGGGCAGAACGTGAGAACAAAAAGCGCTTTCGCTTGGATTTGGACATACGTGCGGAGATACCGCTTCTGGATTGCGGGAGGCCTGTGCCTCAGCATCCTTGTCGCGGCCCTCAATATGATAAACCCGCTCGTAACGGGAGCCATCGTCGATAAGGTCATCAAGGACGGGCAGCACGAGCTGCTGCTGAAACTAACATTGATAATGGTAGGAACAACGCTGCTCAAGGCAATCTTCCGCTATTCCTACCAGGTCATCTTTGAGCACGCCTCCCAGAACGTCATCCGCGCGCTGCGGGAAGATTTGTACGCCCATATCCAGAAGCTTGATTTCTCCTGGTACGACAACTCTCCGTCCGGGAACGTGATGACGCTCCTTACCAGCGATCTGGACAAGGTGCGGCACTTTGTGGCATGGGTGCTGTATCAGATTGTGGAGAACATACTGATTTACGTTTTTTCCATACTGACGCTCTCAGCAATCAACTGGAAGCTGACGCTGGCGTTCATGATTATCGCACCGTTCGTGCTGCTGCTCATCCATAAATTCAAGATTCATATACTCCCCTCCCACCTGAAAGTGCGCGACCAGTTCGCCGTGCTCAACACACGCGTGGGAGAGAACATCGAAGGCAACCGCGTCGTAAAGGCGTTCGTCAGGGAAGCGCACGAGATACAGCTGTTCGGCAAGGAAAACGAGCGTTTCCGGGACGTGTCCGTGGAGAACGCGGACGTCAGAATCCGCTACACGCCGTGGATAGAGGCGCTGTGCGGCATTCTCCCCGTCATCCTCATCCTCTTCGGCGGATACCTCGTCATCGGCGACGAGATGACCATCGGCGAGCTCGTAACCTTCAACGGCCTCATGTGGGCATTCACCCAGCCCATCAACATGTTCGGCACGCTGGTTGACAACACGCAGAATTTCAACGCATCCGCGGCGCGCCTGTACGAGCTGCACTGCAGCGAGCCCAAGATTGCCGACAGAGAAGGAGCGTTCTCTTCCGGCGAGCCGGTGCAGGGCAAGGTCGAATTCCGGCACGTGAGCTTTGCCTACAACGAGACGGAGGTGCTCAGAGACATAAGCTTTGTCGCCCAGCCCGGCATGACAATCGGTATCCTTGGCCCCACGGGGAGCGGCAAATCGACGCTGGCCCAGCTCTTGTGCCGCTACTACGACGCAAGCCGGGGGCAGGTGCTTGTGGATGACCGGGACGTCAGGGACTACGCGCTCGCTTACCTGCGCAAGAACGTGGGGATAACCATGCAGGAAGTATTCCTGTTCAGCGACACCGTGGAAGGCAACATCTGCTTCGGGAATCCCGATGCCCCGATGGAGCTGGTGGAGGAGGCGGCGGAGCTCGCGCGGGTCAAGGATTTTATCGGCGACCTGACGGACGGCTACGATACTATCGTAGGGGAACGCGGCGTAGGGCTTTCCGGCGGGCAGAAGCAGCGCATCGCCTTGGCACGGCTCTTCCTTGCGAACCCAAAAATCATGATTCTGGACGACACGACTTCTGCCGTGGACAATGAGACGGAGCTCAAAATACGGCAGTCGATAAAGAGCCGCAGCGGCGGTCACACGACGTTCATCATAAGCCACCGGATTTCTTCGTTCGAGAACTGCGACGTCATCCTTGTCCTGCAGAACGGGCAGATTGTCCAGAGCGGGAGCCACGAGGAGCTGTCCGCGGCGGACGGTTATTACCGGGATGTCTGGCTGGAGCAAAGCGGAAAAGAAAGCGGGGAGAATCCCGCAAGCAAAGAGGACGCAGAGTATGGCAAGAAATAAATTTGATGCAGACGAAGAGATAGAGCACGGCTTTAACCCGCACATTGTCATGCGCTTGTTCCGCTGGATAAAGCCGTACCGGGGGGCAATGGTGCTGTCATGCCTCATCATGCTGCTGGCATCGCTCATATCGCTTACCAGCCCGTGGCTTATCCGCATGGCGATTGACCAGGCCATCCCCAAAAAGGACGTGCGGTTGCTGATTGTGCTGGCAGGAATCCTGCTGCTGTCAACATTCGTCGTCAGGATTCTGCTGGCGCAAAAGCTGAAAATCATGACGCGCATCGCACAGAAAATCATCGTGGAGATACGGCGCGACGTGTTCACCAAGCTGCAGTCGCTGCCATTCAGCTATTTTGACAGCCGCCCCCACGGAAAAATCCTCATCCGCGTCGTGAACTACGTGAATTCGCTGTCGGAGCTACTTTCAAACGGCATCATCCAGCTGATAAGCGACCTCTTTACGCTCGCCGTCATCATAGGCTTTATGGTGTCCATCGACGCAAAGCTGACGCTCGTCGCGATGGCGGTCATCCCCGTGCTGCTCGTCGTCCTCATCTCCATGAAGAAAAAGCAGCACGAGGCCTGGAAGCAGGAAAGCTACAAGCGCTCCAATCTGACGGCATACCTGTCAGAAAGCCTGAACGGCATGAAAGTCACCCAGAGCTTCGCGCGGCAGCAGGTGAACCAGGGCATATTCAACGGCCTGTGCGACACCTGCAAGCTCGTCTGGATACGGGCGGTGAATATAAACAATATCATCTGGCCGGTGGTGGACAACCTCTCTACGCTCGGCGTGGCGCTCGTGTACTTTGTGGGAATCCAGGCGCTGGGAAAAAGCGTCACCATCGGTACGCTGGTCGCATTCGCGGGATACATCTGGCGCTTCTGGCAGCCAATCCAGAACCTCGGCAACTTCTACAATTCCATGGTTACGACCGGCGCCTATGTGGAGCGTATCTTTGAGCTGCTGGACGAGCCGGAGGATATCAGCGACCGGCCGGACGCGAAGGACCTGCCGCCTATCCGCGGGCACGTCCGCTTCTCGCACGTCGATTTCAGCTACGAGAAGGGCAATCCCGTCCTGAAGGACGTTGACTTTACCATCACCCCCGGCATGTCGGTCGCCATAGTTGGTCCCACCGGAGCCGGAAAAACAACCATCGTCAACCTGCTCACAAGGTTCTACAATCCGGAAGGCGGGCAGATTCTTATCGACGGCATGGACATCCAGGAGCTGAAGATAAAATCAATCCGGGCGCAGGTCGGCGTCATGCTGCAGGACAGCTTCCTGTTCAGCGGTACGATTATGGACAACATCCGCTACGGAAAGCTCGACGCAAGCGACGAGGACTGCATAGCCGCCGCAAAACTGGTGCAGGCGGACGAATTTATCAGGGCCTTCCCGGACGGATACAAAACTACTATCACCGCAAACGGCGGCGGGCTCTCGCAGGGGCAGAAGCAGCTCATCAGCTTTGCCCGCGTGCTGCTTTCCGACCCTCGCATCCTTATCCTTGACGAGGCGACGTCTTCCGTGGATACGCACACGGAAAAACTCGTGCAGAAGGGGCTGGGCGAGCTGCTCAAAGGGCGCACGTCATTCATCATCGCACACCGGCTCTCCACCATCCGGAACAGCGACATCATTTTCTTTGTTGACCACGGATGCATCGTGGAGCGGGGCACGCACAGCGAGCTGATGGCGCTGGACGGAAACTACGCCGCCATGGTAAGAAAACAGACTGAATGGAGCAGAACAGATGAGAGGCAGCCTTAAAGGCGAGCGGCGTTCAAAAGCGCCGCTCGGGCACTAAGGCAGCGCAGGCTTAGCGCCACTCCTGGCTTGCGGCCGCCCCGCAGGGGGAAAATTCGTCGTAATAGACAACAAGGTAGCTGCCGGAGCGAACAAAGCCTGCATTCTGGTAGGCGCGGATAGCGGCCGCGTTCCTGCGGTTTACAAAGAGCACGGCTTTTCTTCCCCGCCCGACGATATCTGCGGCAAGGCAGCGCACGAGGAAGGCTGCGTAGCCGCGCCCCCTGCAATCCGTGCGGGTAAACACGCCGCCAATCTGCATATAGCGCTCGCAGCACGCGTTGGTCTGCGCCTTTGCGGCAAAGCTGCCGTCCGGGCGCCGCAAGGCAAAGACCGTCTGGACTTTGAGCGTGCGGTCAAGCTCCAGCCGTTCCGCGGCGGGGCTCACCGGCACACCGGCCGGCAGCACTTCCTCCACTTTGTACGAAAGCTGCAAAGGCATAAGCGCGTCCGCATCCCTTGCCGTGCAGCGCTGCACGGCACAGCCGTCTATGCCCATCCCCGCACGCAGCCCTGCGGCAGCATCCTGAAATTCCATAAAGAGATGGCGCTTTTCTTCCCGTATCTGCTGCCCGCCGCGCCTGCGCAGGACAGCCATAAGCGTATGGACGGAACGGCTCCCGCCTGAAATACAGAAGACCTCCCGCCGGGCAAAGAAACATGAGAGCGCCGCCAGCAGCTGCCTATCGCGGCTTGGCAGGCAGGGCAAGAGCAGCTCGCCATCCGTATAGCAGAATACCCCGGCGACATCCCGAAACGCAGGCGCAGTCCCCGTCCTGCTCACGATAAAGAGAAAGCGTTCCCGCGCAATGATTCTCTGCATGAGCGAGCAGCAATATTTCTCATACGGCAGCACAAACTGCCTCGCAAGCAGGAACTGCTGCTCCGCCTGCACAGGAACAATACGATATGCCACTAATTCCTGAAGGAATGGATAGGCGCCGGTATGCGGCCGCCCCGGTTGATGAAATCCGCGCAGCTGAAGCGGCTGACCTCCATGACGGGGGCGCCACCAAGCAGTCCTCCGAATTCCACCCAGTCACCGGCCTTTTTGCCCGGCACCGGAATAAGCCGGACGGCGGTGGTTTTGTTGTTCACCATGCCGATTGCCATCTCGTCCGCCATAATGCCGCTGATGGTAGTGGCAGGGGTATCGCCGGGTATGGCAATCATGTCCAGCCCCACAGAGCAGACGCAGGTCATGGCCTCAAGCTTCTCAAGGCAGATGCTGTGCTGCTTGACGGCGTTTATCATTCCTTCGTCCTCGGAGACGGGGATGAACGCGCCGCTGAGCCCGCCCACGTTTGTGGATGCCATGACACCGCCTTTCTTGACCATATCGGTCAGCATGGCGAGCGCGGCGGTCGTTCCCGGCGCACCAGCTCCTTCCAGCCCGATTTCCTCCAGAATCCGCGCGACGGAATCCCCCACCGCCGGGGTCGGCGCAAGCGAAAGGTCAAGGATACCAAAATCTACGCCCAGACGGCGGGCAGCCTCGGTGCCGACCAGCTGCCCCATGCGCGTAATCTTGAACGCCATTTTCTTTATACCGTCAGCAAGCTCGTTTATCGGCCTGCCCTTGAATTCTTTTGCGGCAGCAAGGATGACCCCCGGCCCGGAGACTCCCACGTTGATGACGGCATCGCCTTCGCCTGGCCCGTGGAAGGCACCCGCCATAAACGGGTTGTCCTCCGGCGCGTTGGTAAACACGACGAGCTTGGCGCAGCCGTTCACCGCGCAGTCCTTTGATGCCTCGGAAGTCTTTTTGATGGTCTCGCCCATAAGCTTGACGGCGTTCATATTGATACCGTTCTTTGTGGTGCCGACATTCACCGAGGAGCACACGTAATCCGTAACGGCGAGCGCCTCCGGAATAGAATCGATGAGGATTTTATCCGCGGGCGTAATGCCTTTCTGCACGAGCGCGCTGAAGCCGCCGATAAAATTCACGCCCAGCTCCTTGGCGCAGCGGTTGAGCGTCCGGCAGTAGTCCACATAAGACGAGGCGCCGCTAGCCCCCGCAACAAGCGCGATGGGCGTAACGGAAATCCGCTTGTTTATGATGGGAACGCCGAATTCCTTCTCTATATCCTGCCCTACCTTCACAAGGTTTCCCGCGCAGCGCATCACCTTGTCGTAGATTTTCTGGCACGCCCGGCCGCTGTCGCTGTCCGCGCAGTCAAGCAGGGATATCCCCATGGTAATGCAGCGGATATCGAGCTTCTGCCGCATAAACATATTCACTGTTTCCTGGATTTCCACCGGAGAAAAAATCATAGTCCGTCCTCGTGCGTCAAAATCGTACACCGGAACGCACTGCGCACCGGCGATGCCCCCTTCAGCGCCGCCCGGAATCTTCAGCTTTCCGAACCAGCCCTAGGGCACATTCCAGAAGCCTGTCAGGTCTGGAACAGCCTCTTCATTCTATATGAGATTGCAAAATGTTTCAATTCGTACGCCGGAACCCCGGCGCAGCAACGCAAGCCTCACCCAGGCAACCTGACTAACATGGCTAAGCAGTGCCCCACCCAATGCGGAACAGCGTCCGGCCGCCCGCGCAGGGGCAAAAAAAGCGTGAGGGGAAGGAGGTCCTGATCAGGCCTTCACCTCGTTCAGCAGCTCGCCGCCGGACTGGAAGGCAAGGATATTGCCCAACGTGGTCTCGGCTATGGCCTTGAGCGCGTTCGTAGTGAGGAAGGCCTGATGAGAAGTGATGATGACGTTCGGGAATGTCAGAAGCCTTGCAAGAGTGTCGTCTTTTATGACGTCCACCGACCAGTCGTCAAAGAAATACTTGTTCTCCTCCTCGTACACGTCGAGCGCTGCCCCGCCAATCTCCTGCTTTTTGAGCGCATGGACGAGCGCCTTTGCATCGATGAGCGCGCCGCGCCCGGTATTCACGATGACGGCATCGCGCTTCATGAGCGCAAGGGAATTCTCGTTGACGATATGCTTTGTCTCCGCGGTGAGCGGACAGTGCAGGCTGATGACGTCCGCGCCCTGGAATATCTGCGCGAGCTGCACGTAGGAAAAGCCGTGCTTTGTCGCCCATTCCTTGTCCTGATAGACATCGCAGCAGATGATTCTCATGCCGAAGCCCGAAAGCATCTCCGCAAACACCTTGCCGATGCGCCCCGTACCCACAATGCCCGCCGTCAGCCCGTGCAAATCGCGCCCCGTAAGGCCGTTGATGGAAAAATTCCCCGTGCGGGTACGCATATAGGCCTGGGGAATACGGCGCGTCAGGGAAAGCAGCAGCGCAATGGCATGCTCCGCCACGGAATGCGGCGAATAGGCGGGAACCCGGACTACCCTCAGACCCTCGGCGGCGGCGGCCGCAAGGTCAATGTTGTTGAACCCCGCGCAGCGCAGCGCCACCAGCTGCACGCCGCATTCCTTGAGCGCGGCGATGACATCCGCATCCAGCGTGTCGTTCACAAAGGTGCATACCACGTCATAGCCTTTTGCAGAGAGCACCGTCCTCCGGTCAAGGTGGAAGTCAAAGAAATCGATATTGTACAGGAACTGCTTGTTCGCCTCCGAGAATGAATCCCGGTCATAGGGATGAGCGTCATAGAAAGCAATGGACATGGGTTGTGATGACATAAGAAGCCTCCGGAAAGTAGGAACACAGCAAAATGCGGGGATGCACCGGCAGCAGCCTCAAGCGCATTTCCTGCAGCACACTATAAGCATAGCGTTTTCAGACATTTTTTACAACCGGGGAAAGCAAAAAAAAAGCGAATCAACGAAGCCCTCCACAGAACAGCGGGGTACGTTGATTCGCGTGCTGCTTTTAGTATGGCGCGGCGCTAACGGCTCAGCGTGCGCAGGTGCCCTTCAAGCGTAACGGAGCGGGTAAAGCCGTCGTCCTCATACAGCTCGTAGGAGGCTCCCGTCCCCACAAAGCTAAAGGTCGAGGTATCCAGCGCGGCCGTGCTCTGCGCGGGGCGGCACAGCGGAACAAGCCTGTCCTTGCGCACAAAGAAGGTGACGGAATCAAGGGGCATCCTGATATAGTAGGAGCCCTGCTTCTTTTCTTCCGTGGAGATATTCCCGCGGCACCAGACAACCTTCGTCATATCCTCCGGCAGGTAGACGTAGCGCCCGTCCGCGTTCTGCTCGTAGACAGGGGCAATCAGAATTCCCTCTCCCACAAGCAGCTCGTCCTCCGTGCGCAACGCGCGCATATCCGCGGGGAAGTCAAAGCCGAGCGGGCGGATGTACATGCTGCTCCCGACGGCAGCCTTTACGAATTCGCTGTAGATGTACGGCACAAGCGCATAGCGGAAATCGAGCAGGCTCTTGAAATCATCGGTATTCCCGAAGGCGTAGCATTCCTGGCTGCGGTTGTTCCACGCGCAGTGGTTGCGCATGAGCGGCGTAAAGGCACCGAGCGCAAGCCAGCGCAGCAGCAGGTCGCGCGTCGTGGACTCGCCGAAGCCGCCGATGTCCGCGCCGGAATACAAAAATCCGACCATGTTCAGCGACGGGAGCATCTTTATCTCCTGCTTCAGGTGCTCCCAGCAGGACGCATTGTCTCCCGTCCAGATGCCGCCGTAGCGGTGGGAGCCGACGCAGGACGCGCGGGCATAGAGCAGCATGCGCTTGTCCGGGGAAATCTTGCGCAGCGCCTCTGCGGCAGAGCGGGTCATATTCGCCCCGTAGATGTTATGGATGCGGTCGTGGCGGATTTTTTGCGGGGCGGAAGTGCCGCTACCGGGCAGCTGGTGGAAAAAGCGCCGGTAGTCGTCAAGGCGGTTGAACGTGCTGCCGCTCAGCGGCGTAAATTCAAAGAAGGTCTGCACGTCAAGGTTCTGCCCCTGATAAGACAGCAGCTTGCGGAACGTCTCCTCAAGGCTCTCGTCGCTATAGAACATCGCGGGCTCGTTCATGTCATTCCAGAAGCCCTCTATGCCAAGCCGCGTCAGGCGCTCGTACTTGGCGCCGAACCACTCGCGGGCAGCGGGGTTCATAAAATCAGGGAAGCAGGAGCGCCCCGGCCACACGCCCGCCACAAAGTCGGAGCCGTCTTCCTTTTTGCAGAAATAGTCGTTGTAGCAGCCTTCCTCATAGACGTCATAGCCCTGCTGAACCTTGACGCCGGCATCGATAATCGGCACCAGGCGCACGCCGTCGGCCTTCAGCTCGGAAGCAAGCGCCCCCATATCGGGGAATTTCTGCTCGTCCACCGTAAAATCCTTGTAGGCATCCATATAGTCTATGTCAAGGCAGACGGCATCGAGCGGCAGACCGGCGCTGCGGTAGCGGGAGACCACTTTGCGGACATCATCCTCCGTCTTGTAGCCCCAGCGGCTCTGCTGGAAGCCAAATGCCCAGCGCGGGGGAATATAGCTCTGCCCGATAAGCTCCCGGAACTGGTGCACGACATCCTGCAGGGCAGTGCGGCCGGAGCCCTCGTCCGCGCTCACCACATACACGTCCACGCCGGTGTCGGATGTCTCCACGGTAAAGGTACTGTATTCCGTAAAACCGATATCAAATGCCACGCGGGAGGCGGTGTCAAAGAAAAGCGCGCAGCATTTCGTTCCGTCCGCGCTGTACACAATCACCAGGTTGTGCGCGCCGTACATGGAGCGGGTGAATTCGTTCTGGTTCGGCACATCAGAGCACCAGCTCTCATAGCGGAAGCCGCGCTTGTTTATGCCGCGCATGCTCTCGCCCAGCCCGAAGACAAAATCATCGCCAGCAAGCGTGCACATCCACTTAAAAGGAAACGAGCTCTCCACCGTACCAAACGGAAAGCGGCTTCCTTCCGGCATACATTCCATTCCGCAAACGACCGCGCCTGTCTCCACAGGTTCCCCAAAAGAAAATTTCTGAATCATATATATAATTATAATCTTGAATTTTATTTATTGCTAGTGATATAATTCCAATAAATTATGACAAAAGTATTAGTCAACCAGTATTCCTCCGTCTCAAAGCGGACGCCCCAAAAACAGAACGGGCAGGAGAAATTCCAGCGGGGCACGGTGCTCTTTCCCTTGCAGTACTACCTGAACGACACCTCCGACCCGTCGTACGACCTGCCTATCCACTGGCACACGGAATTCGAGCTGCTGCACGTCCAGTCCGGGGCATACACCGTCTTTATAAAAGACAGAAATATCAGGCTGGAGCAGGGCGACCTCTGCTTTATCCCCGGAAAAACGCTGCACGGCGACGCGCAGAACAAGGGGCAGGCGCTTTATGAATCCGTCGTCTTTGACATAGAGCTCATCCGCCAGCACGGCTACCTGCCGGACAGCTTTATAAACGCCATCATAACGGGCAGCATCATACTTGACGAGCGCATTCCCCGCAGTAACGAGGCCGTCAGCGGCATCGCGCAGAAGCTTTTTGAGAGTCTTCAGGATTCCGCGGAAGGATACGAGCTGGAAGTCTCCGGCTATCTGCTCATATTTCTTGGGGCGCTCAAACGGCAGCACCTGTACATCGAACGGCAGATTATCCCCTCAAATAAGCGCAAGCAGGCGGAACAGCTTGAATCCGTCATAAACCTTATCAGGAAACGCTATGCCGAAGACATAACGCTGGAGCTGATGGCCGATACCGCCGGGCTTTCCCCCAAGTATTTCTGCCGCATTTTCCGCGAGGCGACGGAGCACACCCCCGTGGAATACCTCAACTGGTTCCGTATCAACCAGTCGTGCACCATGCTCCGCGAGACAAACGACAAGCTTTCCGAGATAGCGGAGGCCTGCGGATTCAACGATTTCAGCTATTTCATCAAGATGTTCAAGCGCTATAAGGGCATGACGCCGCTCAAATACCGCAATTTCGGGGCAAGCTGAGCCACGCTCCGCCACGCGCTACTTTCCCACGCAGAAGCGGCTGAAAATGCTGCCCAGCACGTCGTCGGGCGTCACCTCGCCCGTCACCTCGCCCAAGGACACAAGGGAATCCTCCAGATCCTGCACCACGGCATCGAGCCCATAAGCATGGTTCCGGGAGATACGCAGCGCATGGGAAACCCGCTCCAGCGCCTCCGAGACAGCAAGCCGCTGCCGCTCCGAGCCGAGCGCCGCCCCGCTGCGGCTGCCCCCGGCGTCCTCCGTCAGCAGGGACTTCACCGCCGACACCAGCGCCCCTATGCCGCTGCCGTTCCATGCAGAGAGCGCTATAGCGGCCTTCCACGCGGCGTTGTCAGGCGGCAGGGGCAATGCGTCCGCCTTGTCGCACTTGTTCCACACAAGCACGGCCGGAATCTCCTGCTGCGACGCAAGAAAGGTCTCGTCGTCGGCAGACAGACCGCCCCCGGCATCCACCACATAGAGGATAAGATCCGCCATGGAGCTCAGGCTGCGGGTACGCTCCACGCCCTCCGCCTCCACAAGGTCGTCAGTGCGGCGCAGACCGGCGGTGTCAAAGAGGCGCACCGGAATCCCGTCGAACGAAGCCCAGCTTTCCAGCCAGTCACGGGTCGTTCCCTCCACGTCGCTCACGATGGAGCGGTCTTCCTTGAGCAGCGCATTGAAAAGGCTGGATTTTCCTGCGTTCGTCCTGCCGCAGAGCACAAGCCGCGCCCCGTCCTGATAGAGCTTCTCGCTCTTCCAGGAATGCACAAGGGAAGACAGGCGCGACTCCGCCTGCGCGAGCGCCGTCCGGTCAAAACTGTCCGCCACGGTCTCCTCGTCCTCAGGGTACTCAATCTCGACCTCGATGGAGGCAAGTGTGTCCACCACAAGCTTCTTTATGGCATCGATTTCGGCAAAGAGATTTCCGGCAAGCCGCCCCGCAGCTTTGCCCCGCGATTCGTCCGTGCGGCTGTCTATGATTTCTTTTACCGCCTCAGCCTTTGTCAGGTCGTTTTTGCCGTTGATGTACGAGCGGAAGGTAAATTCGCCGCGTTCCGCCTGCCGGAAGCCGTGCGCCAGCAGCAGACGCTGTATGGCAGAGACGACGGCAAGCCCGCCATGGCAGAAAATCTCCACCATGTCCTCGCCCGTAAAGGACTTGGGGCTGCGGTACACGCCCAGCATAACCTCGTCAAGGCGCTCGCCGCTCTCAGGAACCGTTATCCAGCCGTGGACAAGGGAATTGCCCGCAGCACCCCGCAGCGCGGCGGGGCGGGAGAACAGGGGCTCCATCAGGGCGATGCAGCCCGTGCCGGACACCCGGACAATCCCGATTGCCCCCGGAGCCAGCGCCGTCGCAATCGCAGCAATCGGTTCCTCCGGAGTGTAGCCGGGCGCGCTCATTTTTGCAGCGTCCCGAACGGCTCTATGTGCAGCAGCTTGAGTCCCACGGGCTGAGGGGCGGACGTCTCCGTCATGTCCTCCAGATCAAGGGCGCTGTCAAGGATTGAAATCATGTCCTTGCGGCGCTCCCGTGCAGCGGCAGCCGCAGCTTCCCCGCTGGCGGAGCCGCTGCCACCGCTGAATGCGGGGAGCCGCTGCTGCAGCTGGGTCTCGTCCCCCGCCCCCGGAGAAACCTCGTCGTCCGCCACATCAGGGCTGATATCCTCGTAGTAGCCGCCGGAATTGTTCCAGTACATATAGCCGCGGTTCAGGCCGTCGCGCACGCCAAAAATCTCGCGCCGCACATAATCCTTGTTGTAGTAGGCGCGATCAAAGCGCACGCCCATGTAAAAGGCCTGCACCCACGGCCGCACGATGATGCGGTTCCGCCCGATGACGGTATTGCGATACGAGCCGTAAAAATAAATGCGGTAGGGGCGTTCGATGACGGGCGTATATTCAAGGAAGTCCTGCTCAAAGTGCGACGGATAGTACATCGGGCAGATGACATCGACATAATGGCTCATCAGCTCCACATCCTGCCCCGTACGCGTTCCCGAACGGTACCAGCCGTTCGCGCCATAGATATCTATGCCGATAGGAGCGGCGATATTCTTCCGCGCATAGGAAAGGAAGGAAATGAGGGCGCTCTCTTTGTCCATGCCCTTGCTCTTCCAGCGGAAACTCGCGTCGCCCATATTCGTGCCGTCGGTCGGGAACCGTATATAATCAAACTGAATCTCGTCAAAGCCGCGCTCTATCAGCTCCTTCGCAATCTCCACGTTGTATTCCCACACTTCCTCGCTGTAGGGGTCAACCCAGTTCTCGTCATAATAGTTCACCTTGGAGCCGGTCACCTGTCCTTCTTCGTCAGTCACTGTGGTCACGCCCTTTATGCCAATCCAGGGCATATTGTTCTTCTTGTCCCAGACGGCATACTGCTGCTTGTCATACGAGGCAAGGTTCCGGTCTTTAAAGACCACAATTCTTCCTATTAAATAGATGCCGCTCTTTTTGTATTCGGAGACAAAGGTGTCAAGGTCTATCTTGTACTGCGTGACTTTTCCCTTCTGCTTGAGCAGCGGGCTGTTCGGCTCAAAGCGCAGCAGACCGTAATCGTCCTTCATATCGACGACAATCGCGTTCAGCTTGTTGTCCTCAAGGATTTTCCGGTATTTCTCTATGCCCTTCATGTTCTGCATCTGGTATGCGGAGGCATACACCGCCTTTTTGCCTGTCGCCGTGCTGCCCCACGGAGAGAGCGGGGTATCGGGCGTCAGGAGCCAGAGCTCGCTCAGCTGGAGCGACGTTTTAAGCCCCGTTTCAGAGGAAGGGATATAGGCGCTATGCACCTGCGCGTCGGAGGCCAGAATCCTGCGGGTCCAGCGCTCGTACTGGGCGGCCGGCAGCTCCTGCAGCGAACCGTCATCCAGCGATACGGAAGAAATCTTCCCCAGCGAAGAGAACACGATGAGCCCGTTGCTCTGGCACAGGCCGTCTATAGTATCGGCGGCCTCGCTTCCGTGATATATCTTGACGGCAGTCTTCTTGCGCCAGTCAAAGCGGTACATATTGGGAAGGAAGGAATTGGCGAGGTAGATTTCCGTATAAAGCGTACCGTCGCTATCCTTTACGAGCACCGGAAGAATATCGCTTATCTCGTCGGGCTGAGTCAGGCTACGCATGGCGCCAAAGCCCGCGCTCACATCGTTCCACTGGGGCCGGGCAGCATCCGCACGGTAATAGCTGAAGCCGTAGATGGGGTGCGACATAAACACCACCAGCTCGCTGCCCGCATACGAGCCGTCCTTTGCATATATGGGCATGTGCGCGCAGGCCACGGCCTTCATGCCGGCAGTGCCCTTGCTCATGGAGCCGATGGATTTCCAGCTGGCACCGCCGTCGCGCGTCAGGTACACGGCATCCTTGGTGGCCGTCACCAGAATATTCTCGTCAAAGGGATCCGCGCAGATATCCTTCAGCAACGGAGACTGCTTTACCAGCTCCCGCTTCTCGCCGTCATAGGTCTTGATGGTCAGCACGGGAAGCCCCTCATTGCATTCCGTGAACGTGCTCAGATCAGAGGAGACCAGCACGCCTTTCTCCGTCAGGAAATACCATTTTGTCTTTGTCTTCAGTATGCGCTCAACCCGGCCTTCAGTCCACAAGGCTTCAGCCCGGCCACCAGAAAGCAGCCGGTACAGCCCTTTTTCCGTGCCAAGCAGGAACGGCGTCCCGGAATCCGCGGAATTCCGCGCGGGCAAGGTCTCCGGCAAACGGTACAGGGGCTGGGACTGGGAAACCGCATCAAAAGCGGCGCACAGCATGATATGCAGCAATAAGCACAATTTTAAAACGGTTCTTCGCATAATCCTCATATCGGCACTTTAAGAATAAGTTTTAAGGGGCAGTTTTGCAAGGCATGGACTTTCAAAGCTGCCCCGTAAAGAAAAGCCCTAAAAAGCAGAGTTTTTAAAGGCTTCCCAAAATGAAACTTGCCATTGCCTCCCAATCTTGCTATAATAAACTCGTTCGGAAACTTTAGACAAGAGGTTTGCTATGTACTATTTTGTTGTTGACAAGGGCAGCGGAAAACCCGTCGATTTTAACTTCAAACCGGTAGCAGAGGAAAAGAAGGCTGTGTTCCATTCAAAAGAAGATGCCTTCTATTTTATGGACTGCAATACCCGCGAGACCGCAGGTGCAGATAAAATTAAGGAGACCCGCGGGAATTTCACCATCTGCGAGCTTGCATAAAGCCGGCTGCGCAGATACGAGCCCGAAAAAAGACGCCTTCGGTGCGCATTCCGGGCTTCCATAAAAAATGCACGCAGACCTGCCTGCGCATTGCCGCCGGCAGGCAGGATTGGCAATCATGCACATCAGACTTGAGAACCTCAAAAAAACATACCGGACGCCGGACGGAATCATAGAGGCGGTGGACGGAAATTCGCTGGATATACCGGAAAACACAATCTTCGGTATCATCGGCAAAAGTGGCGCCGGAAAATCGTCCCTGGTGCGGCTGATGAGCCTGCTGGAGGCGCCGGATGCAGGTGCCGTCTATTACGACGGGCGCCGCGTGGACAACCTGCCCAAAGCCGCCCTGATACAGGAACGTCGCAAACTCGGCATGATTTTCCAGAACTTCAACCTCTTTGCGTCCCGCACGGCGGCAAAGAACATCGCGTACCCGCTGGAAATCTGCGGTATGCCGTCAGCGGAGATACAGCCGCGCGTACAGGAGATGCTCCGCCTGGTGGGGCTTGAAGACCGGGGAGACGCGCCGATAAGCACGCTTTCCGGCGGCCAGAAACAGCGCATCGCCATTGCCCGCGCGCTCGCACCAAAGCCGGACATCCTTTTCTGCGACGAGGCGACAAGCGCCCTTGACCCGCAGACGACACACGCCATCATCGCGCTCATCAGGGAGCTGCAGGCAAAGATGAACCTCACGGTCGTCATGATTACCCACCAGATGGAGGTCGTCCGGGACGCCTGCGAGCAGGTCGCCGTCATAGATGGTGGCAAAGTCGTGGAGCAGGGCAGCGTAAAAGACATTTTTGCGCATCCCCGGACGGCGGTCACAAAGGACTTCCTGTCGCATATCACGACGGACGGAAGGGGTATGGTGCGCTGGTCCCATGATGGGGGCAAATACGTCCTGCACTTCATCGGGGACAGCACGGGACAGCCGGTACTGAGCGCCCTCGCAAAATCATGCAACGTCAGCTTCAACATCCGAGCGGCAGGCATCCAGCACCTGCCGGATCAGGACATAGGCACCATGCTCATCGACCTGAACGGGGAGGAGCAGGATATCCGGCAGGCCATCGCAGAGCTGAACCGCAACGGAGTCACCGTGGAGGAAAACACATGAATTCGCTCTATCTCGTGGGGAGCGCAACGCTCCAGACCCTCATAATGGTATTTTTTTCTACTATATTCTCACTGCTGCTCGGATTCCCGCTCGGCGTGCTGCTGTGCGTCACCGACCCGAACGGCATCACGCCCAAACCCGTGCTGAACCAGGTGCTCAGCCGCATCGTCAACATACTGCGCTCTTTTCCCTTCATCATACTGATGATTGTGCTTTTTCCGCTGTCACGGATTATCGTCGGCACAAGCATCGGTACCGCGGCCACCATCGTCCCGCTCTCCATCGCGGCAGCCCCCTTTGTGGCGCGGATCATCGAATCCTCGCTCAACGAGGTGAACCCTGAGCTGATACAGGCCGCAAAGGCCATGGGCTCCACAAACATGCAGATTATCCTGAAAGTCCTTATCCCCGAAGCAATGCCCTCGCTCGTGGACGGAATCACGCTCACCATCATCAACCTCATCGGCTACTCGGCTATGGCAGGGGCAATCGGCGGAGGCGGCCTGGGCGACCTTGCCATCCGCTACGGCTACCAGCGCTTCCGGACGGGGATTATGGCGGCGGCCGTCATCGTCATTCTCGTCATGGTAGAGATAATCCAGCTCGTCGGCACCAAAATCAGCACCGGCCTGCTCGCAAAACGCTGAGCGTGCCACCGGGCGCAGCGGCTTGCGGCTGACCGTAAAATAAATCGCAGGGCTTCAGCATGAGATGTATTTTATCTGAATACGGACGCGGTATTGGTAAATCATGTAAACTGTTTTAAGATGAATTTCTTTTTTATGCTACAAAAGCCAAGGATTCAACATAAAAAATGCGCGGAAGCGGAAAA
>ODAI013312676.1_pt1 | contig 26841 bp, 23 predicted proteins | sample 1539321 | NCBI WGS metagenome assembly ODAI01 (sample SAMN02144231, study PRJEB22623) | gut metagenome | biome: sheep rumen | host: Ovis aries | place: New Zealand
ACACCTGTTCCCATTCCGAACACAGAAGTTAAGCTCATTTGCGATGATAATACTTGGTTGGCGACGACCTGGGAATGTAGTTCTATGCCGGTACTTTTTCAGAAATCCTGTCCTTTTAGGACGGGATTTTTTTATTGGAGGAATTATGGAAATAATCAAAGTTGAAAACAATAAGAAAAAATATCTTGACCTTCTTCTTCTGGGCGATGAGCAGGAAAGCATGATTGACCGCTATCTTGAACGGGGAACTATGTATATAATGAAAGAAAATGAAGTTGTTGCCGTCTGTGTTGTCACTGATGAGGGAAACTCCGTCCTTGAAATAAAAAATATCTCCGTATATCCGCAGTATCAGAATATGGGCTACGGCAGAAAATTTATCGAATTTATAGAGAAAAAATATCACGGTTTCAAAAAAATAAAAGTCGGCACGGGAGACAGTCCGCTTACTGTTCCTTTTTATCAGAAATGCGGATTTAAAGAGGCTTACAGAATAAAAAATTTCTTCATCGAAAATTATGACCACCCTATATATGAATGTGGTGTACAGCTAAAAGATATGATTTATTTTGAAAAATAATAATTCTTGACAAATATTTCTATTTGTGATATAATAATATAGTAATATTTATCAAGGAGGTTTATACCATGAGCAAAACATTAGTTGCATTTTTCAGCGCAAGCGGAGTTACTGCAAAAGTGGCAGAAAATCTCGCAAAAGCCGCAAGTGCTGATATCTGCGAAATTAAACCCGCTGTCCCCTACACTTCCGCAGACCTCAACTGGCAGGACAAACAGTCCAGAAGTTCTGTTGAAATGAAAGACAAATCATCAAGACCTGAAATTACTGACAAAAATACTGACGTTTCGGCATACGATAAAATTTTCCTCGGTTTCCCGATATGGTGGTATACTGCCCCCACTATCGTTAATACTTTCCTCGAAAGCGGCGACTTTGCAGGAAAGGAAATTATCCTCTTTGCAACCTGCGGCAGCAGCGGTTTCGGAAGTTCGGTTACTGACCTCAAAAAGAGCGTTCCTGAAAGCACTGTCATAAAAGAAGGCAAAATCCTCAACGGAAATCCCTCAGTTGATGAACTGAAAGCATGGGTTGATACTCTTTAAAAAACAAGGGACTGACATTAAGCCAGTCCCTTGCTTCATATATAAGGAGAGTGTAGATTTCTTATACAAGTCCTGCATCTATTTTCTGAATGTAGCTTGCATCATATGCTGACACACCGTCATTGTCGGCTATATCCGCATTGACAAGCAAAGTCGGTGAAAGCGGGTATTTTTCAGCGTTTGCGACATACTGCAATATGCGGACAGAATCAGATATGCTTACTTTTTTATCGCCGTTTGCATCGCCCTCGACAGGGGAAAAACTGTCATAATAAGCCTGATTTTCTGCGTCAAAATCTTCACCGTCATAAATAATGCGGATTGATTTTATATTGTTGCTGTCAGCGATATTGTCTATCTGTTCAGGGGTGAGAGTGCATGATATTTTTGATTCTCCAATTGAATAGGAAACATCATCAATTGAAAGGTCAGAATATTTCAGAACATATTTAACTCTGTTTTCTCTTTCCCTTGATATAAGGTTAGTCCATGTTGTAGTTTTGAAATTCTCGATAAGCCTTTGTTTTTCCTCAGCGGTATATTTGGCAGACTGTTTTGCCATGAGTTTTTTATACTCATTGACTTTTGAAGTATAGGTTTTCTCTATATTGTAGAGAGACATATTCTCATAAGTCAAAACAACGGGAATTGCAGTCTGTTCCTGTTCCATGCGTTCTTTTATCTCGTCTGAGACTTTGTACCTTGCTGAAAAGTTTACACATAATCCATAATTGGGGGCAACGTCTTCTGTAAACATTGTTTCCGGGTTGAATCCTGTTATTTCCTGTATTTTCTCGGCATTTTCACGGATTTCCGCTGATGTAAGCCCCTTATCATATATTGCAAGTCCATAGAATTCTGATTCGGTTGAAGTTTCAAAATGAGCCTTTATATCATTTTCTGAAAGTTTTTTGTTGAAATTTTCAAGTTCTTCCGCTGATAAGTCATGCATCATCATGAAATTTGAATTTCCTGCTTTTATGAAAAGGTCATATTCAACAGTAAGGTCATCAAATGTGCGGTAGCTGAAATTTTCAACAGCAGATTCTATTGTGTAGTTTTCACTGAGCATATCAGCAACTTTCAGTGAAAGTTCATAGCTTTCTTCGGGGGAAAACTCATTGAAAGTGATGCTGAAAAATGTATTATTTGAATTGGTATAAGTTGTTACTTCTGCATTTTCGCTGTTTATGATGTTTCTGATGTTATTTTCAACGGAATCTGTGTCGATATTTGTTTCAGAGATTTTAATTCTTGTGACAAACGGAATATGTACAGATTCAACCTCATATGTACAGTGGGGACTTCCAGATTCTTTGCTGTAAACGTTTATAATATCAGGTTCTTCAAAGGTGTACTTGTTTCTGAATGTCTCAACGAGTTCAGGGACGGGTTTATAGCCGTATTCCCTGAGACTTTCCACATATTTTATGTAGTTTTCATCATGTGTGGGGTCGGTGTCAGATAGGTCAATACTTGCATCGAGTACAGGAACATTGACTACGCTTTTGTAGCCAAAGTTGTTAAGGTTTTCAATTTCATTGGCTGATACACTGAGTACATCAGCACAGCATACAGTAAGAATTGCAATTATTGCAGCGGTTAATTTTTTCAACATAATAATCACTCCTCAGAGATTTTTGACGGGATAATTTTTCCGTCTATATATAAATGTCGAAAAAAGCCCTACTTTTTACTTTTTGATTTCAACTTTGTATGAATAAATAAATTTCAACACTTGAATTTGTGAACAATCAATAAAAAACCGTCCTTTCGGACGGCTTTTGAATTATACTTTATTCTGTATAGATTTGATGACATATTTTCCGCAGAGAATTTTACTTTTTCCGATATTGTAAACGTGTTCGTGGAAAACTCTGTCAATCCGGTCGTGATATTCTTCACGGCGGCTTAACATATCCTTTATTACATCGTTAATCTGTCCGACCTGTTCAACATCGAGAGCCTTGCCGAGTTCATTTCTGAGGGAAATATTAATTGGTTTTGTTTTGATTTTTTCCCATTCGGGGTTCATGACTTTCATGGGGGTATTGATGAAAATTATCGGGCGTTTTGTAACAAAAGCGTATTCCCATGAAATATCAGACCAGTCAGTAATGAGAATATCGGATTCCATGATAGGATTATTTGAGGAGAAATCTGTCTGAATCTCGATATTTTTGCAGTCCTTATATTTTTCCTTGAATATCTCAAATTTTTCGGGCTGATGTCTTACCTGCTGGGGGTGAGGGCGGAGGATTATTTCATAGTCGGTATTTTTGAGATTATCGAGAATCTGTTCAGCGCACATATCAATGATATTATCGGGCTGCCATGAGGGAGCTATAAGGATTTTGGGAATTTTATTCTGTTTATGCTCTTTGCTTTCATACTGAGCGAGCATTTCGTCAATGAGGGGATAACCTGTTTCAACGAGGCGTTTTTTGGGAGTTTTGTAGAGTTCTTCGGCATCACGGATTTCGTTGAAGGTATCAACGCCGGGACAGAATACAGTATCATACCAGTTAAGTGCGCCTGTTCTGAGGGTAAGTGCGGTACTTCCCATACCGTGACTTACAAAGACATACTCAACGTTTTTATTTATTCTTGAACGTTTGAGGTGATATTTTTCGAGGTCGGGAACGGTCAGCAGGCACATTTTGCAGTCAAGCTTCATGAAAAGCGGAACGAGATACTGGTCTGATGCGACATAGTAGGAGCTTATCTGTCTTCTTTCGTCCTTGAAAATAATATCATCGGGGTCACTTGTGACATAGTGAATCTGAATATCGGAATGTTCGCAGATATAATCTATAATATCCTTGAAATACTTATAGAAACCGCTCTGTTCGGAATAAATCATAAGCTCCATTTTTTCAACGGAGAAGAATCTCTTGTAATCTTCCTTTTCACGGGATTTATATTTCTTATGGATTTTTTCCTTTTCGATACGCTGTTCATTGATTTTATTGAGGTAGTCGAGGTCAACATATTTTTTAGGCGGAATGATTATATTCAGCAGATACATCGGGGGTATAGCAAATAAATTTCCGAATATCCAGTAAAGACCTACACCCGCAGGAACTAAGAATGAAAAATATGCAGAAAATGCTACCATAAATACAGTAGTTGCAATTTTTGTGGCATTATTCTGAGTTACCTGCAAAACATTTATCTTATTCTGAACATAGCAGAGAAGCCATGCGCTTATTCCTGAAAGAAGCGGTATCAAAAGCAGGATATAATTTTCCTTGAATGAAGGAGTTGCCGCAAGGTCAAAGCCGAGGAAATTCATGTTCAGACTGTCTATTTCATCAATAAAATCGCCTGTAAAGTCGGGGAGTATACCGTCCTGTATGCGGTTTATTATTTCAACCTGATAGGAATTGTCCTGAACATTTGCAGCACCCACAAGGGATACAAGCCATTCTCTCAGATTATTAACTATGCTCTCGTCTATTCCGAGGACATAGGAAAGCGGTCTGTATATTACATACACAAGTCCGAGAACAAGCGGAATCTGCAAAAGCAAAGGCACTGAACTGAGCATGGGATTATATTTATATTTCTTGTAAAGGGCGAGTCTTTCATCTGCGAGCTTGTCCTTATCGTCAATATATTTTATTTTCAGTGCATTTTCTTCGGGCATGAGCCGAACCATTTTGATTGAGTTCTTCTGAGTGAGGATACTCAGCGGGAAAAGGATTATTTTAGTTATGAAAGTAAATACGATAATACTTATGCCATAATTTTTTGTTATACTGAAACAGCCTCTCATAATCCAGCCGAGAACTGTACCGAGTATTTTTGTTATTACTGCCATTTCAAATCCTCTTATTCGTCGTCATCATCGAGGAGGTCATCAGCAGTTATTTCAGCTTTTCCGTCATTATTTGACTTCATGGCTGCGGGAGCGGTTTCTTCGTTCTTATTTTTCTTGAAGAGTCTTTTGATTTTGCTCCAGAAGATACCCATAACAGTACCGAGGGCAATAACCACACCAATAACTATCTGAATGATATAGCTTGTTGTAGCGGGGTCGATGTACATAGCGGCAAGGCTTCCGTTTAAGATTTCGATTGACATTTTCTATTCCTCCGATTTTATATTACAATATTTTCCCCCGCTTATGCGAGGGAAATATTTCATTATAGATTGTATCACAATTAAATATCTCTGTCAAGCATGAAATTAAATTATCTGAGATTTTTCAGATAATTCATGAAATTCTCCTTATTTTCGAGGGCTGTTGTAGTAGGTCTGCCGAGGTCATCTCTTGCGCCTATGGAGCATTTAACTTCAATAAGGCTGAGGGAATTTCTTTCTTTGGCTGCTTTGAGTTCGTTGTCGAGTTTTTCAAAGCTGTCAGCGGTGACTGCATACGGATAACCGCAGGCGAGGGCTATACCTGTTATGTCAATATTTCCTGCCACGGTAGGCATACCGCCGACTGTTTCATGTGCGCTGTTGTTTATGATGATATGGACGAGATTATGAGGTTTATTTGCACCTATCACTGCCATAGCACCCATATGCATGAGAGCCGCACCGTCACCGTCAATGCACCATATTTTAGTATTGGGCTTATTGAATGCGATACCGAGGGCAATTGATGAGCTGTGACCCATTGAGCCGACTGTAAGGAAGTCAAATTTATGGGGCTGTGCATTTGCCTCTCTTATTTCAAAGAGTTCACGGCTTGCTTTTCCTGTTGTGGAGACTATCGGGTCATCACCTGAAACGGCTGTGATATGGCGGATTATATCTTCACGAATCATAGTGTTGTTATTTTTGTAAATTACTTTTTCGTCATAGGTGAGCGCACCTTTGCGGACTATGAAAGATACACATTTTCCTTTTGCGAGGATATTTCGGAAATTATCCATAACGCTTTTAACTTCGTCATCGGTTGTATCCTTGCTGATTATGAAAGTTGCAACGTCCATATCCTCCATAAGCTTTACAGTAACTTCGCCTTGATATATGTGCTGTGGTTCATCATGGACATTCGGTTCACCTCGCCAGCCTATGATGAATACAGTGGGTATAGCATAAACCTTGTCGCTTAAAAGTGATGCGAGGGGATTTATAATATTTCCCTGACCTGAGTTCTGCATATAGACAACGGGAATTTTACCTGTTGCGAGGTGATAGCCTGCGGCGAGAGCAGTGCAGTTTCCCTCATTTGCAGCGATTACATGGTGTTTCGGGTCTATTCCGTAGGTATTCATCAGGTAGTTGCACAGTGCCTTCAACTGTGAATCGGGTACACCTGTAAAAAATTCCGAGCCGATAATTTCAGCTAATTTTTCAGCTTTCATTGTTTAACTCCTTATCTGCCGAGCTGAGGCTCAATAATATTTTTGATGATATATTCAGCGGTCTGGTCTATTTCATCGAAATGCACTGTTTTGGGGAGTGTAACGCCGAATGCTTTCCTTGTTTTCTGAATAAGTTCGTCTGTATATGTCATACAGCTGTTTTCAATTCTCTCGATACCGTCAAGGTAGAGGGACTGTCTGTTTTTCTCATGCATTTCCTCCATGCTGAAAATAGATGTATCTATTTTTGCGGTGAGGTTCTTTCCGTCAAGGAGTATGGGATATCCGCCTATTTCGCCGAATGCACCGGGGGAATGGAAAATTTCCTCTTTTTCTTTTCTCACACCGTTGAGAATACACTGAATTATATCAAAATTGCTTGATGCATTCATCATATTTCTTTTGGCATCAACGGGCATTGAGATTACAGATTTTTTGAAGATATCGTCCTGATTTATTTTAATTTCCCTGCCTCTGTAAAAGATTTTGACAAGCTGGGGAACACCTTCATTCTGACCCTCTTTGCTGATAACTACATCATGGAAATGGGCAGTTGCCATGCCAACATCTATATTCCAGAAATCCTCTATGCCGTTTTCGGCAGCAACGGCAAATTTAATTCTTGGGAGCAGGTGGTTGAGGTTTCCGCTTCCGAAATCGGGGTACGGAACGCCTGAACATTTAAGCCACGGAATAGTTCCGTCGGAATAGGAAGTATTTATAACTATTGCATCGCAGTAAGCCTTTTTGTAGGCGAGCATGATGTTTCTGATGTATTTGATTGAAAGCGGAATCCAGATACCGTAAGCCCTTATGTTTTTCCATGAAATAGAACCGTATTTAAGCCCTGCATATACACGGCTTGTATTGACGATGATATCGGGCTGATATTTTTCAAGACATTCCGTTATGCTTTCGATATTTTCGAGGTCAACACCGCCCTCAACGATAACATTTGTCCTGTTCTGATGACGGATAAGAGAAGCAACTCTTGCGATATTGACATCGCACTGCATTTTTTCGGCATTTCTTCCGACAGTGATAATTTCGATATTTTCGTCACTTGTTGAAAGGAGATAATTGAGAAGGTAATTTCCCACACTTCCGAGACCGATTATCATTATTCTGGTTTTTTCGTGGCTTTTCAAAAGCTGTAATTTTTCTTCAAGCATAATAGCCTCCTGTTATATTATTTATTAAAGTCAAGTTTTGCGAAATCCTCCGTAGTATTGCAGTTTACCCATGTATTCATGCGGATAATTTCAATATTGTCACAGTAATAATTATTCATAAGAACAAGGTTTGTACCCTGATGAGCATTTTCGCCCATATCGTTCATTATGCGGAAAAGTTTTTCAGTATCGCAGAATTTCCATATCTGAGCTGAGTTGTATACTGCGGTAAAGGGTTCATTTATTTCGAGTATTCCGTGAGATGTATCATAGATATAATGCGGTCTGTTATCCCTGTCAAAATAGAGGGCGACAGCTTTTTTGGCTTCAATGGGTTCATTATTGACTGTTATGACATCATTTTTGCTTATGCATATTTTTTCAAAGTCCTGACGGCTGAAATACAAATCGCCCTCCGCAAAGAGAATCTCGCTGTATTTTTCATTGAGTTCGGAAAGGGCTTTAAGTCCGAGGTAAAGACTCCAGCCTGAACCGTATTCGGCATATTCTTTATTATTGACAAAAATTATTTTGTTTAATATTTTTTCCGAAAAATATTTTTCCGCATATTCTGTAACTGTATCTTTCATAAATCCTGTGACAATTACAATCCTGTCGAAATCCTCTGCAAGTGTCACAAGTCTGTAAAGCAGGGTATTTTCGGGTTTGTCTGCGGTATATACACATTTCGGGACGGGAGCAGGCAAGGTGGCTGAAAACCTTGTTGCCATGCCTGCAACGGTAGTTATAAAAGCTTTCATTTGTTATTCTCTTTTCTGTACTGTATTATCATATCAATACCCTCCGAGAGAGATATTTCAGGTTTCCAGCCTGTACGGGAGCGGATTTTCTCAGTATTGAGAACACGTCTTTCGGGGTCTGATTCACGGTAGCCCTCAAAGATTATCTCAGGCTTTCCGATACCGAGTTTTTCGCCTATGAGATATACAAGGTCAATGATAGAGATTTCCTCATCAGTAGCGACATTGTAGACAGTACCGTCAAGAGCCTGCGGAGTTTCGAGGAGTCTGAGGACAGATGCACAACTGTCATTGTTATGCAGGAAAGTTCTTTTGTTTTTCTTTGAATTTTCAAGAAGAACTACTTTTCCTGTTTCTGTGAGGCTTGTGACGATATGCGGAAGGATATGTTTTGCAAATCTTTCATTCTTACTGTAAACGTTTGCGAATCTTATCGAACAGCCCTTTATAAGACCATTATCAACAGCATCTTTCATGAAAAATTCAGTCAGGAGTTTACCTGTTGCATAGCTTGTCCTCTGACTGTGTTCAGCGTTCGCCATTAAGAGGAAATCGCTTTCTTTCACACCACCCTCAGCGAATGACTGCATTGAATAAACTTCGGAAGTTGAGCAGTTTATATATGCATCAGCACCGACAGCAATTGCCTGCTGTAAAAATACTCTCATGCCGTTTACGTTTGTATCGTAGGTAGTATTCACATGATAGAAGTATTCCGTATGGACAACGGCAGCGCAGTTTATATAATAAACCTTGTCGAAATCTGATTTTTTTCTGTTTACGAGGTACTGAATTTCAGCCATTTGTGCGGCAGAATTTATATCATACTGGAAAAAATCGAAATTTTCATTTTCTGCGATATCTGCAATAGTATCCATTGATGAGCAGAAGAAATTATCAAAGCCGATAATTGCACCCTTATTGCCATTGAGAATCTGTCTTGCGAGTTCGTTGCCTGTCATGCCTGCAACACCGCTTATAACGTATAAATTCATATTTACACTCCTTTTTCGAGTCTTTTGCTGTAAAACGGGTCAACATCATCAGTAAAGAGACTCTGTTCATATTTTATATCATATTCACTTGCGAGAAGAAAAACTCCCTTTTCAGTATCAAGAACTGCATACTGCGCTCTTGGGTCATGATTTCTGGGCTGACCGACCGAACCCGGATTTATAAAAAACGTGCGCTTTTTATTTCTGTAATCGGGGTTTTCGGCAGGATAGAAAATCGGAAATACGTGTGCATAATGGCTGTGACCTGAAAGAACATAGTCATATTTTTCATATCCTTCATAATTTCCGTCAGGGAAAACAGCTTTCCAGTATGGGTCTTTAAGACTTCCGTGAACTGCAAGGAATTTCATATCAGCAAATTCAAACTCTGCATAACCGCATTTCCCTGAAAGATTTTCAAGGTATTCAAGAGAATCCGCTGAAAGGTTTTTTCTTGTATTTTCAGCGGATACAGCACCTCTCGGAGATGAAAAATGCGAATAATCCCTTTCGACAACCGCTCTTTCATGGTTTCCCCATATATTGCAGACTATCGGTATATCCAGACTTTTTATGATTTTTATTACATCATCGGAGCGCATACCGTAGTCTATGAAATCGCCTAAAAGCGCAAGTGCATCAGGGGAATAACTTTTCTTGACATCATTCAGGACACTTTCAAGGGCTGAAACATTTCCGTGAATATCCGATAAAATAAGCAACTGCATACTGTCACCCTTTAAAGTTCATCAATGAGGGAGATAATTTCTTTTATGGGCATAAGGCTGTCATCGACTTCCTTTGCACGGTGATGAATGAGAATCTGCTTTGCAGTATTTTCCATAGCGGGGAAAGCACTTCTTGTAAGCTGATTGGCATATATAACGACATTTACACCGTGTTCCCTGAGTTCATTTTCTGTGATTGTGTTGAAAGTAGTCGGCACGACAACTATCGGAGTATCGGTATTTTTTTCACGGAACTTGTCGCAGAACTCCAGTATTTCATCAGGAGATTTTTTTCTGCTGTGAATCATTATGCCGTCCGCACCTGCATCGACATAGGCGAATGCTCTTTTTAAGGCATCTTCCATGCCCTGTTCGAGGATAAGACTTTCGATTCTTGCGATAATCATGAAACTTTTAGTGAGCTGAACTTTTTTTCCTGCCCTTATTTTTTCGCAGAAATGCTCAATACTGTCCTGAGTCTGTTTGACATCAGTACCGAAAAGGGAATTTTTTTTCAGACCCATTTTATCTTCAATTATTACGGCTGAAACGCCCATTCTTTCGAGACTTCTGACTGTATATACGAAATGCTCCGCAAGTCCGCCCGTATCACCGTCAAAGATTATGGGTTTTGTAGTGACTTCCATGACATCTTCAATAGTGCGGAAACGTGAAGTCATATCGACAAGTTCAATATCAGGCTTGCCCTTTGCGGTTGAGTCGCATAATGAACTTATCCACATGGCATCGAACTGGTCAAATTCGCCGTTGTTTTCCACAAAGGTTTTTTCTGCGATAAGACCTGTAAGACCGCTGTGGACTTCGAGAGCCTTTACGATTCCACGGAGCTTTATAGCCTGTCTGAGTCTTTTTCTGCGAAATTCGGGCATAGCGAGTTTTTCTTTTATTCTCATATCTATACGGTGAACATTTTCGTTATAGGTATAGGGAGCATCAATAATCTGACCGCCGTATTCCGAGAGTTTTTTCTCAACCCTGTCCCTTATAGCCTTCATAGGACCGTTATTCCAGTTATCGCCGTGGATTACATAATCGGGGTGAAGTGCATCTATTATGTCATCATAAAGGACGGTATCCTGAACGACAACCTTTGAAACTTCTTCTATATCCTCCACGAGCTTCATTCTTTCCTCAAATGAAACGGTAGGGAAACGGTTATATTTTACCATAGCCTCATCACTGAGTATTCCTACGATAACATCGCCGTATTCTTTTGCTCTGCGTATTATATTGAGGTGTCCCTCATGAATTACGTCAGTGCAGAAACAAGTATAAACTGTTTTCATGCTGTATTCTCCTTTTTGTGAATAAAAATTTTTCCGAAATAATTGAACTTACTCATTTATTATATACTGTTATACAAAAAATGTCAAGGCGGTTTATTTATATACGGCATAATGAGTTAAAAATTTTTTTGATTTGCTTTTATTTCCTTATTGGCATTTTCGATATTCATTTTAAGTTCATTTGCAGAGATTCTCATAGCACCGCTTCCGAAAATAATCATCTGTTCAGCGTTGTCGGAAGTTGCGACTTTTACACGGTGTTTTTCTGAGAGGTCGTGGCTTAATTTTTCGATATAGCTGTCAGCGGTTTCATTTTCCTGAGTATAGACCACATTTATATTTATATATTTTTCGGAATGTCTGCGGTTTCCCTTTACCTTATAGGCATCGAAAACGAGAACTATTTCATAGCCTGAATAGCCCTGATAATTTGAGAGTATATTTATAAGGTCAGACCTTGCGGCATCGAGATTTTCCGAGGCGGTTTTCTTTAAATTATCCCATGCAAATATTATATTATATCCGTCAACTATGAGATAATCGGGCTTTTCGTAGTCGGGGAGCTTCACGGGCTTTGAATAGTCTGATTCTTTTTTTGTTTTACTGAAAGCCTTTCTTGGGTCACGGTTTATTTTTCCGTAGGTTCTTTCAAAGATTTCCATTAATTCCTTTTCGGAAACATCGGGATTTGATTTTTTAACCTGTGGAATATATTCGGTTTCCTTTGGCTTTTCGAGACATGAGGGAAGATGCATATAATTTTGTACTTCATTCCATTTTACTATAAATCCTGCTCCGTGTGAACAGAATACGGAATCCGCAGAATTTTCAATATCGCTGTCGCAGTCATAATTTATATTATTTATTATTTCCTCAGCATTATGACATTCCCTGTAACCGCAGGGTGTACAGCTTATATGACCTCTGCCTTTTGTATAGCTTATCACCTGCTGATAATATCCGTTTATTTCGTATACGGGGGCAGTACCCTTTATTACGGAAAATTCACCGACAGTTTCGGGAGACTGAAATTCTGCGGACATATGCTGTAAATCTGCGATAGCTTTTCCTGTATATTCGGAGGGGATTTCAAGTTCATATTCAAAATACGGTTCAAGCAGTATATTTTCGGCATATCTTAACCCCTGACGGACTGCCCTGTAAGTAGCCTGTCGGAAATCTCCGCCTTCGGTATGTTTAAGATGAGCTTTTCCTGACATGAGAGTTATTTTCATATCGGTTACGGGCGAGCCTGTAAGTATTCCGACATGAGATTTTTCTTCGAGATGAGTTAATATTAATCTCTGCCAGTTGCGGTCGAGGTCATCTTCATGACATTTTGTATCGAATACAAGACCGCTTCCCCTCGGTAAAGGTTCAAGCAGGAGGTGAACTTCCGCATAATGCCTTAAAGGTTCATAATGTCCCACTCCTTCAACGGTATTGCTTATAGTTTCCTTATAGGTTACTGCACCGTTTCCAAAAATTACATCATAGCCGAATTTTTCCCTTATAATATCGGTAAGCACTTCAATCTGTACCGCACCCATAAGCTGTAAATGTATTTCTTTCAGAATTTCATTCCATACTATATGTAGCATGGGATCGGTATCTTCAATCTGACGCAGGTCTTTAAGTGCATCGAATGGATTTATATTTTCTGGGAGGATAACTCTGTATGACATTACGGGTTCGAGAATGAACCTGTCGGAATTTCTGACAAATCCTATGCCCTGTCCCGAATATGTATGTTCAAGACCTGTAACTGCACATATATCACCTGTTTCGGCAAGCTTTTCGGTGTGGAACTTTTCACCTGAATAAAATCTGACGGAACTTATTTTTTCGCTGAATTTTTCACCGTCTGAAATGTATTCAATTTCATCTCTCACATTCAGATTACCGCCCATTATTTTCATATGAGTGAGTCTGCTTCCACGGCTGTCATATGATATTTTGTAGACCTTTGCACCGAATTTTTCCTGTCTCTGCGGTTCTCTTGTAAATCTTGAAAGTGCTGATATAAAGTTTTCAACACCCTGCATTTTTAGTGCAGAACCGAAAAAACACGGGAAAATTCTTCTTTCGGCAATTGCATTTATTATATTCTTGTCGGAAATATTTCCTTCGGAAAGATATTCATTCATCATATCTTCGGAACACAGGGCGCAGTTTTCCCATATATCGGAATCATTACGGGAAAAGTCAATGCAGTTTTCTGAAAGCTTCTGTTTTATATTTCCGAGTATAAAAGACGGTTCGGCAGTAGTCAAATCAGTTTTGTTTATGAATATGAACACAGGTATTTCATATTTTGAGAGAAGTTTCCACAGTGTTGATGTATGGCTCTGAACACCGTCAGTACAGCTTATTACAAGTATGGCATAGTCAAGCACCTGCAAGGTTCTCTCTGTTTCGGCTGAAAAATCAACGTGACCGGGGGTATCGAGGAGAGTTATTTTATCATCGCCCACAGACATTTCAGCCTGATGAGAAAATATAGTGATACCCCTGTTTCTTTCGATGAAATTTGTATCGAGAAAAGAATCTCCGTTGTCAACTCTTCCTTTTTTCTTTATGCTTCCTGTTATGTAAAGCATTGATTCGGCGAGAGTAGTTTTTCCCGAATCGACATGGGCAGTTATTCCGAATGTTATTTTTTTCATAGGATTTCCCCTTTTTTACATATTTACAATTCACATATTATTGTATCACAAAAATAATTTTTTATCAATATGAGTGTAAGATGTAATGTTGATTTTTTTTATTTTGTGTGTTATAATATCTGTTGGAGAAAGGAGAGATTTTTTATGAGTATTTTTGATGTGTTCGACAGGATTTCCGCAAATTCGCAGACACAAAGAGGTAAAATAGAATATGTAATCGCAGGTCTGGGAAATTTCGGCATGGAATACGACAATACAAGACATAATGCAGGCTTTTTCACAATTGATATGCTTGCCAAAAATCTCGGTGAGGATATAAACCGCCTTAAATTCAAAAGCAAAACCGCTGAGGTGACGATAGAGGGCAAACGCTGTCTTTTAATGAAACCGCTTACATATATGAACAACAGCGGCGAGGCTGTCGTGCAGGCTCTTGATTTCTACAAGCTGAGTACGGCAAATCTCATTGTCATATATGACGATATTTCCCTTGAACCGGGCAGGCTCAGAATCCGCAGAAAAGGCAGTCACGGCGGTCATAACGGCATAAGGAGCATTATCGAACTTACAGGCGAGGAGAATTTTCAGAGAATTAAAATGGGAGTGGGAAAAAAACCTCACCCCGATTATGACCTTGCAAAATGGGTTCTCGGAAAATTCAGCAGGGAGGATTTGACAAAACTGGAAAATGCTGCCGAAAATGCCTGCGAATGTATAAAACTTATGGTTCAGGGCAAAACAGATGAAGCGATGAATAAATATAATTCCTGATTTGGAGTGCATGATGAAAATTTTCAGAGAACTTTTCAGGGAGCTTTCGGGATACTCAGCTATCCGTCAGGCTCTCGAAAAAAATATTTCGCCCGTCTCCGTGACGGGTCTTTCCCATATACACAGGTCACAGCTTATATATGCCCTGTCAGACGAAAAAATAAATCTCGTCATAACAGGCTCAGAGGCAGAGGCTAAAAAATTATGCGATGATATAAATATGATGTCAGGCAGAGAAACCGCAGTGCTTTTTCCTTCAAAGGAACTTGTACTCACTTCCGTTGACAGTGCAAACAGTGAATATGAACATATGAGAATATCCGCACTTGCAAAGGCTCAGGATAAAAAATGCTCCGTCATATGTGCAAGTACGGAAGCCGTCATGCAGCCTGTCATTCCGCCCGATATACTCAGAAAATCTTGCATAACCCTTTCACGGGGGCAGGAAATAAATATTCAGAATCTCAGCAGAATACTTTCACTGAGCGGCTATCAGAGATGCGAAAAGGTCGAGGGTGCATCGCAGTTTTCCGTAAGAGGAGATATTTTTGATATTTTCCCCGTAAATGCCGACAAGCCCGTGAGAATGGAACTCTGGGGCGACGAAATCGAAACAATCTGCGGGTTTGATACCGATACACAGCGCAGATTCGATGAAATACTTGAAAATGTGAATATATCCCCTGCAAGTGGAATTGTATGTGATGCAGACGAACTTGCGGACAAAATAGAAATTCTTGCAAAAAAAGTCCGTGGAAAGAGAATGAATCTCGTCCGTGAAAATCTTGAAAAAGATGTCAGAAGACTGCGGAGCGGTGAAATACTTTCTCATTCAATGAAATATTATCCGCTTGTATATGAAAATGTTTCAACTGTTTTCGACTATATTGACGGCACAGTTATTTTCAGCGACTATTCGGATATTTTGAACACCGCAGCAGGTATAACATCTCAGTACAATGAAGATATAAAGGTGCTTCTCGAAGAAGGTCAGCTTTGCAAGGGACTTGACGGCTACTGCATGGAACTTTCACAGGTTCAGCTTATCGCTGAAAATTATAACTGTCTTTACCTGAGCAGTTTCGTTCAGGGCGGAGAACGTATTGATTTCCGCAGAATTATAAGCTTTGAAGCCATGCAGACAGCCTCGTGGAGCGGTGAAATGAAACAGCTCACAGAGGATATAACCGACTATAAACGCAGAAACTACCGAATTTTACTGTGTGCGGGAAGTGAGAAAACTCTCCCTATTATACAGCAGGATTTGCAGGAAAATAATATCCCCTGCGATATACTCAGCGATGATACTATTCCGCACAACGGCAGAGTATGCCTTATGTCAGGAAGTTTCAGCGCAGGTTTTGAATACCCCGAAAATAAAACCGTCCTAATAACTCAGGGACGTTCCCTCGATACGTCAGGAAGAAAAAGACGCAGAAAGAAAAATAAAGCCGAGGAAATCCGCAGCCTTGCCGATATAGCAGAGGGCGACCTCGTTGTACATTCAGGTCACGGAATAGGCAGGTTCATAGGCATAAGAAAACTTGAATTTGACGGCATCACAAAGGATTACATAACAATCCAGTATGCAGGCACGGACAAGCTTTACATACCTGTCACACAGCTTGACATGGTTTCAAAATATATAGGTCCCCGTGACGATTCAGGCGTTAAATTAAACAAGCTTTCATCAAATGACTGGCAGAAAACAAGAAACAATGTAAAGCGTGCCGTAAAGGATATGGCTGATGAACTGATAAAACTGTACGCAAAACGTGAGAAAAGTAAGGGATTTGCATTTTATCCCGATGACGAAATACAGCACGATTTTGAGGAAAGATTTCCCTATATCGAAACAGATGACCAGCTTACCGCAATATCCGAAATAAAATCCGATATGGAACAGGCAAGACCTATGGAAAGACTCCTATGCGGAGATGTAGGATTCGGAAAAACAGAAGTAGCATTCCGTGCCGCAATGAAATGTGTCCTTTCAGGCAAACAGTGCGCCATACTCGCTCCCACAACAGTTCTTGCATATCAGCACTATCAGACAGCTCTCAGAAGATTTGAACATTTTCCCGTGAATATAGAACTTCTTTCAAGATACCGCAGTCCCAAACAGCAGGCTGAAATTGTCAGCAAGCTCAGAAAGGGCAAAATAGATATCCTTATCGGTACTCATAAGATTATCCAGAAAAGTGTAGTATTTAAAGACCTCGGTCTGGCAATAATAGATGAGGAGCAGCGTTTCGGCGTTGCCCATAAGGAAAAATTCAAGGAAAGCTTTGCAGGCGTTGATGTGCTTATGCTGTCAGCAACTCCCATTCCGAGAACTCTCAATATGGCTATGAGCGGTATAAGAGATATGTCCGTCCTCGAAGAACCTCCGCAGGACAGATATCCCGTCCAGACCTATGTAATAGAATACAATACCGCAACCATCGTTCAGGCTGTAAGAAAAGAACTCCGCAGAGGCGGTCAGGTGTATTATATACACAACCGTGTTGAAAGCATAATGTCCTGTACCGCTAAATTGCAGGAACTTTTCCCCGATGCAAGAATAGCCTATGCTCACGGTCAGATGAGTGAGGACGATATGTCCGATATATGGCAGCAGGTTGTTGAACACGAAATTGATATACTTGTATGCACTACAATTATAGAAACAGGCGTTGATGTCCCGAATGTCAATACCCTGATAATAGAAGATTCCGACCGTTTCGGACTTTCACAGCTTTATCAGCTCCGTGGACGTGTGGGACGCTCAAACCGCAGGGGATACGCCTATTTCACCTATAAAAAAGATAAGGTTCTGACCGAAATCGCAACAAAAAGACTTAATGCCATGAGAGAATTTACCCAGTTCGGAAGCGGTTTCAGAATCGCCCTGCGTGACCTCGAAATCCGTGGAGCAGGCAGTATACTCGGAGGAAGCCAGCACGGGCATATGGAGGCTGTCGGCTATGATATGTACCTCAAACTCCTGTCAGAAGCCATATCCGAGGTAAAAGGCGAAATACCCGAAAAAATCCCCGAATGTCTCGTGGATATCCAGATAGATGCCCATATCCCCGAAAAATATATTTCAAGCCTTAACCAGCGCATTGACGTTTACAGAAAAATTATGCTTGTGAATAATGACGAAGATAAAACAGACCTGCTCGATGAACTCATAGACCGCTACGGCGACCCGCCCGATTCAGTCGTCGGACTCGTTGAAGTCTCCATGCTCCGCAATAAGGCGGCTCACCTCGGAATAACGGAAATATCCCAGAAAAACGGCTCTATGTACTTCTATACGCAGTACCTCTCAACAGAACAGATTGCCGCACTCTCAATGAAATATAAGGGAAGAATTACTTTCAACGGTTCGGGAAAATCCTACGTTTCCGTCAGAATACCGCCAAAAACAAAGGCTTTCGACATGATGAAGGAAGCTGTCGGAATTTTGTCGGATTCAAAAATAAATGTATGAATAGTGTGAAAAATCAATAAAAATTTGAATCAACATTGTGCAAACTGCCACTTGATAATAAATCGAATTTGTGATACAATATTGACATACAAAAAATTAGTACGGTGCGCATATAACTTTTTTGTTCATCATCGGGCGCACAAATGTAAGGAGTTTTTAATCATGAAGATGAAAAAAATTATCGCAGCTATTGCTGCTTCTGCTGTATCCATGACCGCCCTTGCCGCTGTAAGCCTCTCAGCTTTTGCGGAAGAGACAACTATCAGCTATACAGGTCCTTCAACAGGTGCTTACAAGGTTGAGGGTACAGACCTCCGTGTTAATATCTGGAACACATGGGGAAATGATATAAAAGACCTCGATACAGACGCTCACAATTGCAGCGAGTGGGTTAAGGTTGACTTCACTGTAAGCGGTCTCAACGGACAGACAACAAATAAAGATACTTCCGGTGCAAATACCGATTCTTATTATGCATATCTCGGTGGTGCTATCGGCGCAAATGCTGCACGTCATGACCGTGATGCTGCTGAAGCCGCAGGCGACAGCGTTGTTAATATCACAGGCGACGGTCAGTATACTGCAACATTCAACCTTGCAGAACCTGCTGATACAATCCTCTGTCTCTATCTCCAGACAAATATCAACGCTTATAACCGTGAGGGATTCGCTAATGATGACCCTTCAACAACAGGTATAAATATCTCAATCGACAAGGTTTATACAGTTACTCCTGAGGAAGAAGCTACAACTGAGCCTGCTACAACGGAAGCTGCTGCCGCTGAAACTACAACTGCTGCACAGCAGGATAATTCAGCAGCTACAACTACAACTGCAAAGTCATCAGGTTCAAGCTCATCTTCTTCAAAGACAAGCAGCACATCTTCAACAACATCTGAAAAATCTGCTCAGACAGGCGATGCAGGTGCAGGTCTTGCACTTCTCGGTGCTGCCGTTGCAGTAGGTACAGCTTTCGTTGTTAAGAAAAAGGACTAATTAATACAGTTCAGTGATATAATGCCCTCCGCTTCATGGCGGGGGGCTTTTTTGGAAAAAGGGGATATATTATGTCTTATAAAAAATTATTTATAGCTGCATTGACATTGTGTGTATGTGCTTCATCATGTTCACAGGGCGAAAGTTCCGAAGTTTCCAAAACGGGAAATTCTCAGGCTGAAACTTCCGAAATACCTTCCGAACCTGCAACAGAAGAACTTATACCGCCCTCTCCTGCCGAGGCAACTGACCCGAATACCATAACTTTTGACGATGAAGATTTTTCATTCGCCCACGCCCAGACAGCCGATAAGGATTCTGCTCAGGGAACACTTGAAATCACTGAGGTTCAGGGAAATAAAATGCTCCGCTTTACCGATGACGGTACTGCTCCGCTTGACGAAAAAGTCCAGAAAATTCAGTTTGATGCCGCTAAAATGCTCAGTGCCGAAAATATGGCAAAAGTCCGCTCGATAGAATTTGATGCCTATGCAGACGCAACAGCAGACAAATTCGTGAATGACAACAATGAAAATGTCAAAGCCCCCGGCTGGATAGGCGGCGGAGGCGGTGCTAATGTTTCAGGTGATAAATGGTACGATTTCAGCGAATGGAGCGGCGGAGAATATAATTTTGATATGTCAGGCGCAGTTCATGTAAAGTTTAAATTCCTGCTTGCATCAGGCGGAAAATGCTGGGACGAAACTATGACCGAAGCCACATTTATGGTAATGCGCTGGGGGGCGAAAAATGAGGGAAATTTTTACATTGACAATATAGTTTTCTATGATGAGGACGGAAACTCCCTCCCGATTGAGGTTGGCGCAACAGTTTATGATATTTCGGAAAATGAGAATCAGACAGTAAGCGAAAGTCCTGAAAATGCTGAAAAATCAGAAGATTCACAGAATGTTGTTACCAATAGTGTCTATCAGAACGGTGATGACGAAGTAGATGATGAGTTATAATAAAAAATCCCCCGTCTGACGGGGGATTTTCTTATCAGCCGAGTACAACCTCGATTTCATTTACATCTTTAAGTTTATCGGCAGGAATATAATTTTTATCAAGCTTTTCGCCGTTGAGAGTGATTTCCTTAACACCTGATTCAGCGTGAGCGGAGTTGTTTATGTTGATATTGAGTTTCTTTCCTCTGAAATTCTTTTCGATTCTGAAACCGTCCCATTCTGACGGGATAGAGGGAGAAATCAGCAGTCCGTCAGCATCAGGACGCATACCGCAGATACCTTCAACACAGCCTACCATAACAGTTGATGCTGTACCTGTGAGCCAGTGAACGTGTGAACGTCCTTCAAAAGGTGATGCCTTTGATTCGGTGAACTGTCCGTGAACATAGGGTTCCATAACTCTTATTTCAGCCTTGTCATTCATGGCAGCAGGTGAACTTTCAAGGAAGTATTCAAAAGCTCTGTTTCCGTGACCGAGGAGAGATTCAGCGAGTATGAGCCAGCCCTGTGACTGCGAGAAGATACCGCCGTTTTCCTTGGTATCAGCATTGAAGATATGCATTAATGCACCGTCAAAATAGTGTTCTTTGTAGGGAGGTTCAAGGAGTTTTGCACCGTAGGGAGTGTTGAGGATATCGTGAACGCTGTTCATAGCTTTTTCAGCCTGTTCATCAGAGGCAAATTTTGAAATTACGCTCCAGCTCTGGGGATTGAGCCACATATTGGCTTCGGGGTCTTTCTTAGCACCGACAATTACACCGTCCTCACGGATACCACGGATAAACCTGTCCTCGTCCCAGCACTTTTCGAGAGCATCTGCGAGTTTAGCCTGAACATCTGTTATATATGATACATAGTCATTGTCATTTTTTGAAACAGCCATATTTTTTATTACGCTCATTGCATAATAAAGCTGGAAAGCTACGAATGTAGACTCACCCTTTGCGCCGAGTCTGAGACAGTCGTTCCAGTCAGCATGAAGTCCTGCGGGCATATTGTGACTGCCGAGGCGTTCCATTGAGAATCTTATTGCATTTTTAAGGTGTTCGTAAACGGTAGCTTCACCGCCGCCTTCTTCCGCATAGGTGATTACTTCATCTAAAAATGCCTTGTTGCCGCTTTCACCGATATATTTGACGATAGTCGGGAAGAGCCAGAGGGCATCATCTGCACGGTATGAGGGGTGACCTGTTTCCTTTGCATATACGCTGTTTACATCATTTTCATCGGGGCAGTTTTCATGACCTGCATTGTGATTGAATCTTACGAGGGGGAGTCCGCCGCCGTTGCTTACCTGAGCGGAGAGCATGAAACGGATTTTTTCGGCAGCCATTTCGGGGTCAAGATGTATGATACCCTGAATATCCTGAACAGTATCACGATAACCGTAACCGTTACGCAGACCGCAGTAAACAAATGATGCGGCTCTTGACCAGATAAATGTTATAAAGCACTGATAAGCATTCCATACGTTAATCATGTTGTTGAACTCTGCAGAGGGAGTTTCAACCTTGAAATTGGAAAGCTGACCATGCCAGTAATCTTTAAGCTGTCTGATTTCGGCATCGACTTTTCCTGCTTCTTTGTATTCGTTGAGGATAGCGGTTGCCTGTTCATTGTCACGCTGACCGAGGATATATATAAGTTCAACAGTTTCGCCTGATTTGAGAGTTATATCAGACTGCAAAGCACCACAGGCATTGGAATTGAAGTTCATTTTATTGTTGCACTTGCCTGATTCAACAGCTATGGGATTGGAGAAAGTTCTGTATGCGCCTATGAAGTCGCTGAGTGAGCCGTTATATGCGGAAATCGGTGCGCCTACCATTCCGAAGAATCTTTCACGGTGATTTGAACCGCTTGCATCTTTGCCGTCATTTTCGTTGATATGCTGAATGATTTTATTTTCCTCAAAGCTTGTGCGTGTGATGAATAATGTATACTGGAGATTTACCTGATCCTGTTCATAGTTGTTGTCGTTGGTAAATTCAACGAATCCATAGAGTGAAAGGTTTCTGTCCTTTGAATCGTTGTTTGTAACTTTTGCTCTCCAAACTTCATAGGTTTTGCCGTAGGGTACATAATAGGTGACTTCTGACTTTATATCGGAATATTCTGCGGAGATTACAGTATATGCAGTACCGTGGCGGCATTCGCTCTTGTACTTGTCGAGGGGCTTGCCAACGGGCTGCCATGATGCGGACCAGTAGTCATTTGCATCATTGTCACGGATATAGATGTATCTTCCGGGGAGAGCCATTTCGGAATTGAAACGGAAACGTGAAATTCTGCCGTTTGCGCCTGATTTTACGAAGCTGTAACCTGCGGCGTTGTTGGAAATTATAGCACCGTATTCGGGGTCACCGAGATAATTTGCCCACGGTGCAGGGGTTGCGGGATTTGTGATGACGTATTCCTTGTTTTTAAGGTCAAAATGTCCGTAATTCATAATTTTAACTCCTTTTGCCATAACAATGGCGTATACTTTTATAATTATAACATTATTTCCTGACAGTTTCAAGGGGTTTTCAGTAATTTATAATATTAAAACAATTAAATTTTAAAAGATTATTATTTTTATACACAGTATACAGTTAAATATATTATTTCATTCATAAAAAGTTTACAATAAAATTTCAGGAAATGCTTGCATTATGCGTATCTGCGTGGTATAATATAAAAGCTGAGTGCATAAGATATGCACTGACTGCAAAGATATGCGTTGAAACGGAAGGTTGCTGACGGTCTGTCAGGTAATTTCCGTGGAGTATGTCCGATTTTAAACCGGGCGAATGGGATAGCGGACACAGTTTGTGGAGTTTTAAACGGTACAGCTTGCGTATGTGCCTTTGTGCCTCTTTGTGTCTCAATATGTCGTCTTATGCTCGGAAAACAACGGTTTTTCGGGTTTTTTTAATAGATATGGCATGAAACACACGGAAACGTGTTAAGTCCCGATAAGCGTCCCCCATAAATATTATCCAAGGAGGCGAAAATAATGGCAGTCAATGAAAAAATCAGATTCAAGATTAAAGGATACGATCACGCTACTGTTGATATAGCAGCAGCTAAAATCGTTGAAGCAGCTAAAAGAAGCGGTGCAAGAGTTTCAGGTCCCATACCGCTCCCTACAGATAAGGAAGTTGTTACTATTCTCCGTGCTGTACACAAATACAAGGACAGCCGTGAGCAGTTTGAAATGAGAACTCACAAGAGACTTATAGACGTTATCCGTCCTACTGAAAAAACAACCGCTGCTCTTGATAAACTTGAAATCCCCGCAGGCGTGGACGTTGTTATGGAAGTTAAGTAATTCCGCCGCAACTGCGAAAAATGGCGGTATCCCGCCGGTCATGTTGATAAGGACATCAACCAATAACCTTATAGGAGGAAATGAAAATGCAGAAAGGCATTATCGGTAAGAAAATCGGTATGACACAGATTTTCGATGAATCAGGAAAAGTTATTCCTGTTACTGTTGTTGAAGCAGGTCCCTGCGTTGTCGTTCAGAAAAAAACTGTCGAGAATGACGGATATGCTGCTCTTCAGCTCGGCTACGGCGATGTTAAGGTTCAGAGAATGAACAAGCCCCTCAAAGGTCACTTTGAAAAGGCTGACGTTGCCTGCAAGAAAAATCTTAAAGAATTCAGACTCGATGACTGTGACGCTCTCAACGTAGGCGACATCGTAAAGGCTGACACTTTCGCTGTCGGCGATGCTGTTGACGTTGTAGGCACAAGCAAAGGTAAAGGCTTCGCAGGTGCAATCAAACGCCACAATCAGCACAGACTTAAAGAAACTCACGGTACAGGCCCCGTTCACAGACAGGCAGGCTCTATGGGTGCTTGCTCCTCACCTTCAAGAATATACAAGGGCAAGGGCATGGCAGGTCATATGGGCGCAGAACAGGTCACTGTACAGAACCTTGAAATCGTCAAGGTGGATACAGAAAACAATCTTATCGCTATCAAGGGCGCAATTCCCGGTCCCAAAGGCGGTATAGTCTATATCGTTGACAGCGTAAAGGCTTGAGAAAGGGGGAAACGTAAATGTCTACAATTTCAGTTTTTGATATGACAGGAAAGCAGGTTTCCGAAACAGAACTCTCAGACGCAGTTTTCGGTGTTACTCCCAATGAAGCTGTTATGCACGCTATGGTAGTAAATTACCTCGCTAACCAGAGACAGGGTACTCAGTCAACTCTTACAAGAACAGAAGTAAGAGGCGGCGGCAGAAAACCATGGAGACAGAAAGGTACAGGTCACGCAAGACAGGGCTCAACAAGAGCTCCTCAGTGGTACCACGGCGGCGTTGCTCTCGGCCCTAAGCCCAGAGATTACAGATACGCTCTCAATAAAAAAGTAAGAAGACTCGCTATGAAGTCTGCTCTTTCAACTAAGGTTCTCGATAACAATATGATAGTTCTCGATGCTCTCACTCTCGACAGCTACAAGACAAAAACTATCGCTGATATGCTCAAGGCACTCGGTGTTGAAGGCAAGGCTCTCATCGTTACTGCTGAGGCTGATGCAAAGGTTATCAAGAGCGCAGCTAATATCCCCGGCATTAAAACTGCCGCTGTAAACACTCTTAACTTATACGATATTCTCAACTATGACAAGTTCATCGTTGTGAAGAATGCCGTAGGAAAAATCGAGGAGGTGTACGCATGATGAAAGCACCGCAGGATATTATCCTCAAGCCCGTTATCACAGAGCAGTCAATGGACAACCTTCAGGTTGGAAAGTACACCTTTAAGGTTGCAAAAGACGCTACAAAGTCAGAAATCAAAAAGGCTGTTGAAACTCTCTTCGGTGTTGAGGTCGCTAAGGTAAATACACTCAACATCAAGGGCAAACAGAAAAGACTCGGCAGATTCGTCGGCACAACAGCTTCATGGAAAAAGGCAATAGTTACCCTTACAGCAGATTCAAAGGCTATCGAATTCTTCGAGGGTATGTATTAATAAAAGGCTTATTTCCGCAGTATGGGAGTAATGCTCCCGCAAACAAGCATTTTTACAAGGAGTGAAATAAATGGCTATTAAAACCTACAAGCCTACGACACCTTCAAGGCGTCAGATGACTGTAACAGATTACTCTGTTCTGTCTAAGGTTGAGCCGGAGAAAAGCCTTCTCGAACCTATGAAGAAAAAATCGGGAAGAAACAGCTACGGCAGAATAACAGTCCGCCACAGAGGCGGCGGTAACAGAAGAAAATACCGTGTAATAGATTTCAAGCGTGATAAGGACAATATGATTGCCAATGTCCTTACCCTCGAATATGACCCCAACAGAAGCGCATTCATCGCTCTCGTTCAGTACGAGGACGGCGAAAAGAGATATATTCTCGCTCCCAACGGTCTTAAAGTAGGCGATAAGATTGAGTCAGGCTCAGAGGCTGATATCAAGCCCGGCAACGCAATCAAACTCGCAGATATCCCCGTTGGTACATTTATCCACGCTATTGAGCTTTACCCCGGCAAGGGCGCACAGCTCGTAAGAAGCGCAGGAAATCAGGCTCAGCTTATGGGTAAGGAAGATAAGTACGCTCTTATCAGACTTCCCTCAGGCGAAATGAGAAAAGTTCCGATTAACTGTAAGGCTGCTATCGGTCAGGTTTCAAATATCGACCACGAAAACGTAAACTACGGTAAAGCAGGTCGTGTGAGAAATATGGGCTGGAGACCTACTGTAAGAGGTTCCGTAATGAACCCCAATGACCACCCGCACGGAGGCGGTGAAGGTAAGTCACCTGTCGGAAGACCCGGACCTGTTACCCCCTGGGGCAAACCCGCTCTCGGTTACAAGACCCGTAAAAAGCACCACAGAACAGATAAGTTCATCGTAAAACGCCGCAACGGCAAATAATCTGAAAGGAGGAACTAATAATGAGCAGAAGTATTAAAAAAGGTCCTTACGTTCAGGAAGTTCTCCTTAAGAGAGTTCAGGCTATGAACGAGGCAGGCGAAAAGAAGGTCCTCATGACATGGAGCAGATCTTCAACAATTTTCCCCGATTTCGTAGGTCATACATTTGCTGTTCATGACGGACGCAAACACGTTCCTGTATATGTTACAGAGGATATGGTAGGACATAAGCTCGGTGAGTTTGCTCCTACAAGAACTTACAAGGGACACGCAGGTTCCAAGACATCAAACAACGGTAAGAAGTAAGCGAAAGGAGGAGCTTTTAATGGAAGCAAGAGCTTATTTGAGAAATGCCCGCATATCGCCCAGAAAGGTTCAGATTGTTCTTGATTTAATCAGAAACAAGGACGTTGACCTCGCTTTGGCTACTTTAGATCTTACTCCTAAGGCTGCAAGTCCTATCGTAAGTAAGCTTGTAAAGTCCGCACAGGCAAATGCAGAAAATAATTTCAGCATGGACAAGGATAACCTTTATGTCGCTGAGTGCTTCGTAACACCCGGCCCTATCATGAAGAGAATCATGCCCAGAGCTCAGGGCAGAGCATACAGAATTTTAAAGAGAACATCACACATCACAGTTGTTCTTAAAGAAAAAGAATAATCCCAAGGAGGTCTGAATAATGG
>ODAI014729280.1_pt1 | contig 26836 bp, 21 predicted proteins | sample 1539321 | NCBI WGS metagenome assembly ODAI01 (sample SAMN02144231, study PRJEB22623) | gut metagenome | biome: sheep rumen | host: Ovis aries | place: New Zealand
ACCTATAGATGTTCTTACATAATCACATCCAGCGTCATTATATAGTTTATATGATTTAGGATTAGCAATATTTCCAGACATTATTTCTACTTTAGTTCCATACTTTTCCTTAATGTCTTTAATTACTTCAAGTAAGGAACGCATATGTCCATTTGCAAGATCAATACATATCCTGTATTTAACATTTTCCTCATCTTTATACTTAACCAAATCTAATGAATCTCCATAAAGTATAAAAGCTTTAGCCTCATTTAACGAGAAAGAGACAAATGGCTTATTTTTAGAAACAACTCCAGCTGTTTCATATAAAATATTTAATCTTTTATGAAGATTGATTGTTCTTGGAATTACGACATTTATATAGTGATCCATAAAAAATCTCCAATTGGATTCATCTAAAACAGAACCCATAGGAGATGCAAAAATTGGAAGCATTCCATCAATAAAAGGATTACATTCCTGCCTTGAATCAATGTCGGTTACAATCTCAGGTACAATGCTAATATCATCGTAATGCAGTTTTAAATCATTCATAAAATATCAAAAATTAATAATATCTATCGTAATCATACTCTTCATATTGCTCTGCAAGCTTATGAAGTTCATATGCTAGCTGGTTATTTTGTGTATATATTCCTCTTGATTTTGCATATTCCTCAATCAAATCACGTAAAGTTTTATTACGATTATGAGAATTAATCTTCTGATCGATCAACTCAGTTAATGCATTTGATTTACGTGCACTTGCAATACCATAACCAACTGCCCCACTTACAACATTTTCTAAAAGTCCCATTTTATTTCTTTTTAAACGTTAAACTTATATATTTCTGTTGCAAATATACAACTTTTATTTAAAATTAAAAAACATTTTAATATCGTTTCTATGATATTATACGTTAAAAGTTGTTAAATGATTAATTTTATAGATAAATAGTTCAAAGGATTTAATTTGAATAATAGATGTATTATCCAAACAAAAGAAGTGGACGTTGGTACTGTACACGTCATCAAGATATGTACACAGACTTGGGTTTTGACTACAAAGGTCATATATATGATCATACCATAAGTCCAGTTATTATGAAGAATAAGAGAAACAAAGAGATTCTATCTCACATTGAGCCTTTGATTGTATACATAATAGAAGCTGTTAAACAGATAAGACTCCAATACATGTTCTCTCTAGATAAAAACGATACAAGAGTTAACTAATGGGTGTTTTTAATTACAGCAAATTTCACTATTTTGACAAAGACGGAAACGAATTGATTCTTTCACACAAACCTTGTGTTAGAATCAACATCATTAATGATAACATTCCAGAATTTTACGCAGAGTATGCTCTTGTAAAGAGTACACCAGATGAAGTAGATCCTGCAACAAACTCATCTTTATTGCAGATAAAATCTGGTATGCGATTTAATATTGAAGAAGGAACAACATTAAGAGTACATACATCTGTTGCGGACACAAGTGCAAACGAACAGTATATAGGTGACGCATTCTTAAGAAAAGAAACTTATGAATTAAAAGATTACACATCAACATTCGGGAATGAAAATTATCCATATCCGCTATATAATGATACAAACAACGAGATAAGAAGACTTACTCTTGATCAAAACAATCTAGCTTTGGACACAAGTGTTAATTTCTTCCCATCATATACATTCAACACAAGAGTTGAATTTAACAAGGTTTCGACTGGATTAGTTGAAACTCAAACCATATATGTGCTTGTTGATGACGAATACACCGTTGATAAAAATGAATCTGGAAAATTTGTCTCTGTTGCTGAATATGCTAAGCACTATGATTATTTTGCAGATGCTTGCGTTGTATATGATAGCAGTATAGCAGAATTAAGAAATAAAATTAACAGCATCGATTCAAGTATATCTGACATTGAATCAATTCTGTCAGATAAAATATCAGAAATAGATGAACTTACTGCTAGACAAAATAGGCTAAAAGAAGAAGCTCAATATGTTACGAGAGAACTTAATAAAAAGTTTGAATCAGACGGTGTTATTGATCCTCAACTGTCAGCAAGAAAAAGAGAACTTGATGGACAAATATCATCTTTAGATTCAAATATATACGCTATATATGATTCTGATCCTTATCATTTCGGATTGATAGATGATTTGACAAATCTAAAAGAATCAACAGAAAAAAATCTAAATGATCTTTTATCAAAAGCGGAAGATCTAAAGAACAAAAGAGATTATTTCCAAAGTGTAAAAGATTACATAGAAAGATTTAAACTGTTGTTCTTTATTGATTGTAGAGAGCAGAAAGACTTCAGATTATTTGATGTCAAATATGATGAAATGACATGGACTGATAGAAAATTTCTTGATTTCAAATCAGAAACAACGGATGGTTGTAACAATAACGGATTCTCAGCTAACATTGGATTTTCTGGAGAAAATGACGGTGTTTATGAACAAACATTATACATTTGCTTAGTTGACTGTTCTAATAAAGAAAATAGTGAACTTGGTGAAGTGTATCCTATAGGTGAAGTATTAATGTCTGGTGAAACTGAGGGTGAAGATGAAAGATACAGAACATTTTTTGAGAATTTTGGAATACCAGATCCAAAATACTACAATGATATATTCATTGATAGTGATATAAACAACGATTCTCCAGATTATATAAGCATTAATAAAAACTCTAAGAAAATGTTCTTAGCATATAATGACATATTCCCATATATAGGAAGTTATAAAGGATTATTAAATGCTATAAAAACACTAGGATACGAAGATGAGATATTTTTCAAGGAATGGTATAAAGAGATAGGAAATTCAGATCTTGATGATAGTGGTTACACTACATATGAAATATCATTTAAAGACACAAACAATAAAAATATTATTTCAAATCTTGATTTATCTGAGAGAATACATCTTAGAAAGATGAACTGGATATCTATGGTTTATAAAATCAATGAAGAGTTGAATAAACCAGAAGATCGATGGGGATTTCCATCAATTATAACAAACTATAGAAATTTCAACACTGACAGGCTAGCAAAAATTCTAAGTCTAAAAAACTGGCTAGAAAAATACGCAATAGGTGTAAATTGCCACATAACAGATGTTGGTGGAGAAGGACTTGTATTTGAAAGATATAACCTTCAGAAATATGGAACATATCAGAAAGTATTCGAATACGACAACGAAAAATCTATATCAGCTGTTGTACAACAAGAATATATCACATTAAATAATGGTTCAGCAGATATAAATGTTGATATTCATACAACAGATAAAGATGTGATGATCGAAGAACTTGAAAAATTAAGATTCCTAGATTTTTGTGACGGTTTTTTTGATCAAGACAACAATTATCACGATTTTAATATTGATGTTACAGATTCTTCATGCTATGTTTATTTTGGAAAATGCTTTGATCTTCATGATAACATAAACACATTTGAATTAAGAACAAGAGGAAAGCACTCAAGTTATAAATTTGGAACAAATTTTCTTGATACAGATTCACCACACCTTATAGTTGATGATGATATAATCATGTTTGATTATTATCAATGCTTCAGAAAATATAAAAATTCAGCATTCATAAATCCTCCAGTAATTCAAATCGAGAATGGTGTTATTAAAAAATTTTCACAAAAAGATGAAAATATAGGAGCAAAAGAATATTATGCAAACATTTATCCATATATAGAAAACGGAACAACATATTACAGAATAGAAATAAAACAAAACAAATGGGGTACATCTGGAACAATATATGATATACTTGAAATTCCAACATTAATTCCACCAACACAAAATTTAAATACAAATGATGATGAATTAATTCAATTAGACCCTATTTCATATACATCTAAACTAACATCTGATGATACAAGAATTAAACGTCATAAAAACCACAAATATGGCACAGATTCAGATTATTATATAAGAAACGGAAATACATATGGACTAAGATATTGTACTGATAACACAAACAATATACCTTGTTTCAAGATTCTAGGATATGAAGAAAAACATATGCTTTTCTCAAATGATAATATAAGATTCCCTTATACTAATTCATCATCTGGTACAGAAGAAAATCCTGGATTAGAATATATGATTGAAATTATAAACGGTAGAATGATATTCAATGATCCAGAGAATAATAGTGTTATAACACTTAATTTTGTATATGACGACAATGAAAAGCATCAATATATATATGTTAATACATTTAAGGAATCTGGAATGTCTTCTATGTACAAATACAAAATATCAGATAATGAAACAACAAACAGATTCCTTCCATCACACAAATATAATTATTTTATAGATGGATATAAAAACAATATTGATGAATACGTAGAATACGACGGAACAAAAACCATAAACGTTAATCATACTGGAGAATACACAATAGATGCTATTCTTTATGACGAATTTAATAATATATTTGCAAAGAGATCTTCAAATAAAGTAAATATTTTACCACAATTTGCAGATGCAAGTATATTTGGACCAGAACAAAATTCTGGATCGCCATATAATAAAACAGGAAATTTAGCATCTGCAACTATGCGTTTTAATTTATTAAAAATATTTAATGATGAATCATATGGCGTTAGTGAGTGTGTATTTGAGCATGCACCTAAACTTCAAATTTCAAATGTTGATAGTAACCATTTAGAATATTACGGAAAACAAGTAACATATGATAATACAAATGACACTGGAACAAACATTATAGAAAATGAAAAGTCATTATCTAAAGTTATCATATCATCTATGAGTGATAGATATGACATAATATCCGAATATACTAAACCACACACAGCATTATCTAAGATATTCAGACTTGTTAAAACATCTGGATATTATGGGCATATTGGTGTATATGATATCCAAAGTTTTTATAATATATTAAGTGCGTATGATATAATAAAATCAACTATAGAAAATGATTTGGATAAATTATACAATAAGTCATTATCAGAGAAAAATGGATCATTTGCAGATGTAACACTATATGTATATGATGAAGTTTGCGAATATCCTATATTCTCTGTACCTGGAGTCATGTTACCTGGAAAGGCATATATATCAAATCCAGAATACGATGATTATTATTTTATGCCGATACCATCATCAAAATCAGACGCATCAACGCTTTCTTATAAATTAAGTTCATATTGCTCTAATAACGACGCACCAAGGTTAACATATTATATTATACCTCAATGGGCAATACCTTGCAACATTGATAGAATTTCACAAGAAAATAATATAATAGATATAACATTATCACAACAAGTTTTCAGTGAGACTCTTTATAATAGATATAATCTTGATAATGGAAAAATGATAACATTGTTCTATAATACGAATAATTCTAATTACTTCGGAAAAGGCTCATATATGATTAAAAACAGGAAAAGCGGAACAAAATATACATTGTACGCATATCTTGGAGAAAAGAGAAAGAGCGAAGCTGAACAAGCTGGATTTGATGGATCAACATGGTTTGGGCCACCAAGTCTTGATTATATGATATATGATTGTGACATAAATGAAAAATTAAGCGATAATCAATCTAACTCATTATATATACTAAACAATATGAACTATAAATATGCTAAAAAATTTATAGATCAAAATTATGCTGTATCTTTGAGAAATTTCGATACAAATGATGCAATAGAAATTTGGGAATATAATTCCACAGACTATCCATCATTTCTAAACATCAACGGAAAATATATACACACAACACCAATAACGATAACACTCCCATATGTTGAGATTTTACCTCATATTCACGGATATATAAACAAGATATCATCCATGAAAACAAACGACATGACAGTAAGGTGGAAGATATATAAAAAATATGGGAGTACATCAAGAAAACTTATCATGGAGTGTTTCAACAAAGTATTATTCCTTAAATTCAAAGAATATGGAACATATGATATTGAAATGACATTATGGGATTCATATGGAAATAAATTTGAAAAGAAAATGGATGGATATATAACATACAAACAATAAAGCAGCACATTATGTTTAAAACAAAAAGAGGTGAATTAAATCACCTCTTTTATTTTTTGTTATTATTCTGAAACTTCTTTTGTTTCAGAAGTTGATTGTTCATCGACAGAATTCTTTTCATCTCTTGGATCCTCTTCTGTTCCTTCTAGAATATGAAGATAATATCCTTGTTCAAACATTGCCCACTTTTCTTTAAGTTCATCGCACTTATCGGCTTCATTTTTATACCAATCTACAAGTTCGTGTAATGTCTCATAAATAGGAAGATATTCATCCCAGATTTCAGCCATGTGTCGTGCAGAATCAATTCCAACTCCACCATAATTCTCAAAAAGAAGAAAAGCATACTGCATTGGTGCATATTCCATAATGAGATCCTTTGGATTGTTCTCATCAAAGTTTTCGATAAAATCATTCATCAAAGCAGAGAAATTAAGAACACCAACAAACATTCTTTGACTCCATACAGAATTATCATTAAAATCCTTCATAAACTTAGCAACACGCAAAGCATTACTCTTGTCAGCTACAAGATAATCTTTTTTCTCCTGAAGTGCCTTTGTTCTTTCCTCAAATTCTTTCTTTACATTCTCAATGTCTTCATCTGTAGGAACCTTATCTGGATCTATCCAGAACTTACCCATATTCTGAACATTAAATTCAGCAATTGCTTTTCTACGTTCATCTTCAAGCTTTGCTGTCTGATCGACAACATTAGCTTCATTCTTGTCTGTTTTCTTACTCATTTATAGCTATAAATTTATTTTTAAATAGGTTTTAAACCTTAATTATTTCTCTCCATCCTGGATAATCACAATCACAACTAAAATAATAGTCCTTCTTGTTATCATATCCTTCTGGAATACCTTTTACACCTGTTATTATCTTTCCAGTATACACCATTGTTTTTGTTCCTGATAATTTTTGATAAGGAAACTTTTGATATTTTGTGTATACATTTCTATATCTATCTATACGAAATGACATAATTCCCAAATTCCAGCGGAAATCAAACCAGTAATTAACAATACAGTGTAAAATAGTTTAGTTAGCGTTAAACTGTATCCAGTAAACACAAATAATACTCCATATGAAAGCGACGGATTATCATTCTCATCAACAAAATTATTAACTTGCGGAACAAGATAATCACTCCATCCAAGATCTTGTCCAAGATACTGAACAACTGGTTTAAGTTTCGTCATAACCATTCTATCAAAGTTATAATCAGCGTTCCTTAAATCAGAATCTGTGCAGTTAATCTGAACATATAAAATATTTCCAAGCCAATTTCTTTTAATACCCAAAGTATTCATTCCTGATTTCGGCTCACTTAATTCACGGCTTATATCTTTTTTAAATTTGAAAAAATTTTTAAAATCAATAAACGCCTGAACTATCTTATTATCATATATATCAAATGCCATTTTATTATTTGTTTCTCATTTCATTAAATATGTTATACAACTCTTTATTTCTATTTTTAACTTCATTTGCTAATTCAGAACAACCCTTTCTTATCCAGTTTTTAACACTTGCAGATGAAATCTTGTTCTCTTTCGCAATCATATCAACCTTCTTCTTATTTATATATCTCTCTTTCATGACAATCCTTAAATGATCTGGTAAATATCCCATGCATTCAATTGATGCATCATATATATCAGATAATACTTTAGATTTTGTATATGTCTTGAATTCTTTTCCATCAAATGACATATTTTCAATTTCCTCATCTGAAAGCATATCATCAAATGTACATCCTTCATCGGAAGATACTATACGCTCATGTACATCCGAAAGATCAATATTTACTGTGTTTATTTTACTCTTATATCCTCCAGACCTAAAATAAGTAACTGTGTCATTATGTGCGATTCTATACATCCATGTAGAAAACTTGCCAACATCATCTTTGAAACTATCTATTCTAAAATAAACATGTTCCATTGTGATACTTAATATATTTTCTGTATCTTCTTTACTACCAGTCATACCAAAAATATAAGTTCTTAATCCCCAAGAACATCTTTTCATAAGAGCATTAAAATTCTTCTCGCTATGATCTTCAATAAATTTCTTCGCTAAAAGTTGGATATCTTTATTATCATTTTTCTGCTTTTTTTTCTGTTCAATAGGATCAACTACATGACCTGGATTAAATATAGTGTTTTCGTTAGACATAGATTTATCTTTATTTTCTATTATTGCTTTTTAGGCTCTATTGGAATAAAATATCTTAAGAAGTTCTCCTTATTGTTTATAACATTCATAAATGGAGCGACAACTATATATGGAAGATACGATAGATCTCTTATTAGCTCATTAACCTGTGCAATAGGCATTACCCTGTTTTCTGTGTTGTCAATTTTATCAAAAAATTTTTGTGCATCAACATATGCAATATCAGATAAAACTTTCTTAAGATCATTAACAAACAAATCAGACAACTTATAATGTTGACCATAATTCATAACCTGAGGTTCAGGCATTTCTGAAGATTTTGCAATATTACTCATTTTTGTAAATAATTAATTATTTTGTACTATTGATGTTGGTGGTATAACTTGTATTCTTCTGATAAAATCATCAGGGAACATTTTGTATGAATTCTGCATCAAATATGAATAACATCCATCAAATATAAAAGTTACACACCAATCGTGTTCATTTCTTATTCCTCTACCTACACCCTGAAGAATAGATATAGCTGTAGTGTTACTGTACCACGAAGGATTAATATCTTTTTTAGCTTTTACAAATTTATCAGCTAAGCTTGGATATGGAACCTTCATTATTATTTGAAACCTACAAAGATCATCATCAAAAGATAAACCCTCTATAAGACTTGGCCCAACAAGAACCTTATCATTACAATATTTGAAGTATTCTATAGCTTCTGTTTTACCTTTCGTGTCATCATATAATATCAGTCTTTGTCTTACATTTGGTCCAACATAATCTATAAGTTGCTTTGCAAACTGATAACTTCCAGTTTGAATTATACCTCTCTTTCCAGCGTACATATTTATCGTCGCTTCAATTAACTCTGCGACTTTTGGTAAATTTTGTTCTTTCTCTTTATATGATAATCTATAATCTGGAATATAAAATATAGGAGAGTATGTAAAATCAAAAGTTGATGGTATTTCTATTGAATCATACACATAAAATGAACAATCTTTAGCAAAGGAATCCGCTTCACCAATTGTAGCTGACATATACATCTTATTCTTACAATGATTATGAAAATGCTTATTCATAAGATAAGATTCATCAATACAATTAAATGTTATATTATCTGGACTAAGATCATCATAATTCTTTACCATGTTGTGTATACCAACACTCTTTATTATTTCAACATAATCAGAAAAAGAACTAATATGATTTTCTAAAAATTCGCAGTTATACACAGAAGTTTTATCTTCTTTAGATAAAGGCTCATTGTTATCCGTTTTTACTGATATATCTCGTTTGATTGTATCTATACCATCACTTATAATCTTCATCTTTCCATTGTACTCTTCAAGATATTCAAGAATAGATGAATTGTCTGACGATGAAACAATTTTTCTTCTAATTACTTCAATTTCATCTATAATTGTGTCGTTATCAAGTCCTAATTCAGCTATATTTTTCATTTTACTTATATCATCAGGCTTCATAGCTGGAGAAAAATGGTTTTGTACTATACCAACAAGTTTATGAGCTTCATCACATATTGTAAAACTTCTTTCCGTAAATGGTGCTTGTTCACCTAATAATTTCTTTACAATGTTTTGTTGAATTAACCAAAATGAGTAAGTACATACTAATAGATCTGCATGCATTGCTTTTTCTCTTTCCTGTATATACGGACATTCTGAATAACACTCTGGAAACTTTTTCTTAATATCTACATAAGATTTACATCCTTTAAGCTTACACGCACCAGAACTAAAATTAAAACCATTTACTATACATTGGTAATTCTGCTGCCCTTTTATGACACTCCAATTTGGAAAATATTTTTCAACATCTCTTGAATATTGATCTATAAGGTTCAAATCTGATGCTAAAATATATCCAGTCATATTATAGAATTTGGTAAGAACACCAGCTATAGTTAATGCTGTGATACTTTTACCAGATCCAGTAGGTGCTGATATAATAACATTATCAACACCATTTAACCAATTATCAATAGTTGTCGCTACAGCTTCTTTCTGGTTTGGCCTAAATTTAAAAGTTGGACCGAAAGATTCAATAGCAACAATATCAATCTGTTTACTGATCTTTTCTACTCCTGGAGATTTTGTATCATTTGTATTCATTTCTATTGCAAATATACAACTTTTTATTCAAATAAGAAAGGATCGATATTTTTATTTTAATCGATCCTTAATTTAAGATATATGTGACAATTAAGAAATCATATTAATATACTCATTTTCGTCAATCATATTGATGTTTAATTCTTTTGCTTTTTTAAGTTTAGCTGCTCCAGCATTTTCACCGACAATTAAATAATCAAGGTTAATTCCTATTGTAGATGCATAGATTCCTCCATTTTCCTCAACAGAATCCATAATTGATTGTCTTGAGAAATTATTCAACTTTCCAGTAGCAAGGAAACGTTTACCAGCAATACTGCGTTTTTCTTTATTCTCTGTTATAACTGATTTAACAGAATCATTATTTACATCAACTATATTGTTTATGTTTGATGTCGGAATTAGAGACTTTACTTTTATTTCTTTTACAGCTTCTTTCTTTTCTGTTGATTTTTTAAATAAATTTGTTATGTTATCAATTTCATAACTATTTTCTACAAAGTATTTTGTAATCTCCATAGCAGCTACAGTACCGACGCCATCAACAGCAGACACACTTTCGAATGTAGCTTTTTTAAGATTATCAATTGAACCAAAAGCATCAATAAGCTTTCTTGATGTTACCCTTCCAATCATAGGTATCCCAAGAGACATAAGAATACGATATTGAGGGTTTGATTTTGATTTTTCAATTTGATCTATAATATTCTTTGCTGTCTTCTCACCAAATCCATCATTAACAAGAACTTCATAAGTGAGAGAATATAAATCCAGCCAAGTTTCTATAAGACCAAGATCATACATCTTTCTTATAGTCTTTAAAGAAATACCATCAATATTCATACACTCTTTCTTACAGAAGTGATTTATTCTTTGAATATTCTTTTCTCTACAATGAGGATTAACACAATAATAATGTGCTCCATCAGAGTCTTTTTTGACTAATTTTGAACCACAGAATGGACAAACATCTGGATTTTTAATTTCAATACGATCAACACATTCATCTTCATTCCTATCATAATCTATACCAACAACTCCAGGTATCACAGCCCCATTTTTCTGTACGAATACATAGTCACCAATATGAATATCCATATTGTGAATATAATCCATATTATTAAGTGTCGCCTTTGAAATCTTAGAACCATCAACTTCAACTGGATCAAGAATACCAACGAAACTAATTTGCCCAGACATACCCATCTGAAGCTCAACATTAAGAAGTTTAGTTGATGCTTGTTCCTGCTTAAACTTAAAAGCTTTCGCCCACTTTGGAACTTTTTGTGTGTAACCAATATTTTCCTGTTGTTCAAGAGAATTAATTTTTACAACACACCCATCCATACAATAATCCTGATTATATAAGAAATGTTCTTCAAATTCATATATAAGTTCTATAACAGTATAAGCATCCATCGCTCTCCAGTATGATGGCTTATCAAAACCAAAAATTTCAGCAACATCAAGAGCACAATGCTGGAATTTCAAATAGCTTTGATTGAAACTATTATCATCACAAAACACACCATATGGTTTAAAAATAAGCTGTCTTTCTGCTGTAATCTTTGGATCTAATTGTTTAAGTGAACCAGCTGCTGCATTACGTTCATTTGCAAACAATTCAAGACCATTTTTCTTTCTATCTTCGTTTAATTTATTGAAAACAGATTTAGGCATTAAAATTTCACCACGTATCTCAATTTTGTCTGGAACATATATATTTTCATAATGCCAATCTTTTGTTACATCAGTTTTATTAACTTTAAGTTTTAACGGTATATTTTTAATTGTCTTAACATTTTCCGTTATATCTGAACCAGTATATCCATTTCCTCGTGTTGATGCACTTACAAGAACACCGTTCTCATATACAAGAGAACACGAAGTTCCATCATACTTAGGCTCAAGTAAGAAAGACGTTGACATAGGATCAAACTGATCGAGCCACTCTTTTAGTTCATCAATTACATAAACATTTGCAATAGAACCCATAACACGAGTTCTATCTATATTTTTAAATTCTTTCTGTAAATCGGAACCAATACGTTGTGTTGGAGAATAAGGAAGAATATAGTTTGATTCTTTCTCTAGTTTCTCAAGCTCTTTTAACTTCATGTCAAAATCATAATCTGACATAATAGGCTCATTAAGAACATAATAACGATGGTTAGCATCGTTAAGTTCTTCAACAAGAGCTTCGATTAGTTCTTTGTTTTTGTTTACTTGCATAATTATAATTGTTTAATGTGAAGACTTTTTAATATTAATAGTTACAATAAAACTTGTTACATACAAAACAAGAAGAACAACAAACAGATATTCATATGAAAGATTCATTCTGTTTATTATTAAATTTGATAACTGGTTTCCAGATAATCCAGCCCAAGCCCATGCAGATAGAGCAAAACCGTGTATAGTGCTTATCTTTTCCATTCCAAATTTACTCTGAAGCAACGTTGGAAGAGTAGAAAATCCTCCACCATAACCAGCATTGATAACACAAAGTAAAATTACAACAGTAAGCATTGTCATAATGGACATACCAAGTATTATTGATATAACAGAAGATCCAAAAATAATCATATATATAATTTCTTTCTTCTTCAGATAATCTGATACTGTAGAATAACAAAATCTTCCAAGTGTATTAAATAACGCTGTCAATGACGCTAATAATCCTACACTAGCTATACCAACATATAATCCTAAATTTTTTTCAAATGCGATAAGAGCAAGACCACATGTAATATTAATATAGAATATAAACCATATTTTTAAGTATGTTGGATCTTTTATTATATGCCAGCTATCTGATATACTAAGTTTTGTTTTTGGTTCAACCCATCCATCTGGTTTTCTAATCAAATATGCTGCAACAGACATCAAAACAACAGATATTAACGCCATTAATGATAATGTTGTACATACATCATAAGCTCCATTACACCATGTAATAAATGGTGAAAATAGAACCTTTGATAAACCAAAACCAGATATAGCTATACCAGTCGCTAATCCTTTATGTTCACTAAACCATAACATTAATGTCTTTACAGGTGAAAGATATCCTATACCAAGGCCTATACCCATAAGACACCCATAACTCAACATAAGTCCTATTGAACTATGTAATTTTATTGATAGAACGGATCCTAACAATCCAGAAACAAAGCATGCAAGAGATGTAACCGATGCAAATTTTACATTTCTTTCTACAAATCCTCCACCAAATGCTGCTGACATACCAAGAAAGAAAATAGCAAGAGAGAATGCAAATTCTATTGATGATACAGAACATCCTATTTCTGAAGCCATTTCTCCCTTTAATAGACTCCAACAATAAACGCTGCCTATACAAGAATGTATAAATAATGCAGGTATAGCAGCCCTAAACCATTTGCTATTTAAAAAACTCATCTTTTTTAATTTTTATTTTCTGCGTGAGTTATTTATTAAAATATTTTTTCTTTTGCAAATATACAACTTATTTTGCAATTAAGAAATATGTTTAGGATAAATAATAAAAAACTATATATCGACAAATGAAAAATAATGATATGAAACTTGTTGATGTTAATTGTGGTAGAATGATTCCACAAGGAAACCTTAACCCAAATCAACCTGGAAGTTATGCTAGTATGAGAAATGAACTAGACAAGAAATATAATTCAAGCAAATGTTTTCAATCATCCACATCATATGGATTCAAACCAGGATATACAGCAAAAGGACTCAGCGACGTTTGCTGGGGATGTTCAACGTTCTAATATGAAAAAAATTTCTACAATAGATGAAAATAAACTAGCCATTCTTGTTGAAAGATATGGTGCAGAGCAACTGTTAAATGAAGGATTTAACAAAAAGAAATTAGCAGCTTTAATAGGAGCTGGTATTATTGCTGGATCATCTCTTGTGGATCTTCCTAAAAAATACCAAAACAAAGAAGATAACAGGATAGAATATAATAATCCATATGGAATAAACAATATAGACTACGAAAATATAGTTAACAAGGAGAAACTTGTTAAGGAATACATTTCAGATATTCTATCGAAACACGGTAAAACATTATCAGACTTGCGATTTAACCCAGACAATCTTGTTATTGCTTCATATCAATATGATTACGATTTACCTTTACTGTTGGCTCAACTACAAGTAGAATCTCATTTCGGAACAACAGAAAGAGCACGAAGAACAAACAGTATGTTTTCTATTGGTGCATATGATGATGGAAGAGATGTTGTAAAATACGCAGATCAAGATTCATCTATAATCCCATTCATAAAAACAATTAAAAGAGACTATTTGATGAATGGAGAAAAGGAAATTGACCAACTTTTACAAAATTTTGTAAATCACAACGGTCATAGATATGCATCGAATCCTAACTACGAAAGTGACTTAGCAAAAACAAGAAGCTCAATTATTTCAAAATATCCTGATCTTTTAAACGATTATATATGCTTAGCTTAAAAATAAAGGTTGGATTTATATCCAACCTTTATTTTGTTTTATATAGTAGGCTCAGGTGTTTGCTCTGGTTCTGTTGACATTTCTGGCTCTGGTGCTGGCTCTGGTTCAGATTCAAATCCACCACCTGTATCTTCACCAAATCCTCCAGATTCTCCTCCTCCAAATCCAAATTCAGATCCTGTTCCAAATCCAGTATCAGGTCCTTCTCCACCTTGTGTTACAGAATTCTGTGCTTCTTCATCTTCCTGCTTCTTCATCTTATCAATAAGTTTCCATTCATCATCATTAATGTTAAGATATTTCTGACAAAGATATTTCATAGGAAATACAGGTTTTCCGTCTGCGCCGTTTAATCCAGAAAGAGTTTGTATAATTTGTGATGAAATTTGAAGAACAGCATTCTCCTTTCCAAGTTTAAAAATATTTTCCTCAACAAAATCAAGACCAAGAGAATTTTTAATAACATCATTTCCAGCAAACTCTGGATTATGAAGTGAGAACTGTAACCATGTTGGCTTTATTACGATCTCCTGGTAAATGTCTCTAATCTGATTAATGAAAAGCGAGAAACGATATTCCTCTCTTGTCATGTTATTATTATCTGGAATAGCTGACATCTCATTACCGTCAAAGATCATGTTAAAACGATCTTTTGGTAGTTTAGACTCAATCATGAATCTCTGCCAGAACCATTTCAACGGTTCAGTTGAATTCATGTCATGTCCCTCAATACCAATCTCACTTATTTCTGTTGTTGTTCCTTCCTTTGAAGGAAACACCATAGTCTTAGCAAAACTGAACTTAGGTTGTCCGTTTACGGTTATTTCACCAGACATATTATCAACAACTATATCTTCCTTATAATATGCTTCAAGCTGTCTAAGTCTTGTCCTCGCAACCTGATCAGATTCTGTTCCTATTGGAACAACAATCTTTATTCTCTTTTGGGCGTTTTGTAAATTCCATATTATACGACTATTCTCAAGCGTTCTAAGCATATTAAATGAACGAATAAGACGTTCACAATATGAAAAGTGTGACACGAAATTAGTCTTAGCCCACGAAATATAAATTACATTTGTGTCAAGAAGTTCCCTTTCATTTTGCTTATCACCCTTATTAATAACCCATACTTTATATTCTTGACCTTTACTATTAACTCTTATTTCTGGTTGTAGAGTAATAGCATCAAGTTCCTTGAACCCAATAATATCAGATGCAACATTTTTATTTGACTTCTTATCTGAATATATGATCTCAAATGCAAGGAATCCATCAACGAGAAATTTCTTCACATAGTGCCATGCATCATTAGATGCATTAAAATTGAACATATGATAAATTCTTCTGTATGCGGCATTTATCTCATCAACTATCTTCTTACCATGTTCTGGTTTAAGTATTGATCTTAGTTGTTTTGTGTTCGGATATGCAAAATAATGCATCTCATCATTAACTATCACTTCATCTGCAATAGTATCCAACACATAATCAATCTCACCCTGCAACGCAAACTTACGAAGAAAGTCTCTTCTCATTTGGTAAGTCTGATCATGGAATGCTATGAACTTGTTATTTCCAGCAAGATTTTCGTACTGTCTTGTGAACAAATCATCACCAGCAAACATTGAACGATTTACATTACCGAGGCCAGTATCATTTGCGGCATCGAAATCATCATTCGTTCTTATCTGCTTGATCAAAGAGCTGTTCCATTTTATACCAAGTGCACTCAAATTGAGAAGGTTCTTCTCAAACGCTCTATTTGCTCCCTGGTTTGCCTGTGCAATACTCGAACCAAGAGATTTTAATATATATCGAGGCATTTATATCGTCTTTATTTTAACTATTTATCTGTTAAGCGTCACTACCCATAATTACATCGCGCTGAATATTTGCAAGATTTGCACCCCTAACAGAGTCTTTAAATGAGAGATATGGTATGTATCCCCATTCATCGTATTCTATAAGTCTAACGTTAACAATATTACTTCTATTATATATCCTTACACACTTTGAAAGATCAACTCCAGTCTTAGCTTTTATAAACGATAGAAATGCAGAAACACCATTTTCAGATATAAGAAGCGATCCTAATGGCGTATTTACTCTTACGTCTTTGATGTTTGTTGTTTCCATTTCATCATAGAACTTCTGCTGACTCTCAGTAATAAGATCCATTACCCTGGCCCTTATATCATTAGGTATGAAGTTGAAATTTATTCCTGTAATAAACTTATCGTTAACTCCTGTACAAAATATAAGTGGACAAACATCATAGAAGTCATTATGTCCTATTGTCTCTGGTTTGTCGCTCTTAGCATACATAATAAGATAGAACATGGAAGGTACGAACTGATTCTTCAGTATATCCTCCATGTTATGCGCCGTCAATGTTCTTTGTTTATCGTTTCCTCTTAGATTCTTAGCAAGAAGATCGGTAACAAGAAAGTCAAATGCTTCTTTCTCCATTTGACCTTTATTTGACTTCATGTATGTTTCAAGATATCTACTCATTAGATTATACCCATCTTTTCAAGAGTGTCCTCTGTGTAAACTTTGAATTCAAATCCTTTTTCTTCACACCATTTTATAGCAGCTTCCCATTTTGCCTTATTCTGTAAATATGTCTTGACCGCATTAACGTATGCTTTCTGTTCCTTTAGTTTTGATCCATAAAGAGATGAAACTGGACGTTCAGTTTGATATTTAGGTTTAATTTCTATAATAAGCTTTAATTCATCACCTTCATCATTTTTAAGATTAACATAGAAGTCTGGGTAATAATTTGCTACTGGCCAATTCATTGGATCCTGTGGATTAGCACCAAATTTCTTGCACGCATCAAAATCAACACCAGCTGGGTTTCTGTATTGTACACACATTGGCTCACCTCCCCATTCAACAACACATGGGTTCCTATCACACCATTGAGCAAACGCAAGTTCCCATCCAGATCTATATATTATATCACCACCTATAACTTTCTCTGGATTCTGTGGAACGTATATACCCTGATGTGGTTTTCCAGAATCATTTTCCATTATAGGTTTTGGTGGATGATTTTTCTTATATGTTTGAGTATCCATTAGTTTTTACCTATCTTTATTTCTTCAATTCTAATACGATTGTTTATTGCAAATATAATACCATCAATAGTTTTAATCGTATTATCAAGATATCCAAGATGAGACTCCATAATATCTATGAGATATTTATCATCTGAAAGCTGAGATTCTATCTGTTCTCTTATTGCAGATTCTGTTGTAAACATAAAAGTTGCAGCACCTTGTGCAGTTTTCATGAGACGGATATCTTTATACAATCTTGCAGAATTTTCTTTATATTTCTTAGAATATTTAGCAATAGTGGCTGCAAGAGAATGATAATTCTCAACAGCCTCCTGTCTTTTTGTATAAACAACACCCTGAAGATTGATAACCGTATCAATAGATTTAAGACTATTGTTCATATCCTCTATCCATTTGATCCAATAATCGCGTCTTTCTGTAAATTTGTTTTCTATAGCTTCAAATTTATTCTCCATCATCAACGTTTAAAAGTTCCTCAATATCATCATTACCAGTATTTGACGGTAGTTCAAAACTTGGTTTTATGATCTTCTCATCAAGATTTCTAAGAACTTCTTCAGTAAGAACTTTCGATGTGAACATTTCTACAGCTGGCACTTCACATCCAAGATGCTTTACAACAATATTCTTTGATGTTTCTTTTGGAAAAGCATAACAAAGTTTACCTTCCGAATCCTTCATCTCACAACAACATTTCTTCTCAAGATCTGAAAGCTTTTCATATTCTTTCTCTGTAATAAGTTTTCCTCTTAATATACCAGAGTTTTCCCACGTTATATAGTTTTCAAGACCAACATAAGGATTTGGTGCTTTAAAGAAAGGAATCTGGAATCTTACCTTCTGTGGAATAGTAAATCTTGACTTCTCTGGCTTTGCTGTTACAACCACACCAGTCTTTGTAAATTCACCAACTTTTTTCTCGGCGATCTTTTCAGACTGTTTATCCTCAAGCTTTGCTGTTGACAACATAAGTGTAATTGATGCATTAAATGACAATCCTTTACCACCAGTTACAACTCTACGACTTATAAACTCCTGTGTGTCATAAACGTGTGAGTTAACTATAAATATTGCCTGAGCCTTTGCTATAGCTGTTGCTGTTGTCCTAAAAAGAGCTTTACTTTCTCTTTGTTTTGTCATATCCGTTTTACCATTACCATCAGCCGTATCAGTCATTTCCTTTGTAGATGAAAGGTTTCCAAGAGAATCCAGAACAAAAATAATTTTAGGTCTTTCTTCTTTTGGTCTTGAGTTAACATCATTTAGTATATTAACCATAAACGTACTTACTTCAGAAATTGTTGACACTTGCTTTATGATCATCTTTGAAGAATCACATCCTATACGCTCAACAAAATCCTTATCAATTGATCCTTCGCTATCCATATATATAGGAGTGTATCCTTTCTTTTGACCTTCTCTACAGATAGATAAAGCTAGATACGATTTTCCAGTTCCAGGATCGCCAGCTAAACACAAAACTCTTCCAGTAGGAACTCCTTTAAACAGTGATCCAGTCATTGCTGCATTAAGAATGTAATTTCCAGTATTAACATAATCATCAATAACAGAATTAACACTCTCAGATAATATCTCAGCTGAATCATCTACAGACTTAACAATATCAAATATCGATCCACCTGTATATTTTGTTGTTGTTTTCTTTGCCATTTCTCTATAATTGTTTTATTGTTTATTTTTTATCTTTCTTCTCCTTGATTTCTATAAAATTATCTCTAAGGAAACATCTAAAATCATCTCGTTTCAAATCAAAGTAATAAAAGCATTCTTTACTTAGGTTTTTCTTTCTTTCATCATCCTTATCAGTTTCTGGAAGAAGTTCATCCTTCAGAGTGCCTTTTGCTTTTCTTACACTGCCATCCTTTTTCTTGTAGCTAAATTCAACAACACCGTTTTTTAACAGTCTCTTTAATCTTGCTAAATCCTTAGACCTTTTTTCGCGAATCTGTTGTTTCTCAGATTTCTTTTCATCAAGTCGAATCATACTCTTATATTATTATACGTTAAACGAGCGAAATTGATTAAAACTTCGTTCAGAATATTTATCGAATTAAAAAGGCATTTTCAAAAATTGCTTAATCACAATTTATAGATAAATAGTGAAAAAGATAAAACGATAAACAATGACAGAATCAGAAGTTAGATCAAAATGCACAAATTTCTCAATAAAGAATTTTGTAGCTGATCTTCCAAGAATGCTGAATGAAGCTTTCAATACTATATGTGATTGTATTTTTAGCTTCTATACTGCTGATAATGGAGATATACATTTAAAGAATATAGCAAAATTGGAAGCAAGTTATATAGATGCAACAACCATTGTTGCTCAGAATCTTCGATTCAAAGGATCTGATGGTGTAATGTATAATTACAATGATATTGGGACAATACTTGATAAAATAGAAAAGAATATAAATTCTATAAGTAACATTTCAAAAGATCAGATTGATTCTCTTGGAACATATCCATTCCAACCTTGGCCTCTTTATGCTGATTTCTACATGGACAAACCTACAAATCCAGAATATGGATGTAAAGTTCTTTCTGATTTAGGTGTTGCAGTATGGGATGAAGATCCAGATACACATGAATACGATTGGGTTGATACCACTGTAACTGATGGAGTTATGTACTTATGTGGATCAAACCTTCACATTTATCAAAGAGATGAAGAAAGAAAAAGTTGGATGGATCTTGGTAGCTATAAAAATAACTAATTAATTTTAAAATGTCAAAGAAACTTAGAACACCAATTATAATGCCAAGAAAGCAAGGCGGAACATTTTATACATTCGGCTCTGCTATGGAAGATATTGGTCTAAATATAAATGAAAGTCATAACAGGGTTGAAATTTCCCATTATGTTCTGTTAGATATACCTAATTTTGCAAACGATCTAGATACGGATAAGACTTTCTTAAACTTATCAAGTGAGATAGATTATAGTTCATCTGAATATACTGTTGATTCTAGTACACAAGGTGACTTTATATTTGCTGATCAATTTCAGAATTACTGTCTTAATTTTGAAACTGTACTCAGAAATCAGGACAACTACAATTACGCATCAAATAAAACAGTATCTGAAAGAGCATTTTGGAAATGGTTATTCGGAAGAATGAAGAATGATGATGACAGATTTGTTACAGATGGTAATTATATATATGAAAAAAAGGAAAAGGCTATTGCTAAAGCATTTGGTGCAATATCTGCTGGTTCACAAAGAACAGATGATAGCGGGTTATATAATGAAACATTTGTACAGATTCCATCATCATATGGACAGATGCGTGTTCTTTTCAAAAAAGTAATAGATGAAAACTACATTGAAACATCATATGAAGGAACAAATGTAAACAGATGGATTGAAAATATAGATGAATCGGAAATAACACAAATAGAATCTGACAATGTTGTTAATTTCTATATGGATAGTTCTAATTTTTCTTATCCTTCATACGGAACTATTATAACAGATACATCAACTGGTCGTCAATTTAAAGTAATTGGATCAGAAAAATCTTATCTTCAAATAACAGCAAAATGGATAGGAGTTCCATCAGAACTATCAGAAATAGGAGATTTAGAAATAAACGGTGAAAATCAATCATACCAAAGATTTGATTACAATTCTCAGGATGTTATAAAATCAACTGGTATATCACCTATTTCAAAGTCTGATTCTGAATATTCATCATATGCAACATATACAGTAAGCGAAAACAGAGATTATGATAAGTTTGAAGTTGAATTTGACATAAACAAACTTAGAACATACTATAACAACAGTTCATTAACTTATGATGATATAGGGATGGGTAATACATCAAATCAAGAGATCGAACAAGAAATGTATGACGACTTCAGATTTAATGCTATATTGGTATATTATTCAATATATGATGCTAACAAAACGAAAAGACTAGCAACTAATGCATATGGCCTTTATATTCTAGATGGTGCGATTGAATCATCAGAAATTACTGGAATGTTCTATTTTCCATCAATATTAAAGGTTAAATCTGGTGCAAACAAAAACGGTTCATCATATTCATTCAGAATAAATGTTAAACCTTCTACTGCATATAGTGGAGATATTACAGTTAATGATAATTCTACTGCTGGATACAGTATGTCTGAAGACTTTAATGACGTTTTAAGAAATTTGACAGCAGCCGTAACAACAATGAAAGAGAATGCTAAAACACTTTACTCTATGGCTAAAGATAGTAAAGACATCAAGCAACTCGTTTCAACAACTATGGAAAAAATAGACGGTATAGAATCAGATATATCTAACATAAAAAACGGAAACTTCCCATATACTGCATCAGAAATATACAAGCAAGAAGGAACATATTCATATAATCTTTTATCGTCAACCGCAAGAATTGTGTTAAATTGCATACAAGTTTCATATAATTATACTACAGGAAAAGTTAATATGAAAATAGACACATCTAGTTTATCTGGAGTTCCTTTAAGAATAGCAAACGCTCTAAAAACAAGTATAAACGAAAATAATTATCTTGATATAATATCTATTGTAGCTTTACTTATTTCAAGGTCATCTGGTACAACTCAGACAACATCAAGGAAAATAGAAACTATCGCAAACAGTTACGATCAAGTTTCACCTTTAACAGCACAAACAATATAGTATAAAAATATACATAATATATGATGGTCGATCTTTATAAAAGGTCGATCATTTTTATTTCATTTAAAAATGTGCATAATCGTTCTTTTTAGATAAATAGTGAAAAAGATAAAAACATCTATACAGAAGATGGCTAATACAAACAGTTATTCCGAAAACATGGCACAATTAACAAAGGCAGCAAGCGATATGCTTGATGTAGCTCAAGCCATGAACGAAACTATTACTGGCAATAACGCTGAAGTTGTTGTTACAGATGATGTTGTTCTACCTTCATATCAGAATATAGTAAATAGGGTTGAAAGAGCAGAAAGAACAATTTCCAGATTTACTGCTGGAAAAGGTGTTATAGAAACTGGTGATGGAACATACAGAAAAATCAACGTTGAAACAATATCAAGACCAGCAAACACTATAGAAAATCTAGGAGGTGTTAGTCAGTTTGATATTGATCCTAACTGGTTCTTTGAAAGTCTGCAATATCCAAGATGTAATGTAAAAATAGACTTAGCTGGAAAAATAGAAGAAGATTCAGATAGAGTCTATGTTACAAGAATCATTGTTGACATAAACCAAGATAGATTAAGTGATAGCATTAAGTCTGATATTTTAAGTTCAACTCTCTCTTACGGAGAGATGATAAAATTCCTTGAAGATAATTATATAACTTACAAAGAAGATAAAGATGAAATTAAATTACCATTAACATATGAAAAGTTTAATGGTGAATTCCAGGTTACTGGTATAAATCTTATCAAGAATCAAGAAACTGGTTTAAATTCAACATGGTACTACCTATCAACAATCAATTATGCAACTGTTGACGATAATGGTGTAAGCGATGAGGCTGGTCATATTCTTCAGGTAGATGATTATTTAAGATTTAATAATTCTCTTTTCAAGATTAAGGAAATTAATCAACAAGAGATGAGAGTTAAATTAGAATACAATGTAGGATATGATACTATAGGATTATACGATACACTTGAATTTTATAACGATCCTTTTAAAGAGAAGGTCGTAAGTGTAGGTATAGGTATAGACGAAATAAACATAGTTTACATTAAAGGTGTAAATGAGAAATTCAACCTTCTTTCGAGAGAATGGTCAAATCCAGTTATATTTGAAACAAACACGTTGATATATAGTAAAGATTCCGACATGACACTTCTTACATACTATGTAAAGAATGTTGCAGACTTCGGTAGAATGTGGATTTCCCAAGTTAAAGAAGGAAGAATGCCTGCATATGGTGGAAAAACTCCTTCTGCACCAATATTAAATGAAAGCGATTTGCGTGTCGTTCAAATTAATACGCAACTTAATGCCACGCTTGATAGTGAAAGATACACATCAATCACATCAGAAATTGCGTCAGTTAAATCAAATATAACAGCAACCCGCAACACTATTTCATCAAATAAGAATAAGCTTATAACTGAGTATGATGCTAATAGACGTGACATCATAACAAACTCTATAAATTCTGATACTGAGAAACTTAACAACCTTACAACACAGTTCAGTTCACTTGTAGATGAACTTAATACACTACTTAATGATGCTGGTGCTATTAATTATACACCAAAATATCATGTAAGAGGTTTCTTTGCAATTCCTGATCCACAATACACAATAGAGGATCAAAAAATCGGAAAGCAGAGTATCATAGGATTTGAGACTATGTACAGATATTTACATGTTGATGAAACTGGTGCTAAACTTAACACATTTGATTATACAGACGCATCAAACGCTACAACAGAGAGTGGAGTGTTCACAGACTGGTCTATAGTATCATCACCTATCCTTGATAAACAATATAATGAGGATACTGATACATTCGAGTGGAAACCAGAAACACTAGACGGAACACATGTTACAATAAACCAAGTTGATATTCCTATAAGATCTGGTGAAAAAGTTGAATTGAAAGTTAGATCTATATCTGAAGCTGGATACCCTTACTCACCACTTAAATCAGAATGGAGTAACTCTGTAATCGTATCATTCCCAGATAATTTGAGTACAAATGACTCAGTAACAACTATACTTGATAATGTAAAGAGTGATATGACATCTGTAGTTTTACAGGAAACACTGTCTGCTGCTGGACTTTATACGCATATATCCGACAGTAATTCTAAGTATAAACACAGCGCAGATAATATAGAATATACAGAGACGGATGTTGATGAAGCTGGTAATACAAATATAATAACAATGTCGCTAGCAGACAAGTTAAGATCCATCAGTGGTAGAGGAGATAATGTATCTCCTAGTGTTGAATTTAACTTACAAAAAGGTGATCAAACATATGGTGGAAAACTTGTTATTAAAGCTCCTAATTTAACAAAGGAAGGAAGAAAAACAGTAGACGAAACTATAAGCAACTACACAAATAAACAAATCTATCCATTCTTCACAAAAATTTTAAATTCATTCTAACAATAAAAACAGAAAATTATGGCTAATACTAATAATATTGTCACAAAAAAGACTTTAATATTACATTTCCAAGATAATCCTGGAGAAAATAGAGAATTCACATACGAAAAAGGAGATGGAGATGTTTATATAAACTCTGTTATACTTTCAAGAAAATCGGATCAAATTACTGACGATGAAAACAACAAAAAAATAATACCAGATATAAACGGGTATTACGTTGTATATTTTTCTTCTAAATCTGGTTCGGTACTTTCTACAAAAATAGAAGGATCTGAAGATGAACCTACAAAATATGAATATACACCTATTGATTCAGAAGATGCAAGTACATATTTATATAAAAAAATGAAATATAAAAGATTGAATATGATGATCGATGATGATACATCATATTCAATTCTTCGTGTGAATCCAAAACTGACTGGTAATGTTAAAGTTGTTGTTGATTCAGAATCTAACATGTATCTTGACACATTTAAGGTATCATTAGGACTATCACAAAACAAATATAGACATATTCCTATTAATCCTTCTGAATATTATGGAAGAACACTTATGTCTAAAATGAGATCTATTCCTACAGATGATTTTTATAAAATTGAGGATTCATGTTATGATTTATTTGCTACAGCTAACGATCTTAATGAACAATATTATGATAAGTATAATTATGGCGTAAGAACAAACACAGATAAAATGTATAGTGAAAACTATGCGCTTCTTGCACCATTATGTATTCGAAAAATTCTGCCAGATTTCTTCCTTATTTTTAAAATAAAGAATTATGAATCTTTATTTGATACTACAAATAAAAAGATAACAATTAAAGACAGATCAAAATTCATCGATTTTAGGTATTGTGAACTAATAAAATCATTTGACTTCAGAGAAGGAACAAAACTTGGTTCTTATATCAGAAGAATATTAAACAGCAACAATGAATTTGTTGGTGACATATACACTGGATCAGACTATGATCATTTCAACATATTCAACGGTATATCCCTTGAACATGGTGTTGTTTCAAAAATATATGAAGAAACAACACAAGAAAGAAATATAAACAACCAAGTGTCAATGAATGATTGGTACACACTTGGTTTTCAGAGAAATCATATTGTAAGTAAAGACATAATAAACTTTGAATTTATGTTTGATGATACAAACGAAAAGTTGTTTTCTTTACCTACATATTTTGGCGTATATGTAAGACTTAACGGAGAAGATGAATCATTTACATGTATAGATATAGATTCTTCAAATAATGCTATATTCGATAGCTCAATTCATGGATTAAATTTTAACCCATCGGATTTTCCAACTATAATTTATGGGTTATCAACCGATAATAATTTTAAAAGATTAGAAACAAACATAAGTCAAAGTGAAGAAGCAAAATCACATAAATTAGAAACATACAAAAGTATAATTACAGTTGATACTTATGACATAAGTGATTATAATAATGGAACATTTACATATGCATCAAATAAACTGAATGATGTGTTAGATCCAGGTGAGCATTATAGAATTGTGGATCATACAAATCATATAATATATGAAGTAATTGTTTCTAATTTCTTTGATGAATATGAACTTTCTGATATATCATACACACAATCAGATATAAATGGTGAATCATTCCAAATTAGAAGAATATCTATATTAAATACAGAATATCGTTCAAATATTGACGATAATGATAAACCAGAAATAATAAAAGAACAACTAAATCTTATAACAAAAGCTTTTAATAAGCTTAGTAAAAAT
>ODAI014496336.1_pt1 | contig 26826 bp, 24 predicted proteins | sample 1539321 | NCBI WGS metagenome assembly ODAI01 (sample SAMN02144231, study PRJEB22623) | gut metagenome | biome: sheep rumen | host: Ovis aries | place: New Zealand
GACATGGTGGTGTGGATGCCCGACACGACGTATGTGTTCGAACTGAAGGTGAACGGAACGGCAGAGGAAGCTTTGCAGCAAATCAATGATAAGGGCTATGCTTTCCCGTACAAGACAGAAGGCCGCAAGGTGGTGAAGGTGGGTGTGAAGTTCAATGCCGACACTCGTGTGCCCGAAGAGTGGATGGTGAAAGAGGAATAATTAAAGGGCTAATTATTCTCACAAAAAACTAAAAAGCGGCTTCACGCAATTAATGCGTGAAGCCGCTTTTTATATGCTTCTTACCATGAGGAGGCTTTGTAGTAGGCGTGCTTTCTCCAAGTATTTTTCCTTATTATTACCAATATAATAATGTGCATTAATCAGTTTCCTGACTCAAAGTCTTCCAACTTCTTCAGATAGTAAGCACGCACATCCGCCCACTTATAATAAGGATACTGGTCTGTCTTTACAGGCATCGTTGCCTCTTTCTCATTGAGCAGGGCCTTGACGAGAATGTCGCCATCACCTTTCTTAGGACGGTAGAACACCCACTGTATGTTACATCCCATTGGGTAGATGCGATAGTTCACCCATTTCTCCTCCAGACGGTCGAGATTTTCCACTTGCCGTCCACAGCTATCCAATTCCATTAGGCAGGCAAGTGGCATCACACACACTTCGTGTCCAAAACGCAAGGCAGCACCATTCTTATAAGTCTTGCTGGCCATGACCGTATCGGTTGTCTCAATCATATTGCGCAACAGGTTGGCTTGGGAGAACGGCATGATGCCCTTGCTCTGAGGGGCTGGGCCATAACCCAAGTACCAGTCGATGTTTACAATCTTCCAGAGATCAAATATTTCTTCCTTAGTGAACAGGTTCCACATATCCTCGCCGAAGCCGTGACTCTGCATGTTGGTGACCACATTGAAGACGGCCCGCATAAACGATTTTGGACGGAAATCTTCATCTTTCCAAAACTCTTCGTCAGTAAAGATGGCACGACAGAAGCGTTCGGGATGGGTGTATTGTTTCTTGTAATGGTCAACTATGCGTCCGCGCCCACTGCTTGCATCGCGCAAACGGCGACTCCAGTCGGCATTCAAATACCACTGCAGCGATTCGCTCACATCGTTGTGCATCTTGATTTGCTGATTGAAGGCTGTGATTTCCTCGCATTCAGCCACCATACTGAGGATGCAACGGATGACCACCGTGCTGCGAGCATCAACCTCAGCACCCTTACCACTGAATATTTCAGGGAAATGTTCTGTCATGCGCTTGCCAATGCCATGATGTTGCTTCTCGCCCACATCGGACAAGTCGCCTAACCTCCCCTTTGTGCTTGGATAGAAACGCTCCATCTTTTCCAACGCTTCCAGACCTAACGGAGTAAGTTTACCTTCCTCTTTGGCTCGGCGCAGGGGGCGCAACACATTCATGTAGTCGCCATCGCCAAGCAGCCACCGCGATCCATGACGGCCATAATGGGACATGTAGAACGGTTCATAACCCTTTGGAGCCTTCGTAAGGGGCTGCGTTGGCACTTGGTAAGCCATGTAGTTAGAGCCAGCCTTCAGAACGTCGGCGTAAATTTCCTCTTTTGCTGTTTGTGCCTGTACTGTCAGAAGCGACAGGAAAAGCGATGATAACAAGAATACTTTTCTCATTTTGATATTATTAGAATTGATGTTATTTAACTTTCCAATCTTTTATCTCTTAATCTCTACTATTAAAAATCACCTTTTAGCCTTTTAATCGTAGGATGCGAAGTTTGCATTTCGGCCAAGATCGTGATAAGCATTTTGCAACAACTGGGGGGTAATCTCGAAGTCGCGGTTAATGGGACGCCCTTCATCCTTCAAAGAATGGGAGAACATCCAGTCGTACGTCTGGTACATGTAAAAAATACGAGCTGGACGTCCATGGTTGATGCCTGGCATACGAGTATAAATCAGGCGCGAGTCATCGCCCGTCTTCTTGATGGCCTCCACCACACGATCCGATGCCGAAACGGGCACTGCCGTATCAGCCGTGCCATGCACAATCCACATGGGGATGCGGGACAGACCGCTCAAGTCCTTCACCGTAGCACCTCCACACAAGGCCATGCCTGCAGCGATGCGGTCGGGATAAGTAGCACACAAGTCCAACGTGCCATATCCTCCAAGACTCATTCCGTAGCAATAGATGCGGTCGCTATCCACATTGAAGTTTGCTTCAGCCCACTCCACCAGCTTCATGATTTTTGCCGGATTCCAAGCCCCACCTGGGTTTTGAGGTGCAAGGATATAGCAATCTATTGCACGACCACGCTTCAGTGCTTCCATCGGACCATATCGTTTCACCTTCTGAAGGTCTTTTCCACACAAACTTGCCCCATGCAGAAAGATGAGCAAAGGGCGATGGGTGCCGTCACTTTCATCTTCTTCCGGACGATAGAACCAATAATTATAACTGCCCGCCACCGTGTTGTAATAAGCTTTGCTTGTATCTTGAGCATACCCCGTCAACCAACACACACAGGAGAGCAACAAAAAGACATATCTGTACATATTCATTTCTTTATCTATCCACTTGAGGGTACAAAGTTACAAAATCTTATTGGAAAGAAAGGCATATCTGTTGAGAAAAAACATATCCCCCCCAAAAATGCCACCACCGCATACCATTTAGAACTGCTCCAAAATGCGAATACGCTCCGCTGTGCTGGGGTGAGTGCTGAAGAGAGACTGGAGATTGTCGAAAAAGCTTTGCTTAGCCTTTGGAGGATGGATAATGTAAAGCTGGGCGATGTCTTCGCGGTTGACATGTCCAAGACCTGGATAAGCGGAAATTTTACGAAGGGCGGAAGCAAGGGCACGCGGATTGCGGGTCAGTTCTGCACCTCCTGCATCGGCCATGAACTCACGCTTTCGAGAGATGGCAAAACGAGTAAGCAGGGTGAGGAAATAAGCGATGGCTGCACAGACAATAGCCGCGACCACCACTACGATGACAGCCACACCGCCATTACCATTTTTGTTGTTAGAACGGCGTGAAGAGAAGCCACCCCAAAGGAAAGCCCTCAGGACACCTCGTGTAAGGAGGGTGAGCAGGGTGGAAAGAATGCCCACAAAAACGATGCTGATGATGAGCACCTTTGTGTCGCGGTTGCGAATGTGCGTGAGTTCGTGGGCAATCACCCCTTCCAGTTCGTCATCGTCCAGATAGTCAATGATGCCTCGGGTCAGGGTGACGGTGTAGGTTTTTTGATTGATGCCCGAAGCGAAAGCATTGAGCTGTGGGTCTTCAATAATATTCACCTGAGGCATGGGCATACCGCAGCTCATGCAAAGATTCTCCACCAAGTTATAAACTCGCGGATTATCTTTCCGTTCCAATGGTTTGGCACCTGTGGCGTGCTGAATCATCTGCACATTAAACGCGTAAGCGATGAGCAGCCAAACGCCCACGATAATGATGGCCCAAGGAGCCCAGTCGAGCCACACCTCATTGGTCAAATCAAAATCCATGGAATACCAGGTGTTGCCATAGATGTCTGAGTCACTTTGAAGACCAAAGATGCAGCAGAACACCCAGAGCATGCCCAGAATGATGCACGGAAACATCAGGAGCAGCAGGATGCTGTTCCAGTTGTTCCGTGCAATTTGAGAATGAATGCCTACGTACTGCAAGTGTGTGATAGTTAAATGTTAGAACTTAATTTCCGGGGCTTTCTCCATCGAGGCGCGTTGCGTTGCTTCAATCTCGTACATGGCTTCCTTGTGGAAACCGAACATGCCAGCAATGAGGTTGTTGGGGAAGGTCTGTACGGCATTGTTCAATTCGCGAGTGGCCGAATTGAAGTAGCGGCGAACGGCAGCGAGCTTGTTCTCGATGTCGGAGAGTTCACCTTGCAATTGGAGGAAGTTTTGGTTCGCCTTCAAGTCGGGATAAGCTTCCACCTGCACTTTCAGTCCTGCCAGGGCAGATGAGAGCATTTGATCAGCCTTGATTTTTTCGTCAATGCTGGTGGCACTGACAGCGGCTGAACGCGCTTTCGTAATGGATTCCAGCAGTTCCTTTTCGTGGGCAGCATAGCCCTTGACCGTTGATACTAACTGAGGAACTAGATCGTAACGCTGCTTCAGCTGCACATCGATGTCAGCAAAAGCGTTCTCACGGTTGTTGCGCAATTTGACCAGGGTGTTGTAGATGACAATGACGATGAATGCCAGCATTACAACAACGCCAATAATAATGATAAGTGTCATGATTTATGATCGTTTTTAAAGTGTTTTCGTTTTTCTATTTCACATCTTCTCCTTCTGCATCCTCTTCCTCCTTGTCAAAGAAATCTTCGTCGAAGAAATTCTCTATTTTAGTCCAAGTCTTTGATGACTTTTCATCAGACTGGTAGGTAAGTTTATCGCCTTCAATCTTCAAATTCCGAATGCTTGCCTCCCCATCCTTGTCGCTAATATCGGCATAGATTTCCTGCCAAACTTCGTAATTGTCGAATTCGAAAAGGTACTGAAGATAACTATTCAGTTTTTCGGAACTTTCATTAGTATATTTAGGATTTTCCTGCTTTGCATCCCATTCCCTTACACGACGCTGATAGGCAGCCATATCATCTTCGTCGGGAATCAGGGCCAATGAAGCCGTATCGTATTTCAGCGACAAGTCACCAGCATCATTCAACTTGTAAGTTCCGCACACGATGATTTCATAGTGCAGGTTAAAAGGAATTCCGTGCCGGGGATCTTCCTCATCCACATAGTGCGTTTGGTCTTCGATGAAATTGCCCGACTCTCCATCTTTACTTGGATAGAACTGACGGGCGACATCATACATCTCTTTATCGATAGGCTCTTTGGATTTCCAGTTACCAACCAGGTCGTTAAGAAGCTTTTCCTTGTCCACCGTACAGGCACTCAGTGCCAACAAAGTCATTGAAGCCAAGAAGGCCGATTTCACTAAATTCTTCATAAGCGCATTTTTTAGTTAAACATAAGGATGAACTTGCATATAATGATGTGCAAATATACAGAATAATATTGAATAAAGCATGAAACAGAGAAAAAAACTGTAATCTCTTCGTAAGAAACGGTGCAGTTAGCGGTGCACAATGCATAAAGATGCAGCATTTTCCGTCATTTCGTTTGCTTTTGCAAGGCGTATTCGTTACCTTTGCACCCCGTATTGAAGATATTGGTACTTACACCGACGGAACATCAGAAATTATGGCAAAAGAAAAAGTAGCATACGTTTGTAGTGAATGTGGATATGACAGTCCGAAGTGGATTGGCAAGTGCCCTGCATGTGGCGAGTGGAACACATTCAAAGAAGTGAAGCTCGGTAAGAAAGACACCTCCTTTTCCACCCAAGGCGGGAAGCCATCGCCGGGCTGGGATGCCGCACTGGGTGGTGCAGAGAAAGTGCTCCCCATCTCCATTTCGCACATCAAGACAGAAGAGGAGCCACGCATCAACATGGGAGATGGCGAATTGAACCGCGTGTTAGGCGGAGGACTGGTGAGGGGAAGCATGACCCTGCTGGGCGGTGAGCCAGGAATAGGAAAATCGACCTTATTGCTCCAGACTGTGCTGCGGCTGAAAGGACTGAAGGTGCTTTACGTGAGTGGTGAAGAAAGTGCACGCCAGCTGAAACTGAGGGCCGACCGTCTGTTAGATTTTTCAAAGGGCGGAAAAGAAAGCTATGCCGATGTGCAAGTGGCATGCGAGGCGATGATAGAGACGGTGTTTGAACACGTCAAGGTGGTGCAGCCCGACTTGTTAGTGGTAGATTCCATCCAGACCATCGCCACAGAATCGATAGAGTCGTCCCCTGGCAGTGTGAGCCAAATCAGGGAATGTGCGGCCATGCTCTTGAAGTATGCCAAAGAATCAGGCACCCCCGTCATTGTGGTGGGACACATCAACAAGGAGGGCACGATTGCCGGTCCCAAGATTCTGGAGCACATGGTTGACACGGTGTTGCAGTTCGAGGGCGATCAGCACTATATGTACCGAATTGTGCGTGCCATCAAGAACCGTTTTGGTTCAACGGCCGAACTGGGAATTTATGAGATGCTGCACAACGGATTGCGCCCTGTGGAGAACCCCTCGGAATTATTACTGAGCGACGTGAAGGAGGGCGAAGAATTGAGTGGCATAGCCGTAGCATGCTCTATTGAAGGGGTGCGCCCCTTGCTGATAGAAACCCAGGCCTTGGTAAGTACCGCCGCATACGGCACCCCCCAACGCTCAGCAACGGGTTTTGACCTGCGGAGGCTGAACATGCTCCTGGCTGTGCTGGAAAAGCGGGTGGGATTCAAACTTCCTCAGCGCGATGTGTTTCTGAACATCGCAGGAGGAATCCGCGTGACCGACCCCGCCATCGACCTGAGCGTCATCGCCGCCGTGCTGTCGAGCAACGTTGACACGGGCATTTCGCGCGACATCTGCTTCACAGGCGAGGTGGGTCTGAGTGGTGAGGTGCGACCAGTGAGCCGCATCCAACAGCGCATTGCCGAGGCCGACAAGTTAGGGTTCAGAAGAATCATCCTTCCTCGCGCCAACATGAATGGCATCGACCCCAAAAAGTGGAAGATTGAACTCGTACCCGTCAGGAAAGTGGAAGGGGCTTTGCGAGAATTGTTTGGCTAAAAAAGAGACTTTTAGAAGTCAATTGCTGTTTTAACAATATTTGTGCATTTTACAAGAAGCTGATTAGACATAGGTTACGACTTCCCCCAAAAAAGATGTGCACAATAATTTTGCACATTCGGTTTTTTTTATGTAATTTTGCACTCGCAAAAAAGAAAAGGGCTTGTATTATGTCAGTTGTGAAGACAAGGGCGCTCTTGGTAGATGTGGCACGACAGTTATTTGCCAAGAACGGATTTGAAAATACATCAATGAATGACATCGCTGTTGTTGCAAACAAGGGACGTCGCACTCTCTACACTTATTTTAATAGTAAGGAAGAGATATATTTAGCTGTCATACAGACGGAACTGGAGCGTTTGTTTGAGCGCATGGAAGAGGTGGCTCGGAAAAACATCTCGCCCGAAGAAAAGCTGGTGCAGCTGATTTTCGCCCATTTAGATGTGATGAAAGAAGCGGTCTATCGCAACGGTAACCTTCGCGCAGAGTTCTTCCGCGACATCTGGAAAGTGGAAGCTGTGCGAAAGAACTTCGACAAGAACGAAGTCAATCTTTTCCGCCGCATTCTCAATGAAGGCATCGACAAGGGAGTGTTTGACTTGCGCAACGTCCGCCTCACGGCCGAAATCATGCACTACTGTCTGAAGGGTTGTGAGGTGCCCTACATTTACGGACGCTATGCAGCACAGAATGCAGAGGAGTTATACCCCTACGTGCGCAACATGGTGTTCAAAAGTTTTGGCAGAAATTTACGATTTAATTAGTTATAAACCTTGAATGGCGGAGGAACAAGAATTTGCCCCTCTGTCATTCTGCATTTTTATTTAATTTATGGGACTTTTACAAGGGAAAACAGCCCTGATTACAGGTGCTGCACGCGGCATCGGAAAAGCTGTCGCAATGAAGTTTGCACAAGAAGGTGCTAACATCGCATTTACAGACTTGGTACTCAACGACGACATGGCGGCTGGCTTGGAAGCCACTCGCAAGGAAATCGAGGCTTTGGGTGTCACTTGCCGAGCCTACGCTGGCAATGCAGCCGATTTTGCCGAGACAGAAGCCGTGGTGAAAAAGATCCACGAAGACTTCGGCAGCATCGATGTGCTGGTCAACAATGCTGGCATCACCAAGGACGGCTTGATGCTGCGCATGAGCGAGGCTCAGTGGGATGCTGTGCTGAACGTGAACCTCAAGTCTGCCTTCAACTTCATCCATGCTTGTGCCCCCATCATGCTGCGCCAACGCGGTGGTTCAATCATCAACATGTCGTCGGTGGTTGGTGTGCATGGCAATGCCGGCCAGTGCAACTACTCCGCTTCCAAGGCTGGCATGATTGGTTTGGCCAAGTCCATCGCACAGGAACTGGGTCCTAAAGGTGTGCGCGCCAACGCCGTAGCCCCCGGCTTCATCGAAACAGCCATGACTGCTCAGTTGCCAGAAGAAATCCGCGCTGACTGGATGAAGAAGATTCCACTCCGCCGCGGTGGTCAGGTGGAAGACATTGCCAACGTTTGCCTCTTCTTGGCATCCGACATGTCGAGCTACGTATCTGGTCAGGTGATCCAGATTGACGGTGGCATGAACATGTAATAGCATGAACTTACTGAAGAATTGGGAAATGGAAGTAATCGGGTGGCCTGTAGCACTGAACCGAAAAGTACTTCTGTTTTCCAATTCTACTGTTTTCTAAGGAATTAAAACTAACGACTTCCGCGAATTGCGCTAATAAAAAAAGTTCCCGTTAGTAAACTTAAAATAATCACAGTTCCCAACCAATTCTTTCTTCAATTCTCATGACAGTAGTTTACGAAGACAACCATGTCATCATCGTTTCGAAAGTCTCAGGCGAAATTGTTCAAGGTGACAAGACGGGCGACAAACCGCTCAGCCAAGTGGTGAAACAATACATCAAAGAGGCCTATGCCAAACCTGGCGACGTGTTCTTAGGCGTGGTTCATCGTCTTGACCGCCCCGTATTCGGTCTGGTGGCCTTTGCCCGCACGTCCAAAGCGTTGGCAAGACTCAATGCCATGTTTGCCAATGGAGAAGTACACAAGACCTATTGGGCCATTGTGAAAAACGAACCGCCACAGCGTGAAGGAACCCTGACGCACTGGCTGGTGCGAAACGAGAAGCAAAACAAGTCGTATGCATACGACCGAGAGATTCCGCACAGCAAAAAAGCCGTGCTCGACTACAAAGTAATTGGAAAATCGGACAACTACTACCTGATAGAAGTGGACCTAAAAACAGGACGACATCATCAAATCCGATGCCAGTTAGCCAAGATGGGATGCCCCATCAAAGGCGACCTGAAGTACGGCGCAAAACGTTCCAATCCCGATGGCAGCATCTCGCTCCTGAGCCGGACGATGCAATTTATTCACCCTGTCAGCAAAAAAGAGATCTTCGTGGAAGCTCCGCTACCCAACGACCGTCTTTGGCAATCATTCGGGTTACAAGCTGGAGACTGAACCCCACATTGGAGACTTGCCCCCACATTGGAGGATGCCGACAAACCGCCACCCCACCCTATTCAACCACGTATGCTTTCACTATTCGGACTTCTTGCAAAGGAACGTCCTGCGCATTCGTTTTCATCTTCTGAATAGTTTCCACCACTTTCATGCCTTCTATCACCTCACCAAAAACCGTGTATTCATTGTCGAGCCAAGGAGCCCCTCCATGCATTTTATATGCCTTGCGCAGTTCCTCAGGATAGGTAATGGGCGGATTTTCTGACATTTCCCATCTGGCATCATCTTGCAATTTCCCCAACAAGTCGCTCAATCCATCGCGGTCCCTGTTGGCACGCAGAGCATCCAATTGGTCTTTCTGCTCCAGTTGCTTTTTGGCAAAGAGCGTTTCCGCATCACGTTGTGCCCGCCCTTCTTCATAAGAATCCATGTCTGCATCCAGACAGGTTTTACCTGTGACGATATAAAACTGGTACTTGTCGCTCTGACGTTCAGGGTTCTCTTCATCGCCATCCCGCGCGGCAGCCAAAGCGCCTCGCCTGTTGAAGTGTTTCGGCCAGACAATTTCGGCAGGAATACGCTCTGTAATCGTGTCGCCATCTTCCGACACTTTCACTTCAAAGCCTTCCGGACGGGTCGCAGGGTCACCGGTCTGAATCATGAAGTTACGAATGACACGGTGGAAGGTCACCCCCGTATAGAGTCCGTTTTTCACGTTACTGACAAAGTTGTCCCTGTGCCCAGGGGTGTCATCGTAGAGCTGCAGACGAATGTCTCCCGCCGTGGTCTCCAGCACAACCACAGTTCCTTGTCCCTCACCTTTTCCTGTGCATCCCATACACATCAGGCAGCAGGTCCAAAACATAATGGATAGTATCCTTTTCATACGCAATAAGGTTGGTAAATCAGTTCAGTGCTTGATTCTTTGATTTGCAAATGTACACATAATTTTTGAATTGTACAGCCAGACGAGTAAAGAAACTGCATTTTTCCGTACACAAAAGTACTCAAAACAAAAAAAATGGGATCCATCACGGACTCCATTTTCTTGACATTTCCCTATGCGGGAAAATGAACCTAAATCTTTTACTAACCTAAAACCTATTGTATAACCTATTCTAATATTTCTATTTACCTTTTTTACCTTACTTTATCCCAAACAAACAATCTCCTCACCTATTCAATTACTTTTTAAGAACTATTTTCGTTGTCCTTTTCTTTTGACAATGCAAAGTTACGACCTTTTTACGAGGTGAAACAAATAAACAGCTGAAAATCTTCAAAAAAAGACATATTACTTGACTTTCATCAATTCATGTGTACGCACACAAGCCTGTTTTTACACAATTCCAGCGCAACAACTGATGCCGTTTCCTTGTCTATTCCATAGAGAGAAAAGGAGGGCAGAGCTTGCTACGCAGGGGAGGGATATTCTACCCAATCAAGACTGTTTTCTGCTATTTTCAGCACCTGAATGCCATTTCGGGACGAAAAGTTTGTGCAGCTACGAAATAATGCCTACCTTTGTGAAAAATTTGAGTAACGAAACATGCAAAATACTATACTTATTATACTCATCATCGTGTTGGTTATCCTCCTGGTAGTGATGATTTATCTCTACACAAAGGAGAAGAAAGCAGGGCACAAATATAAGCAAGGCATGACAGTGCAGAAGATTTATTTGCAAAATATGAGCCACGACATCCGCACCCCGATGAATGCCATTTGCGGTTTTTCCCAGATACTTTGCAACAAGCAGATTCGCGATATGCTCTCTGAAGAGGAAATTGCAGAATATGGCGTCATTATCCAAAACAATACAGACCTGTTGAGCACATTGGTCAACGACATCCTCGACATCTCCGACATGGAGAGTGGCAAATACAGAATGAACATTGGCACTTGCAACGTGAACGAGGTGTGCCGCCGTGCCATCAGCACAGTGAAATACCGTTGTCCTGAGAGGGTGAACATGTACATGACCACAGATGTGCCCGACACCTTTACCATCCAGAGCGACCCAAAGCGCGTGGAGCAAGTGGTGATGAACTATTTGACCAATGCAGAGAAGCACACCGATGAAGGCGAAATTCATGTGCATGTGTCGTTAGATGAAAACCCTGGCATGGTCACCTTCTCTGTCACCGACACAGGCGAAGGAGTGCCACCCGAAAATGCAGAACTCATTTTCGGACGTTTCGAGAAATTCAACACCATCAATGGCGGCACAGGATTGGGACTGCCCATTTGCCGCAAAATTGCCACCCAGTTAGGGGGCGAGGCAAAGCTCGACCTCAACCACAAGGGGAAGGGTGCCCGATTCATCTTCACGCATCCCGTTGTGGCATAGTCGCCATAATTCCCAGCATCAGTTTCACCAAGAGGTAAATGAGGGTTGCAAGTAAGATGTAGCCCACATAGATGAGTGTTGTCCATGAAATGGCAAGATAGACTAGCATGGCTGCACCAACAAGTTTGGCCAGATAGGTGATGCCTGGCAGAAAATAAAAGTGGTGATAAACCTCATCGACGAGTGCAATGAAGGTGATGACCACCAGCCATAAAGCTACAACCAGTGCGGCCATTAAGGGCGGCAGCACCAAGGGGTTGAGCGTTGGATGGAAATAATACTCTTGCCAAAATTCAGGCACAAAGTTTTGGACAGAAGCATACAACGATGCCATCACCCCCACCCAGATTAGGAACAATGCCGGATAGATGCTGGGCATCTCACTGAGGAAATCAAGCAGATGCACCAGTTCTTGCTTCACTAAGTCCGTTTTCCTCAAGTCTTTTTTTCTGCCGATGAAGAAGGCGATAATTCCCAGTGCCACCAAAGCCGACATCCAGACGGCACGGCTACTGGAAAGTGCATTCAGCATCTCTGAAATGAAGTCATCGGGGGTGGTTCCTTTCAGCAGTTCTTGCTCAGGAATCCAGCCCATCGTGTATTGGTTACTCGCCACCTTCACCCAGATGGAATCAATCGAATCAGAAGGCTGAATCTTGATGGCGGCAACGGCAATGACATCGCCTGCGCGGACAAGACAAGTATCGGTAATGAGGTCGCCCTCACGAGGAATGAGCGTAAGCGAGTCGGCCTTCACCAAGAAATTAAAGTTTTCCGAATAATGATGAGTCAATCGAAACTCCAACGAATCCACCTGCTGAGGTGTGAGGCACATGAGTGCCGTGTCGGTCGATGCAGCTGTGTCAACAATATTCACAATGACAGTCACCGAGTCGCTATCTTTGGCTGATGGCGATGAAACATTAGAAGTAGCCCCTCCCACACACGAGGCCAGCAGAGCTACCCAGATGGCATAGAGTAGTTTCTTCATTGCAGATAGATTTTCATGTAACAACTCTTACAGTCAAAGTCGAGCCGAAAGGTGGAGCCATTCGACAGTTTCAACTTCAAGTCCTCTCTTTTTTTGCTTTGTCCCTCTTTGAGGCACATTCCCAACTGCCGCCGGATGCAATACTTGCAAATCATCACCGGCGTCTCCTTATCGTGAGTCTGTTCATAAGGTTCGGGCACTTCCACCCCGACAGGTTCATGAGCCTGCCGCTCCAACGGGTAAAACCTCCTTCTTTCTTCAGCCAGTTGGTCGGTCAACGCATGCCGCCACCTACTCAACACGGAAGAAGGGATGAAATAATTCTTCTTGGTATATATATTAATAATGTGTGCCTCAAAAATGGTACCCCCCAATTTGCTGAGTTGACGTTTGATGTTTTCCTGCTGATGGGTGTGCGCCAGCTCAAAAGCCTCCGTTATCTCCACCCTTGCGCTCAGTCCATCCTCATCGGTCATCACAATGCAGTCCTCACGCACGTCAATGTCAACGCCAATTTTCCTTTCTGCCGAAGGCCGGCTCAGCACTCTGTCCCATTCCATATCCTGATTTCGAAAATACCGAATGCCCCTGACGGGACGGAACGCTTCTGCTTGGTTCACTCTGAAGCCCACCAGTTCCCCTTTGTTCAGATAGCACAGGCCATCGCCGTTGTGCAGCACAGTGTTTCGGTCCACTGGCTCACCCATCGACTTGGGCGTGTCGATGTTGGCATCTGGTTGGCTCACATCCGCCACAAAACCCCTGTTGAAACTTTTCCGCACATCGGGCTGAAAACTGAGCCTGACGTGTCCTGATGAAGCGTGACAGTACTCCTGAGGATGCCGGGATATCACCTCATCCAAGGCCACGGAATAAGCCGCCGTCACATTCTTCACATAGTCCACATCCTTCAGCCGCCCTTCAATCTTCAGCGACGAAGCTCCAGCACAGAGCAACCGCTCCAGGTTGTCCAACTGGCAGTTGTCCTTCAGCGACAGCAGGTGTTTGTTCTTCACCACCACTTTCCCATCGGCCAGCAAATCGAACTTCATGCGGCACACCTGCGCACATTCGCCCCGATTGGCACTACGCCCGAAGAGAGCTTCGCTGGCATTGCAACGTCCGCTTAGCGACACGCACAGGGCACCATGAACAAACACCTCCAGCTTGGTGTCGGGACAGGCTTGGTGAATCATCCCAATCTCCTCCACCGTCAGTTCCCGGGCAAGCACCACCTGTGGAAATCCCATCGCCGCAAGCCGCTTCACCTGTTCAGGCGTGCGGTTGTCCATCTGTGTGCTGGCATGCAGAGGAATGGGGGGAAGACGGAGCGAGAGGATGCGCAGGTCCTGAATGATGAGCGCATCCACCATCGCCTCGTAGAGTTGCCAAATCAGCCGCTCCACCTCCTGCATCTCCTGCTCAAAGATGAGCGTATTCACGGTTACATATACCTTCGCTTTGTACAAGTGAGCATACTCCACCAGCCTCTGGATGTCCTCCACACGGTTTCCAGCAGCGGCACGTGCACCAAACGCAGCGGCACCTATATAGACAGCATCAGCACCGTGGCGAACTGCCTCGATGCCAATGTCTGCTGTTTTTGCCGGAGCAAGAAGTTCAATGCTGCGCATCATTCCTGAATGTCTTCTATGTTGAAAGGCGTTTCCTGATAAACGTAGTAGTTCAGCCAGTTGGTGTAAAGCAAATTAGCAGCTGCCCTCCACCTCACAACGGGCCGTCGGCTGGCATCGTTGTCGGGATAGTAGTTCTGCGGAAGATTGATGGGCAAGTGCTTGGCCAGGTCGCGCTTGTACTCGCCGTCCAGTGTCAGAGGCGAGTATTCAAGGTGGCAGGTAATGAAAAATTCCCTGCCGTTTCTGGCCTCCACAATCGTCACGCCCGCCTCCTTGCTGTCGGCAATGATGTGCAGTCCAGGCACCTTCTCAATGTCTTTCCGATACACCTCGCAATGCCGGCTGTGAGGGGCATAGAACACATCGTCAAAACCGCGGAAGATGGGCAATTCGGGAGCAAGCATCCGATGCTCAAACACGCCAAACACCTTGCTCTGGGTGTTGTACTTCGGCACCCCATAAAAATGGTACAAGCCTGCAAATGCCGCCCAGCACACATAGATGGTGCTCGTCACGTGGCTATGCGCCCAGTTGAACACCTCCTGCAGTTCCTCCCAATACGTCACCTCCTCGTAGCTGATGAACTCGAGAGGAGCACCCGTCACAATCAGTCCGTCATACTTTTCCCGCTTCATGTCGTCGAAATTGCGGTAGAAGGCCAGCATGTGCTCAATGGGAGTGTTCTTGCTTGTGTGCGATTTAATTTTCATGAACTCCACCTTGATTTGGAGCGCCGAATTGGACAAAATGCGGATGAAATCCGTCTCTGTCGTAATCTTCAGAGGCATCAGATTGAGCACAGCCAAGCGGAGCGGACGAATCTGCTGACTGTCCGCCCGTTTGTAGCCCATGGTGAAGATGTTCTCACGCTTCAGTTCATCAATGGCTGGTAGTTGATCTGGTAAGATAAGAGGCATAAATGATGAATGAAAAGTGAAGAGCGAAGAGCGAATAGTTCTTCACTTTTTAATGTAATCCACAATCCATTTTCCAACTTCCTTGGTACCATACTTGGCACCACCTTCCACCTGAATTTCGGGTGTGCGCACATTCTGGTCGAGCGAAGCATTCACCGCCTCGCGGATCAAAGCACCCTCTTCCTTCAGGTCGAAGTACTCATATAGCATAGCCACTGAAAGAATCTGCGCCAACGGGTTGGCGATGTTCAGTCCCTTTGCCTGTGGCCAACTGCCGTGGATGGGTTCAAACACCGGGGTGTGCTCCCCTGTCGAAGCCGATGGAAGCAAGCCCATGGAGCCAGTGATGCAGCTGCCCTCGTCGGTCAGGATGTCGCCGAAGGTATTTTCGGTCACCATCACGTCGAAGAATTTCGGTTCCTGAATCATGCGCATGGAAGCATTGTCCACATACATGAAGTCGGTAGTCACATCGGGATATTGCGGAGCCATTTCCTGTGCAACAGCTCTCCACAGGCGGCTGGATGCCAGCACGTTGGCCTTGTCCACCACTGTCAGGTGCTTTCTGCGCTGGCGAGCATACTGATAAGCCACCTTCAGAATGCGCTCCACCTCAGCACGCGAGTAGGCATTGGTGTCGTAGGCATAATCGGTGCCTTCCTTCTTCTCGCCAAAATACATGCCGCCCGTCAATTCACGAATGCAGATGAAGTCGGCACCACGCACCAGTTCGTCCTTCAGCGGAGACTTGTGCACCAGGCAATCGAACGTGGTCACAGGGCGCACATTGGCAAACAGACCCAACTTCTTCCTCATGGCCAGCAGCCCCTGTTCTGGGCGCACCTTCGCATTGGGGTTGTTGTCGAATTTAGGGTCGCCCACCGATGCGAAGAGCACTGCGTCTGCCTCCATACAGGTTTGGAAAGTCTCTTCGGGGAAGGGGTCACCCACCTCGTCAATGGCATGAGCACCACAGATGGCTTCCTTGTAACTCACTTTGTGTCCAAACTTCTCGGCAACAGCACTGCACACTGCCACACCTTGTTCCATAATCTCTGGACCGATACCATCGCCGGCCAGAACTGCAATTTTCAATTCCATATCTGTTTTCAATTATATATTCTTTCAAACGTTACTTTATCCTCCATAAAGCAAGGGTGCACAGGGCCATAACCATGTCCAAATTCGTATTCAGCCCCCAGCGCAATGGCACGATTGATAAATTCCTCGCCTTTCTCCACAGCCTGCTCCAGGCTGTAGCCTTTTGCCAGATAGGTGGCAATGGACGACGAGAAGGAATCGCCTGTGCCGTTCACATTGTGGGTGGCTATCCTCCGTTTCCGAAATTCCCTCACCTGCCCTGTTTCGGCATTGTAGAGGAAGTCCGAAAGCATGTCCTGAGCCGATGCGCCATGACCTGCATAGACCTGACTCTCCATGCTCTTTACAATCACGCTGTTGCCCCATTGCCCCAGTTCCTTGATGTCCTCCCAAATGTTGGTGATTTTCCGTTTCAGCAACACTTCTGCCTCACGGAAATTAGGTGTAATCAAGGTTGCCAGGGGGAACATTTTCTCTTTGTAAGCCATGATGCTGTCGTCGCTCACCAATTGCACCCCATTGCTATCCACAATAACGGGATCAATCACTTTCTTCACCTTCGGATAGCGCATCAGCAACTCCGACACCCCGTCGATAATCTCGGCGGTGGGCAGCACTCCTGTCTTGATGCATTGTGCACCCACGTCGCCCAAAAACGACTCTGCTTGGCTCACCACCAGTCCCACTGGCAGCGGCGTCACACTTTTCCCCCGGCGGGTGTCTTCATCCACAATGCCCGTCAGTGCACATGCGGCATATCCGCCACAAGCCGTAATTGCCTTAATGTCAGCCTGCATGCCCGCACTGCCCAGAGGCTCGCTGCCTGCAATAAGAAACACAATGCTCAGTTGCTTTTTACTCATCGATACGATTTATAGTTTGCGAGTGCAAAGGTACGATTAAGTGAGAGAAAAACCAAATAAATTTGAGTATTTCCGAACGTGAGCACCTTAGATAGCGACATCAACGGCACGATTAAGTGATAGAACAACCGATTTTCACATGCTATACTGGTTCTTGCGCAGGCATTGGTCGGCAAGCGCAAGCAGCCGCATGAAGCGCTCTACGCGCTCAGGCTTCAGCTTACCTTTGGCCAGCATTTTCTTTTGTTGTTTGAACCAGTTGAGCATCTGATGCTCCTCCAGACGGTGCTTGGAAGGGCGGCGGCGATGTTCTACCATAAAGTCCATCATGGCCTGACATTGAAATGTCCAAGATTGGTCCTGTGTCATTGGGGTAGTTTTCTCAATTTTTTAGTCAAGTAATAAAAAAGCGGCACCAACACCAAATAGCAACCAAAGGTGAACAGCCCATTGGGATGCCATTCGAGGGTGGAAAAAGGAAGGTCGGCTATGCTGCGGACAATGCCGTTCATCGTTTCGGCCGTCCAATTGAGCACGCCAGTAAGTGTCTCATTGACAGGGGTGCACCAAATGAATGCCCACCAAAAGATGCTGCCCAAAATAATCACATACACAAAGGGAGTCAGTGCCAAATTTCCCAACAACGAAAGCAACGGCACGCGCCCAAAGTGATAGGCCACCAGGGGGGTGGAAAACACCATGCAGGTGAGCGACACCATGAAGAGAGAGTAGAGCCATGCCACGCAGGGGTTCCTTTGCAGAAAAAGGCTGCGCTCAGCGGTAGTTTGCACAAAAAGGGCTATACAGCCCACCGACACGAACGAGAGTTGGAAACCCACATCGTTGACATAGAATGGATTTCCGCACGTCATCACCAAAAAGGTGAGGGCACAGGAATTGATGGACAGAGGATCTTTCGAGAGAAACTGGCAGAGCAGCAGGAGGGTGAACATGCACGTGGCCCTGACCAGCGATGGAGACCACCCAGCCAGCAGGGCATAGCTCCACAGAATGACGATGAGGGCAAGGTGGCTGACCCACTGCCAGCGCTGGGGCAAAAGTCGGCCGAGAAAGAAGAGTTGGAGGAACATGACAATAATGCCCACATGAAACCCCGAAAGTGCCAGCATGTGGCTCACCCCCGCAGCGGCATAAGCTTGCCTGATGGTGGGGGTAAGGGTTGCCTTCTGCCCGATGGACATGGCCTCAACAATGCCACCAGCCTCGCCCTCCACACCCTGTTCATCATAGATGCGGTGCAACCGACTCTGCATGCTTCGAAGCTGTGGCAACAGAGAAGGTCCGCCCCTACGAGGATGCACCCTCCACCAAGCAGTCGGAGCATAGCAAGTGGCACAGATGTTGTGATAAAAAAGGAACTTCCTGTATTCCTCAAACTCCCTTCCCCCATTGCTTGTAGGTTGCAGATGACGGATGGAGGCATAGATGGTATCGCCTACAGCAAGAGAGGCGGCAGTGTCCTCCTTGCTTACATAAAGCATCAGGTGGGTGCCGTCTTCCTGCTCCAAATTCAGTGCCCACGAATGGGTTTTCTCCACCGGCACCTCGGCAAGGACTCCCTGGCAACAGGTAGAGTCCTGCGGCACTCCACAATCCATTTGGTAGAGTTTCTCTGCATAGAGGGTCATGCCCACCAGAAAAGCAAGCGCCATGGCCACCACCCCAAACACACTTTCCCTGATGCGATTGCCTTTTCGAGAGAAAAACAGCAGAACCAGACCAACCAGTGCAAGGCAACACAACAGGAAAAGCAGCATCCTGTGCTGTGGGCTGACAAACAGATGCGCCCCAACCATTCCGAAGGCAAAGGGAATGACAAGGCGCACAAAGGGGTAGTTCTGCCAGTTCATGCAGACTTACAGACTTTTCAGTTCATTGATCCGTTCCTCAGGGTTGGCGGCTCCAAACACGTAGCTGCCAGCCACCAACACATCCACGCCCGCTTCCACCAAGCGGCGACCCGTCTCACCATTCACGCCACCATCCACCTCTATCAGGGCATGGCTGCCCGTCTGCTGAATGAGCGACTTCAGCCTACGCACTTTCTCAATGGAATGTTCAATGAACTTCTGCCCGCCAAAGCCCGGATTCACCGTCATGAGGAGCACCATATCCACATCCTGAATGATGTCTTCCAGCACACCTACAGGGGTGTGGGGATTGAGTGTCACTCCGGCCTTCATGCCTGCATGGTGAATTTGCTGGATGGTGCGGTGCAGATGGGGGCAAGCCTCGTAATGCACATTCATCATGTAGGCGCCCAAGGCCTTCACCTGCTCCGTAAACTTGCCTGGGTCAACAATCATCAGGTGCACATCCAGCGGCTTGGTGCAAATTTGGGCAACGGCTTCCAGCACTGGGAATCCGAAACTGATGTTGGGCACAAACACGCCGTCCATCACATCAAGGTGGAGCCAGTCGGCTTCACTACGGTTAATCATGTCAATGTCCTTGCTCAGGTTGGCGAAATTGGCAGCAAGGAGGGATGGGGAAACTTTTGTCATGGTCTCTATTCTATTTTTCACTCTTCACTTTTCACTTAGATATTTCACTTTAGTGTAAAACTGGTTTGTCCTATCATCTGACTGTCGCAGAAGATGAAAAGCTTGTAGGTGCCTGCTTCGAGATACTCCTCCACGTCGCTGTACATGGTCAGCTTCAGTTCCTCTCCTGTGTAGTCAATATATTTTTTCTCTGTATATTCAAGCTGGGTACCCTCGTAGGCGAAGGTGCCTTTGTTGCCCATCACCGAATTGTCGGGTTTGAGAATGCGGGCATACACAATGCGCTGCCCGTTCTGCGCCGTCACGTTTTTCACGATGGTGAACCCGAAGGCAATCTTCTTCACGTCCTTCACCTTCTGCGTGTCCTTGCTCCTCTTATTTTTCGGAGTCACCCAAAAGCCCGTGGCATCCAACTGGGCGGCCACATCCACCTTGTCCTTCAGTTCGTTGCGCTCGGTGGAAAGGTTGGTGATGCGCACATTCGCCTCGGTCATCTGTGCCTTGATTTGAGTATTCTCCTCGTTGAGCGACTGGTTGAGCCGATTGAGCGAATCCACCTGCACGATGTAGTTCTTCAGCACTTCGCGCAGCGAGGCAATCTCAGCCTTCAGACGTTTAATTTCAGCCGCATCGGTCGCCTTCGTGCGCTCCAGTTCCTCCAGCAGCTGCTGCGTCTTGCGGCGCTCCTCCTCAATCTGTGCAATGAGGCTGTCGTTCTTGATGGTGCTTTGCAGTTGCTCGTATTGCAGGTCAAACTCCCGGTACTGTTTCTCCATCTCCTGCTTCTCCAGCTCAGCCAGTTCTTTCAGTTCTTCGTTCTCCTTCAGCAACGGTTGGGCGTAAAGGTAATGGTAGCCCACCACTGCCGCAACGATGGCCACGAGTGCCACCACCACGCCCAGCGCTATAAGCCCCGCCCCACTCTTCTTCTCTGGGGTCTGCACTTCGCTCCCCCGTTCCGTCATTGGTGTTTCTTCCATACAGCGTCCTTTATTTTTTGCAAATTTAGATATAATTCCCGAATTATAAGCCATTCGAAAGAAAGAATTTTTATTTTCCGCACGAATAATCCCTATTGGCCTTTAGAACATTTGCCATCTTACTGGCCACTTCGAACTAAAAGAGCGAAACGGCTTCGCTGAGCCGAAGGTTCATGATTGTTCCCCAAAATTGCATGTCATTTTTTCTTTTCGAACATGAATAACACGAATCTAACGAATACAATGAGCTACCATCAGCACACACATTCGTTAGATTCGTGGTCGGGGAAAAATCACCAAGAGGAGAGTTTAGGGTTCCTCAGGCTCGTCGCCGCCAGCAGGCAGACCGCCACCGCCAGTGTTGGAGCCTCCAGAGCCGCTCGTGTTGTCATCGTCGATGACGGTGCCCGAGGTGTTCTCCGTCTCCTCCATCTGGTTGGCCAGCATTGCCACATCCACAAAGTTGGCCTTCTTCAGGAACTCCTTCGAACTGAGGTTCTCCTCCTCGCTCGAGTCGGGCAGGAAGCGGATGCGCAGCCCCTCGGTGATGGCACTGATGCTGAACTTCTTCAAGTCCTTCTCGCCCCCGGCGCGGTTGGCGATGGTCAGGTAGAACGTGCCCAAGCCATCCACCTTCACTTTCTTCGACTCCAGCAGCTGCTCAAGGAGACAGTTGCGGTAGGCTTCCAGCACGCCCATCACCACGTCAACCGTGTAGGGTGACCCATGGCTGCTGATGTGCTTGGCCATTTCCCTGAGCGACAGGGTTTCAATGCTGACCGCCTTGGCGTAGTAAGCCGCATTGGCATCGAAGGCGGGGTTCAGCTGAGTCTTTGCCTCGTCCAGGTACTGCTTCACCCCTGGAGCGGCTTTCACTTTTCGATAAAGAATCTTACTCATAGCATTCGTGTATTAGAGAGTAATGAAACATCGCGCCCCCAACTTGCTGAAGGAGTGGAGGCTTCTCCTTTTTTCATTCGTTCTTTCCATGTCCTGGCTCCTCTCTCTTCATCCCTTCTTTTTACGCCACAAAGTTATGACTTTTTTCTGACATGCGCAAATATTTAAGCACTTATTTTACAGGAAAATGTAAAAAAACGAAGCGCCGTACCGCTGGTGGAGAAACGCCGTTTCTGGCAGGGAGAAACGCCGTTTCTGATGAGGAGAAACGGCATTTCGGTGGAGGCGGTCATGGCATATCTTCCCGTTACGCAAACTAAAAGGGGGAAAAGGGAGTTTTTTGTTGCAACTTTTCTAAAACAGATTCGATTTTCCTTTTTTTTTACACACAAAAACACCCTTTTCTCCCTAATAATTTTGCAGACAATTGCTTTTCAGTTCGTTACCCTATTTAGCAACAAGAAAAAACACCCGAAAAACTCCCTAAAAACTCCCTAAAGGCAACCGAAAAACTCCCGAAAACACCCTAAAATGCGGTGTACTGATTTTGGTTGACAACCGAAGCTCCTTGAAGCCGCTTGCTGATGATGTGGTCAGCGACATCGAACTTCTTTTGGTCGTCAGGAGCCATGTATTCACAATAATCGCTGACGACGAAGTTGGCAAGGTCATCCAAGGTCTTGATGGTTTGCCGCCACAGAGGGATGGCATCGCGGTCGGGAATGACAAGAACATCCCTGCTCCGCAATGGCTCCAGGACTTCCCGCTGCAAGGATGTCTTGTTGCCAGTAGCCACCCACAGATATTCAGGATGCTCCAGCGCACCCACGATGGCGTTTTTGGGACTTTCCACAAGTGCAACTGTTTGGGCGGGATATTTATAAAGGAGATGTTCGCCGAACAGACACTTGCTGCTGAACTCCGATTTCTCAGGCAGCAATCCATTGTCCTTCCAGATTTTTCCCAGCCAGTAGGACTTACTGTCGCTATGGGTGTAACGAGGAGAATGGGGATCGGTGTCGTAGTGCTGCACTTTCAGATTGCATACACGCCCTTGCGCATCGATGGAAGGAAAGACTGTCCAGTTGTCTTTTCCGTAGAGTGAATAGCTTCCAAGCAGATACGCTTCAGTGACCATTTTGACATGTTCGGGATGGAACAGCTTCATCAGAACTTGGCACAGAGAGTTATCGGCCGACACCAGCCTTTCCACCATAGGCATAGGGATGTAAGTGTAAGCAGGTTCTTTGCGTTCCTCGGGGTTATGGTTTGATTTGCGCTGTGGCATGGGTGCAGCACCTTGTATGGCAGAAATGCCAAATGTGCTCGACAGCCATTTGCAGGCATCTTGGAAAGACCAGTCCTCATGTTGCATGGCGAAACTGATGACATCGCCACCCTTTCCGCAAGAGAAGCAGTGACAATAATTCGCGCCCGTTTTTTCGACGAGTGAGAGCGACGGATGGTGGTCGTCGTGCCACGGACAGTGAGTGACATGGTTGATTCCTACTCGGCGAGGAGTGTCACCCAACTTCCGCGCCACCTCGACGATGGAGATGGCACGGAGGCGAGGAGTGTCAAAATGTGTAGATTTTTCAGTCTTCATATCGCACAACTTTAATATCGAAAGTGGGTTGATGCCCATTATCAGGAATTGAATGTCCAAGTTCTCGAAGGCGCTTGTAGAAGGCTTGATTGGACATGATCCTGTAGCCATTTTCAACCGCATAATCATTGAATGCCCTGTGCAGTGTAGAGCCTTTGCCGGAAATGCCAGGTCCGCTTTCGCATCGCATGTCAAGGAATTGAAGAATGGGGTCGTTACTGTACTCCATTTCTTTGACGGAGTGCTCGATGCCAACTGACTTTGTGAACTTCTTTCGCTGGATGAGTGCAGGGAGAGTGTCTAATACCAGATTCATGATGCCGGACAGCTCGCTTTCCAACTTATCATCCAAGTCGGCATCAGCCTCTTCTTCGGAGAATGTAACGTCGAACTTGACGAGCATCCAGCGGCGTTGGTTAGCAAGGAGGCTCTTCACCTTTGGCATTTCGTTGAATGAGAATATCATCTTGGCATACTGCTCCATCTCATAGGGCTGAGAGTAGTACTTGCGGCATGAGATGGGTTCGCCCGACACCAGCGTTCTGAATGCGGCAGTGTTGATGTGCCCCTCGTTCTCCGTGCTGAGATTGGCCAACTTAAGCTCAATGTTGGCTCGGTGAGTTTCATTGGTGGTGAGGTCGTGAAGACTTTCGTGTGTGACAGACTCCTTCCCCAGCAGCCTCTCTATCAATCTAATCAAAGTGCTCTTGCCATTCGCGCCATTGCCAAGGAAGCCGAGAATCTTCTCAATGCGCAGCCACGGCACAAAACAATAGGCAATATATTCCAGAATGGGCAGATGGGTACTTTGGTCTGGTAGCACTTCATCCATGAATTTCAAGAAGCGAGGGCACTCCGCATCTGGGTCGTAATTGTAGGGAAGGACATAGCGGAAGAAGTCCTCGCGGCGGTGAGGGCGCAAGCTGCGCTGACCGTCAGCAGCAACCTCCAACGTGCCGTTGAGGAAATTGATAAAGGTCACGCCACCCATATCAGGCAACTCTGGATGCCGGCTCAGCATGTGCTCTATCTGCTTTCTAAGTCGGTCAATGAACTTGGCGTCATTGACAAACATATCATGCAGCCCCATCTTATGACAGCCATCGCAGATGAAGTCACGTATAATTTGCGGATCGGGTACTTCCACCCAGTGCGTACCAACATACACCCACACAGGCGATGATTTCTCCGTGCTTGGCGAGTAATGCGGCACCAGCATCAGTCCTTTTGCCGCATCCACAAGAATGCTGGCTGTCAGATTCTGGATGGCTTTCGTCTGGATTTTGCCAATCATCAGGGGAGTGAAGTCTCCTTGACGAAGCTCTATGCGCTCTAAGGCACTCTGCAATACCACCTTCACTCCATTTTTCAGAAGGGAAGCACGATTGATTGCTAGTTCGTCAGCCTTTTCTTTCAGTTCCACGGCAAGTGATGCCTTCTTCATTTTATTTTCGTTCATAATAATGTATGATTTATTGTCCATTACAATAGCCGCAAAGTAACGTGAAATTCCTGGCTCATGCGTGTTATCTTTTGTGTTGCATGCCTGAAAAAACAATTGCGGTTAGACTCATTACGAATCCAACCGTGAAAATACTATTTCCAGGATTCAAAATCAAGGGCAAGTGCATTTGGGCAGGATGCCCAGGGGGTGCCCTGCCATTTTTTGTAGATAATTTTAGCCAATGCAGGGAAATCGCTGAGGTTGAAGATTACTCTTCTCTTCCTTGCGGCTCTTCTCCACTTCTTTGTCCAAATTGAGAATGTTGTCAATTTGCGGGCGGATTACATCTGTAAGTAACCTGCCTGAGTACGGTCCCATGTATCGGGCGAGTTCTATAAACACAGCAGATTGGATGACAGCATCAGCGTGGTGATGGAAGTAGAGCAGGATATAGACCTTAGTCAGCGCTACTTGGTATTCACTGTTGCATGCTGTACTTCTAATGTAAGTTTAGGATAAAACAGCCACCAAAGCTTGATGTGGAAAAAACCTTAAACCAAATAAAATTTAATGAAGATTGGGTGGAAATCATTCATGCACCCTTCTGCAAATAACTCTATATGTCCCATTTGTGGTTTATCTCCCATCAAGTGCTCTATGCGTTTTATCTCCCTGTTTAATTTGCGCAACAACAAGGGCTTTTTTCACTTACGGTTTGTAAAGTAACCGAAAAAGGTGGAAACCACCAATTTTTTCTTCGGGTTCATTCCTTTTCAGCGTTTTCAGATGCGCAAATGACAGGAAAGTTTGCAAGATAACTGAAAAAGGTGTACATTTGCACCAAAGAAAAAGAAAGTCATGTTGAAACCTATTGTGAGTCCGCAGGAAGCGGCAAAGCTGAAAAAGATTTTTGATGAGAGCAAGAACGTGGTCATTTTGTGCCACACTTCCCCCGACGGAGATGCCATAGGCTCGTCGTTGGGGTTGTATGAGTATCTGAAACGGAAAGGGAAGAACGTGAACGTGATTGCACCTAACTATTTCCCTGATTTCCTCCACTGGATGAAGGATGCCGACAAAGTGATTCTGTTCGACCGCCACAAGGCGCAGTCCTACACGCTCTTGAAGACAGCCGACTTGATTTGCTGCCTCGACTTCAACGACTTGAGCCGGCTGGACGAAATGGGCACGGCGGTGAGCCGCATGCACTGCAGACGCGTGTTGATTGACCATCACCTGAATCCCGACAAATCGAAGTTCACGTTCAGCATTTCACGTCCGGAACTAAGCAGCACCTGCGAACTGGTGTTTCGGCTCATCGATGCCCTGGGGGATGTGAAGAGCCTAAGCTTTGCGGCAGCAGAGGACCTCTATGCAGGCATGGCAACCGACACAGGCTTCTTCACATTCAACAGCAATAACCCCGACCTCTTCGTCATCATCAGCGAACTGTTGCGCAAGGGGATTGACAAAGATGCCATCAACCGAAAGATTCAGAACAACTATTCGGCCGACCGCCTGAAATTCATTGGCTATGTGCTTTACGAGAAATTGGAGATTTTCCCCGACCTGCATGCCTCGCTCTTTGCCATCAGGAAGGAGGAACTGGCACAATTTCATTATGTGAAGGGCGACATGGAGGGTATTGTGAATATGCCCCTACAAATCAAAGGTCACAAACTAAGCATCGCCTTGCGCGAGGACACAGAAAAGCCCCTCATCAGGGTCTCCACCCGTTCGGTCGATGATTTCCCGTGCAACTTGCTGTGCGAGCAATTCTTCAACGGCGGCGGTCACAAAAATGCTGCTGGCGGCACGCTGGAATGCTCAATGGACGAGGCCATTGCCATTGTCCACAAGGCGTTGGAGACATGGAAGGACACCTTAATGAGTGCCGACGGAGAGAAAAGCAAGGAAGAAGCCAGCTAACACACTAACAGGAAAGAGGCGGAAAGCCCCCACACAGTTAGTCAGCCACGTGCTCTCTTCCCCCCTTCCGAACTTTGTCATCAAAAACACCAATCATCATGTTCTGCCCCCACATATATTTACAAGAAAGATGCTCGCAGGCATTTGATGCCAGGCGGAGGCCCAAATGACGATAGTCAGGCTCCCCATTCAAAGTGTAAAATTATAATTATTTGACCAAAAATGAATAATTCTGAACGTTTATTTTGTATTCTTCTTACATTTTCCGTAATTTTGGAGCCAAATAAATATTATAGACAAAATGCAAAGCTTGGAGGGTGCATGGGTTCCGCTCACAGAGAACGATATTGAGCAGATACTTGTTGACTCTCTGTAACTGCCTGTGCAGACTGGCTTACAGACTGACTGCACAAATCATTTCGATAACAAACTAAAGAATCGACCAATATGAAAAGAAAACTATTGTTCTTA
>ODAI014141358.1_pt1 | contig 26824 bp, 23 predicted proteins | sample 1539321 | NCBI WGS metagenome assembly ODAI01 (sample SAMN02144231, study PRJEB22623) | gut metagenome | biome: sheep rumen | host: Ovis aries | place: New Zealand
CGTAAAAGCCGGTTACTTAGGGAGCGACCGCCTAAGGCGGGCAAAACCTGTGAGACAGGTTTTGAGCGATTCTCCGAGCAGCTATGCTGCGAAGGGAACCTCTTCAGCTTCAACCCGGCCCTCAAAGCAGAAGGCAAGAATCCAAAAACTGAACTCAATGTTCACTGTAAAGAGATTCAGCGAGTTTTTGCTTTGTAAAAACTCGTAAGCAAAACGAAGTTTTGCGTGCATTCCTCAACAACGAGACACGATACTCTGCTCTTACACGCAAGTTCCCAGAGCGAGCGCAATGCAAGTTTGTTGTTCGTCTACGAAAATTGCTTGTATAAGCAAAGAAAGTGTTACTGCGAGTTTTCGGCACGAAAACTCGTTAGTGAGCGTAGCGAACGACAAACGAACAGGCTGCTAAGGACAGATTCGTTCACTTGCAGAAACTGGTGGAGTTGTATAAATAACAAAGCTCTAGCATAAATGCGAACGGCACTGCTATTTGGGCAGTGCCGTTTTTATCTTTAAACATCGCAAAAATATTGTTATAATTTATTTATGATTAGGAGATTGTTCAATAATGTCTTTTTTATAATTTTTTTTACAATTGTCTCCTCTTTATATGCAAACGATACTTATCCTGTTTGGCTTCACGACAAAAATTCTGTTTATCCCTCTTCCGAATATATTTCTGCATTAGGCTCTGGAAAATCAAAGAAAATCGCAATGGAAGATGCCCTTGCTGGAATCAGCAGATATTTACGAACAGAAATAAAATCCAATGTAAAAGCAGAAACTAAAGCCGATTCGATAAACGGAAAATCAACTTATTCGCAAAAATTAGAAGAAACGGTGACAATTTCTTCTTCCGCAACTTTAAGTGGAATAGAATATACAAAGCCCTACTATGCCAAAAATGAAAAAACTTGGTATTGTGTAGCCTACATAAGTTGCGAATACGCATGGAATCAATATTTGCCAAAAATAGAGAACGCGAAATCTGCCTTTTACAGTTTTTACGATAAGGCAACAGAAGAAAATGAGCCTGTTTTTAAATGCAAGTTTTATAAGGTGTCGCAAGAGCCTGCCGAAAATCTGTTGATAACGCTTGATTATGCGCGGTTATTGCATCCGAAAAAGGAAGAAAAATATGCTTCTGACAGAAAAATTGTGATGGCTATCCCAAGCCTGATTGAAGCGGAAAAACTTAAATGTACTGTCTTTTTGGATATAAGAGGTGATTACGGAAATATTTTTTCTTCATCGATTTCAAAAGCTTTTTCAGAAAATGGATTTTTGGTTGTTGAAGATGAAAATAAAGCGAATTATGTGGCAACTGCCGTAATAAAAAATAACACTATCGGTGAAAATCCGCTCTCAATTACGCCATCTTTTGATTTCAAGCTTTTTGGAAAGTATAAAACAGTCTATTCTTTTAGCGACAGACTCGAAAACAAAACGACGGCATACGAATTGGAAAACGCGCAAAAGAAAGCATATCCTCAACTTGTTGAAAAAATTGCTAAAAAATTTTCTTTGGAACTGTCAGAATTATTAGGAAATTAAGAATATGAAAAATATAATGAATAATCGAATTTCTGTAATGATTTTATCACTGGCAATCATTCTGCAATCATGTGCCTCTACGAGCAATGTTTCAAAAACAGCCACAAAGCAAAATGCGAACAATTCCAATCTCTTGGTTCAAGTAGTTAGTCCGTTGTTGGAAAATATCGGCGGAACAGAGCAAATTTGGCTTGGCGGGCAGATTCAAGACAGGCTGAAATCAAATCTGCAAGATTACCTTGGAATGAAAATTGTCGCCGATTCAAAATCTGAAGATGCGCTGAAAAAATTACAGCGCGAAGCCGAGAGCGAGGCTCGTAACGAAAACACCGCCATTGAACTTGGCAAAATCACGACCGCACGATTTGCATTGTTTTCAAAAATCCGAAAGACAAACAACGGCTACATAATAAGTGCTGATTTTACAGACCTTACGACAGGCGAGCAAAAAGCAACGGCAACTTCAAAGGAATACACAAAAATCGAATATTTATACGGAAACACTGGGGCTGTTGATGAAATTACGCTTGCACTTGCGGATAAGTTGGGGGTAAAAATTAGTGATATTTATAAAAAAGTATTAACAAATGGTACTGCTGATTTTACAGTTGAAGCGCAGTTAGCTTTCGTGGAACAAAATGAAGCAAATTATAGGCGATTATTAAGCCAACTTGATGAACAATTGCAAATTCTTTCTGTTTCTACTGACAAAAATGCAGACAGCGAAAAAAGGAAAATTGAAGCAGAAAAAGCCTTGCTTGCGGAAAAGCAAACGGCAGAAGCAAAAAGAAAAATTGAACTTGAGGAAGAAAAAAGAAAATCGGATGCTGATTTAAAATTGGAAAAAGAACGCTCTATTGAGTTTATTACTCAGCGTGATAAACTAGCACAACAGGCGGCATTAAAAGCTACTGAAATTCGCAAAATGCAAATTGAACAACAAGGCGTGTTTGGGCAGATAAATACGATAGAAAATAAGAAAAAAGTTCTTGTAGAAATACGACAAGCAGCTGAGCAGAATTGTATTGAATTATACGAGCAATATCAGAAAGACAGGCGGGCAGAAATCGATAGAATTAAGAATAAGCCATATTCGGCTGTCGAACTTGAAAACGGTGAACCAACAAAAGCCGCTATTCAACGCAGGGAAAATCAAATTATTGTATCGAATGATTCCTTCTATAATAAATTTATGTCAGATGCGAAATCCGTAAAAAATGCAACCGTAGCTCAAGAGAATATTTTGCTCGCAGAAATCCGTACAGACCAAAAATCACTTACTAAAAATCGAACCGTAAGTAGTTTGGATGGCGAGTTAAAAGTAAGTTACGGCTCTTATAGCGGTGAAAACAACGGTTGGAATACATATATCTCACTTTATTCGGATGGAATCCTTTTATATGAAGATACTTTCATTTTAGAATATGAATCGCTCACAGGGAAAAAAGCCCCCGATGTTGCGGGAGAGCTGAATGATTCGGTAATAAATGAATATACGAATACTGTCGAAATGTACAATTCGCTTTTTGCTCGTGGAACACCACTATTTCATTTTGAACTAGATTACAATGTTATTGCAGAAAATGATGATAAAATAAGCAGATATACTTTTAATCTTAATAAAATCCGTATGTTTAGTATTGTTAATGAAAAACTTTTGCAAACTACGGATTTAAATAAAAAAACTTCTCGAATTATGAAACCATCATATGATATTAGTAATTCAGATGGAATTATACAGAAATCACAAAACTTAAAGAAACAAATAGATATGCTTCGTCAAAAAGGATTTAATGATTCACAGATTACTGATATTTTTATTGAATTTTGTAAGACTGATGATGGAACAGAAACTTTAAAATCTAAAGGATTCAATCGTTCTGAAATGGAAAAATTTATAAACTATGGAGAAATCACGCCAGAGATAACAGGACTATATGAATATAAATCTTGGAAAATGTCTCAGAAGATTGCGGAGGAAAAACAAAAACAGGAATATAACAGAAAGCATAAGTTTGATAAATTTATGGGCGGTATGACAGGTGCTTGGGTCGGGGGAGGAATGATTAACGGTTCAATGCAAAAGGGCGGCTATGGAGAATTTGATTTTTCATACAATCTTATTGGTCCATTATCTATTGGAGCGGATTGGCGCTTTAGCTGGGGAATAGAAACCCCATTGCTTGATGATTCTACACGCATAGACCTTGATGCATATTTATCATTAGGTGCGATGCTGCCAATTACTAGAAAAACCTCTATTATTGTTTATACAGCAGCTGCACCAGGCTTTTTTGTGTATCAAATTCCTAAAAATCCATATTATTCAGATAAAAGGAAAACAGAAACTGATACATATATCGATTTTAGAGCAGGACTTGTATTTCCAACTTCATTTGGAGATTTAAAATTTGTATATTCTAAAGAATTCTCAAACAAAAATGAGCAAATGAACATATTTGCCTTTTTGTGGGGAGGAAGGCTATGAAATTTCCTAAAATCTTAATTCCATTTTTAGCGGTCGTTTTGCCGACAATTCGATTTTCAACAAATGATACGGAATATAAAGTTAGTCAAAAAAACACTCAAAATAATGGCAAAGAAATAACTTCTGATGAATCAGCAGACCACAGCATTGTTTTACGACAGTTTTCTGATTCAGAACGATTTTTACAATTTGTAAAACACAGTTCTCATTCTTCGCATAGTTCTCATTCCTCACATAGTTCACATAAAAGCGGAAGCCATAGCTCTCATTATAGTAGTTCAGACTGCAACGGTTGTGCATTTGAAGACAATGAGCAAACAGAGGAAGAAGTACAAATATCATCTGAACTTATTGTAAGGCGATAACCGAACGAATGTTCCCCGAAATTCATTTTTTCAATCTGATTATTCCGATGTATCCTCTTTGCGTTGCGACAGGCTTTCTTATTGGAACAGCAGTTTTATATCTTTTTGCCTATAAATGCGATTTTCCAGAAAAATTAGTTTTCCCTTTAATGTGCTTCATAGAACTTGCCGTGATTTTGGGCGGTAAAATACTGTTTCTTTTGATAAATATTCACAATTTAACAAAGATTTTTGAAAAATTTGGTTTTATCGCAATTTTTACAAAAACAGGCTTCGTTTTCTATGGCGGGTTGTTTGGCGGATTCATTGCAGTTTTGGTTTTTTCAAAAATTTATAAAATATCACTTAATGAAATTCTTCCACTCGTTATAAGCGTGACACCATTGATTCATGCTTTTGGGCGGATTGGTTGTCTTTTTGTAGGATGCTGCTATGGTATTGAATACGATGGCTTTTGCTCTGTTCGTCTTCACGGTGTGAACAGATTTCCTGTGCAATTGTTGGAATCAACCATGCTGCTTGTTTTATTTGTTGTGCTTCAAGTGTTTTTATATAAATCAAGGAATAGAGTACCCTTCGCCTACTTTTTAGGCTACGGAACGCTTCGCTTTTTCTGTGAATTCTTACGGGGCGATGAATCAAGAGGATTTATAGGGCAATTTTCTGTTTCTGCTTGGATAAGTCTTATTATTTTTGTTGTAACTTTTATCGCTTGTTTTGTAACATTTTTCACACAATTATCTAAGAATCGGGTATCATAAAATATGAGCGAAAAAAATCTAAAAGCAAATTATTATTTTGACGAAGCAGGTGATCCGCAAATCTTGGGGCATCATGGCATTAATCTTATAAAGAAAGGGACTGCAAGCAAAGTTTTTATGGTGGGATTTTTGGAAACATCTTCGCCAAAAGAATTTACAAGAGCATTAAATAATTTGCGTGCGGAACTTACGAACGACGAATACCTAAAAGAAATTCCATCTTTTCATCATAGTCTTGAAATGTTTCATGCAAACAAAGACTGTTCGGAAGTCCGGGAAAAGGTTTATAAACTTTTAAAACAACAAGATTTTTCCTACTATTGCATTGTTGCACGAAAAAATGAAGATTTGTTCCGAAAAAAATTCAATATGAGTCAAAAATCATTATACAAATATTTAGTTGCAAAACTGTTGGAAAACAGACTGCATTTTTATAAGAACATCGACCTATATTTCAGCTCAATGGGAAGTGTCGTCCGCCAGACATCAATGCAACAAGCGGTGGATTCGGCAATTTCTGCTTTTAACGAGAAGAATCAAACACAAAATACAAGTAATATCCGTGTGTTCATTCAACAGTCATCGGAAATTCCGCTGTTACAGGCTTCCGATTATGTTCTTTGGACAATTCAGCGTGCTTATGAGCGGGGAGATTTTCGTTACTATAATTTTTTAAAAGATAAAATCAAACTTGTATATGATATTTTTGATACAAAAAATTATCCAGAAAACTGGTATTCCGAAATAAATCCGTTGGAGGCAAAAAAAATAGACCCTGTATAAGACTATGCTGCTTTCGCAACGCATGGCACGACGCCCACTTTCATCTTATTAGGACCTATCTGTAATCAATATACTATGGCTTTGCAAAAAAATCAATGTTTTTCCGAACAATTCCACGGTTCATTCCTTCTCACCAATTCCGCTGGCGAGCATCTTTTTCTTTCTCCAGAAGATTTTGCTGTTTTTCAAGAAAATCCGGAAAAACTCTCTGATAAAACAAAATCTCTTCTAAAATCCCGCTTTTTTATTTATGAAGAGGACAATGGGAACGAATTCAAAAACATTTATAACATAAAATATCGCACAAAACATTCTTACCTTGAAAACGAATCACTCTTACTCATGGTTGTGCCGACTATTTCCTGTAATTGCAGTTGTGTGTACTGTCAGGTAAACAGTCGGAAAAACAACTCTTCCGAAAATGATATGTCGCTAAAAACGGCTCTTGCTTTCTGTGATTTTGTGTTTGCTCTTCCTCACAAGAATATTAAGATTGAGTTTCAGGGAGGAGAACCGTCTCTCAGATTCGATACGATTGAATTTATTGTCCGCAGAGTAAGGCATTTAAATCGAAAATATCATAAAGATATTGAATATGTAATTTGTACGAACCTTATGAATCTTTCGGCACATGAGCTGAAAATCTTGCGAAAGTTTAGGATTGCTATTTCTACTTCCCTCGATGGAGCAAAATCTGTACATGAAAAGAATCGCCCTTCAACACATGTTGACTCTACTTACGATTCTCTGATAAAGAATGTGGAACTTGTACGAAAGAATGAAATCTATCCATCGGCACTCGTAACAATCACGGCACTAAATCTGTCGAGAATGGACGAAATCATAGACACCTACATTGAAAATCATTTTGAATCTATTTTTATCCGTCCGTTGAACAATTATGGTTGTGCGTTCAAAAATAAAAGTGTTTACTACAATCTTGAAGATTATATTTCCGCTTACAAAAATGCGATTTTATACCTTATTAACCGAAATCTGAATGATGGAATAAATCTTCGTGAAGAAATGTTTTCTATTGTTTTGCGAAAGATTTTTTCACCATTTAATGACGGCTTTGTTGATATGCAGAATCCCTGTGCGCTTGGTCAGATGTGCATGATTGTAAAGCAGAATGGAGATGTTTATCCCTCCGATGAATCTCGCATGATTTCTGAGATGGGAAACGAGCATTGGAAAATGGGTAATGTGAATGACAGAAATTGCCTCATCACAATGCAGGCAAAGAGGACTGAAATTTTAGAAAACGGGCGTTTGGAAAATTATGAAGAATGCAGGGATTGCGTTTACAGCCCTTTTTGCTATGCCGACCCGATAAAAAAGTGGTATATTCAGAATATTGCCGGTGAAGAATATGAATCATACTGTGGAATACGAAAAGAGTTGTTTCGGTTTGTTTTTGAGCAAATAAAAAATGCGGACGAGCGAAAATTATCGTTATTCAGGAGATGGGCGAATGCGTGATAAATCATTTATTCTCATTCCGAGTAAGAAGAAATATAAGAAGATTAATTTAGAAACTGGAAACATAGAGCTTTTTTCTCAATCAAAAGATGAGTCTGAGAAAATTCATGATATTATGCTTCTTGAAAATGATAAAAAACATCTGCTTTTCAGAATAGAAAACCGTGAATTAACTTTTTTCATCACTTCAAAATGCAATCATCATTGTATAATGTGTCCTCAAAAACTTGATATTGATTCTCAAGACAACGATTTGATTTTACAACGAGTGATTGAAAATCTTTATTACGATGACCTTGACGGAATTTGCTTTACGGGCGGTGAACCTATGTTAAAAATGCAATTCATTGAACAGGTTTTGCAGAAAGCGCCAGAACGAGTTTTTATTACGATTTTGACCAATGGGTCAATCTTACCTAGTGAGCAGATTTTGAGATCAGAGAGGGTAAAACTTTGCGTTCCTCTTTATGCGCCTTATGATGAACTTCACAATAAAATGACAGGCTCAAAATCTTTTTACAAGGTTGTTGAAAATCTGATAAAAATTTCTCAATATGAGACTCTAATCGAACTGAGATTTGTGCTGACAGCTTTAAACTGGAGGAGTCTTGAAGAATACGCACGTTTTGTTTGGAGAAATCTTCCGTTTGTACAGGATGTCGCATTTATGGGAATGGAGCTTACAGCGGAGGCTCATAAAAACAATGATATACTCTGGATAAATCCAAGAGAATATATCCCTGCATTACAAAAAGCTGTTTCATATCTTGATTCTTGCGATGTTACAGCATGGATATACAACTTGCCGTACTGTTTATTTGAAGAGAATTATCAAAAATTCTTGGTGAAATCAATTTCCCCATGGAAAATTCAATATCTGCCTGTCTGTAGTAATTGCAAAATGAAAACTGATTGTGGCGGAATGTTTTTTTCTGATGTAGGGGAATTTGAAAAGATTTTAGCTTTGAATTCCAAGGAGATAAGGTAAAAAATGATTAGTCTGTTGCTAGTAATAGAAGCAGATTAAAAATACAATTTGTCAGAAAGGAGCGTAAATACTCATGGAATCCCAGTTAATCGAATACAAAGAATCTTGGCACTTTTAGCTATACCCTAACTTTAGAAAAAATAGCAATAAATATCCGACTCTGTTGGGCGAGTTTTGCAAAGCAAAACTCGTTAAGCAAGACGCGAAGCGGATTGCGACGATTTGCGGTTTTGCAAAATGTGCAGGCGTGTCAAATCAGCCTGAGGCGACACCTTCTGTACCCTTCAAACCATAAGAAGCGATAACGCCCCTTGCGAGGAGATTTTTCCTTGCGAGGGGCGTTTTTTTTGTGCCATGTGTGCGTGCGAGGATGTAAGTGATTCACGGACTTTCATTTCTGCCATAATCCTAGCATAGCAAAAAAATCAAAAATTTAAACTACAGTGCCGCTCATTGACACCTTGACGAGGCCGATTATTTCAAGCTTTACGCTGATGACTCCGATTTTTAATACAAAATATGATTTTTGTGCTATATTTTTTGTATGGATGCTATGAGAAAAATGGATATAATCTCAATCATCATTTCACTAATCGTTACTGCTATTGTAATTCATAATACACACGGACGGATTAGCAGGAACCGATACTGGAAAATAGAAATTGCTATGCTTGCTGGCTTCATTTTTTACTGGGCTTTCGCTGTAATTATGCTTTTTGTTTTTCACTTTTCTTTGTTTTGGGGATTGGGATTTATAGGAAGTGTGATTTTTATTTACAAATACTGGCAGCTTCAAATCCTTCGCTTTCATGATTTGAATTATTCTGGTTGGTATTGTTTGTTTGGGCATGTCCCAATAGTAAGATTGTATTTTCTATATATCAGATTCTCTAAAAAACGGACAGCTTTGATAAACGAATTTGATGAAAGCATTGATTATCTCAGCTTCCTAAGGAAAAACAGTTTGTACCCAGAAATAAGTTTTCTTTCAACAGATGGAGTGGATTTTTTTGTTAACGGTATAAAATTTGAATACAGAAAATATAATAATCATGTTCAGTACGAAGTTTCAAAAATTAGCCTTGAAGAAAACAAGCTGCTTGAAGAATACTGCAAGAAGAACTTTAAGCAGACAGAAAATGCGCCAAGCTATGCTGAAAAATATAAAATTTCATTCTTGGATGAAGGTAGCCTTCTGGAGAATATAAAAAGAGACTTGCATGCAATGGTTTATAAAGATGGATTTGTCTTGATTAATGGCGCAGAAGTCTTTATTAGAAAAAATTATGATTTGTATGACATCGTTTATAAAAGAGAATTTTCTCCCCAAATAAAATTGTATTCTGCAATAGAAGATGACGGTGAATATTGCTGTCAGACTTTAACCAAGCAAGAATTGGTCAATTTGATAAAAGTCTTTGCTTGATAATTTTTACAGTATCGGCTTGGTTCGCGAATTAAAAGAAAAAGGCTTATAAAGTCTGCAATCTGGGCAAAAAAATACCACCGCTTTCTAACGGTGGCATGACAGATTCATCGCCCTATTTTTCTTTGTGCCGTCTGTCCAGCTCGTTGTAGACATCCTGCCAGGTGACGCCTTCTTTGTACATGAGAACGCTCACGAAATACAAGAGGTCGGCGGCCTCCCAGATAACTTCATCTTTTGAATCGGCATCATCGGTGAGCTCTTCGGCTTCTTCCATGACCTTTTCCCGCACTCGTTTTGCGTCCAAAGTCGCAGTGTAGCTTCCCGGCCGTGGGTTTGCAAATCGCTCTGCAATGGTTCCGTAAAGCCGCTCAAGATTTGATTTTGCATCCGGCTCAGCACCAAAGCAAGTGTAGCTTCCCGTGTGGCAGACTCCGCCGTGGGGGAAAACCGTGGCAAGAACAGTGTCCCGGTCACAGTCAACGCGCATTTTGATAAGCTCAAGGAAATGTCCGCTTGTCTCGCCCTTAGTCCACAAGGCTTTTCGTGTGCGGCTGAAGAAAGTAAGTTTTCCGCTTTCAAATGATTTTTCAAATGCTTCCTTATTAGAGTAGCCCATCATCAGAACTTCACCGCTGGGGCTCTGGGCGATTACCGGAATCATTCCGTCAACTTTTTCAAAATTAAGACAGCCGATAAAAGCATCTTTTAAATTAACTTTTCCAGTGTACAAAGCCATTCCCAGCTGAACGTCGCAGCCGAGTTTTTCAAGCTCTACAATCTGCTCAATGGAATTTACGCCGCCCGCAACAACCACGCGGCATTTGACGGCTTCTCGCAAGCTCTTACAGGCTTCCATATCGGTTCCCTGCATACAGCCTTCTTTTTCGACACAGGTGAACAAAAGCTCAGAGCAGTATTTTTCAGCCTCTTTTGCCCCTTCAATCAGAGGAATATCGACCGTCTCAGTCCAGCCTTTGACGGCGATTTTGCCTTTAATCGCATCGACAGAAATAATGACCCGCTGCTTACCGATTTTTTCGCAGAGTTCCTGCAAAAATTCTTCGTTGAGGACAGACTCTCCGGCCTTTGGATTTGGATTCCAAGCCGCGCTTCCGACGATAACTTTTTCGGCTCCCAAAGAAATAAGCTCACGGGCTTTTTTGACATCGCGGATGCCGCCTCCAACACGCACATTTCCCCGCCGCAAGAGTGATTTGAGCAATGGGGTGTTTTTTGTGTTTCCCTTTTCGTCTGTATTACGAAGTGCCTGGTCAAGGTCAATGATTGCGACCTCACCGTATTTGTTAAAATCAGAAATCAAAGAATCAGAATCGTCTCGCTGGAGAACTAAATCTTTTCCGTTTTTGAGCTGGACAACATGTCCGTCTTTCATGTCGATTGAAGCGATTACCATAGAAGAAATTATACAAAAAAATCAGATTATACACAATGAAGAGAATTTACACGCTGTTGAGCATATTTTAGATATTATTTTACAAAATATGCTCTTATCCTCAAAGTAATGGAGGAATTTATGATGAAAAAGTCACTTTCAATCATCGCTGCGGCTTTGCTTTCAGTCTCTCTTTTTGCAGAAGGAAGCAAAGATTATGTAAAGCAGGAAATCAATGCAAATGATCGCTGCTTGCCAACTTTCTACGAGTCAATACTTAAAAAATGGAACTTCTCGCTTGGCTGGAAAGACGGAAATGCAAAAAAATGGAAGAAAGCCGGTCTTGAAAAAGCAAAAGAGCTTATCATCCAAAACGAAGACAAAACGCCATTTGATATGGTCGTAATTGCCGAAGAACAACGCGAAGGCTACAAAGCCCAGAAAGTTGTATTCAACATCAGTGAAGAAAGCCGTGTCCTCGCTTATCTTCTTATTCCTGATGGCGGAAAAAAATATCCGGCAGCCCTCATGCTCCACGATCACGGTTCAAAATTCGTAATCGGTAAAGAAAAAATGGTCAAACCCTTTGGCGACACAGAGGAAGACGCTCAGAAACTCTCTGAGGCAGAAAAATGGTCTGTAAAATATTTCGGCGGACAGTTCCCTGGAGACGAACTTGCAAAGCGCGGTTATGTTGTATTGAGTTTTGACGCACTCGGCTGGGGCGATCGCTCTGTCCCAGACTTCAAAACTGCCAGCCAGCAGTCACTTGGTTCAAACCTTTTCAACATGGGTACAAGTTTCGCGGGAATCATCGCACAGGAAGATGTTCGTGCGGCAAAATTCCTTGCATCTCTCCCACAAGTCGATAAAAAGAAGGTCGCTTGTATCGGATTCAGTATGGGTGGCTTCCGCTCTTGGCAGCTTGCCGCTTTAAGCGATGATATTACGGCCGGCGTTGCAGTCTGCTGGTTCGGCACAATGAAAGGTCATATAATTCCTGGTGACGGTCAGCTCAAGGGAAATTCTGCATTCAGTATGCTCCATCCGACAATCGCAAAATACCTGGACTATCCTGATGTAGCAGGTCTTGCCGCTCCAAAGCCAATGTACTTTATCGGTGGCGACAATGATGCTGTAAACCCAACCGCAGGAACAAAAGAAGCATACGAAATCGTTCACAAAATCTGGAAGGCAAACAAAGCCGAAGACAAACTCAAGACCGAGTTGCTCCCTGGCGGCGGACATGAATATCTCCCGGCACAGCAGCTTTCTAGCTTCGAATGGTTAGACGCGCAGTTTAAATAATTAAAACACAATCTTAAATCCCGGCATGCACTCTTTTATCATGTCGGGATTTTCTTTTGCATAAGAGATGATTTTTTCGCCCAAGCCTGAATTGACGAGATTTTCTACATTTTTAACAGGTTGGCGATTTATGGCAGGGCAGGTGTTTTCCAGCATAACTTTGACCTGTCCGTCAATTTTTGTGGCTCGCAGAGGCCAGATTGAGCAGTCGAAGGGTTTTTCCTCTTTTGAGAGAAGGCAGCCTTTGTCACCCAAAAAAGGACAAGCCGCCTCTTCTTCACTGTCATCGCTTTTGTAAAGATGGAGCAAATCCAGGGTGAAGCTTTCGCTCCCGGCATTTTTAAAGCGCGCCTGAGGGTACTTTTTTTCGAGTTTTTCTTTCGTTGATTTATCAAAAAGTGGCGTTTCCCACAAACTCTTCCGTCTGAACGAGCAGCAGAATCGGCAGGCGTCACAATCTTCCCCGGATAAAATCGATTTTAACATCGCCCTTCCCCCTAGACAGAATAAAACTTTTCCAGAAGATTGTCGGGGTGGTAGCTCAATTTTGCCTTACGCAGACCTTCCACCCCCATGTCTTCCTCTCGGTTCAGAAATTCGTAGGAATCCGCCGAAGAAGCAAAGCACCAGTTTATCGCCGCATAAGCTCCGTTTGCCGCCGCCTCGGAAAGACACTTCTCAAAATGAACATCAAGCATTTTCTCCGAAATTCGAGAAGCGAGCGTCATCGCGACAGGTTTGCCGTTCGTGTACAAAACTCCGCCGTCGAGCGCAAAATCCTCTTTGTTCTCAAGCGCGGTTTTTATCATCTCATGCTCAAGCAAAAGGATTTTTTTGTCAGCCTCGGAAGTTTCGATTTCATTTGAGGCGAAGCGCTCTTCAAGCCATTTTTCTGCCACAAAAATCATATCCTCGGAAATAGCGCATAAATTTAGCGAGCGGAATTCCCAGTTTCCCTCGTAGATTCTCTGAAAGCGGGAGACATGATTCTTTTTCTTATGATAAGTCTTTCCCTGCAGTGCGGCCAAATTCTGCCTGAGGTAAATATAATCACAATCGTCGCGGTTAGTCTGCCAGTCAATCTTAATCTCTGGAAAATCACTTTTTAATACAGAGTCAATCTGATTTTTCTGGCTTTCGCTGAGCAGGCAGAATTTTACTTTCCGTCCCATTAACTTGGCATCTTCAATAATCAGGGAAATCGCCTCAGTTAAAGTGTGATTTTTGTCGGCTTCGGACAATTTCGAGTCACAGAGCTTCAACGGAAATCCGTAGCCCGTGCGGTTTTCCGCGCCAGTGTAATAACGGAACAAAAAGCCTTTCTCTATCGCGGTTTTTGTGTCATATTTTTTTTGAAGAAGAAAAATGTTCACCAGGGAAGTGTCGCTGCCTTCCAAATCCGAGGAAAGCAGGCAATCTTTGAGACAGTGAAAATCTTTTAAAGTCAGAATAGACCAGTTCATGCGTAGGTAAAATATACTAAAAAATCAGAAAATCGTCATCAAGAAATGATTGCAGAAGTCTATATGTTAAAAAAGTCAGAATAATCAAAACTATCGTATGTTTTTTATTTTTCCGAAGTCTTATACTCTAAAATGTACTTGAAATTCAATATTTCTTGTAACAATCTTATAAAAAAAAGGTTCTATATTTAAGAACGAAAAATGGAGGTAAAATCCTATGAAAAAACTTATCACAGTAATCGCGGCTTCATTGTTGCTCGGTGCTTCTGTTTTTGCAGAAGGCTTTATTAATGCAAATGACCTTGCGCTTGGAACGGTTGACTCTCCTCGAAAGGAGGAAGACGGATTCGTTCTTAATGCAACAAAGGCTGAAAAGCAGTTCCTTGTGGTTGAAGACAAATCCGCTGATCCCGTAACTGTTGACGGCGAGAAAATCACGAATCGTATCAATTTCAAAGGTGGCGGCACTGCTACTTACAGAAGTATCTCTTTCCCTGCAAAAGCGGGCGAGACAGTTACGATTTACGGTTTGTCTGCAAAAAAAGATGCAGAACGACCTGTGAAAGTTATTAACGCAGAGGGCGTAGAAATCAAAGAATTTGCAGCTGCAAAAGATGACCACTCGAAACCTGTTCCTCCGATGACATTCAAAGCTCCAGCTACAAGCACATACACCGTGTTCTCTCAGGGTGGTGGATGGTATCTTTATAAAATTGTTGTAGCAAAATAATTGATAAAATAAGCACTCCTCTTCCAATTGTTTTGACTAAAAAGCACGGGTTTTCGCACAAGAACCTGTGCTTTTTTTATTTGAATTCGTTTCATAACAAATAATTGTCGGAAATTTTCTTGTTTTTATGGTAGAATTATGATATCTGTATTTTTTCATAAAAAAAGGAGAATATATGAAAAAGGTATTTGCAAGGCTTGGGGCGATTCTTGCAGTCGCGCTCTTTGCAACAGCAGGCCTTTCGGCACAAGACCGAAAAGCTTGGTCGAGCGTTGCAGCCCCAGTTATCACAGGCATTGAGAAGGTGAGCGACAACGAATATATCATTTCGTACAACTGTCTCACGGGTAATGATGGTGCGGACGAAGGCGTTGTTTCTGCCACTTCCGATACAGGCGTATCAATAACAAGAACTTTCGGAAAAACTCGAAAAGAAGCAAAACAAACGCCTATCAAGTTCGAGAAAACGGGAACTTACTCAATCGTCATAAAAGCAAAGCGCAACGGCGAAACTGAAACCCACGATTCTGCTCCAAAAACGATTACATTCAAGCTTGATTTGGCAAAAACTTCGGTAACGGCATTGAATGTCGGCGAAGGCGTGGTCGAAGTCTCTTGGACTCCAGTTGATGAGGCTGACGGCTACATTCTTTCTTACACCGATGACAACGGCAAAACGGTCTCAAATCCGTCAACGAAAGATTTGTCTGCGAAAATTCAGCTCAAAGCCGGAACAAAAACCACGCTCAAAGTCACGACGACTCGCGGCGCGGACAAATCAGTCTCAGAGCCAATCAAAAAGACCGTCAGCGCAATCGCTGAGCGGGTCTGGAACTTCACCGAATTCGGCACTTCAACAAACCCGAACCGAAACAACATGGAGATGATTGACCCGGACAATCTCACGGTCAAACTCAATTCTTGTACTTTCGATCCGAAAACAGGCAACATCATCGACAAGGGCGGCAAATTCGAGACATTCTTCGACGGAATTTCTTTCTATTATACAGCCATCGACCCATACAAAGAGAACTTTGAGCTTACGGCAACGGTCACGGTCGATTATCACAACCCATCTGCAGACGGTCAGGAAGGCTTCGGCCTTTTGGCAATTGACCGACTAGGCGCTGACGGTCAGCCGATGATTATCGCTTACAACAACTCGGCTGGTATCATCTCACGAAAATACACAACTCATGTAAACGGTGTCAAAAAAGAAATCAAAGACGGTCTCGGCTCACGATTTGTCAGCGGTCTTACCGATGCAATCATTGAGGGCGGCGACGCGGAGATTTCAAAAAAAGCAACGAGCATCAGCAAGGCGTTCAGCTATGACCAGGCTTCTGACGCAATCAAAACAGGCGATGTCTACCGAATCACGCTCAAAAAAGACAACACTGGCTACCACGCAATCTACAAACGCGCAGTCGCTTCTGAGGATTCTGTCGAAGAATTCATCATGTACGACAGCGAGAACAAAAAGCTTACCCAGCTCGACAAAGACCACATCTATGTCGGTTTTGCCGTTGCGCGAGGTTGTAACGCGACTTTCAGCGATGTAGACTTCAAGGTCACTGACCCGAAGAAAGACCCGCCGCCAACGGAAGAGCCACCGGAGCTTGTTCCTCTCGCAACTCTCATCGACTGTCCGACAACTTGGTACAACACAAAATATCCGTTCGTGTTCACTTCAAACACAAAGGGTACTATCACTGTAAAGGACAACGACGGCAAAGTCCTTCTCAACGAAGGCAAAGTCGAGGCAAATGTTGACTTCAAACAGACTCTCAAAATCAAGAACGGAATCAACGACCTCACCGTGACATTCACGCCTGAAGACGGTTGGATTCCTTATCCAAAAGCGGTCGTTGCTCAGTATGACAAAACTTTGGGTGAATATGTCAAGAATTACAACGCGGTAACATACACGCACAGCATCATCTCTAAAGCTATCAAGGGAAGCAAAATCTATGTTTCTCAGAAAGGTGATGTATTCGGCGACGGTACAAAAGAATCTCCTGTCGATTTGGAATCTGCGATTCAGTATTCTAAGCCTGGCCAGACGATTCTCCTTGCTGGCGGCAGATACTATCTCACTAAGTCTCTCATGATTGACCGAGGAAACGACGGTACTGCAAAGGCACGAAAAGTCCTCATGTCAGAAGACCCGAACAACCGGGCGATTATCGACTTCTCGAACGCAAAAATGTCAACTTCGGGAATCAACCTCTACGGAAGTTATTGGACAATCAAGAACATTGATGTCACAAAAACTCCTGACGACTGCAAGGGTATTCAGGTCGCAGGTAATTACAACCAGCTTATCATGGTTGATACCTACCTCAATGGTGATACAGGTATCCAGATTTCAGGCCGCTCTTCTGAACCATACGAAAAATGGCCTCATGACAACTTGATTTACGGCTGTGAATCATTTGGAAACTCTGATCCTGCACAGAATAATGCAGACGGTTTTGCTTCAAAACTAACAACTGGTGATGGAAACATCTTCCGCAACTGTGTCGCGCACCACAATGTCGATGACGGTTGGGATTTGTACTCTAAGATTGAGACTGGTCCGATTGGCGCAGTCATCATCGACAACTGTATCGTTTACGCAAACGGCACAAAACTTGACGGCTCTGGAAAGGGTGACGGAAACGGCTTCAAACTTGGCGGTGACGGTATCGGAATCAAACACATCTTGCGCAACTCTATTTCTTGGGACAACGGTGTCAACGGCGTTACGAGCAACTCTAACCCTGCCCTTATCCTCGAACGAGTAACATCATTCGGAAACGGCGCATACAACATCGCTCTCTACGGAAAAGGCAAAGCTGAAGATAATCCACGAAGATTCAAGGCAACTGGTGTACTCTCTCTTCAGGGCGGTATGATGGACAAATATGATGAACAGCCGAAACTTCTCTCTGATGTAAACTACTTCTTCAACGGTGCAAAAGCCGCAAATGCAAAAGAGGAAGTCATCGAGAAAGACGCATTGGTAAATATCGATACAAGCGCATGGAAAAAAGGCTACAAGGATGACGGAAAGACATTCAACCGAATCCCACGCGATGAAAATGGTGTATTCGATATCGGTGATTTGTTCAAACTCACAAGCAAGGTTCCAGATGGAATCGGTGCAGATTACAACTCAACGACATTCAAGATTCCTTCTGCAAGCTCAAGTAAGCTTCCAATCGTGATTGTCATTATTGTTATTGTGGCTGCTGCATGTGGATTTGTCCTTCTTAAAAAGAAAAAGAGCAACTAATATAACGCTGCTACCATAATTCATTTCCCCGCATTTCTTCTTGAAGTGCGGGGATTTTTTTGTTTTCCTACTTTTCATAATTCCATAAAAAAATTAAACTCTCTAAATGCGCACAATCTGTTATAAGTGTCTCCGACCAATCGAAACCTGTCTCTGTAAATTCCTTCCGCCTTTTGATTCTGGCGTTAAGTTCGTTTTTCTCATGCATCCCAAAGAAGCGAAACGCAATCGCACTGGAACAGGAAGAATCGCGCACGCCGGGCTTCTTGACTCAGAGATTTTAGTGGGAATTGATTTCACAAAACATGCCCGCTTGTGCGAGCTTCTGGCAGACGAACGCTACTATCCCGTGCTTCTCTACCCTGGAGAAGACGCGTGGAATGCTCAAAAAGAGGGTTTTAAATCCCAAATCGGCAAAAAAAAACTGCTTGCAATCATAATTGACTCAACATGGTTCTGCTCAAAAAAAATGATTCGTCTCAGCACGAATATCATGGCGCTTCCCAAACTCAGTTTTGCAAAATCCTACCGCTCGATTTACACTTTTAAAAAAGAACCCAGCGAGGAATGTGTTTCTACGATTGAGACTTGTTACTATTTGATTAAAGAATTACAGGAAGCAGAAATCGTTGATGGAAGCGTGAATCCAGAATGTCTTATGACGGCATTTAAGGAACTGATAAAATTCCAGCTTCAAAAAGAAAATGACCGAATCGACGGTAAACTTCCGAATTCACACGCAACTGATTATAAATACACCAAAAAGAAAGAAATTCCGGATTTTATTTCAGATTAAGTGGCAACTTTCCTTCTGGCTCGAAATCCCCGGCCAGCACACCGAACAGAGCCTTAAAAGTGTAGGGCGAATAACTGTAACCAAAGAGAATTGTGTCAGCAAAATCAAACCCGGTCAAAACCGGCACTGGCGTAAGCACGGACATAATAATCACGCGTTTCCCCGATTTTTCAAGGCGTTTTGCAATCATTGCGCTCCGCTCATTAGCCACGCATATAATTATCGTATCGTAATTTGGGGCCATTGCCTCGATGTTGTTGCTCATCCAGTCAGCCTGAACAGGACCGAGTTCATAGTCAAATTTAAACTGGGCGTAATCCCCTAAGGTTTTTTTTGCCTCATCGAAAAATTCAGGAAACTGATTTTGACCAGCCACCAGAATTTTTTCATTTGAGTTGCGTTTGTAAGGAATCGAACCTTTTTTATACATTGTGATTGAGCGACATGCCTGAGACAAGAAGAATTTCTGCCCGTCTTTGTCTGGAATTTGCTCTTTTAATCGAGCAATTTCAGGATAAAGAGGAGCCGCATTTCCACTTTTAAAATACGTCAATTTTGACAGAACTACCCTGCGAGCGGCTGCTACTACGATATCCCGGAATGTTTTTTCGTTTTTCATTGTGGCAAGGTTCATCGTCCAAAGCCGCTCGTCAAGTTCTGCGGTGCGGGAAGAAATTATAATATCATTTCCTGCTTCAATCGCCATTTTAAAAGCTTCTGAACTGTTTCCAGCCCAGCCCCATGCGCCCTGCATCATCATATCATCTGTAATAATCAAACCTTTATAGTGTAGTTTCTCGCGCAAAATATCATTAAGCCACACGCGGGAAAGAGAGGCCGGGTCTTTATCAATACGAGGATAAAGCAAATGACCGCTCATAATTGCCGGAACATTCTGGCTTATTAAATATTTAAACGGAATGAACTCACGCTGGTCGGCAACATCGTAATCAATGTAAACTTCTGGTAATTTTACATGCGAATCTGCGCTTGTGTCTCCATGACCAGGAAAATGCTTTGCAGTAGGAATGACGCCTGCTGCTATTGACCCTGCCACAAAAGCCGAGCCTAACTGCCCGACAAATTCAGGGTCTTCTCCAAAAGAACGGGAACTTATGACAGAAGAATCATGATTAGTATATAAATCAACTGTCGGTGCAAAATTCATGTTGATGCCGAGAGCCTTAATTTCACGGGAAATATAATAAGCACTATAATAGGCATCAATCGGATATTGAGATGCACCGATTGCCATATTTCCAGGCGTTTCAGTTGTATCACCCTTTACATGGCGAATCCAGCCTCCTTCCTGATCGGTCGCAACAAAAAGGGGAATTCTCAAATGTCGTTTCTGCGCTATTTCTTGTAAAGATGAAACTGATTTTGCAACTTTCTCTGTATTATCAGTGTTCCAACCGAAAACTTTTACGCTTCCAAGGCCTCTGTCTGAAACCCACTGATTTAAAAGGGCACTTGGTTCTTCTCCGGCCCAACCGAACATAAAAATCTGGGCAAGCAGTTCCTCGTCGCTCATTTTAGAAATCAAAAATTCTGCAAGCTGCTCATTGGGATAGTCACTCCAGAAATCAGCATTTTCGGGAACAGAGCTATTCTGCGAAAAGGACGCGGACAAAATAAAAAATGACAAAACAAGGGACAAAAACTTTTTCATATATCGCTTACAGCATTAAAATGCCAATTAAAGAATCGCATTATTCTATCAAATTGCAGAGATTCTTTCTATTAGACTAGACAAATCTCTCGCTTTCTTGTATATTATATTCACTTTGGCGTCTTACCCAAGCGGTAAGGGAGCGGTCTGCAAAACCGTTATGCAGCAGTTCGATTCTGCTAGACGCCTTGCAAAGTATGAGTCGCCTTTCAGCGGCTCATTTTTTTGCCTTCCGAACCTTTCTAGCAATAGGGAGCGGCGCTGCGGAGCAGAGCAAAAACTCACGAGGTGAGTTTTTAGCGAGTCTCCCGGAGAGCTGTGCTCGTAGGGGCTGGGGTTCGATTACATATCTGGAGCACGGCATTACGCGGTGCTCCTTTTTTTTATGGTTTTAGCTTGGGCGCAAGTTTTAGAATCAGGTCTACGGCTTGCTTTCTCTCCTCTTCACTGGAAAACAGAATCAGATTTTCCTTTCCGTTGTTCAATATTACCCGAAGAGTTTTAAAATCAACCTGTGTCGTTTCCTCATCGTTCTCGTAAGCAAGAGTCGGAAGGGAATAGACATCATTCCACAAAACAGAATCTGTTCCTGAAATCAGCATGTTTTCGTAAATTCCGGCCTTTCCGCATCCAGCTGCCTCTCTCGCCGCAATTTCAGCCGCCACAAGAGCCGTTGCCAGAAGGATAATATTGACGAACCAAGAGTAATTTCTGAGCGGCACGACAAGAATCAAAATAAAAGAAAGGACGGCAATTCCAATCCATTTTTTTGAAGAAGCGGTCTTTAAGGACATGAAAAGAGAGCCAGCCTGAGAAAAAATCTTTTTGCGCCTGTAGGGAATCGAAATCAATGTGGCGATATAGCCAATCAAGGAAATTCCCAACATAGAAAAATATGCAATCTGTTCCAGTGTCATTTTTTATTCCTCAACCATAATGCAAGAGTCTTCCTTGCGCTTTCAAATGCAAGTGGAAGTTCAGCAAGCTCTTTTTCGTTACGCACAAAAACTTCCTCAAAACCAAGCACTTCGCCCTTCTGGGCTTTTAGTTTTGCGTCAGCAGGCAATGTCGCCTCAAAAAAAGCATCGCAAGTTTTATACTGGATGTTTTTGTATTCATAAGTATTAGGAAAACTCGCGATATATTTTAAGGAAAGTGGCTCAACTCCGATTTCTTCCATGCACTCCCGAAAACAAGCTTCTTCCGCTGTTTCGTCCGGATCAACGAAGCCTCCTGGAAATGCAAGAAATCCTTTTCGGGGGGCTTTTGCGCGTTTTTCCAGCAGGATTTTTCCTTCCGAGTTTTGAATTACAAGTCCGACCGCGCTTGCCACATTATTGTAGAGGTCGAATCCGCAATCCGCACAGAGCCATTTCCGCATGTTCACATTCTGAATGTTTTTTCCGCCACATGCCGGGCAGAAATTAAAGTCATTTTTCATATTTTCTCAATAATAATTTATTTTATAGTCTGTGAAAGGCACGAAGCCGCAATTTCTGTATACATTGATTGCCGTCACATTGACTTTCTTTACGAACAGAACGATGATTTTCCCATCTTTTTTAAACTGTTGCGTCAAAGTTTTAACGAGATAAGTCGCTATTCCCCTGTTGCGCAAAGTTGTGTCTGTATAAATGCCACCGAGTTGAATACATTTTTCACCTTTTGCATTTATAGAGGCCTTTGCGATAATCCGATTATTGTATTTTACTCCGAATACGCCTCCGTCTTGAATTGAACGGCGCAATAGAATGCGGGAATTTTTTTCGTTAAAGGAATTTTTATCGATTACCACTTCTTCAAGTTCATAGGCTTTTTGAATTGGAAACAGCGCGTCAAAATCTGAATCTTTGCAGGTAAAAACCTCACATTCGCTCAGAAAAGCCTGCTTTTTGTGGTCATTTGCATTGGCAAGAAGAGACTCTTCGGCTGCTGCCTGATTGTATTCCATAAGACTGTATTCATTTGCCGCCTTTGGAACAGTACCGTACAATTTGAGGAAAATTTTTGCGATTGCATCGGTATATTTTTTTTCTCCGATGATGCTGAATAATTTTTGTGGTTTTGCATAAGAGAAATATTCCTGAACTATAGGAAGAATTGAGTCGCTTTCAAGACAGTGGAGAATCTGCCCGCCTACAGAAACTGAAAGCACTCCCCAAATTATATTTCGTTCATCAAGAATATAGAGAATTTTCGTGTCGTTTTTTAAAAAATGAGAGACGAGCGAGACACATTTATGTTCATTCGCAAGGAGAAAATTAAAAATGTGCTGGCGGATTTGCATTGAATTCGGTCCGCCATCGTTCATCAACTCGAAAATCAGCATTTGACTTTATTATAGCACAGAATAATAAAATTTGTTAGAATTATCGCATGGAAATCGAATATCAGAAAATGGTTAAAATCCATTACACGCTTAAAGATACTGACGGAAATCAGCTTGATTCTTCACTTGGCGGAGAACCTTTGGAATACATGCACGGAATCGGCTCTCTCATTCCCGGTCTTGAGTCAGAACTCACTGGTCACAAAGCGGGCGACAAATTCCACACAGAGATTGAGCCAGCCCTGGGCTACGGCGAATATGACGAAAAACTCGTCGCCGAAGTTCCCCGAAAGCAATTTGATACTGGAGCCGAAATCACTGTGGGTCAGCAATTCCAGGCTGATACGGCGACAGGCCCCATGATTGTAAAAGTCACTAAAGTCACTGATGACACTATCACTGTTGACGGAAACCACGAGCTTGCAGGCAAAAAGCTCTGCTTCGATGTGGAAGTCGTCGATGTGCGAGATGCCACCGAAGCCGAGCTTGAGCCATTCGTAAACGACTCATGCGGCTGTGGCGGTGGATGCTCCGGCTCCTGCGGCGTCTGTTCTGGTTGTGGCGGAAGTGCCGGTTGCGGAGAATAAAATCAGACCTTAAATTGGTCAATTTCTTCGCCAATCTTCTGGATTGAGCGATTCATTTCTACAGAAATATCGGTGAGGGCATTTCCTGTCTCACTGATTTTTCGCGCGCTTGAGTTGATTTCGCCGACGGAACCATTCAAATTGCTTGAAGCGTCCTTCAAGCGCGAAACTTCCTGCAAAATCTGCTGGCTTCCAGAGCTCATTTCTTCGGCTGCGGCACGGACATTTCCAGTGCTGTCGCTCATCGTGTGGAGAGCGTCCAAAACCTGCTTAGAGCCTTCTGACTGCTCTTCCATTGCGGCCTTAATTTGGCGGACGAGCTGGTCTGTCTCACGGATACTTGAAGAAACTGCCGTGAATGCCGCGCTAGACTCAGAAGATGAAGAAACGACCGTTTCGATTGACGCTCGGATTTTCTGCAACTGGTCGCCGATGGTCTTTGATTGGGCAGAAGAAGTTTCTGACAGTTTTCGGATTTCGTCCGCAACGACAGCGAATCCCTTTCCTGCGTCGCCTGCATGAGCCGCCTCGATTGCCGCGTTCATAGCCAGCAAGTTTGTCTGGCTTGCGATAGATGCAATCGCCACATTTGCTTCTTGAAGCATAGCTGACTGATTTTCAATTTCGCCAATCTGGTCATTGACGGTAGCTTGTTTTGAAGCTCCAAGATTTGCCTTTCCTTGAAGCTCGGCAAATTCTCCTGCCATTTTCTCGATTGAAGCGTTGATGGCGCTGATGTTTCCAATCATCTCTTCGGTTGCGGCAGATGCCTGAGTAACGCCAGAAGATTGAGTGTGTATCATGTGCTCAAGGGACTGAATGTTTGATGTAATCTGAGTTATTGCACTAGCCGTTCCGTCAACGCTTGAAGTCTGCTCGCCCAAAATCTGTTTGAGAGAGTTGATGTTTTCGTTGATTTCGGCAATAGCTCCTTCTGTGTCGGAAATACTTGCCTGTAAGCTTCCGTCTATGTCCTGCAGAGATGTCTTTGAATTCTTAACCTCAGCAATGATTTCCTGCAATTTCTGAATGAATTTGTTGAATCCTAAACCGACAGAACCAATCTCATCGTTTACTTTTACTTCGATTCGCTTTGTAAGGTCTGCGTTTCCGCTGGCAATTCCAACGATGCTGGCAACAACGACTTTAAGAGGTCTGAACATGATAATCATGAAGACAATGATGACAAGAAGAACGATGACAGCGATTAAGATATTGCTTCCGATAAGGATGTTTCGGATTTTGTTTGCGGATGCGTCAAGCTGCGTGAGAGGAAGAGCAATAGCCACAGACCAGTTTGTTTTACCGATTGGGTGATAGAAGATACAGTCTTTTTCGCCGGGGACGACGAAGCTATTGATGACGGCATTTGAAGCGCCTCCGTTTATCATCAGATTTGCGACTTCGGCCATATCTTCGTGGCCAGAAATAGAATCTTTGATGAAATTCTGCATTTGAATAGAAGAATCCGGGTGACACATTGCCGTGCCGTCGCCAGAAACGACGAAAGCATAGCCTTTTTCGCCCAAAGAGAAGGAATTGATTTTCTGCTGGATTTTATCGATTGTTTTGACTCCGACGAACATACCGACTCTGCGGCCGCTCATGTCAAAAGCCGGGCGGACAAGCATGGTTGAGACTTTGCCGGTTGCCTTTGCTACCGTCGGGTCAGTGATGTAATAGTCAGCTCCGTTCATGATTGCCTTGTAGTAGGCACGGTCTGAGTTATTGCCCCGCTTGCCGGAATCATAATAAGTGTTTCCTTCGGCGGTAATAAAGAGAACATAGTCGATTTCTGAAGAGCGGCGTTTTGGCGTTGTTGCCAGCCATTCACCGATTTCATCATAAGAGCCGAAATTGTAAACAACATCTGCCTTAGTGTAAAAATCAAGAAGGTTCAGGTTTTCTTCAAGCCAAGATTCGACATAATTTGAATAAGAATCAGCAAGCGCATCCATGTCGGCATCGGCCGTCTTGCGTGATGAATCATTGACGACCTTTACGCTGAGCTCAATTAAGGCAACGAAAAGGACGGCTATGATAATACCGGTGATGGTAACCATCCTTCGGATAACACTTCTCTTTTTCATAAGCAGTACCTCGAATAATGTTTGTTATATTTATAGTATCGCCTTGAATATAAGAAAAAGCAAATAAATTTTACTTGTTGCAGATTTTCTTATTATAGAATATAATTGATTAATATTTTTCGCAAAAAAACGGCATACAAGCCGAAATAGGAGATTAAAAAATGGCAAAAGTAGTTACTTTTGGTGAATTGATGCTTCGCATCCAGCCTGCTGATTACTATCGTTTCGTTCAGGTTGACTCAATGACAACAACTTTCGGTGGCGGTGAGGCAAATGTTTCTGTTTCTCTCGCTAACTATGGCAACGAATCATACTTCGTTACAAAACTTCCGACTCACGAAATCGGTCAGGCAGCTGTAAACTCACTCCGCAAATATGGCGTTCACACAGAATATATCGTTCGTGGCGGTCCACGCGTTGGTATCTACTACAACGAGAAAGGTGCTTCTCAGCGTGGCTCAAAATGTATCTACGACCGCGCAGGCTCTTCAATTCAGCTCGCAAAACCAGAAGAATTCAACTGGAAAGAAATCCTCAAGGACGCAAAATGGTTCCACATCACAGGAATCACACCGGCTTTGGGACCAAACATGGTAACTGCTTGTATCGAGGCTTGTAAAACAGCTCGCGAAATGGGCATCACAACTTCTTGTGACTTGAACTACCGCGGAAAGCTCTGGACAAAAGACGAAGCTCGCAAAGCTATGACAGAAATCTGTAAATACATCGATGTTTGTATCTCTAACGAAGACGATGCTAACGATGTATTCGGTATCAAATCAGAAGGTACAGATACAACTAAGGGTGAACTCAACACTGAAGGTTACAAATCAGTTGCTCGCCAGCTCAAGGAAAAATTCGGTTTCAAGAAAGTTGCAATCACACTCCGCACTTCTATCAACGCAAACCGCAACCTCTGGCAGGCTCTCTTGTACTGCGATGACAAAGACTTTGCTTTCTCAAAACAGTATGATATGCAGATCGTTGACCGCGTAGGTGGTGGTGACTCATTCGGTGGTGGTCTCATCCACTCACAGCTCAAAGGAATGAACACTCAGGATTCTATCAACTGGGCAGTTGCTGCTTCTTGTCTCAAGCACTCAATCATCGGAGACTACAACATGGTTTCTGAAGATGAAGTTAACAAGCTCGCAGGCGGCGACGGTTCTGGTCGAATTCAGAGATAAAAAATTGCTTCGCAATTTTTTATCTCAGCAACAAATCGCTTCGCGATTTCTTGAGCGATAAAAAAGTACAGGTCTAAGACTCTGTAATTTGACAAACTCCACTTCATTTTGAGGTGGAGTTTTTTTATTTAGGGTTTATTAC
>ODAI011418940.1_pt1 | contig 26809 bp, 22 predicted proteins | sample 1539321 | NCBI WGS metagenome assembly ODAI01 (sample SAMN02144231, study PRJEB22623) | gut metagenome | biome: sheep rumen | host: Ovis aries | place: New Zealand
CACCAAGGAAGGTGCCGACATGATTGTTGAGAGCGGGTATATAGCGATTAGACGATAACTATATTTTTATATGACCATGTTTTTCTCTTATCACTCAATGTCAGTGCTTTGCCTTCTTTCCATATCTACATTTTTTCCTAGCCGTGGGCACCTGGGGTATAGCAGCCGTCATACCCAAGTACCTGTCCCTGCGACTACGAAGCTCAGATCATAGAGGGTAGATAGAGGGATCATAGAGGGATAAAACACCAACCCTCTATGATTAATCTGCTGATATGCAAAGCGTTGCAGAAATCATAGAGGGGATAGATGGTTTTGCCGATGAATTTAATATAGAAACCCGAAAGCCCAAAGGGGAATCTTGCGCATATAGGCAAACTCTATGTCGTCGGCTGCCACGTAGGCATTGTCTTGACCAGCTATCTGACTGAATCCCTTGTCCTGTCCACCTACTTCTATCACGATGTCGCCATCCACTCGGAAGTCTCCTTTTTTGTATCCAGCATATTCTATGGTATGCCTTGTTGATGCCAGTTGGTTGGCAATAAAAGTTTCGCGGACAGTACCTATCTCCGGCTTCTCCTGACTGAGTGTGTATAGCAGGTTTGTATTGTCGAGGTAAATCTTGTCCGGCTTCTGCAAATCGGTGACGGTCACCAGGTTGGTGAACAAACGCCTGATCAGGCGAGCCTCCTCCATGTGGTTGAGGTATTTGAGTGTGGAGAGTCTGCTGATTCCTGAGGCTTTCGAGAGTTTTGCAATATCTACCTCATAGGGTGTCATCTGGGAAATGACATGTAGCAAAGCCTTGACCTGCCGAGTATAGCCTACGTCCAGGCCACGATATTTGGTCAGCTCAACGTCTACAATATAATTGATCGTGTTTTCCAACTTGTCATAGTATTCCTGCTTTTGTTCAAAATAAAAGGGGTAATACCCAAACTGCAGATAACGCCCGAAATGCTCCAAGGGATGGCATAAGGACAAGACCTGCATACAAAACTCTGTGGGATTATCCAACAGCCCGTGTAGCGATACCGACTCGATGTTGATACCCACATCAAGATGCAGAAATTCACGCAGCGACAGTCCTGGCATATCATATATCATGATGCGGCGCGACAGGTCGGCCTGCCCATCGTTTATCTGGATGAGCGACGAACCGCTCAGAACGATGTGCAGTTCGTGGTAGAGATCGTAGATTTCCTTAATCTCCCGACTCCATCCTGGATACTTGTGCACTTCGTCGATGAATAGCCACTGACCTCCCATTTTGACAAAGCTATCTGCCAGGTCCAGTAAAGAATGAGCGGCGAAATAGTTAGTGTCAGCGGAGCAATAGAGAACATGCCTGTCGCCTGCGGCAAAATTCTTTTTGATGTATTGCTGCATGAGCGTAGTCTTGCCCACGCCTTTCGGTCCGCGGATCACAATAAGGCGCGACTGCCAGTTTACCTGCCGCATGTAGTCGCGGATATACTCCATCGGAACTGTAGAAAGATAGGCATCATGCCGTCTGAACAGATTTTCCATATCACTCGTTTTATTAATTGTTGTGTTATAACCAGTAAACACTTACCGACTCATTGTGTTAATCTGGGTAAACATTATCTCTTCTTGTCTGTTAATTGCGATAAACAGGATGGCGTTGCAAAGATACGTAATAATGCCGAAAGAAACAAATAATTTGGGCGAAATCTAATAAGAAAGTTACAGATTTCGCCTATTTTTCAATTTAATAGTCGGCTCAATGCTTAAGCAGCCCCTTGACTGCCTCGGGTTACCTTTAATATCTGAAGGCGAAGTCTTCCAGCGTGCAGATTGATTTCTCTTTCGTCTCCGATGAGAAGACGAAGAAGAGGGCGTGCTTGCCGGTGAAGTCGGCCAGGGTCGGCACCTCGAGGGCCATCTCCGTAGAGGTCTGGGGCATGTCGGCCTTCAGTGTGAAGGTGCCTATGGACTTGCCGCCCTGCGACTCCCACGGGCGGTCGATCATCACCTTGATGGTGCCGTCGATGCCGGCGGGGATGAGGCGCAACAGCAGCTGCAGGTAGTCGCCGTCATAGCTCTTCGTGAAGTTGAAGTATTTGTAGCCGACGATAGAGCCGTCGGTATTGTTCACCACGTGGTTCGTATTGTATTGCAGGTCGTAGGGTGCACCGTATTTCTCCTTGGAGTTGAGGGCCTGCTCTGAGATGGTGCGGTCGGGCGTGCCGTAGGAGGTCGCCACATAACTGCCGTAGAAAATCTTCTTCGGCCAGTTGTGCTCTGCCGGCTTGGGTCCTGTGTACCAGCAGGCGATACCTGCCGAATGACGCTCGAAGGGATCGAGTCCTTCCAGTGCGAAACCTTCAGAGGTGTATTCAGCCTCGGAGATCTCCACCTTGCCGCCGGCACCTTCCTCAACCTTTACGGTGATGGGTGCTACCATGGCCTGACGCGAGAACTCGTCGAGTCCGCACTGGCGGTGGTAGAACACGTACCACTGTCCGCCGATCTCACAGATCGAGCCGTGGGTATTGCCGTTCACGGTGGCCGAGGCGATGGTGTCGCCCTGTTCGTTGATTTCGCGTCCGCGCCCGTCGATGATGGTTCCGCCGTAGGTCCAGGGGCCGAGCGGATGGTCGCCGTAGGCATAGGCGAGGGTATAGTTCGACTCAGGCAGAGCGAACTCGCCGTCCTTTGTCCAGCGGCTGTAGATGAACACGTACTTATCCTTGATCTTGCGGATGCTGGAAGCCTCGAAGAAACGGAATTCGTTGCCAGGCTTTTCCTGATATCCGGGAATCATGCCGTCGACAGCCTTGGTGCCCGGCTTGACGGTGGCCATCGTCTTGGGGTCGAGTTCTGCTCCCATCGAGTGGCCGAAGCCCCAGTAGCCATACACCCGTCCGTCGTCGTCGACAAACACGGCAGGGTCGAAGGCCAGCACGCCGTCGGTAGCATTGGGATTCGTCTGGCTCCAGTTGCACACCTCGAAGGGGCCGTCGGGGCGGTCGCTCTTGGCGATGAGGCCGTTTCGGCCTCCATGCTGGTCGTTGGGGTAGAGGTAGTAGGTCTTCTTGCCCGTACTGTCGGTCACCATCGTCACGTCAGGCGCAAAGAGCACGTCGGCCAGTCCTGCCGAGTCGAGCTGTTCGCCCTTGGCGTTCTTGTCCACACGCAGTATCTCGCCGTCGTAGCGCCATCGCCAGAGGGTGTCGACGGATGCCGACCAAACCACGAGTTCCCGTCCGCAGTAGTCGGTGATACGGCTGTCGTGCGAACCATAGATATATACGCGCTGCTTGCCGGGCTGGTCCGGATCCTCGAACACGTATGGCTCGCCGTCGGGGATGTGCTCCCATAGTGGCAGATAGGGATTGCCGGGAGTGGTCAGTTCTGCTTTGACTGTTTCTGTCTGTCCGCTGGCGCACGACGATGTCGCTATGGCCAGTAGGGCGCAGCATGCTGCTGCCGTTGCAAGGTTCTTTGTTTTCATATCTGTTCCTGTTTTGATGAGTTATTCTTACTCCCAGCATTCCAGCTCGTGGGCGATGTCGGGCATCTTGCTGCGTCTGAAGGTCGGCTCTCTGATGCCCTGGCGTTTCTGCTGCTGATAGTCGTCGAGCAGTCTGAAGACATATTGTCCCAGGAGGATGATGGCCACCAGATTGCAGGCAGTCAGCAGTGCCATGCAGAGGTCGATGATGCTCCATACGGTGTCGAGCGACACCATGGCTCCGAACATCACCATGACGCCTCCCGACAGGATTCTGTATATGGTGAGTGGCCGCTGCGTGCTCCAGATGAAGCGCACGTTGGCCTCGCCGTAGTAATAGTTGCCGATGATTGATGAGTAGGCGAACAGGAAGATGGCGATGGCGATGAACACCGGTCCCCAGGCCCCCACCTCTTGTTGCAGTGCCTCTTGCGTGAGCATGATGCCGTTGAGGTCGGGGTGGGTGTAGACACCGCTGATCAGGATGATGAAGGCCGTACACGAGCACACCACCAGCGTGTCGGTAAAGACTCCCAGGGCCTGTATCAGTCCTTGTTTCACGGGGTGGCTCACGGCAGCTGTGGCCGCTGCGTTCGGCGCGCTGCCCTCACCGGCCTCGTTGGAGAAGAGACCGCGCTTCACGCCGTTCATGATCGCTGCTCCCACCATGCCTCCGGCAGCCTGGTTCAGTCCGAAGGCATTCTCAATGATCACTCGCAGCACATGGGGAATCAGTTGGATGTTCATCAGGATGATGACTATCGCCAGTACGAAGTAGCCCACGGCCATCACCGGTACCAATACGGAACTGACACGGGCGATGCGCTGGATGCCGCCGAAGACGATGACGAGCGTCAGCACCGTCAGCACGGCTCCGGTCATCATGGGGTCCCACCCGAAGGCTCCCTGCATGGCGCCGCAGATGGTGTTGGTCTGCACCGAGTTGTTGGCCAGGCCGAATGATATCGTGATGAGTACGGCGAAGAGTATGGCCATCCACCGGCAGTGCAGGCCCTGCTGGATATAGTATGCCGGGCCACCGATGAAGGAGTCCTTGTGATGACGCTTGTACAGCTGGCCGAGCGTCGACTCCACGAAGGCTGTCGCCGAGCCCGCCAGTGCCATTACCCACATCCAGAAGACGGCCCCCGGACCACCTACCACGATGGCTGTTGCCACGCCGGCCAGATTGCCTGTTCCCACACGGGAAGCCAGTGAGACGGCGAAGGCCTGGAACGACGATATATGCTTCTCGTTGCCCTTCGGGCGTACGGAGGCATCCGTCAGCAGGCGAAGCATCTCGCCCACCATGCGGAACTGCACGAAGCGAGTCTTCCACGTGAACCATAGCCCGCAGCCCACCAGTGCCCCGATGATGACATAGCCCCAGATGGCGTCGTTGATGGTGTTGATAATATCTATTATATCCATGGGTTTCTTATCAATTTGGTTGCAAAGATACAATATTTTTGTTATATTCTCTTCGCTAACTCGAAATTTTGCATTATCTTTGGCTTTGCCGAAGGTACTTACGTTCGGAAAAACTCAAATAAAATTTGGTTATTCGCTCGCTTATTCGTACCTTTGCAGTCAGAATGATTGACAGAGCCACTATAGACAAGATCATGGACGCCACGAATATCGTCGACGTGGTGGGAGAGTTCGTCACGCTGCGTAAGGCAGGTGTGAACTACAAGGGCCTGTGTCCCTTCCACGACGACAAGACGCCGTCGTTCATGGTATCTCCGGCGAAGCAGATCTGTAAGTGCTTCGCCTGTGGTGAGGGCGGTACGGCCATCAACTTCCTGATGAAGCATGAACAGATCACCTATCCCGAGGCTCTGCGCTGGCTGGCCAAGAAGTACAGCATAGAGATAGAGGAGAAGGAACTGACGCCCGAGGAAAAGCAGCAGCAGAGCGACCGCGAGTCGATGCTGATTGTAAATGAGTGGGCGAAGGATTACTTCTGTCGGATGCTGAAGGAAGACCCCGACGGCATCGCCATCGGCAAGCAGTACTTCCGCAGTCGCGGCATTCGCGATGACATCATCGAGAAGTTTCAGCTGGGCTATGCCCTGCAGAAGCGCGACTCGCTGGCGCTGGCGGCACAGAAGGCGGGATACAAGGCCGAATACTTGGTGAAGACGGGACTGTGCATACAAGGGGAGAAAGGTATCTACGACCGTTATGCCGGCCGTGTGATCTTCCCCTGGCTCAATGTGAGCGGAAGGGTGGTGGCCTTCGGTGGACGACTGCTCGACTCGCGTACCAAAGGTGTGCAGCAGAAATACGTGAACTCGCCCGACTCGGAGATATACCACAAGGAGCGCGAGCTCTACGGTCTCTTCCAGGCCAAGCGGGCCATCGCCAAGGAAGACCGTGTGTATATGGTGGAAGGCTATACCGACGTGATAGCCATGCACCAGGCCGGCGTGGAAAACGTGGTGGCCAACTCGGGCACGGCCCTCTCGCTGCACCAGATCAAGCTGCTCAGGCGGTTCACTCCCAACATCACCCTGCTCTACGACGGCGATGAGGCTGGTATCCATGCTGCCATGCGAGGTACCGACATGCTGCTCAGCGAGGGGATGAACGTGAAGGTGCTGCTGCTGCCTGACGGCGACGACCCGGACTCCTTTGCCCGCAAGCATTCCACACAGGAACTGAAGGACTATATCGAGCAGAACCAGACGGACTTCATCGAGTTTAAGACGGACAACCTCCTGAAGGGCGTTGAAGACCCCGTCAAGCGCAGTGAGGGCATCAGCAGCATCGTTCGCAGCATCGCCTTCATACCAGAGTCCATCACCCGCGATTCATTCATTACCAAATGCGCCCATCGCCTCAAGGTAGACGAGAAGGTGCTGGTGGACACGATGAACAAGTATATCGCCCGGGATAAGGAGGACAAGGAGAAAGAACGTGAGCGCAATGAGTCGCGGCAGCAGGATCAGCAACCAGCTGCAGAAGGTGGTGAGAAGGAACAGGGCCTGATTATGCCCATCGGACTCCACTCGCTCGACGAACAGACACGCGAGGTGGAGCGACTGTTGGTTCAGAGCGTGGTCAGGCACGGGGGCGAGGTCATCTATGAGAACATTGAGACCGATGATGGCAATACGACCAATCTGACGGTGGCACAGTATATCAGTTTCGACTTAGGGCAAGACAACCTGCAACTGCATGATGCACGCTATAATCAGATATTGGCTGAGGCTACAGCCCATAGTGGCGAATCGGGCTTCGAAGCGGAGAGCTATTTCCTGCACCATCCCGACGTGGCCATCAGTAATCTGGCCACCGAACTGGCCATCGACCGTCATCAGCTGGGGCGCGGCTTCCAGTTGAAGGAGCGCGAGGGAAGCCTGAGGCACCATGTGCTCCATCTGGTGCTCGACCTGAGGATGGACATCGTGGAGAAACGTCTGAAGGAGATCCAACAGCAGCTCCGTCAGGTAGGCAACGATATGGGTCGCATTACGGAACTGCTCACGGAGTATAAGGAAACGCAAGAGCTGCGCGATGCCCTGGCCAGGCAGTTGGGTAACGACCTGGTGAGGTAAGAGTTGGAATTGCTGGATGTTGATTGACTGGAAGATCATATTACTGAGTGTCTATCAGATAGTGGTGATACTGACAATCATCCACGTGGTGATGGACAACCGCCAGCCGGCGAAGACGATGGCCTGGGGGCTCGTCATCTGGTTCGTGCCGGTGGCGGGCATCGTGCTGTATCTCTTCTTCGGCGTGAACACCCGTAAGGAGCGCTTTATCAGCCAACGCAGTCTCGACCAGCTCTCGAAACGTTCGATGCTCGAATTCGTTGAGCAGAAGAACCTGCAGCTGCCCGAAGAGCATCGGCAGCTGATAGACATGTTCGTCAACGAGAATTTCTCGCTGCCCTTTAAGGATAGTGCCTGCAAAGTCTATACCGATGGCTATGCCTTCTTCCCGGCCTTGCTCTCGGCCATCTCCAAAGCCAAGGACCATATCCATATCGATATGTATATCATCGAGGACGACCCGTTGGGTAATCTGGTGGCCGACGCCCTTATCGACAAGGCCCGTCAGGGGGTAGAGGTCAAGCTGATCTATGACGATGTGGGGTGCTGGAATGTGAACCACCGGTTCTTTGAACGGATGCGCGACGAAGGTATCGAGGTGGTGGCTTTCCTGCCCGTGAGGTTCCCTTCGTTTACGAGTAAAGTGAACTACCGTAATCACCGCAAGCTGATCATCATCGACGGTCTGACGGGATTTGTGGGCGGTATGAATATCGCTTTGCGGTATGTTAAGGGACGGAGCAGCGAAGCTCAAGGAACCGCTCGCGAGAGATGGCGCGACACGATGGTACAGGTGACGGGCAGCGGTGTCTACGGCTTGCAGCGAGCATTCCTCGTCGACTGGTATTTCTGCGACCGCACGCTGATATCCAACCGCAAGTACTATCCCTCCGTCTCGCAATCTCATGTCGCAAAGTATCCTGCCCCCCATGTGACACAGATGGTGACGAGCGGGCCCGTGACCCCCTACGCCGAGATTATGCAAGGCTACGTGCGCATCATCCTCTCAGCCAGGCGCTACGTGTATATGGAGACACCTTATTTCCTGCCAACCGAACCCGTGCTCTTCGCCATGAAGACGGCTGCCGCAGCCGGTGTCGACGTGCGGGTGCTGGTGCCCTATCGCAGCGATACCAAGTTCGCCGAGTGGGCCAGCAGGAGTTATCTGCGCGAGGTGCTGGAGGCTGGCATCAAGGTGTCGTTCTATACAGCTGGATTCCTGCACTCGAAACTGATGGTGAGCGATGACAATATCTCTACATGTGGTTCTACGAACGTCGACTTCCGTAGCTTTGAGAACAATTTCGAGTCGAACATGTTCTTCTACGGCAAGGAGATGGCCGTCAAGATGCGTGACATCTATCTGGAGGACGAGCGTCAGAGCATCGCCATGAGCGACCTGCCCGAACGGATGAATCCCAAATTCCTCAAACGGTTGTGGGAGTCGCTGGTGCGGATGATGTCGCCTCTGATGTGAAGATGGTGAAGTTGACGCTGCCGTAGGTGCGGTGGTCGAGGAAATGGGGATGCTGTGTGAAGTCGTGGTCTTTGCCGTGTTCGAAGACGAAGATTCCATTTTCCTTGAGCAGATTGTGAGACAGGATCAGGTCCGGGATGGTCGGCAGTTCCTTCAAGGCGTAGGGAGGGTCGGCAAAGATAAAGTCGAACTGTTGCTTGCATGCCTTGATGAAGCGGAAGGCATCGCCACGCAGGGGGACACAGACATTCGTGTCCAGTTTGCGCAGACACTCAGTGATGAACCGGTGATGGTCGCGATCCTGTTCTATGCTGATGACGTGGGCACATCCTCGTGATACAAGCTCGAGTGATATGCTGCCGGTGCCGGAGAAGAGGTCGAGTGCCGTGGCACCTTCAAAGTCTATGTGCTGGTTGAGCACATTGAAGATATTCTCCTTGGCAAAGTCGGTGGTCGGCCTTGCCTTGAACGTGCGGGGAATGTCGAAGTGTCGCCCCTTGTAGATGCCGGTAATGATTCTCATCTGCCTTTGGTGAAAAGTGTCATCAGGTCGAAGGGCATGCCTTGTATCTGTGTGGCCGGAGCACGGTTGAACTCTGCGGTGGGATTAATGACGTATGCTTTCTGGAGATACTTGCGTAGCTCCTGCGTGAGCCAGTCTCGGTCGGGGATGTCGCCCACGATGTGCATCTCGTCGTGCTGGGGTTGCAGGTTGAGCTGCTTCCATACGTAGAGCAGGAAATAGAGTGAGTCGTGGGCACGGCTGGTGTCGAAGGCGTTGCAGAACTTGAAGCGGTGCTGCTGGAATGAGAAGATGTCGAGCTGACGGTCGTGGAAATAGCCGTAGAGTTTCGAACGGTGCCCAGTGAAGCTGCGCTGGTGCAGGTATCGCCAGACAGGAGCCATCAGGTGGATGGGGCGCACGTCGGCGTAGTGGTCGTTGATGACCGTCATCAGGTCCTTGTTGACGCAGAAGATGGCCACGGCATTCAGATCGGGCAGCACGTTGTAGACGATGCTCTGCTGTTCGCTCTTGGGGAAGGAGTGGTGGTAGAGCGTGCTGGCGTTACCCTCCTGGAACTGTTCCACGGGCACCATCAGCACCTTGGAGTCGACCATCACCCTGGCGCGTCTGTGCTCCTCGGCCAGCAGGTCGGAAGTCTTGAAGGCCTCTCGCAGGTTGGCTGCCATCGAGATGCCGCTTTTCACCACATAAGGCTCATAGACGATAGGCTGCTGCCCATTGGCATTGTCTATCATCGAGAACGACAGCGTGTTCTTGCCCACGCGGATTGTCAGCGTCTTGTTATTCATATCTTCTCTTAACTTCCTGCCATCACACTGGCAATGCAGACGGCCAATAGTCCTGCCGCCACAATGGCCAATGCAACATTTATTTCCCTGGTAGTAATCTGCATATCGGGTGCAAAGATACAAAAAATTCCGTGTAATACGCGTCATCTGTGCTAAAAAATAATTATCTTTGCAGCAGAAATGATAGGCGACGAACTGAAATATAGGATATTGCAGGCTTTCGGATTGGCTCCGACGGCAGAACAGGCACACGCACTCGACGTGTTCTCGGCTTTTGTGACAGACCGGCGGTCTGAGGTGGTGATGATACTGCGCGGTTCCGCAGGAACAGGTAAGACCACCCTGGCAGGAGCCATCGTCAAGGCTATGGCGCTGCTGAAACAGAAGATGATCCTGTTGGCTCCCACTGGACGGGCTGCAAAGGTGTTCTCACTGAATGCGGGCCATCAGGCTTATACCATCCACCGCCGTATCTACCGGCAGAAGTCGGCTGGCGACCTCTCGGCCTTCAATCTGAACGACAACCTGAACCGCGACACGCTGTTTATTGTGGATGAGGCTTCGATGATTGCCAATCAGGGCTACGGCGACTCCGCCTTCGGCAGTGGCTGTCTGCTCGACGACCTGATGCAGTTTGTCTACAGCGGGCAGAACTGCCGGATGCTTCTCATCGGCGATAAGGCACAGTTGCCGCCTGTGGGCGAGGAGGAGAGCCCGGCGCTGATGGCAGACGTCTTGCGCGGATATGGGATGACTGTGTATGAGTGCGACCTCAACGAGGTGCTGCGCCAGAGTCAGGAGTCGGGCATCCTGTGGAATGCTACGATGATCCGCCAGATGGTGACTCACGACGAGATGACACAGTTGCCAAGGATCTCTCTCAAGGGCTTTGCCGACATTCGGGTGGTGCCTGGTGATGAACTGATAGAGTCGCTGGCCTCCTCATACAGTTGGGCGGGGATGGACGAGACTATCGTCATCACCCGTAGCAACAAACGGGCGAACATCTACAATCAGGGCATCCGCAACACCGTGCTCGACCGTGAAGATGAGCTCTGTCGCGGTGACCAGCTGATGATTGTGAAGAACAACTACTATTGGACTCAGAATGAGAAAGAAGAGACAAGACTCCCTTCGGTCTCCTTCCTGGCCAATGGCGATCTTGCCGTGGTGCGGAGGGTTCGTCATGTCCATGAGCTCTATGGTTTCCGCTTTGCAGAGGTGACCATGCAGTTTCCCGACTACGACAACTACGAACTGACGGCTACCGTCGTCCTTGATTCCATAACTACTGAAGCCCCCTCACTCACCCGTGAGCAGCAGGAACAGCTCTATAATGCCGTGATGGAGGACTATGCCGACGAGCCATTGAAGGTAGAGCGCATCAAGAAACTGAAGACAGATAAGTATTATAACGCCTTGCAGATAAAGTTCGCCTATGCCGTCACCTGCCATAAGGCACAGGGCGGACAGTGGGCGCATGTCTATCTGGATCAGGGCTATATGACGGATGACATGCTTACCCCCGACTATATCCACTGGCTCTACACTGCCTTCACCCGTGCTACGGAGAAACTGTTTCTCGTGAATTGGCCGAAAACACAGGTGGAGGATAGTGATTAGTGAATAGTGATTAGTGAATAGTGAATAGTTTTGCGAATAACTTTTCGACGAGGCGGGGGATGGCGTAGTTGTCGATGTCGGCTTCGGGAATCCAGATGTAGCCATCAGGCAGGGTGGGGCGTTCATCTGTTTCCCACAGGTAGAAGTCTGCCGTCAGAATACGGTGCGTCAGCACGTGCTTGACACCCTTGGCGACTGCCTGAAGCTGACTGCCAACCGTCAACTGTAGGCTGTCAACCGACAAAGGTTCCCAGAGTCCCTGCCAGATATCGCCTTCGCCGCGCTGATGGATCGCAGTGAATCCTTGGCTGCGTATATAAATATATATAAGGTGGCGTTCCTTAACCTTGAGCATCTTGAGCTTGACAGGCAGGGAGTCTGTTCTCCCTGTTCTCAGGGCGACGCACGACTCCTGTAGCGGACAGACGATACACCTTGGTGACTGTGGTGTGCACTGAATGGCACCGAAGTCCATGATGGCTTGGTTGTAGTCTGCGGCATTGGATGGTGGCAGCAAGCTCTGTGCCAGAGTGGCGAACTCCTTCTTTCCCTCAGTGCTGTTGATGGGTGTCTCGATGCCGAAGTGACGACTCAGCACGCGATACACATTACCGTCGACGACGGCAGCAGGCAGCCCGAAGGCCATGCTTCCGATGGCTGCTGCGGTATAGTCGCCCACACCTTTCAGCTTGCGTATCTCTGTGATGGTATCAGGGAAATGCCCTAATGCAACTATCTGACGGGCGGCAAAATGAAGGTTGCGAGCCCTGCTGTAATAGCCCAGCCCCTGCCACTCGCGCAGCACTTCATCCTCCGTGGCTGAGGCTAATGCCTCCACGGTGGGCCAGTGCCTCATGAAGCGCACCCAATAGTCCCACCCCTGTTTCACCTGCGTCTGCTGTAGGATAATCTCCGAGAGCCAAATGGCATAAGGGTCGCGGGTCTCCCGCCAGGGGAGCTCACGGCCGTATTCCTTGAACCACTGTAGCAGTGTCAGTGCGAAATTCATCAGCAGACTACAGTTTTCCCTGCTCGCCAAGATAGGAATCCTTGAAACCGAGGAAATAGAGCACACCGTCGAGGCCGATGGTATTGATCGACTGTTTGGCATTGGCCACCACGCGGGGCTTGGCATGGAAGGCGATGCCCAGTCCGGCCTCGGAAATCATCGGCAGGGCGTTGGCACCATCACCCACGGCGATGGTCTGAGCCAGATTCACTTTCTCTACCTGTGCAATGAGTTTCAGCAACTCAGCCTTGCGATGACCGTCGACAATCTCACCCACATAACGGCCCGTGAGCTTGCCGTCCTCATCGATCTCCAGTTCATTGGCGTATACATAGTCGATTCCGTAGCGACGCTGCAGGTATTCGCCGAAGTAGGTGAATCCACCAGAGAGGATGGCAATCTTATAGCCGCAGCGCTTCAGAATGGTCATCAGACGGTCAACCCCTTCGGTGATGGGCAGGTGCTCGGCTATGTCCTGCATCACGCTCACGTCGAGCCCCTTCAATAGAGCCACGCGCCGTGTAAAACTCTCCTTGAAGTCGATCTCGCCGCGCATGGCGCTCTCGGTGATAGCTCTCACCTCCGCACCCACGCCGTTGCGTTCTGCCAGTTCGTCGATGCACTCCGTCTGTATCAGTGTTGAGTCCATGTCGAAGCAGATGAGTCGGCGCATCCGTCGGAACATATCGTCGAGCTGGAAAGAGAAATCAATCTCCATCTCGCTCGATAGTTTCATGAGCTTCGACTGCATCTCCTGACGGTTGACGGGTTCGCCACGCAATGAGAACTGTATGCAGGCTCGGGTATGCTTGCTGGGGTTCTTGATACTCTTGCGGCCTGTCAGTCGCAGGATGGAGTCGATGTTGAGTCCCTGGTCTGCCAGGATGCGGGTAGCCCCCTCAATCTGCCGGGCTTCCAGCTGTCGCCCCATCACCATGAGGATATAGCGGTTCTTGCCCTGATGGCCCACCCAGTCCTCATACTCATCATCGCTGATGGGCGAGAAACCGATGTTTACGCCCAGTTCAGTGGCCTTGAAGAGCAGTTCCTTCATGGCCAGGCCCGATTTCATCTCGTCCATGCGGATAAGGATACCCAATGAGAGGGTGGAGTGGATGTCTGCCTGTCCGATGTCGAGTATCTGTGCATCGTACTTGGCGAGGATGCCCATGATAGAGGCCGTGAGTCCGGGACGGTCCTGGCCGGTGATTCTGACCAGAATCTGTTCTTGCTTAATGTCTCCTGTATTCATAGATTATAATTCAATATTTATTTTTCGATATTAGGTTGGTAGATGCTGAGCCCGTAATCGGCAGCTCTGGCGTAGATATACTCCATGATGTCGCTGGTGTCGTGCTCGTAGGTGATGGCGTCCTTGGCCTTCAGCCAGAAGATAATCTCCACGCAACAGCCGCTGGCCTGGAGGGTATCGCTATGCTTGACAAGGATGGTCTTGTCGGTTGCGACCTTCGGATTCTGCTGGAGCCACTGCTCGATGTCGTGTCGGAAGCGGGTGATGTTGGTGGTGGGGTGCAGGGGATTCGGGGCGGCTGGTTTTTCTGGATTGCCCGGGCTATCCGGATTTTCCGGATTGTCCGGATTATCCGGATTTTCCGGATTTTCCGGGTGCTCCGTCTTCAGCGAACGGAAATCGAAGTAGATCTTTCGCACTTGGCGGCGCCCCTCTTTTTCCTCCATGCCGAGCCAGTTCTGGAAGGAGCCATCCACCAGCGATTGCGGACTGAGGGTGATGATGGTGTTGTCGAAATTGCGCACCTTCACCATAGTCAGCGTGATCTCTTCCACACGGCCGTTGGCACCTGCCGAAGGCACGGTTATCCAGTCGCCGATGTGTAGCATGTCGTTGTTTGTCAGCCGGATGCCGGCCACAAGACCCTTGATGGTGTCCTGGAAGGCCAGCATCAGGATGGCTGAGGCAGCACCGAGTCCGGCAAAGAGTGTCGATGGGTCTTTGTCGATGATGATGGCAATGACCACTATGACAGCAATGAAGATCATCACAATCTTCAGTACCCCGCAGAGCGAATAGAGATACTGCTGACGGGCCGTGCGCTTGCCGTTCTCCAGTTGTTTGAAGGAGTCGATGAAGACGATGATGGTGCGCACCGTCATCACGGTGATGTAGATGGCTGTCAGCCGTGTAAGCGCCTCTTGCATCACGGGGTAGTCGAAGAATGTCCAGGGCAGCAGCTGCCAGACCACTATTGCCGGCACGATACTGCATGCCGACAGCAGCACCTGCTCGTTGAAGACCACGTCATCCCATCGTGCCTCGGTCTTCGAGGTCAGTTTCATCAGCAGTGGCACTATCAGTCTGCGGCACAGCAGACCAGCTCCTGCTGCCAACAGGATGACAATCACGATGAGCGCTGCGTGGGTGATGATACCCACGGTGTCGCCCGTGAAGCCACAGGCTTCAATCATTCTCTCAACAAGTATCTGTATCTCCTCCATAATTCCTAAAACCGATCTCTCAATGTCCAATCTTCAATGTTCAATCTTCAATGTTCAATCGTCAATGTTCAATCTTCAATGTTCAATGTTCAATGTTCAATCTTCAATGTTCAATCTTCAATGTTCAATCTTCAATAATTACGGCATGCAGAGTGCCGCGCACACCTTATCTTGGAAGTTGCGTCCGCTGGCCTGGCGCATCACGCCCTGGTTGATGATGCAGAAACAGAGCGTATGGCCGTTGGAGGCCGTGCAGTAGCCTGCCAAGCTCGATATACCCGTGAGCGTACCAGTCTTGGCCCTGACGTTCCCCTGGGCGAGGGTCTTCTGCATACGTTTCTCCAGCGTGCCGTCGACGCCAGCTATCGGCAACGAGGCGTATAGGCGGGTGAAGATGTCCGGATTATGCCAGGCGAAGCGCAGCAGCTGCACCATCAGCTCCGGCGTCACATAGTTGTAGAGCGACAGTCCGCTGCCGTCGGCAAACTTATATTCGCCAGGGTTCAGACCAATCCGACTGACAAGCTTGCGCTCCCATTGTCGGGCTTTGTCAGCCGAAGCCCTCTTGACACCGCCCAGTGCTGCTATCTGATAGTACATTGACTCTGCATAGAGGTTATCGCTTTCCTTCATCATCTTCGTCAGTATCTGCTCCAGCGAATGGAAACGACTGCAGAGAATCATCGCACCATTGGGCAACGAGCCTTCCGTGAAGGGGGCCTCCACGTGGAAGCCTGCCGTGCGCAGTTCCTGGTTGAATCGTTCCAGGAAACGGTCTTTCCTGTCGAAGAGCAGTGGTGACAGCTCGGGATTGTCGTCATCCCAGCACCAGCCTTCGCCCAGGCGTGTCTCGTCTTTCATCGACACGTCGGCTACCAGTTGTCCGCGGATGGTGTCGATGTTCAGTTTGCGCAGACTCTCGGCAAAGGCCTGCATGTCCTCTTTCTCAAACTGTGGGTCCATGCCGCCCACACAGTACAGGTTGCCTGTCAGCGTGCGGTTGCTCACCTGACCAGTATAGTATAGGGATGTACGGAACTGATATCCTGGCCCAAGCCAGTCGAGTGCGGTGATGGCTGTCACCAGTTTCATCGTGGAGGCAGGACGCAGCGTCTGAAGGTCGCCTTGGCGGTAGATGACGGAGTCGGCCGTCAGGTCATAGACCTGCAGTCCCAGTTGTGTCCTTTTCAGCAGTGACTCGTTCATCAGCAGGTCCAGTCGTCCCTGCAGGTCTTGCGGCCAGGGCTTAGCGTCGATGTTCTGGCTGTACATCAGTGAGTCGAACGACACGGTGTCAGCCTGTGTCGTGCCTACGGGCTTGAGCAGCGACATAAGTTCTGCTTCAGTCTGTGCCTGCAGCCCTGCTGCCAGCACTAGTATAAAGGATAAAATCAATAATTTCTTCATAATTTTGCTGCAAAATTATAAAATAATTACGAATTATGAATTATGAATTATGAATTATTTTGTACCTTTGCAGCATAAAATTGATTTCATCATGGTTTACAAGTATGATTTCCTCGTTATCGGTGCTGGTGTGGCCGGTATGAGCTATGCCCTGAAGGTGGCACGTGAGAAGAAAGGTCGTGTGTGTCTGATCTGTAAGACTTCCCTCGACGAGGCGAACACCTCGTTTGCGCAGGGAGGTGTGGCCAGTGTGACAAACCTGGAGTTGGACAACTTCGACAAGCACATCGAGGACACGATGATTGCGGGCGATTACATCAGCGATCGCCAGGCTGTGGAGCAGGTGGTGCGCCAGGCACCGGAGCAGATTCGCCAGCTGGTGGAGTGGGGAGTCAACTTCGACAAGAACGAGAAGGGCGACTTCGACCTTCACCGTGAGGGAGGCCACTCTGAGTTCCGTATCCTGCACCATGCCGATGATACGGGCGCAGAGATACAGCGGGGCCTGATGGAAGCCGTGCGTGCCTGCCCCGACATCGACATCAAGGAAAATCACTTTGCCGTTGAGATCATCACCCAGCACCATCTCGGCGTGCGGGTCACCCGTCGCTCTCCACATATCCACTGCTATGGGGCCTATGTACTCAATCCGCAGGAGAAGGTGGACACCTACCTCTCGAAGATCACGGTGCTCTGCACTGGTGGTTGCGGGGCCGTCTACCTGACCACCTCGAATCCCGTCATCGCTACAGGCGATGGCATCGCCATGGCCTACCGTGCCAAGGCCACCGTGGCAGATATGGAATTCGTGCAGTTCCACCCCACGGTGCTTCATAATCCTAAGGAGACACATCCTGCCTACCTCATCACGGAGGCCATGCGTGGCTATGGCGGCATCCTGAAACTGCCCAACGGCGAGACATTCATGGAGAAATATGACGAACGGCTCTCACTGGCACCCCGCGACATTGTGGCCCGTGCCATCGATAAGGAGATGAAGATCCATGGCCTCGACCACGTGTGCCTCGACGTTACCCATAAGGACCCGGAGGAGACGCGCCATCACTTCCCCAATATCTACCAGAAATGTCTGTCGATAGGTATCGACATCACCTCAGACTATATTCCCGTGCGCCCTGCCGCCCACTATATGTGCGGCGGCATCAAGGTCGACCTCAACGGACAGTCGAGCATTGATCGCCTCTATGCCCTCGGCGAGTGCTCCTGCACAGGACTGCATGGCGGCAACCGTCTGGCTTCCAACTCACTTATCGAGGCCGTGGTCTATGCCGACGCTGCTGCCAGGGACTCGCTGCAGTCGGTGGACCTCTACGACTTCAACGACAAGGTGCCCGAATGGAACGACGAGGGCACGATGACCAACGAGGAGAAGGTGCTCATCACGCAGTCGGTGAAGGAGGTCAATCAGATCATGTCCAACTATGTGGGCATCGTACGCTCCGATCTCCGTCTGCACCGAGCCTGGGACCGCCTCGACATGCTCTACGAGGAGACAGAACGCCTCTTCAAGCGGGTGAAGGCCTCGCGCGACATCTGCGAACTGCGTAATATGATCAACGTGGGCTACCTCATCACCCGTTGGGCCTTGGAGCGCAAGGAGTGCCGAGGCCTGCACTTCACCACCGACTATCCCCTGCATGCCTATGACAAGCCTACTGAGTAGGCAACATCCAGCTATAACCTGATGAGCAATAAGTTCCGCTCCTTCTCCAAACGGCTGACGAAGCGAATCATCATCGTTCTGACGCTGACGCTGGCAGTCATCTTTGCCGGACTCTACCATGAAGCTCTGGGCCAACGCCAGCTATAAAGGTGGCCAACAGCAAGGACTATCAGGCAGTGAAGAACCTGCTCTCCTCGGGCAACTACAAGACTCCAGGCAAGCGCCTCTTCAACAGCAAGCAGTCCGGCTACAATGCCATCCTGCGCGGCTGGTACAATTGGAAGACTGTAAAACAGGTGGACTGCAGCAATCCATTCTGGGCGTCTGAGAAAAAGCATGACGAGTATACCTACCACGACCCGACAGACCAGATGGAGTACATGACCTCCGACAACTGCCACATCCGCGTCAAGACCGACGGCACCTTCGATATCGAGAAGTGGGGCAATAGCGTTCTCTACTGCATGGCAGTCCGCCTGGTGGCAGAGTAGAAAAGACCCGTCTTGGCAATAACGAAAAGCGAACCCTCCTCATGGGGTTCGCTTTTTGTCGTGGGTAATGTGGCGTTATGGCCTTTACTCATTCTTGAAGATATCTAAATTCCCGTTGTAGGCAGGCGACTGGATGGACAGCAGGTTGAGTACGGAGTGGAATACGTAGTGCTGATCGAGAACCGCAGGCAGCTGAGGCTTGTACTGCCTGAAGCCCGGTGAAATCCACACAAGGAACGGTATCTCGTACTGCTCCTTCGGGGCCAGGCGCATCGGGAGACCGTGCATGAAGATTTTGTCCTCGCCCAGCGACTCACCATGGTCGGAGATGAAGATCATGGCACTCTTCCAGTCTTTCATGTCGCGAAGGGTGTTGATGAGACTGTCGAGCAGGAAGTCGGTATAGAGGATGGAGTTGTCGTAGGCATTGACGAGTTTGCGAACATCCTTCTGACTCTCCTCCACATTTTGCGCCACAGGCTTGAAGTGCTCGAAGGCCTTAGGGTACTTGACGGCATAGTTGGGACCGTGGCTGGTGCTGGTATGCAGACAGATCAGTACCTTGTCCTTCGGGCTCGACTCGATGCGCTCGCGGAGGCCTCTCAGCAAGATGGCGTCGTGGTAGGGGTTCTCGTCGGGGTACAGCTGGCTGAGCTGCTCGTTGGTGAGATACTCGTCGATGTGTATGGTCGGCTCTCCCCAGTTGGAGCTGCGCCACGACACGTCGACGCCTGTCCTGAAGGCGTAGTTGGGCAGAATCTCATAGAGCTCGTCGGTGTTCTTGGGCTCGAGGATGGCCTTAGTGCCTGCTGTGGTGTAGGTGGCGCACGACTTGGCCTGAAATACCTTCAGGTTCTGCTGTTTCGCAAGTAGGGGATTGGTCTGGCGGTAATAGCCATAGAGATAGAAATTGGCCTTTCTGGCCGACTCTCCGATGACGAGCACCACGACGGTCTTCTCATGGTTGGTGATGGTGCCGTCGGGCAGGGGGATAGCCTCTGTCTTTTCTTCCATTTCGAAACTGGCCAGACGGCATGTGTTCACTATGTATGACCAGGGCTGCAGCAGCCCGCCGAGTTCGGTGTCGTGCTGTCCGATCCAGAGCGTCTGGTTGATATTCAGTCCTGCCACGACGAGGATAGCGGCCAGCGCACTCCCACAGTTGATGAGCAGTTGCTTCGCCTTGCCCACGACGACAGGTTGGCGCAGGCAGAACAGTGCGGGTAGCACACCGATGATCAATATGGTGAGCCACAGTGGCCAACTGAAGAATCCCGATGCCTCTGAGTAGCGGGTATTGAAGACGTTGGCGACGGTGGTGGCATCAATGATGACACTGTAGGTGACGATGAAATAGACCGCCGTGGCATTGATGAGGGCGAGGATGGCCAGCAGGATGCGCCCTGCCATCCGCATCAGCCAGACCACGAGATAGGTCATCATGAAATTGACTGCCAGCATGATGACTCCCAGCGAAGCTATCAGTAGGATCTGTTCGCCGAGATTGTCACCGGTGTTGTCGACCACATAGCCGAAGAAAGGGATGTTGTACAGCACGAGCGTTGCTATGCTGACGATGCACGAGAAGGTGCGAAGGGATATGGGAGGTAGAAATTTTTTCATAAGTTGAAAGAGCCCCGCTCGTGGGCGAGGCTCTTCTGATTAGTATGTCATCTTGGGTTCCAGTTCCTTGGCCTGGTCGATCATCTTCTGCACCTCGCTGACAGCGGGAGTGCGACCGCAGATGTGGAACTGCTCATTAATCTCTGCGAGCTTCGGCTGCAGGTTCTCTGCCACGCGGTGGCGGAACTCCTTGACGGTGTCGACGCCAGCCTTCTCGAGCAACTCGGCAAACTGGGGACCTACGCCATTGATGCGGAACAGGTCGGCGTGGTTGGTCCAGCGGAGAATGAGCTTTTCGCTGATGCCCGTGGCCTCTGCCAACTCCTTGCGGCCCTTGGGGGCGGCACACTTCTCGAGCAGCTCGCTCACCTTCTCAATACCTGCGGCAACCAGCTTCTCAGCATAAGCGTCGCCTACTCCTTCGATGTCAATAATCTTGTAATCCATAATCCTAATTGTTTTTAGTGGTTGATAAAAAAGTGACTGATTTGTGTGCAAAGATACAAATTATTTCGTAACTTTGCAACAAATTTCGAAAAATTATGAGTTTCCTCTATATTATATTAGGTATAGCCATAGGGGCAGTTGTGCTCTATGTGGTGATGGACAAGCGGATGGATGCCCTCCACATCGCCTCTGGTAAGAAAGATATTGAACTGGCAGCGCGGCAGGAGATGCTCAATGCAGCCAACAGCAGGGTGCAGCATCTGGAGGCAGACACCAAGGCCAAGAACGATGAACTGATGACGCTGCACGCCGAGGTGAAAGCGCAGGCAAGGGAACTGGAGATGATAAGGCAACAGCGCGAGGAGAACGAGAAGCTGATGAAGGAGCAGTTTGCCAATGTGGCCCAGAGCATCCTCGAGGGGAGTGCCTCGAAACTGAAGGAACAGAACGCGGAGTCGCTCACGGGTATCACCCAGCCACTGAAGGAGGCCATCGCCCGAATGCAGCAGGCCATCAGCGACACGCAGAAGGAGTCGGCAGCACATTCCGCCTCCTTCCGTGAACAGATGTTGCTGATGATGCAACAGACGCAGCAGCTCGGAGAGAAGGCGGAAGGCCTTACCAACGTGCTGCGCCGCGACAATAAGGTGGCGGGCAATATGGGCGAGATCATCCTCGGCGACCTGCTGACCTCGCAGGGGCTCACCGAGGGCATCCACTACGAGGTGCAGGCCCGTCTGCGGGATGAGCTGGGGCGTCCGCTGAAGAATGATGATACGGGGCGCGAGATGCAGCCCGACGTCATCCTGCACTACCCGCAGGGGCAGGACGCCATCGTAGACTCGAAAGTGTCGCTCGTGGCCTATGAGAAATATGTCAATGCCAAGACTGCGGAGGACAAGGAGCGCTATCTGCAGGACCATATCCGGAGTGTGCGTCAGCACGTGAACGAACTGGCCCGTAAGGACTATTCGAAATATATCCAGAACGGAAGGGATGCCGTGGATTTCGTCATCATGTTCGTGCCCTTTGAGTCGTCCTTGCAACTGGCACTGGCCAATGATCCCACCCTCTGGCGTGAGGCTTTCGAGAAGAAGGTGTTCGTGACTGGCGAGCAGAATCTGTTAGGTATCCTCCACATGATACATATTGCCTGGGTGCAGAACCAGCAGGCAGAGAATCAGGAGAAGGTGTTCGGACTGGCAGAACAGTTGCTTGACCGTCTGGGTGACTTCGTGAAGCGTTACAACGACCTCGGCGAGAAGCTGCACAAGACCGTTGAGGCCTACGACAATGCCAACAACAAACTGATTACGGGGCGACAGAGTGTGGCGCAGAAAGGGCGTGAGCTTGTCGACCTGGGTGCGAAGGAGAATCCTAACCGTAAGATACCGATGCCGGAAGTGGGGATTGAGTGATGAAGGTACTAATCAGTGAGGATATTTATGGATTTAATCTCGAAGTTGCTTTGGCAGAGATCTCGGAGCAGCGACGGGAACAGGCCCTGAAGTTCAAGTATGAACTGGGGCAGCGTACTTGTGTGCTGGCCTATCAGTTGCTCAAACAGCTGTTGCGCGAAGAATACGGCATCATGGAGAATCCTCTTTTCGAGTATAATGAACACGGCAAGCCCTCTATCATAGGACATCCGGAGATTTTCTTTAACCTGAGCCACTGCCGGGAAGCCGTGGCCTGCGTGGTGAGCGACGCACCCGTGGGCATCGACGTGGAAACAGTCAGGGAGTTCAAGGACTCGCTGGTACACTACACGATGAACGAGGCTGAACAGCGGCAGATAGAGAATGCTCCCAACGCAGCCGAGGCCTTTATCCGGTTCTGGACGATGAAGGAAGCAGCCCTCAAGCTGACAGGTACTGGCATCAGCAATAATCTGAAGGACGTCATCACGGACGATTATGACTTCGATGTCGTAATTTCGCCACGCAGGACTTACATTTATACCATTTGTACTCTGAAAAACAGTCTAAATAAGGCATAAATCTCAAAAAAGATATATTTGGGGACAAATGGAACGTCGGAATTTGGAAAATTATGTCTAATTTTGCACCCAAATTTCAGGATGTATGAATTATAATAAGGTGATAGCTGGCTTTGACGACGATGTGATTTACCTTGGTAATCTGCGTGAAGTGGACAATCTACCAGCTGTCAGGAAAGGATATAACACGATTGTTTTTTGCCGAGGTGGGCGAATCGTGGTAGAGGTAGGCGGAAACAGTCAGGTGAAGGTGACACCTGGCCAGTTGTTGTTGATTCCTACTGGAAAGCTGATACAGCCTATGCTGGTGAGCACGGATGTGGAAGCCAGTGCCTTGCTCGTCTCTGATACCTTGCTGAAATCAGTTCTTGGAAGTCAGATTACGATTTGGAACAAGGCCATGTACATGAAGGAGATCTACGTGGTGGAAGATGCTTCCTGGCTGGCAGGCATGCGCGATTATTCCCTGTCTATCTTCGGTGGTGACAACGAGATGCACCTGTATCGTGAAATCATACATTCTTTTCTCCGTACGATGCTGCTGATGATCTGCGAAAAACTACTGGGCAGCGAGAGTATGACCTCGTCCGTAGACGATGTGTCGACGATGCACGACAAGGAATTGTTCAACGCCTTCCTGCAGCTGTTGGCGCGCGAGGACCAGAAACGCCAGCGAGTGTCGTACTATGCTGACAAGTTGAATATCACCCCCAAGTATCTTTCTACGGTCTGTAAGAAGGTGAGTGGCAAGAACCCGATGCGCTGGATAGCAGAAAGCGTGATGCAGGACTGCTATTCGCTGTTGAAGGAGACAGACTTGAGCGTGAAGGAAATTTCGAATCTTCTGGGATTCCCCAACGCTTCCTTCTTCGGACAGTATTTCCGTGAGCAGACAGGGCAGACGCCTTTGGAATTCCGAACAGACTATAAGACAGTGGTATGACAGAGGCGCTGAGAATCATAAAAGTCAATAGCCCGCGTGAGATGTCGGATTTCATTCACGTGACGGATCGCATCTACCGAGACTGTGCCCAGTACGTTCCAGACTTTGAGAGTGATATTCGCGGACTTTTTGACCATTGTAAAAACCCTGGATTGGAATTTTCCGACATCCAGCCTTTTGTGGCCTATCGCGGTAACGCACCTGTGGGACGTATCGTGGGAATCATCAACCGCAAGGCTAACGAGAAGTGGAACATCCGCAATGTGCGTTTCTCGATGATTGAGTTCATCGACGACCCGGAGGTGTCCAGTGCCCTGATAGGCGCTGTAGAGACATGGGGCAAGGAGCGCGGCATGGAGAAAATACACGGTCCGTTGGGTGTGACAGACTTCGACAAGGAAGGCATGCTGGTGGAAGACTTCAATCTGAAGGGGTCGATGACAGCCATCTATAATCCCCCCTACTATCCCCGGCATATGGAGGCCCTGGGCTTTGAGAAGGAGGTAGACTGGCAGCAGGTGCGCATCCGTATCCCTGAGGAGGTGCCTGCACGCTATGCCCGTACGGCGCAATACGCCCGGGAGCAGATAGGACTCACGGTGAAGAAATGCTCCAAGAGGGAGCTGCTTGGCGAATGCGGACAACAGGTGTTCCGGCTGTTCAATGCTGCCTATGCACCTATTTTCGGGTTCTCAGAGCTGTCGCCCCGTCAGGTGAACTCCTTCCTCCGTAAGTATCTGGTGCTGATAGACACCCGACTGATACCTGTGGTCTTCAATAAGGAGGGCGAGATCGTGGGTGCTGCCGTGACGATGGCTTCGCTGGTGGAGGCCCTGCAGAAGTCCAAAGGACGACTGCTGCCCTTTGGTTGGTGGCATCTGTTGCGCTCGATGAAACTGAAGCATGAGGGCTGTGCTGAGATGCTGCTGGTGGCCGTCAGACCCGACTATCAGGGACTGGGCGTGAATGCCCTGTTCTTCGACGACCTCATACCTGTCTTTAACAAATATGGGTTCCGCTGGGCGGAGACGGGCCCGCAGTTGGAGGACAATATCAGGGAACTGACCCAGTGGAAGCCGCTAAAGCCAGAGTTTGTGAAGCGTCGTCGCTGTTATGTGAAGAGCTTGTGAGAGATTGAGAGATTGAGAGATTGAGAAATTGAGAAATTGAGAAATTGAAGAATACGCTTTTTGTTTTTTGCGCTGTACTACTCTTAGGTTGTGTACAGCAGGAGCCGAAGCATTTCACCCATGAAGTGCTCAACCGCATGACGCCCGTCAAGGATCAGGGCAAGAGTCAGACGTGTTGGATCTATGCCATGCTCGCCGCCATCGAGACGGAGCATCTCTCGTGGGGCGACTCGGTCAATCTCTCACCTTATTATATTGAGAAAGCACTGGAGCGCGAGCCGAAGGCACCGGAGAGCAAGCGCGGGATGGGGGCCACCCTGCTGCGGCTGATACAGAAACACGGCATCGTGGGCTATGATGCAATGCGGAGCATCGACACGCCTGCGCCCAGGTTTGTGTTCATGCTCGGTGCCGAATACACGGCGCAGGAGTTTGCACGCAGTGTCTGTAAGCCCGGCGAGTACATCGCCCTGACGAGTAATTCAAGCGAGCCTTATTATAAAGAGGTGGACATCTCCCTGCCCGACAACTGGCTGCAAGACCGGTTCCTGAATATTCCCATGGACTCGCTGTTGGCAAAGACCGAGCGTGCTGTCAGAAAGCATCACGGTGTCTGCTGGGAGAGCAAAGGCCACGCCATGGCCATCGTAGGCATTGCCCACGATGACACTGGAGAAAAGTATTTCATCATGAAGAACTCCTGGGGGACAGACCGTCCCTACAAAGGCCTCGACTACCTCTCCTTCGAGGACTTCCACGACCGGACGCTGGCCGTGGAGATGACAAGAGAGGCGTATCGGAACTGATATGCCTTTATGATAGAGACGGCTGAGAATGTATGGTCTGACTCCTGCGTAGCGGCGATGGTAGATCACGACCTAAGCAACTAAGAAAATCCCCGCTCTCTGTAAAGCGGGGATTATCTTTTTCACTATTTGTTCAGTTTCCAGGTGACGCCGTCCTTGGTGTCCTTCACCTCGAAGCCTGCTTCCTTCAGTTCGTCGCGGATCTTGTCGCAGGTCGCCCAGTCTTTCTCGGCGCGGGCCTTCGCGCGCAGCTCCAGCACCATGTCCACCACCTTGCCATAGGCCTCCTCGCGGGCATCACTGCTATTGCCTTTCTCGGCCTTCAGGCCAAGGATGTCGAAGGTGAAGAGGTGCATCGTCTCCTTCAGCTCAGCGAGACATTCGGCACAGATAGTAGCCTTGTGGTCGATGAGTTTGTTGATGACGGTACATGCCTCGAAAAGATGACTGATCACCTGAGGCGTAGCGAAGTCGTCGTTCATGGCATCGTAGCACTTCTGGCGCAGGGCCTTCACCACTTTCTCGGTCTCGGCATCGCATTTGTCACTGGCCTGAATGCGCTCCAGGTCATTGATAGCATTCAGCAACTTGTCGAGTCCTTTCTCGGCAGCCTCAAGGGCCTCGTTCGAGAAATCAACCGTGCCACGGTAATGGGCAGAGAGGATGAAGAAACGGATGGTCATCGGCGAATAGGCCTTCTCAAGCAGTTTGTGGTTGCCCGTGAAGAACTGCTCCAGGGTGATAAAGTTGCCCAGCGACTTGCCCATCTTCTGTCCGCCGATGGTAATCATATTGTTGTGCATCCAGTACTTCACGGCCTGATGCCCCATCGAGCCGAAAGCCTGAGCTATTTCACATTCGTGGTGGGGGAACACCAGGTCCATGCCACCTCCGTGGATGTCGAACTCTTCGCCCAGGTACTTGCGCCCCATGGCCGTGCACTCACAGTGCCAGCCAGGGAATCCGTCGCTCCAGGGCGACGGCCAGCGCATGATGTGTTCGGGCTGTGCCTTCTTCCACAAGGCGAAGTCGGCCTGGTTGCGCTTCTCACCCACACCGTCGAGATTGTCGCGGCTGGCATCCTTGATATTCTCCAGACTGCGACCTGAGAGGATGCCGTAGTGATACTTCTTGTTGTAGGCTTCGATATCGAAATAGATACTGCCATTCGACTCGTAGGCGAAGCCATTGTCGAGGATCTGCTGCACCAGTTGCTGCTGCTCGATGATATGCCCGGTGGCATGCGGCTCGATAGAGGGAGGCAGCACGTTCAGTGCCTCCATCGCCTGGTGATAGCGGTTGGTGTAATACTGGGCGATCTCCATCGGCTCCAACTG
>ODAI010459976.1_pt1 | contig 26791 bp, 42 predicted proteins | sample 1539321 | NCBI WGS metagenome assembly ODAI01 (sample SAMN02144231, study PRJEB22623) | gut metagenome | biome: sheep rumen | host: Ovis aries | place: New Zealand
AGTGGCTGGCGATCATGACGAGCGGAGGCGTTGAGGGGTACAGCTCGGCCAAATGGTTAAAGACAATTAGATAAAAAATAAATTTAAGCATATACACGGGGTGCCGTTACGGGTCTCCGGTTTTTATTGCAAAAAAATATTATTAATTTTGCAATATAGTATTGACTATATACATATTATAGTATATACTATAAGTACAAACGAAGGAGGTACAAAGAAAATGAAAAAATTCGAAATTGGAAAAACCTACACAATGCGCAGCGCATGCGATCATAACTGCAGTTGGAGCTATACAGTAACAGCAAGAACAGCAAGCACAATCACAGTAACTGACGGGAAGGAAGTAAAGAAATTAAGAATAAACAACACCCTGAGCAATTGGAACAAAGCGGAAACCGTAAAGCCTTTAGGATCCTACTCAATGGCACCGCAGTTAATAGCATAATAAAACAACCCGAGGGCGGCGGGCAAACCGCCCAAATAAGAATAAATCAGCATCGGAGGGCGGAACGATGAACGAAGCATTAAAAAGGGCGCAGGCGGAATATAACAAAAAATGCTATATTTTCAATCTGAGGTTAAACCAGAAAACGGACGCCGACATAATAACCTGGTTGGAGAAACAGCCAAACAAGGCCGCAGCAATAAAGAAAATCCTGCGCGATAATATCAGCTAACAGAAACGGGGCATAAAAGCCCCGTTATTTTATTTTTTATGCCAGAAAATAGCACGAATTATAACTCAATTAAAGCAGAGTTAATCACATTAACCCGAAAACCTAAATAATCAAAAAAAGAGTTAAAAAGTTAAATTCAGGATCCAAAAGGTGTAAAAATAGTTGTAAAAAATTTCTGGAATATCTTAAAAAGTTAATGAGACTAACAACGGACTTTTGAACAAAAAGCCCGTATTTATTGACATTTGTGCATAATTTCAAATTGTTCGCAAAATAAACGCGTTGAGTTCAAGTCCCACCAGCCGCACCATATAAAACCCCGTAATTAAAGGCTTTACGGGGTTTTTAATTTTTAATGGTTGTAAATTTGGTTGTAACTTGAAAAGTTAATGACATTATCCTGTCATATTATGGTAATATTTAATTACCTTTGTTGAATAGGCACGATAAAAGGCATTTGCACACGATAAGACCCGGGCAACCACGCGCCCGGGTCTTATTGTTCAGGATGATTTAGTTTATTGTTTTTCCGAATTATAAATATTATTTATCGGAGGCGATTTTATAAATTGGAGTTACCGCCAGGCGGTCCGCCGCCTCTTGTAATTCGCCGTTAATGACATGATCGCCATAAATTGAGTGGCCGTCCGTTTTTTCAGAATGACCGAAAACCATTTTAATTAATCGTTCCGGCATATATGCCTCAGTATGAGAATAGAACGTGTGCCGCAAACTATACGGCGTAGTATTCGGGTTAATATCGAGTTTGGAACATATACGGCGCCAGCAATCGCCGAGCATTTCCTGACGCCCCGGGGCGCCTATCGGGTTACAAAACAGCCAATTTGTTTTTAGCTTTTTACATACCTTTTTTATTTGATCGTTAACCAGATCGCGGAGCACCGGAGGCAGAGCAAGCTGGCGGCGGGCGTTTTTGTTTTTTCCGGGCGTAATTTCGCCACGCCAGTTAATGGAGCGACAAATTGTTATTATGCCGGTTGTTTTATCATAATCAGACAACTGCAGTCCTAAAACCTCACCCGGACGGCATCCCGTTAGAATTTCAAACCAGAGCGCCCGCTCGTACCATAGGCCCGTCGGATTCTTGAAAATCTTTTGTATATCATCTAACTGCAGAATTTCACGGCCGCGCGTTGGAGCATCGGAGGGGACATATAACTCCTGCCCGAGTTCCAAGTCCGTATATTTACGAGGCCGCGCCCATGAGTTAAAGGCTTGTATAGTATCTTTTATTGATTTCAGATACTTTTTTGATAAATTGTCCGTTAAATAGTACATTTCGCCATTTTTGCCACGACGCGGCTGAGGTTTTGCAGTATTGATAACATTCTGATAATTTTCTATTGTTACGGATCCTACGGGGAGCGGCCCCAATGCCGGCAGCAGGTAAAGACGGCCGAGGGTTTTATATTTCCGGAGCTGTTCAATGGCCCCGTGCCTTTTTTCATAATCAATAATAAACCGTTCCCAGGCATCCGAGAATTTAACATTATAATTATCCGTTTCAAATGATGCCAGCCACGCGGCGGCCTTTTCAATGCATACATGACGCCCCGCCGTTTTGGACGTACGACTTGTAAAAACTTTTCGATTTCCTTTATGCATTATTTGAAGGACCCAGCGGCCCTCTTTTTTGTTCCATTTGGGCGACGGTATATTTTTATACATTATTTGAGGGTCCTCCGTATTTCCACAACACGGCCGACAATGGAAATATTGACATTATCGGAGGTCGTAAACATGAAAGGTTTTACGGCGGGATTATCCGAATAAAGCATTATTAAATTGCGCTCCGTTTGATACCGTTTAATTGTTGCCATTTCACCGTTAACGGAAATAACGACAATGTCGCCGTTATCAGCAAACGGCTGTTTTTTACAAATGAGCATATCACCGGGAAGGACAAACGGAGACATAGAGTCCCCGGACATTGTAACCGCGAAGAAATCACCAGTCCCGGCCATTTTCCGCGGAATTTCCACGGCGCCCGATTGTTCGGAGGTTAACGGCGTAATATTGCAGAGGACCGGAACGGACACGGACTCAACCAATAATTTATTTTCGCCGGTATGATCGAAAAGCAAGACGTCCACGCCAATATTTAAGGCATCAGCTATTTTTATAAACCGTTCTCGGGTAATATCCGTGTTTCCTTTTTCAATTTGGGAAATCATGGAGCGGTTACTATATCCTGCAGCAGTTGCCAGCTCGCCCTGGGTTAACCCGCGCAATTTCCTGTAATATTTAATTTTGTTACCCATTTTTTGCAGATATTCACGGTCTATTTTATCCATATTGTATAACCCCCAATATTAATAAATATAAGGGGCAAAATATAAGAAGTCAATATATCTAAACAAACAAATAAATATTTGTTGACTAAGGTTAAACATTAGATTATAGTTAAATTGTTTAATGCCATTCAACAAAGCGATTAATAATGGAGGTAAAAAATGTATATAACCAATTTGCCATTATTGGACGACTACATTAAAAAATCAGGTTATAGACGCGATCACATATCTAATTTTTTAGGTATGTCCCGAGCATCTTTTATTTACAGAATGACCGGGAAAGTAGATTTTACAATAACCGACGTTAATAAATTGAGGATCCTGCTCAATTTATCGGATGCCGATATTATCAAAATTTTTTTTCCTACAATGTTAAATGACAATCACGTTTTGAACAATGAAACCGCGGATTTATAACAGTTATGCAGCATTACGGCGAGAGTTCCGGACGATTTCCGAAATATCGGAGGTTATTAACCGCGGTCCAAATTATATTGTTGATCGCTTAAAGGGCAAACGGAAATTTACCGCCAGAGACAAGCGCCTGTTGTTGAGGCATCTGGGACAGGATCCCACAGACCCGGAGGCGATCGCGTTTTATTTTTCGGAGGCGGAATAAATGAGAATAACAGAAAACAAAAAAATGATTGAGAAACTGCCGTCCGCGTTCCAGGGCGACAGCGCCGCCGAGATCGCAAACCAATTGAAGGTCGCAGAGCTAAAAATATTAATCGATATAAGCAAGTCCCTGGCCATTATCGCGGACACGGTAAAGGCAGACCAAAAGACACGGAGGTCTAAAAATGATTAAATGCGAAATTAAAGACAATTCCAAGCAAGAGGGCAAAGCCCCGTTTAACGGAACCGGCAACGGTGACGTTGAGCTCCGGGGCAATTTTACGCAGATCATGAACGAAACGGGCATGTTGATAGCTGCAGTAATTGAGTCATTTGGGCCAACGTTTGAGGCGATCACGGCAATAGATGCCAGAGACAACAAGGCAGCGGTCGAAATGGCATTTTTAAAAACTATCGAATTTTCGGCAATAAAATTTTTAACAAACAGAGCAGACAAAAAAGTCGACATGAGCAACCTGAGTACATTTTTAAACAATCAGAGGGGCGGAAATGACGACGATTAATTTAATAAAGGATATTCTGCGCCAGGAGCGCAAGAAGGCACAAGAGCGCCAGCAGCGGCAAATATACGATGCATACCGGGCGCCGATCATCGGAACGCAAATTAAACGGAGGTAAATAATATAATGGCTTTTATTCGTTTGGACTTAGACATTTTTAAACAGTTCCCGGAATTATCAGACGGCGCGCGGATCCTGTACGCGTTCATATTATATCGTTTTTGGGGCGCAGAAACCGACGAGAGCGACGGCGAGAAATATATCACATACCACGGTGAGGACGACCCCAGAGCCGCTCTGGGCATCAGCAAGCGGCAATTATTATATCGTTCCGAGGAATTAATAAAAGCCGGGTTAATCAGGACCGAGGGCAGCCGTTGGAGTTTTAAGCTCAAGCTGGGATCTCGTAAAAACTTAGATTTTAAAAATCTTGGTGACAAAAATGTAACCAAGACGGAAAAAGACCAAAATCAAACGGAACAAAAATGTAACCAAGTTGGTGACAAAAATGTAACCAAGAACGAACAAAAATGTAACCAAGTTGGTGACAAAAATGTAACCAAGCCTTTTAATATCAATATAGAAAATAGAATAGTAGAAAATAGAAGTGTGTTAACAAACACACCTCCGACGATCGAAGAAGTTAAAAAGGAGATCGCCGCCAAGAAGTATAAAATTGAGGATCCCGAAAAGTTCATTTTATATAACGAGGCCAGGGAGTGGGCAGGCGTTAAGAGTTGGAAAAAGGCGCTTGCATTATGGGCTAAAAAAGAATTAGAGCATAAGGCGGGGCCGCGTTCAGGCGTTCCGACCGGAGCTGAGAGTGGCTTAATCTACGATTGTCCCATTGAGTTTAATTTATATCCGGTACCGGATGCCGAGAACATTAACAAGACAGCCCAGGACGCCGCAAGAGACGTTCTCAACGACGCTGTTGATAAATTAATGGATTTATTCGGAGGCTAAGACATGAGCGCCAGACGTTGCGAAATATGCAAATATTCAAACGATAAAATGAGCGGATGCAGGCACGGGACGACATACTGCGATTTTTGGCATTTTGATTTTAACAATTACGATTGTTGCCAGCTATTCCAGGAACGAAACAAGGATAAACAAATAACGTTTGACGAGATCATCGGAGGGGCGGAGTAAATGGCAGCAGAAATAACATTCGAACAAATCGCACAATTTATAAAATATTGCGACACCATGACCGAAAAGACGCGGACATTTAAGGCGGAGTTAGGCCAGATGCAAGACAAGGTCGGGGCGTTTGGTTTTCACCCGGTTATATTAATGTCCCTTGACATGGAACGTTACCTGCGCGAGCGTTCCGGCGTAAAGTTTGCAAAAGACGTAAACGGCCGCCTGTACTTTTGCGGGATTCCGATCATTAACATAATTGCAGATGGATATTTGAGTTTTTGCTGGGAGGCTAACGAACCATGAGCAACATATTATATAAATGCAGGAAATGCAGGCAGGCGCCAACCATTAAGGCAAACACCGGAGCCGACGGGCGCCCGAGCATCACGGTCCGGTGCGGATGCAAGTGTTATTTGTTTCGTTGCGACGTTCAGACCGCAAAGAGCAAGTGGAACGAAGAAAACAGACCCGTCCAGCAGGGGCGGCCATAATTCGGAGGCGAGGAAATGACACAATTATATTACGACAATTTCACCAACGAAGTAACGACGGTTATCGAAGAAATTGCACCGCCAGAACGATATATTAGAGTGCACTGTGGTAGTTGCGAAGGTGTTTTTATTGAAAAATGGTCCGTGGAAAATAATAGATTTATAGACGTTGCATATACAAGAATAGATAGAAAGCAAGGTTTTGTAAATGGGATTAGAAGGACAATTGCAGAAAAGAATAATGTTAGTCTCCATTATATGACAGACTGGACAGTCCCAGAATACCACTATATGAAAATGAAACAGGCGTTAGAAAAATGATAAAAGCATCGGAGGGCATAGCATGAACGAGAGAACAGAGAAAAAACTAACCGATTTGTCGGGCATGAATAGAGCCGTTAACGAAATATTGCAGCAAGCCTGGGAACGCGGCCGCAAATATGGCAATGAAGAGAAAAAAGACGTTGAAGAAAGACCGATAAGGGGGATTGCAAGGACTGACAAAAACGGAGATATAAAAATCGAATTGTTAAGACCGCAAGCCGACGAAAGAGCAATAGATATTTTGACAAATTATGAAAAAACCATTTGCAATGATTGCCTTTTACGTCCTTGTGGCGTTCCTTGTAGATTGTTAACTGCGTTAAGGTATGCAATCAAATATATGAAAGGCGACATAGAATGATAACAGCATCGGAGGGCATAGCATGGACGAGAGAACGGAGAAAAAATTAAGCGATTTATCCGGCATGGATATAGCAATTGGCGAGTTATTGCAGCAAGCCTGGGAACGCGGCCGCAAATATGGCAATGAAGAGAAAAAAAACATAATAAGAGCATTACAGCCAGCAATTGAAAAAATATGCAACACGATTAATAATCCCGATTTTATTAATTCGATAAACGATTATAAAAGGCGCGGCTCATGGATTTTTAACCAGTATTCGACCTGGAGCTGTTCAGTATGCGGAGAAATTGCAAAAACACCCGGTTATTGCGGAACGGCTGAATTTATGGAGAAATATTTTAAATTTTGTCCACATTGCGGGGCGATCATGATTGACGATAATGAGGAGGGTGAGGGAAAATGATTAACGATTTAATCAGCCGTGAGGATTTGAAAAAACACAAAGTTTACTCGGAAGAAAGACACGAATATGTTGTGCCTGTTTACAATATCGACAATGCACCGACAGTTGAATTACAAATGGCAAGAATGACAAACGAAATTGTTATTCCCATTGAACTATCAACAGGTGAGTGGATAAGACATATTTCATCTATAGAGTGTTCCGTTTGCAAAGAAAAGTTTTTCTCCGCAGATGAAAATGAAAATTGTCAAGACTATAACCCTTGTTTGGATTTTAACTTTAATTACTGCCCTAACTGTGGGGCAAAGATGAAAGGAGAGGCAGAGAATGATTAAATATTTTTGTGACAGATGCAAATATGAAATTGAAAAAGAAGATCCAATAGCAACCGTTATTATTGAAAAAGACGGAGGCGAAATAAATAATTTTCACATTTGCAGAGTTTGCACGTTGTTTTTGTCCGATTTTTTAAATGGGGACTCAATTGTTTTTCCGCTGAAACAAGACAAAAAAGGTGACAAGGACAATGATTAATATATATATTCCAGGGGATCCCGACACGATCACTGCGCAGCAAAAGGGCCTGAAGATAACCCGGAGCAGGACGGGGAAATATTACCCGCAATTTTACGAGAAACCCGAGGTCAGGGCAGCCAAGCGCAAATTATATTATTCAATTCAGGACCACAGACCTGCGGAGCCGATCTCCGGCGCAATTGAGTTAATGATTGTTTGGGCGTTCGACATTGGAACCAAACCGAAGAAATATATAAATCAGTTCAGGACAACACGCCCGGACCTTGACAACCTGAATAAATCCATAATGGATATATTAACGGATTTAAAGTTTTGGAACGACGACAGCCAGGTCGCAAAGTTGTTATTAATGAAACGCTGGGTCCGCCCGGAGGATGCCGGCATACATATAACAATAAACCAGATTGAAGGCGGGGAGGGGATAACATGTTAACAAGAGAAGAAATAATAAACGCATTAAACAAAGTTGACCGAGATCTCCGATCATTTGTTATATTGGTGAATCCTATAAATAAAAAACTGTTAAAAGAGTTTGAGAGTAAATGCAGAATTGAAGTGTCCCCGCATATACCTGAAGATATTGCAATTTTTGTTGATGCCGACAATTACAAAATAACAGAAACGCGGGACAACATATATATTGACGGCATCATCGGAGGGACAAAACATGACCGATAATCAATACGACGCAAAGCAATGGCTCAACCGCATGTATAAGGCGGCCGAGGAAATAGACAGCATAAAGCGGACATTGGAGACGATCGTCGCGGAAATGGGCGGCGTTGCCAATTATTCCGCAGAGTTTCCGGGGAAGAATCCGAAGGCAAACGAAACTAAGCTCATTAGATATTCGCAGGTCGCGGCGGAGCTTGAAAAGAAACAAGAGGACCTCGACCGAGAGGACACCAGGACGGCGGCAGTTATTGAGAAGTTGAGCAACAAGAAATATAAAATTGTTCTCCGAGATCGATATATTAACCGGTTAAGTTGGCGGAAGATCGCCAAAGTAAATAATTATTCGGAGGCGCGTTTATACGAATTACACCGCGAGGCATTAGAGGACATATATAAATTTATTCCGGGGAGGTGCGGCAATATATGATTGTATATTTAGCGGGACCAATAACAGGTGTTGAGAATTACAAAGACACATTTAACAGAGCGGCGGCAGCGCTTGAAGATCTCGGGGACAGAGTTTTAAACCCGGCAACATTGCCGCAGGGGATGCCGAACAATTTATATATGCCCATTTGTTTGGAAATGATAAAGGCGGCCAACATTGTTATTTTGTTGCCGGGCTGGGAAAATTCGGAGGGCGCCAGGTTAGAAAAGCAATTTGCAGATTATCAGGAAAAAAGAACGGTGGAGATTGCTGCATATATTCCGGCATGCCAGGCGGCGAAATTAGTTAAAAAATTCTTTTAAGAGCATCGGAGGTGACAACATGAAAAAATTATCACGGCGCGAACGCAAAATATTTAACGAGGGAAAACGGGCAGGATATAACGAGGGATATATTCAAGGACTCCACGACGGCAACCCGTTTAATATAATTGCCGAAAAAATAAACAAGGTGGCGGCCAATATAAGAAAAACAGTTAATAATTTGGATCCGGAAACTAAAGCCCGGTTAATTGAGAAATACAACAAAGAAACATCGGAGGGGATGACATGAGCACGTTACCAAGAGACGCCAGGACACCGGAGAACGCTTTAATCGCCAGGACAGATATACTTTATCTATGCGACGGCAAGTCCGATAAATGCAGCAAGACCGCCTGCGCATTTGACGAGTCTATACTTTTTAGATTCTGCAGGCATACAAGAGACAGGGCAAACAGTATTAACTACAAAGACAAGGCACCGACCAAAGAACAATTAAAAGCACATTTTAATTATATTGAGCATCATACGACCGCGGGGCAGACGATCGCGTCGTACTGGGAGAAAAGGCAGGAGGGCGAGACATGAACATAACAGCAATCACAATAACGGCGATTATTTGTTTAACGTTGGCTTTTATCTCCTACAATTCACATAAGAGCGGAGACAACAAAAAGTAAATTAATGTTTAGTATTACTAAATATCATAGTTAACCATAGTTAATTTACTGGTAATATTATATTGTCTAAGTAAACGAAATGAGCCAAAAAGTATTTCATCTTATGGAATAAACCGCAGTTAATGCGGTTTATTCTATTTTTAGAAAAAATGCGAAGTATTAACGAGGACTTTTATAAAACAGCAAGGTGGCAAGCCTGCCGGGATGCATACATGCGATCACAGAATTATTTATGCGAACGCTGCAGGATGCAAGGCCGACACGTTCCGGCGCGAATAGTTCATCATAAAATTTATTTGAACCCGCACAACGTAGAGGATCCTGCGGTCGCCTACGATTTTAAAAACTTAGAGGCGCTATGTCAGGACTGCCACAATAAAGAACATTTTTCAGGAGAAGAAGAGGCACCAAGGCGGTGGGCGATTGATAAAATTTCCGGAAAAGTTACCGGCAAGGATTGAAGGCCCCCCTATAAAATAAAAAATTACCGCCAGCGTTTGGAACGGCGCGGGGATCGATTTTCCTCTCTCCAGCGCGCGCGTGTTTTTTGGAAAAAGCCGGAGCAAGGCTGAGCAGGGCTGAGCTGTTCCGAGTAAAGCGGAGTTTTTAATAAATAAACAGACCAGAGGTGAGAACATGGGAAAAATCGCGGAAATGCGGCAAGTACCACCGGCGGAGCTGGTCCCGTACCAGGCAAACGCCAAAATGCACAGCAAAAGACAGATTGAGCAGTTAAAAGCCAGCATTAACGAGTTTGGTTTTCTAACGCCGTGCCTGATTGATGCCGACAACAACATTATTGCAGGCCATGGGCGCGTTATAGCAGCGCAGGAAATGGGCCTGCCGTCCGTTCCTTGTATTTCTATTGAGGAATTGACCGAGGAACAGCGCCGCGCGTATATATTGGCGGATAACCGGCTAACCGAGTTAGGCGAGTGGGACCGCGATATTTTAAGCGCGGAATTAGCAGCGCTGAGAGACGAAGGCTTCAATATTGAGCTAACGGGCTTTAATATTGACGACATTATTATTAACGAGATCGATTTTACAGAGGTTGACGCCGCCTGGGAAGAGGCGGGGGAAGTTGAGGCGGCGGAAGATGCCAAGACACGCCCCGGCGATCTCTACCAATTAGGCCGTCACCGTTTATTATGTGGAGACAGTACAGACGCCAGGAACGCCGAGCGTTTGAGGGGGGGCAAATGATGCAATTAGCCATTACTGACCCGCCGTATAACGTGGATTATTCCGGGCATCGTAAAGAACGGGAGAAAATCGAAAACGACAACCGGAGCGACGGCGCGTTTTTAGATCTCCTAACGAAAGCATTTAATAATTTGGTCGCCAGCTTAGACGCGGGGCGATCTTTTTATATATTTCATGCCGACACGGAACGCCGGGCGTTCCTGGAGGCAATGAGCAAAAACGAAATGCAGGTCCGCCAGATATTAGTCTGGGTTAAGAATAGTTTTGTTATATCCCGGCAGGACTATAACTGGCGACATGAGCCGTGTTTATACGGTTGGAAGGACGGCGCCCCGCATTATTTCTGCGAGGACAAAGGGCAGAGCACCGTCTGGGACAAAAAGGCGGATCCCGATAACATGACCGAGGACCAGCTCAGGGCAATTGTTAAAACATTGTTCAGGCATACAACGGCCATACATGAGGACCGCCCCGTGGCATCCGAGGAACACCCGACAATGAAACCGATTAATTTAATTAAACGATTGATCGAAAACAGCAGCAGGCCAGGCGAAAACATAATAGACCTGTTCGGAGGGTCGGGGACAACGTTAATTGCAGCGGAGCAAACGGAGCGTAACTGTTACATGATCGAATACGAGCCGAAATATTGCGACGCGATTATTAAACGGTGGGAGACCTTCACGGGGCAAAAGGCCGTTTTAATTTCGGAGGCGGAATAATGGCAAAGAAAAGTTTACAGGAGCAAGCAACCGAAATATTGGAGCTTGCAGAGAAAAAAGGCGTATTAAATAACTTCTTTTTTGTTACCACGTTTAAACGTTACCAAGTCCAGATGCAAATATTAACCAAGTTGGAACAGGAAATAAACGACAACGGGCCAACGGTAACGAAAGAATACGTCAAGGGCCGCCCGAACCTGACAGCCAACCCGGCAATTAATGAATACAACAAGACGGCCACGGCGGCCAATGGGACGGTTGCAACATTGATAAACATAATAAAGACATTAGCGGAAGAAAACGGCAGCGGCGGCAAATTGGCCGAGTTAATGGACGCGTTAAGGAATGAATAACTATATTAACGAGTATTACCAAAAAATAAATGACGGATCCATTATCACGGGGCATTGGATAAAACTTTTATATCAGTATATACAGGAGGGGCTGAGGAAGCGCCTCTTTTTTTACGATCATAAAAAGGCACAACGCGCCATTTTGTTTATTGAGACATTCTGCCACCATTGCGAGGGGCGGGACGATCTCCTCAAATTGGAGTTATGGCAAAAGGCTACATTATCGTTAATGTTTGGAATCGTTGACAGCGACGGCAACCGGCAATTTAGAGAAGTGGTCCTGATTGTTGCCAGGAAGAACGGCAAGAGCCTGTTAGCATCGGCAATAATTGCCTACATGACCTTTTTTGATAACGAATACGGCGCAAAGTGTTTTTGTTTGGCACCTAAGTTAGACCAGGCCGAAATTGTTTATAACGCATTTTGGCAGACGATACAAAAAGAGCCGGAACTGGAACGCATGATAAAACCCCGCAAAAGTGATTTTTATGTTGAGGAAACCAACAGCTCAATAAAGAAGATCGCATTTAACGCGAAAAAATCCGACGGTTTTAACCCGCATTTGACCGTGGCCGATGAGATCGCGTCCTGGCAGGGCGACGCCGGGAAAAAACAATATGAGGTTATGAAGAGCGCACTGGGCGCCAGACGCCAGCCAATGCTGTTATCAGTATCAACAAGTGGATATGTTAACGGCGGAATTTACGACGAGTTATTTAAACGCGGGACGCGCTTTTTGTCCGGAGGATCCAAAGAGACCAGGCTGCTGCCGATATTTTACACGATAGACGACGTAGACAAGTGGAACGATATAAACGAGATCGCAAAGGCGAACCCGAATTTAAATATATCCGTTTCAATTGACTACCTGTTGGAAGAGATCGCGGTCGCGGAGCAAAGCCTGAGCAAAAAAGCGGAGTTTTTAACGAAGTATTGCAACATAAAGCAAAACAGCAGCCAGGCATGGCTGACAAGTAAAATAATTGACCGGGCCGAGTGCGACGCCATGACAATGCAGGATTTCAAGAAATGTTATTGCGTTGCCGGCGTTGACCTATCACAGACGACGGACCTGACCGCCGCCGTTTTAATGATCGAAAAAGAAGGCAAGTTATATTTGTTGGCGCATTTTTGGCTCCCGGCCGAAAAGCTAACGGAGGCAACCGCCCGGGACGGGATCCCGTACGATGAATACATACAACGCGGCTGGCTAAGTTTGAGTGGGGACAATTTCGTCGACTATCACGACGTTTTTAATTATCTACGCGGAGCGGTTGAACAATATTCATTGTTGCCATTAAAGGTCGGTTATGACCGATACAGCTCACAATATCTAATTCAGGACTTGAAGGCGTACGGGTTTAATTGTGACGACGTTTACCAGGGTTACAACCTGACCGGCGTTATATATGAGTTTGAGGGACTAATGAAAGACGGGCGAATTAAATACCCGCGGAACGATCTTTTAAAGATTCATCTATACGACGTTGCGTTAGATTTTGACAGCAGGAACAACCGGGTCAAAATATGCAAGCTAAACCGCGAGGCACACATTGACGGTGTAGCAGCCGCGCTGGATGCATTAACGGTTAGACAGAAATATTACGGCGAAATAGGAACACGACTCGCCAACGAGAAACGAAAGACAAAGGAGGGACAGCCAAGTGGGCCTGATTGATAAAATATTAGGCAAGACGCCAGAAAAAGAAAAAGTAAAGCAGGCGGGAAAGACATTTAAATTTATTTCCGGGTATGATCCTGTTTTTACTAATTGGCGGGGGAAGATTTACGAGAGCGAGCTGGTCCGCGCGGCGATCGATGCCAGGAGCCGCCATATATCAAAATTAAAAGTTGAGATCATGGGCGCAGCTAAGCCGGATTTATCCGGAGCACTACGAAAGAGACCGAACCCGTGGCAAGTTTGGAGCCAATTTTTATATCGAGTAAACACGATATTAGATTGTTGCAACAATTGCGTTATTGTTCCTATATACGACGCGGATTTAAACAAGGTCGGAGTGTTCCCGGTATTACCGACGGCATGCAAAGTTGTTGAATACAAAGACGAATTGTGGCTCAAGTATAAATACATGAGCGGGCGAGTTACGGCGGCATGCCGGCTCCGCGAGGGCGCGGTCTTGACTAAGTTCCAATTTGAAAATGATTTTTTTGGAACAGACAACAGAGCGCTCGACGATACCATGAAATTAATCACGATGCAGAACCAGGGCATCAGAGCCGCAATTAAAAACAGCGCCGTTTATAGATTTATGGCCAGGGTAACGAATTTTACACAGGCCGACGACCTGGAAGAAGAACGCCAGAATTTCTCAACGCGTAATTTCGGAAATGAGGCGAAGGGCGGCGGGCTGTTGCTGTTCCCTAATACATATGCGGATATAAAACAAATCGATACAAAAGCGTTTACGGTTGACGATAAGCAAATGAAGCTAATCGAAACAAACGTGTTTAATTATTTTGGCGTAAATGAGGACATTATACAAAATAAAGCCATTGGCGACAGTTGGTCCGCATTTTATGAGGGCGCAATTGAACCCTTCGCCATTCAGTTTTCAGAAACGTTAACATTTGCGATTTATTCAGAACGCGAAATTAGCCGGGGCGCAAAGATCATGTTAACCAGCAACCGCCTGCAGTATGCAAGCACGGCGGAGAAGAAGGAAATATCAGAAATGGCCGCCGATCGCGGACTAATGACAATTGACGAGGTCCGCGAAATATGGAACCTGCCCCCGTTACCGGACGGCAAGGGCAACCGATTTATTGCGCGTGGTGAATATTATTTCATCCAGGAAGAAAACGAGACACCGCCGGAGGATCCTGCCGGCAGCGAAGAAAAGGAGGTGGCAACAGATGCCAATTAAAAACGACAGAGAGTATAGAAACTTTAATAGTTTCGAATTAAGGGCGGCCGAGGATGTCGAAAAGACCACAGGCGGCGGAGTAGTTGAGGGCTACGCGTCCACGTTTGAGGAATACGACCTCATGACATTCGACTACAAAGACGGAACGCGCGAAATTTGGCGCGAGCAGATCGCCCCGGATGCATTTAACGACGCCGACATGACCGACGTCGTTTTTTTAAGAGATCACCAGGGGCAGGTGTACGCCAGGACAAAGAACAATTTAATTGCGATCATGCCGGACGAACGCGGACTATATACGCGCACCGATCTCACTAAGACAACCGGAGCGCGCGAAATGTACGAGGACATTAAAGCGGGTAATTATTCGCAAATGTCGTTTGCGTTCCGAGTTGCCAGCAACGGCGAGACATGGGAAACAATCAGGGAAGGTAACGCCGTTATTTATAAGAGAACAATAACGGCGATTGATAAAGTTTTTGACATTTCGGCGGTGGCATTTCCAGCCAACCCGACCACGGACATAGCACCGGCAACCCGCGCAGCATTTAACGGAGCGATTGAAGAGCTGAAGGCGGAGAGACTTAAAGCGGAGGCCAGGGCGAAGGAACGCGAGAAGGAACGCCTGAAATTGAAAATAAAAATAATGGAGGGATCCAAATCATGAGCATTGAAGAAATCAAAGCAATGACCGAGGAACAGCTCGACGCAAGGGTCACAGAAATCCGCGCGGCGATCGATACAAACGACGAAACCGCAGATTTTAGCGCCATGAACGCAGAGCTCGACGCGATCGAAACCAGACGCGCAGAAATCAAAGCCGAGGCAGAGAAGGCCGCACAGGCCGAGGCAATGGCCGAGGAACAGCGCAAGGCAGACACGCGCGCAATTATTGCCGGAGCCGGCAAGGAAACAGGAATCACAGCAAAGGAGACTGACAACATGGACAAGGAAATCAGAAACAGCGCCGCATATATCGACGCATACGCACGCTATATCAAGACAGGCGACGACAAGGAGTGCCGCGCCCTTTTGACAGAGAACGCAACAGGCGGACAGGTCCCCGTGCCTCAGTTCATTTATGAGATCGTAAAGAACGCATGGGAGATAGATGGAATCATGTCCCGCGTTCGCAAGTCATACCTCAAGGGTAACATGGTAGTTACATTTGAAGTATCAGCAGACCCCGCAAACATTCACAATGAAGGCGCAGCAGCACCCAGCGAGGAAAAGCTGATTTTGGGCGTTGTTACATTGACACCCGTTTCAATTAAGAAGTGGATAAAGATCTCCGACGAGATGGTCGACATGGGCGGCGAGGCGTTCCTCAGATACATTTACGACGAGTTGACAAAAAAAATCGCAAAGAAGGCAGCAGACACGCTCATTTCTAAGATTGACGCATGCGGCACCGTATCAACAAACACACCGACAACAAACGTTGCCGTTGGCGTTGTTTCCACAGCATCTATCACAGCCGGCCTGATCGCGTCCGCTATTGCACAGCTTAGCGACGAGGCAGCAAACCCTGTTGTTATCATGAATAAGCAGACCTGGGGCGCGTTCAAGTCCGTTCAGGCATCCGCAAATTATGCGTATGATGTATTCGAGGGTCTTGACGTTGTTTTTAACAACAGCATTAAGGCGTTCACAGTTGCAACAACCGGCGATACATTCGTTATTGTTGGCGATCTTGACGAGGGCGCCCTGGCTAACTTCCCTAACGGCGAGGACATCACCATTAAATACGACGACATGACCGAGGCCGAAGCCGATCTCGTTAAGATCGTTGGCCGCGAGTATATCGGTCTTGAAGTTGTAGGTCCTAACGCATTTACAAAGATTGTAAAGGCTTAAAAGTTCCATTATTTCCAGAGGTATAGAACAAATGAAGAAAATATTGATCGCGGTCCCATGCATGGACCAGGTGGCGGCACCATTCGCCCAAAGTTTGGCATCTTTAATTAAACCGAAAGACACCGAGACAATAATACAAATGTTGTGCGGATCCCTAATCTATGACAGCCGGAACAAGTTAGCGGCGGCAGCCGTTAAGGCGGAGGCAGATTTTATATTATGGATTGATGCCGACATGGTATTTAACCCGGATGCATTATTAAAGTTAATGCAGGACTTAGACGAGGGCGCCGACATTGCCAGCGGTCTATATTTCAGACGTGCCAAGCCATACACGCCTGTCGCATTTGATAAGTTGGAAATACCCGAGGGCGGCCCGGCATCGTTTACGAATTACGCCGGGCCGTTAGAGGGCATTACCGAGGTCGGCGGCGTTGGTTTTGGTTTTGTTCTTATGCGGACGGAAGTATTAATTGATTGTTTCTCCGTTTACGGAACCTGTTTTACACCGATTGCAGGTTTTGGCGAGGATCTCTCGTTTTGTTGGAGAGCAAGGCAACAGGGTTACAAAATCATGTTAGACACGGGCGTTAAATGCGGCCATGTTGGTCACATGATTATAACCGAGGAATTTTTTAAAGCATTTGACGGAGGCCCGAAAAATGAAAGTCAGAGTTAAGGCGGCATATTTTGACGATGCCGGCATCCATAGCAAGGGCGAAGTGTTGGAGGTAAAAACATTCGACCCGTTGGTCCATGAGACGGCTCAGGAGACAACGAGCGAAAGCAGACCCAAGGGTCGCCCCGCTAAAAATAAATAGGAGGCTACAAAATGGCATTAATTGACGAGGTCCGTTTTAGTTTGAGAATTTCCACGACCGACGACGTTAATATTAACACCGAGTTAAACCGGTTTATTAACGAGGCGGTCCTGGACTTGACCAAGACAAGCGACATAAAACCGTTTACGGCAGAAGATACCGACGCGTTACTGCGCGGGGCAATAATCGATTATTGCCATTTTAAGTTTGAACGCGATACCGCGTTAAAAAACGCATATTTGCAATCGTACGAGAGCGCAAAGACCCGGTTGTTAATGTCCTCGGAATATTCCACAATGGGAGCGCCCGGCCATGAATGAATTATTAACTAAGTTTAACATCATTAAACGCACCAGGAGCGGCCGCGATGCCAGAGGGCAAATAATATACACCGAGACAACAAAAACCGTTTACGGCGAGGCCCTGCCGATCACGCGCCAGGAATACTCAGCAGCCGGACAAATAGGAATCGAACCCGAGAAGGCGTTTACAATTTCCGCGTTTGATTATTCCGGCGAGACATTGGCGGAAGTTGACGGCCAGAAATTCAAAATTTACAGGGTTTACGAGCGGAGCGCAAACGAGACGGAGTTATATTTAACATACGCCAGCGGAGCGAACGGAGGGCAATAAATGACAATTGAGACATTAACTACATTGTTAACAGCAGCCCTCGGGGATGCAATACCCGTATTTTTTCATCATGTATTTATAAACGAGGGCGAGGAAATCCCGCCCGTTTATGTTGTTACGGACTCAAGGGGCGTTAACCCGTTCCGGGCGGACAACAAGAATTATTACATGAGTTATATAAATACCGTTACCGTTTGCACGGCATCGTTTGACGAGACTGTCCTGGAGACAGTTGAGGGCGTTTTTAATGATGCCGGAATCCCGTTCGAACGTGAGACGGAGTTCGACGACGAACAATATTTGTATTTAACCGTTTACGAGGTAAACCTCGACAATTAAGCGGAGGGCGACACCATGGTTAATAGCATTAAACCCGACGACATGAGCCGGGAAATTGGCGACATTTTGCAGACTTTTAATCATACGGTCTTAACCGCAACGGACGAGGCGGCAATAGATGCAGCCAAAAAGACCGTTAAGGAATTAAAAGCCACAAGCCCCAGGCGTTCCGGCAAGTATGCGAAGGGTTGGACCTATAAGAAGGAAAAGAGCGGGGCCTGCATTGTTTATAACAAGGCACGGCCACAGCTAACGCACCTGCTCGAAAAGGGCCACCCGGTAAAAGGCAGAGGCAAGACCGTAACAGGTCAGGCCCGAGCATTTCCACATATAGCAGACGCGGAGGAAACCGCGGAAAAAACTTTTATTGCTGAATTAAAAAATAAAATACAGAAAGGAAATTAAAAAATATGATCGTAAAATTTGGATTATCTAACGTTCATTTTTTTGTCTTGACAGAGACAACGGACAGCCAGACTGGCGCCGTAAGCATGAGTTACGGGTCGGCGATCGCACAGCCCGGCGCCGTACATTTGACTCTGGACGTAACCGAGAACGACACGGAGCCGTTTTTTGCGGATGACAGGGCGTATTATATCCCGGCGACGAAGTCCGGCGGATATTCGGGCACATTGGAGGTCGCTTTAATTCCTGATGCACTAAAGCTGGCTGCGATGCAGTACAAGACAGACGAGGACGGCGTTATGATCGAAGTCGCCGAGAGCGACACGGTTTATGTCGGCTTTACATTTGAGATCGATAACGACGAGAAAGCCCGCCGTCTTGTTTACTATAAGGCTAAGCTGGGGATCCCGGCAGTTGATGCAGCAACCACCGAGGGCACAAAGACACCCACAACGGAGACGTTGCCAATTACAGTATTGCCCACAACGACAACGTTTAAGTTTGGCACCGGTGCAAGCCAGGAAGAGGTCGCCGTCGTTTCCGGTTATTCAACACCTGAAACCGACCCGACCGTTTACGCAAATTGGCATACAGCACCCCACCTGCCTACAGAGCCTACATAAAGGCCGAGGCCGGAAAGGCGTTTGTATTTACCTCTGGAAACGGCCCGCGGCTAACCCCGCGGGCTATTTCGTGAGGTTTTATTATATTCAGTATCTTTTAAACAGTTTTCGGAGGTAAAAATAACATGATTAAAGAAATTAAGCTCGGAGATAATCTCGTTAAATTTGAGGGAACAACCGGCACGGGCGAATTATACCAGATTTTCACAGGCCGCAACATTTATGCGGATTTTTCAAAATTAACAAGCAGTTTTACAAAGGATGAGGTTAAATCCTTAATCACTATTAATCAGATGCAGAAAAACGGAGAAAAGAGCAACGACGAGATTACTGCAGAAATTGGCGGCATCGTTTCAAATATGGAAATGAGCAAGTTAACCGACGTCGTAACCATGATTAAAAACATGGGTTTTGTTATGTATATTCAGGCGAACACGGCAGGGGAGACCCCGCTCGATCGTATAAGGAACATTAAAGCCAGGTTAACAGACGAGGAATATCTCGCGTGGCTTTTAACATTGGAAAATGACGCATTTAACGACGGTAACTTATTTAGCGAGTTATTAGACCTAATTGGACTTAACAATAAAAGTTACGTTCAATCAAAAAACTAAACAGGCCGACCACAAGAGAGCTAACACAGGCCCTTTTATATTTGCGCGCAATGAATAACGGTTTTAGTTATGAAAGCGCGTTTTTTATTGAGGTCGGCCTCTTAAATGACATATTAACGGAGCGCATGAACGACGGTTATAAATACCCTGTTAAGGGTACGACCGCCGACATAGATAGACTATTCGGAGGCTAAGCAATGGCAAGCGCGGGACAGATTAAAGGCATTACTATTAAAATTGAGGGCGATACCAGCGGTCTGGCCAAAGACCTGCAAAACGTTAACAGCGACATAAAGCAGACCGAAAAGGCATTAAACGAGGTCGAAAAGGCTTTAAAACTTGACCCGTCAAACGTTGAGTTATTGGCAACCAAACAAGAGCTATTAACAAAACAGATAGAACAGACTGAGGAAAAGCTGAAGTTAGAACAGCAGGCCGCCGAAGATGCTAAAGAGGCGTTAGAAATTGGCAACATTTCCACCGAGGAATACGCAACACTACAGGCCGAGGTCGCACAGACACAACATAGTTTAGACGACTTAACGAGCTCCGCAGGCGATGCCGAGACGAGTTTAGACGATGCAGGCGGAGCGGCAGACGATGCAGGCGACGCGGCATCAGATGCAGGCGACGAAATGGAGGACATGGGCGAGAGCGCCTCCAATGCCGGCGACATTGCTAAAACTGCATTCGGTATTATTGCAGGAGCTGCAGCAACAGCCGCCGCCGAGGTTGGCGGACTTGTAGCAGGTATTGACGGCCTGGCGGGCGCAATTAAGGACGCAGCGACCGAAGTCTCCGAAATGGGCGACGACATAGACAAAAACAGCCAGCGTTTAGGCATGAGCGCGTCGGAATACCAGAAGTGGGATTATATATTAAAGATTAACGGCTCCAGCTTAGATGAGAACAGCGCGGCATTTAAGAAATTAACTAACGAGATCGATAAAGGCAAAAAAGGCAATAAAGACATACAAAAGGCTTTTAAAAAAGTTGGCGTATCGTTAAAGGATCTCAAAACGTTGAGCCGTGAGGAAATATTCGAAAAGGTAATAATGGGCCTACAGAATATCGACGACGACGCAACAAAAGCCGCCAGGGCTAACGAGCTGTTAGGTAAGTCCGGACAGACTTTAATGCCGTTATTAAATAGCACAAATGATGACTTAAAAAAGTTATCAGACCAGGCGGAGAAATACGGCATTATTATCGGCGATGACTTAGTTAAGGACAGCGCGGACTATCAAGACAGTTTAACATTGCTTGACGGAGCAATGAAAGGCTTAAAAGCGCGATTAGCTGGCCAGTTTTTGCCCGGAATGACGCAAGTCACAACAGGAATTGCCGGCTTGATCGCAGGCGTTGAGGGCGCAGACAAGGACGTCTCGGAGGGCGTTAAAAACTTAGTTGAAACATTTAAAAAGATCGCCCCGGCCGTTTTGCAGGCGATAAAGGACAGTTTGCCTATATTAATCCCATTAGGCCAGGAAATAATCGAGACATTAGTCACAGCTATCGGTGAAAATTTGGGGCCGTTACTTGACTCAGCCGTTTCGATCATCCATACGATAACAACGGCCCTTTTGACCGATGAGAACGTTGAGAAAATCGCAAAATGCGCGGGCGAGATAATGAACGCGTTAACGTTGGCATTTTTGGCGGTTGTCGAGGATTTAATCGACCCGGCTATTAAATGCATTACTACGATCGTCGAAACGTTGTTGAAACCCGATAACCTCAATAAATTGATTGATGCAGGCATAAATATTATCGTTGCTATTTGCGAGGGTTTAGCGGATTGCATGCCCCGCATTTTGGATGCCGCGGAATTAGCAATTGAGACTATCGGAAACAAGCTCACGGAGAACGGATCCATGGAGCGTTTACAGGAGGCAGGTTTAAAACTGTTAGAGGCTGTTTTAAAAGGCTTGATTAAATGCCTGCCGAAACTCATTAAATGGCTGTTAATTGATTTTCCGCTTGAATTAACAAAAGCATTGTTGAGCGTTGTCGGGCAGTTGTTGTTAAAAGCCGGAGAATGGGGCGCCGATCTAATCGAGGCATTTATTGACGGAATTAAAAGCAGGATCCAAGCGCTTAAAAATGTTGTTTCTGGCGTTGCCGGGACCGTTAAGAAGTATTTAGGATTCTCGGAGCCGGACATTGGACCGCTCTCAAATTTCCACACGTTCGCGCCCGACATGATTAAACTATTTTCTCAGGGTATTATTGACAGCCTGCCGACGTTAAAGGCAGCCGTCGACCAGGCAGCGGCAACAGTTGACACGGAAATGACACCGGACTACACCGGAGCGTTAACCGGCATAAGTAACCAAATCGCCGGAATAAGCAATAACGGCACATATGTTATTAACGTTAATGTTGGCAGCACAAAATTAGCATCGTTAGTTTTGAGCGCCCAGCAAATGGAGAAATTCAGAGCCGGAGGAAATTAAAACATGTTAGGTAAATACATCAAAATTAACGGCGTACAATTTCCAAACCCGGTCTCGGGGACATACGCGCCGGCATTAAATCCGGAAGAGAATGTTTACACAACCGAGGACGGCCACCAGGCCTCAAACATAATCAGGTTAGACCGTTTTAGTTTTGACGCACAATTTAACTGTACCAGAGTAATGCGGGCAAGGTTGGAGGCGATCGCCAAAACGGATTCATGTATTGTTGAGGCCGAGGGCGTAGAGCATGAGGGGCGTTTAAGGCTATCCGGGGCAATAACCATGGTCAAAGATTCAGAGAGAACAAAGGGAACACAAGGACTCTGGGTCGTTCCGGTTAAATTTGAGGAGTTTTAATTATGTATAATGTTAGCGCGGAATATTTGAGAAAATTGCATACTAATAGCCACGTTGAACATTGCCGCGGAACAATAAACGGGATCCCGTTTAATGATAGTAATATTATTTCCATGAATTACACCAACAGGTGCACGGACACGGACGACATTAACCTGGGGTCTTGCTACGTTGGCCAGATAGACGCCGAATTTATTAACGTAGGAATAACGCGCGGGACCTGGTATTATTCAGCAATCAATATAGAAGTTGGCCTGGAGTTAGACGACGGGACGACCGAGTGGGTCCCGTTAGGCGTTTTTAGAGTAACCGAGGCAGAGTGGGGAGACGTTAGCGTCCATGTTTTGGCGGCGGATAATATTTTAAGGTTAGAGTCTACGGAGTTTGAGGGCAATCTAACACAATTGCAGGCGGGCGAATTATACGACCTTGCAACATTCGCCTGCAGGCGCTGCGGCCTAAACTTCGGATTGACCAAGGCGGAGACAGAGGCCCTGCCAAACGGGATGTCTATTTTTACATTGTTTAAAGATAACGGATTTAAAACATACCGCGATTATATGGGGGCGTTGGCGCAGTTGGCGGCGGGTTTTGTTATGGCAGACCGCCAAGGCAACATAATTATTAAAACATTTGTTAAACCACAGCAGACGGTCGACACGATAACAGCATTTGAAAGAATAACCGGCGTTAAATTTTCAGACTACCAAACATATTATCCAGGCGTCAGCCTTGAAGTTAACAACGGCAATATCCACTATTCAATTGGAGGCGGAACGGGCGTTATAGAGTTAGGCCAACAAATGTTTTTACAATTAGGTCTTGAAGATACTATTAGAGCATATACGGACAATATATCACAGGCCGTGCGGACAATCAGGACAACGCCGTTTAATTTTTCGACGTTGTCAACGATCATTTACGACCTGGGCGATTATATAACAGCAGGGACGCAGCAGTCCACGGGCTGGGGGCCGTTTTCTTGTTTAATATGTTCCATTAATTGGACGTTCCGGGAGTTAACGGAGTTTGATGGCTACGGCAGAAACCCGGATATTAAACTGGGCAAGAGCAAAGAAGAAAAACAAATTAGCACCATTTCGGGCCGTATAGACAGCAACGAATTTAGTTATTATACATATAACAACATTGCGGAGCTAAATATATTAGCAGACACGGAGACCGAGGTCGGAAATATTCTGTTCACATCGAACAAAAACACGGACGTTAATATATCAACAGAAATAAAATTTAACGCATTTGCAACAGTTGAGACAGAGGAACGGGTGCCCGTTTACCAAGACACCCCCGACCCGTTGGACCCGTCGGGGGATCCCATTACTTCAGAAATTGGCTACTGGATAAAGACAATAACGGAGAATATCACGGCGCACGTCCGTTATTATTTGGATGATGCGTTAATTATCCATGAACCAATAGAGACCATGAGCGAGGACGGGTGGCACACGTTGCATTATGGTTATTTATTGCACGGCATAGACGAGAGCGAACAACACACCTGGCGCGTTACGTTGGAGCTGGGCAACGGCGCCGGAGTAATTCCAGTTGAGGGGATCCTGTTAACATTAGGCGGCCAAGGGTTGGTCGGCGACGAGAGGTGGGACGGAACCGTTACGGCATCCGACCAAGTACCGACAGCGAAGATAACAGGACTCAAGGCGGACCAGATCTCCGACGACGGCCCGACAATCATGCTGCATACACCGCAGACGGTCACAGCATCCGACCAGGTGCCGGCGGAGGCGATCGCAGGACTGCAGCCTGACGAGATCACCGAAGGCAACATTAATATTATTTTGGCCAACGTTCTCTTTAATTTTGTAACCGAGGACAAAACCGCAAATATTACTGTTGAGGACAAAACCGCGAATATAACTACGGAGGATAATTGAACATGGCTGAGAGTGATATAAGCATTTCCGAAATGACTAACGGAACATTTAGCGCGGGCGCGTTATTCCCGGCTATACAACCGAGCCAGCAGAGCGGAACGGGATATTCTAACGTGAAAATGAGCGGCGCCGACATTGGCGACGGCATCGGGCAATTGCAGTTCCCGCTGAGGTTGGAGACAGAGAACAAATCAATATTTGGAGCGATAAACGAGGCGGCAAAGAGTATTATAAACTTTTTGCCGATCGATACCGCCAGCGGATCCCTGGCATCATTCCCGGACGGAGCAAACGACATTCCCTTGAAGAGCCTTGCTTGTACTATAAACCCCGTTCAGAGCGGAAGCGGAGACCCGTCTCCCTCGAATATTCGCCCCATAACAGGACACACGGAGTTGAACTTTGTGCATACGGGGGCGAATATATGGGACGAGGAATGGGAGGTTGGAAATATTGATGCATCGGGAACAGACCAGCCTACCGATAATTCAATTCGTAGCAAAAATTATATTCACTGTATTCCTAACACTAACTATTATAAATATATCGGTGGCAGCAAGAATGGTCAGATTTTTTTCTACGATAAAGATAAAACTTTTATATCGAGAACAGGCAACGCTCCTTCGGGAGTTGTTACATCACCATCTAATGCTTATTTTATGAGGTTTGCCTCATATAGTGATTATGGTGCAACATACAACAACGACATATCCATAAACTACCCCTCGACCGATACCAGCTACCACGCATACAACGGCACAAGCACCACAATCACCTTTCCCGACACAGTATTTGGTGCAAGCCTCGATGTGGGGACGGGGGTGTTGACGATTGATAGGGCGATTTATACCTTTAATGGAACAGAAACAGCTATTGCTTATGGTAGTGGTTATCGCTATGTTGTTTTGACAGGCAAAGAGGCTAAATCTTATGGAGCTGTTGAAACACCAAATTTGATTTCTAATCTGTTTATTGCGATTAATAGAAATCAAATCTCAAGTGGAACAACAGGTGCTTGTGTCACAGGAGATACAATATTACTTTCAACAGATACACCGACAGGTGTTCAAGTTTGCTACGAGTTGAACACACCCACAACAACACAGCTTACTCCACAAGAGGTGAAGTCGCTGTTAGGTAGCAACAATTTCTACCACGATTGTAACGGACAGGTAGCGGTTACATACAGGGCCGACATAGGACTTTATATAGATAAGAAAACATCATAAAGGAGGGCGCAGAAAATGAGCAATTTAAAAGATCACGTTAACCCGGAAAATATCGGAGGAATGACGCCGCCCAAACTTAAAGGCACCGTTACAATCATGTTGAACAATGCCAAGACCGGAAGAACAGAGCAGGTCGTCCGCGGCGAGAACATGGTCACGGATGCATTAAAGGACATATTAGCATCTAATCATTTGGGCGTTTCCGATTTTTCCGGATTGTTCCCGATTTATAAAAAGCTATTCGGAGGCGTTCTCTGTTTTGACCAGCCAATCACGGCCAACGCGGCCAATTATTACCCGCCTAATCATAGCAGTAATTACTGCATAGCACATGCAGGACAAACGGCATATATCGACGTCGCAGACGATGCCACGCGCGGGAATCCTAACACGATAGAGTCCGGAGAGATTGAAAACGGTTATAAACATGTTTTCGACTTCGTGTCAACACAAGGGAACGGCTCATTTAATGCCGTATCTCTAACGCATGAGGACACGGGCAGTTATTGGCTGTTTAATGGAACTAAGTTTGCACCGTTTGAGAGCTTGACCGCCTACAATTCTGATTTATGGAGAAACGGCCAGGCGCCCCAGCTTTACGACTCGACAACAAATACAGCCTACCAGATCGTCCCGGACGATAGCACCAATCTGACCATTTGGAAAATTACGGACATGAGCGCACAGAATAAGTGCGGACTAATGCAGCCGTTAGCAAACAGCGCCAGGGTGGAAGGAAACACACAAATTAAATACGAGTTTACCCTGGCACATAATACGAGGAATTATTATTATATGTTCCTGGAAGGTACCGCCATACATTGCCTGTATTGTAACGGCGGGGCAACAGTTGAGCGCGAAATAATAGACCTGTCAACCATGACCAAAACAACAAATACATTTACGGTGCCCG
>ODAI010082752.1_pt1 | contig 26786 bp, 38 predicted proteins | sample 1539321 | NCBI WGS metagenome assembly ODAI01 (sample SAMN02144231, study PRJEB22623) | gut metagenome | biome: sheep rumen | host: Ovis aries | place: New Zealand
TGTTATCTTATAAGCACTTCGACGTGCGTTTCGTCTGTACGTCTGAGCACTTTTATTCCTGTCCGGAAATCGGATCTTACAGCAATACCGTTTTTTGCGGAAACATATCCCCCGACCTTGCAGCTCCCGTCATCGCGGACGATCAGCCGTCCGACAAGTCCGACTGCCGCCCATTCTTTTCGGCGTGAACGCGGTATGTATTTTCTCTCCGGTTCATAGTCATCAGAAAGCACAGGCTCACCGTTTTCGTCCTTTACGATGCAGCCGAAAACATCTTTGCGGTACTTACCGTCCCAGTAAAGCTCTGCCGCATTGCCCGAAACTGACGGAGAAGCAGAAACTATTCCGGAAATATCATCGCCGTCAGCGAGAACTATTTTGTCTCCGCGCACAGAAACAAGCATTCCGCGCCTGTCTTCGCTGTCCGGATTTCCGTCTTCCCACTCAAAATACTCGGCGTAGTCCGCACCCATAGTGCCGTAAGTGCCGGCAGCCTGAACATTTCCGGAAGTGTCGATCGTCACTTTATTCCCGTTATACGCGGCAATAAACAGAAGCCCTATTTTTGTAGAAGAAGCAGGGATTTCTGCATACGCTCCTCTCCCTGTCACAAGTATATGATCGTCGCTTGAACTTCCGGAAATGTAATGCCCCTGCCCGAACAGTGCACTTGAGTTCAGACCGTCAGCAACTATCCCTGCGCCATGGATAAGACTCATTCCGACGTTGCCGACCTGATTGCCTGCTCCGAGAACTGTATTAAATGCACCGCTTACATTATTGCCGGAGCCGCCGACTGTATTGTGACCGCCGTTTGCGTTCAGCCTGTTACCGGATCCGAAAACAAATGAGGCGGTGCTGCTGATAACTGTGTTATGCTGCCCGAAAACAGTATTCACACCGCCGCTGACAGAATCGTTACTTATGCTTCCGATACCCGTAACAGTGTTCTTATAGCCGTTTACGCTGTCGTAGATGCCCTCTGAGGTGTTGTGTTCGAGGTCGTTGTGTGCTACTGAGGTTTTGGCGGCATCAAGAAATTTTCCGGTGCCGGAGCCGGAGGAAGGTGCTGAGCTTGAGCTGCTCGACATCTGGCTTCCGCCCTTAGCTACCTCAGAGCCGAGAGTCTCCGTGAAACCACCGCCGGTTGATATGCTGTAAGAGATGTTTGTTACGCAGAGCCGATAAGTGCTCGTATCTGCCGGATACTTGAGGTTCCCGACAGTAAGTACATCACCAACTTCGATTATGCCTTTGCCGCGCTGCATCAGGCTGCCTCCGTAATAGGATAATCCGCCTATCTGAGACCACACATATTCAGCGATCTCAACAGTCGCAAGCGGGTTGTAACAACTTATTACTCCCTCATCATCTTCGTCGTATTCAGATCCCGGTACATCGTCAATGTATATTGATGTATCGGAATCCACAGAGAACAATACGCCGGTAACCTCATAGGGTTCGCTATCATCGATCGTAATGTCGATAACGTCAGAAGACGCCACCGTGTAACTGATCTCCTCAAACGGCTTGAATATCAGATGATTGTTTGCATCAAGCTTAACATTGCACCCGTGTGATGCCGCAATAAATCCGAGCAGTTCCCGGACAGTATAGAAGCTTCCGTCTTCTTTCTGCGGCAGCGTCTGAACCGTAAACGGCTGACACTGGAAGTCACAAGTGAAGTTACGCAGTTTGCATACATAGTCAAGAACGTCCTGCATCAGACATGGAAAGCTCAGAGCTTCGAGTTCGCGTCCGGGAACCGCAACGAACTTTACTTTCTTTTTGCTCTGATAATACATCGCGTCGTATGCAGTAACTGTTATTACAGAACCGTCCCGGGTGCATTCGTCGCTGTAGAACCTTCCGAGCTGTTCAAATCCGCTGTTATCAAACTTTACATACACTGCGCAGCGTGTTAGTCGCGGCATCTTGCTGTTCGCCACTGCCGTAAAATTCAGTCTGTCTGACTGTGTATATCCAATACCTGCGGAACCGTCAGTGATACTTCGCTGAATATTGATACTGATTATATCCCCGGAAGTGAAAACCGTGTCGTTATCAGTTGTGATCTTCACATCGAGGGAACGGATATTTTCATCGGCACCTGTATTATAGTTATCTGATACTGACCGCATAATATCAAACCTCCTCGAGAGTAACAGTCACGCTGCTGTAATATACACCGCCTATGACAACATCTGCGGCTGTAGGGATCCTGTTGTCCTTGAGATGGTATGTTCCCTCGACCGACATTGAACCTACGCCGCCGGTCACAGGGATCTCTTTTTGCTTCAGCTTGTTTTTCAGTGGTTCCCATACCGTAGATGGACACCTTGGAAATGTCAGTGTCAGCAGCTTTTTCGGCTCACCGAGCCTGTCCTCGTGTACGTCGCCGTTCAGCGCGTACATCACCGAGCGTGCCCGGTATTCAAGATCCGTTTCCGGCGGAAGGATATATGCGTCTATAGCTGTCCCGTCTATTTTTATTGCCATATATCCACCTCCTACTTCAATATCAGCGGCGATTTGCCGTCTATTTTGGTGATATCGTTTATGTCAGCTACAGCGATACGACCAACAACAAGATCGCGGGCTTTCAAGGTCACATCAAATGAAATTTGTCTGTTTTCATCTGCCTTCTGGAGCTCATTTATTGCCGTGACAACATCGCTCAGAGTCGCTTCTCTTGCTGTTGAATCCGCACCGGAAGATACAGCCGACATCTGAGATACCGCAGCGCTGCGCTCAATGCCCGACATAATATGCCCGTACTTGCTGTTTCCGGCGAGCTCGATCCCGAGAGCCTGCTGCATTTTCCGGTTTGCTTCATCTTCCGAATCCCATACGGTCGGAATATAACTCGTGATCGAAATGTTGTTTCCGGATTTACCGGAGCTGTTTTCTGAACTGCTCCCGGAAGACTTTTTCTGAGACTCCTCCCAGTTGTGGATTGACACATTCGCCGCTCTCCACTTGTCACTGTCGGCTTCGAGGTACTGATCCCGCAGTTCTCCGATGCCGGAATAAAATTCAGCGTCCGAGATCTCGCCCATATCGTGCCGATATTTCAGCGTAGCATACTCTTTGTCGTAGGTCTGTTCATTCTCATTTACACCCGAACCGGAAGAAGCTCTGCCCGAACCGCCGACGCTGCCTCCGGAATTAACAGAACTGCCGCGGCTGCCTTTGAGATATGCTGAAACAGCACCCATTGCATCAAGCTCATTAAGACGGGCTTGCTTAGCTTCGATCTCCTCCAAGACTGAATAATATGCCTCCTGCTTCTTATCCATTTCCGCTTGACTCGCGTGCCCATACATCAAGGCAAGCTCACTGCGGTATATTTCAGCACGTTCACGCGCGCCGTCCAGAGCCGCCTGTGTTCTGTCACGTTCAGCTTGTATTTGAGAGTCAACAGTGTTGTCAAGAGCCGTTTCGAGATCTGCAAGTGCATTTGCTTCGATGATATATCCGTCCGCAGTCAGCTCGACCTTGCTCGCAAGCTCCGGATAGAGCGTTATGAGATCCTGCATCTGCTCATAACTAAGAGCACCGCCATTTTTGACATTTTCAAGTGCTTTGTACAGATCGCCGTACTTGTCTATAAGGTCTTTGGCGGAAGATGTCAGGGTGTTGGTTGACTCGGCTGTTTTGTTGTATGCATCTGAGCTTTCATTAACCGCTTCTGCTGCTTTCTTCTGAGATAGTTCAAGCTCTTTGACAGCTTCTGTTTCAACAATATATCCTGCTGTTGTTTCTTCGATTTTGTCAGCGAGTTCAGGATAGAGCGTAACCAGTGACTGCATCTGTTCTTGATTAAGTGCTTCCCCCTTTTTTGCAAGGTCAAGTGCGACTTTACCTGTAATACGATCATACTGATCGGTAAGGCTATTCAACAGATTTGCGTTATCATCCTGAGTTGTCCACATTTCAACGAGTCTATCCATAAACTTTTGCTGCTTCGCTGTTCTTTTTTCTCCGAATTCAGAGTTTGCATAATCATAGAGCTTTTGAAGATCTGCCGCTCTTTCTTCACTTGTTCCCCGGAGCAGATTCCACTCAGTATCAAACGTTGATAAGTTATTGCCGTATTTGATCCATTTGAAAATTTTGTTGAGATCCTGACTCTCAAGATCATTAAGCTTAAAATCTAAAAGAGATATATTCTTACTGTCAGCGGTACGGGCTTTTGCAAGCGACTCATTAACATTAGCAAGAGCGAGATCTCTGTTTCGCTCAATAAGACCGTCCATTAAATCTATTTGATCCTGATACTTACCGTTCACGAGATCAATTCCTGATGCTTGATCTCCGTACTGAGCAATCAGATCATCCTGGATTGCTTTCAGCTCTGCTGCTTTTGTTTCTGCGCCGAGCTCACTGTTTTCGATTTCTTCATATTTCCTTTTGATTTTATCGAGCGAGTCTGCTTTTTCGCTGTATTCGTCAGCTTTCCCGGAAAGCTCCTTAGCCGAGTCACTGAGCTCCTTGACCTGTTGAGTGGTGCTTTTTACTCCTGACGCAAAAGCAATAAGTCCGGCAGTGAGCGCTGCAAGTCCCGTTATAATCAATACCACCGGATTCGACGACATGGCAACATTCAGTAATTTCTGCGCAATAGTTGCACCTTCCGTAGATGCTTTAAATTTATCTATAACAGAAGAAATAGCCATAGCTGTTTTATATGCTATGAAGGCAGCTGCCAAAGCAGCCGTTGCCTCCTTATGTTCCCACATTATTTTAAGCAGATCTCCGGCTACCTTCATAACGTTTCTGACCGCATCACCAATGCCGACGATGATCTCCTCGATCTCATCTGCGTTATCGTCAACATACTGGATAAGATCATCTATCATCGGGAGCATCTTCTCTCCGGCTTCGGCGAACATTATTGTGATCTTGTTCAGGAGCTTTTCAGCTTTAGCCTCGATAGTATTCGACATTTTCTCGTATGCTGCATCAGCAGCGCCAGCCGAGTTTTGCATCTGATCAAGAACACTTGCGAAATCGGCACCGCCGTCCTTGACGAGAGTGATCGCAGCGGTACCGGCTTCAACGGATCCGAACAGATCTTTCAGTGTTTTTCCGCTTGATTGTGCATAGTCATTGAGCGTATTAAGAACATCAGCCGTAGTCTGACCTTCGTTCTTCAGTTCAGCAAAAGATTTTCCGGATAGTTCACGAAGTGTTTTATCAACAATAGATCCGGCTGCTCCGAGCTCGTTGAACATGGCTTTTAGCATGGTACCGCTTTCTGCGGTAGCTATACCGTTTTTTGTCAGTATAGCATAATCTGTAGAAAGGCTTTCTAAGCTTTCACCGGCGCCATTTGCGATAGGAATAACCTGACCCATGCTATGAGCAAGCTCATCAACAGTCGTTTTACCGAGATTCTGAGTAGTTACCAGTACATCTGAAACATGTGTCGCATCGTCGGCGGCAAGTCCGTAAGCGTTGATCGCAGTGGTCAGCACGTCAACAGCGGTCGCAGTTTCGGTAAATCCGCCCTTAGCGAGCTTAACGGCGTTTTCTGTAAAAGAGACGGCGCTGCTCTGATCTATGGACGCGGAGATCGCTGAATATACTGCCTCGGACATATCGGAAACATTGACTCCGGTATTTCTCGATGCCTGTTTTATCTCATTTGCGTAGGCGGATTCATCTGTGCCATCCTCGGTAAGCGTGAACACTTTAGCATAAGAGGTCTGATAATTGGCAGCAGCCTTTATTGATGCAGCTGTCTCAGCAAGAATCGCAGCTCCCGCCGCAAGATAAAATTTTTTGACGTTATCGGCAGTCTTCTTAGCTTTAGCTTCATATTCTTCCTGATTCTTCTTCAGCTTTTCCGTATCCTCTTTATTTTTATTGACGATATAATCGCCATGACGGGAAACCGTATCAGCGATCTCTTCGGCAGCTTGCTTAGCAGACGCTCTTGTCTGTCTGTGAGCCTTTTCAGCTGAGTCAACAATCTTCTTGTCGTTCTGCTCAGCATTGTCAGCTGTACTGTTCTGAGCACGCTGACGGGCTTCAGCAGTCTCTTCAGAGGAAAGCTTGACCTTTTTGTGAGAACGTTCCGAGGATTCGACAGATCTCTCATTATTCTCGGTTGCATTGATTGAAACGCTGTTTTGAGCTTTTTTCTGAGCGTCTGCCGTTTCATCGGCGATCTTCTTGACCTTCTTCTTCGCTTCATTCATGCCTTTCTCGACATCGCTGTTATCGATCTCGACCTTGAATACTACACTTTCGCCGTTGTCAGCCAATTTTACCGCCTCCCTTTACTCAGTTCTGACCCGCTTCGGCAGCAAGCTTATCGAACAAGGAACCGAGCATATCAGTTCCCTCTTCCTGTACTTCTTTCCAGTTCTCTTCAAGAAAATAACACTGTTGCTGCTCTTTTACCCGTATTATTTCCTCATGGTTGTGACCGTTATATTCCGGTATCTTCCGTGTACGGATATACATTATCTGTTTCATCTTGCATTCGTCCGGCAAGCTGTCGAACATAGCAAGAAACTCCCACCAGAGCAACTTTCCTTGCTGCTCGAAAAGGTTAATTCCGTAGTGCTGCCTGAATGCAGCATAAATGTATTTGCTGTCCGCCATGAAGTTCACAGCGGTACGAGTTTTCTTTTGTTCATCATTGTTTTTGCGTTCTGTCAGCCAATCGTCATTAATTGCGCTGATAACCGCATATTTCTCAGGCATAGATGCTTTTTTGGGGGATGCGACAAGCCAGCTGTACGCTATGTCTATTTTATCTGCTGACGACCAACCCGAATCTTTGTCACGCATCAGGTCATAGAATCTGATGATCCGGTCAAAGTAAAGAGTCAGCTTGTATTCCTTGCCGTCGAGTCTGAGAACACCCGGCAGCGGCTTATCTATCGAATATTTAAAATGTCTCATAATTTCTGTTTGAATGCCCTTTTAAGATCTTTTTTCTTGCGTTTCACAGATTCAGCTGCTGCCGGAATTATTCGGGCAAAGATGTACGGCATAAGCTTCTCCGCCATTTCCAAATAATTGTCTTCGTAAAATTCATATATTTCAGCCTTGTTCCGGTCGCCGAAGGCGATAGAAAACAGCTGATCCATTGCAAGCGTGTACAGACTTACAGTCCTGTAGAACTCATCTTTGTTATTCGCTTCCTGTGCTGCGCGAAGCTGTTTGCTTAGATTTAAAAAGTTCTCATACTTACTCGATACTTCCCGTGCTGTCATATCAATATCAAGCTGTATTTCAAGCTTTTTGACGGTATTTCCGCTATCATCTGTAAGTTCAAGCGTATCACAGAGCTTTTTGGCTCTTCCTGCCTTATAGGTCATATTTCCTCCTATATATAAACCAAGAGAGCGCCGGTTAAGCGCTCTCTTTTTATGTTCCGTTACCTGTATCATTGTTATCCGAGAATCCGCTGTCACCGGAAGTATCCGGATCGTCAGGATCGTCGGGATCGGTTCAGCCGCCTCCGGTGCCGGAAGAAGATTCGGACACTGTTGTGATCGTCGGCTTTCCATTCAGTGCGATCGTAAAGGTCATAGGTGCACCGTCTGTTGCGGTACCGCCGCCGATAACGATGTTCTCGAGCGTACACGGACAGGTGATCTGCTGTGTAAAGCGTGTCATTCTGAAATTGGTAACACGGCTCGTTCCGATCTTATCCTCGACAGTATTCAGCCATTCGCAAAAAGCGTTATCCTTTACATATCTGCCGGACATATTCAGCTTTTTCTGCATTCCGGCTACCCATGAAGAACCGAAGCCCTCATCTATCAGAAATGCTATAGTCTGCACATTCTCGTTGTTGTTGATGCTGTCCTCTGTACAGCATTCACGGATGTCCTGCCAGCTCTCGGCAGATGAACTTGGAGCTATATCCACCTCAAGCTTGATCTCGCCGTTCTGCCTCATACGGGCAGCGGTCGGTAATTCTACTGACATTGTTTATTCCTCCTCAATAACAGTATTTGATAGTGACTATCATTTCATATATCCACTCGTCGGTATTGTTGTTCTCAGATACCGAGTCAGCAGATACATTTTCGATGTGTACAACGTCTGACTCGGGCATTTCTGTCAGATGGTCGATGTAATCCTGTATCGCAGTGATGATCTCTACACCTTTCTGGGAATCACCCGCCTTGCAGTAAACAGTACATTTGACTTCCTTTTCGGCGTGCTGTCCGTTAAGTGTGACGATCAACGTTCTGTCACCGCTCACTCTGACTGCGCAATCCCCATCGCCTTTGAGGGGCGGCGGGTGGATCTCTATGCCCGTATCTTCGATAATTTTGTCAACGACGGCATTTACCGCCGCTTCAAGCCTTGTATCAGCCATTCTTGAAGTACTTCCTCATTTCTTGGTTAAGTGTGCTGTTCCAGTCGGAAAGGTGCAGCTTCTTAGCACGTTTGCACCACTCGGCACCGGCGTATTTGTTCGGGTGCTTGTTGTATCTCAACGGTCTGCCACGTTTTGAAACACCTTTATACACGTAGTTTGCGTATACAGTACTCCACCGAAGCTCCGCTTTCGTCGGACTGAGATAATACGGCGTACTTGCGCTGCGTTCCAGTGTGCCTCCAAGATTACCCTCACGACGCGGAACATACTGCTTCGTGTCCGCAAGCATTTGACCCGTGACCACCGGCAATGACCTTTCGGCAGCCTTCCGGATCTTCATTGCGATACCCGCTGTGTCGATCTTAATTTCCGGTTTTATCTGCAAAGACATAGCTGAGTTCCACCTCCGTATGATGCAGCTTGGTCAGCTCGTACATCGGCTTTACGCCGACGATCTCGTAAAGCTGACCGCTGAATATGAGTCGTTCGCCTATTCTGAACGTGCAGTCCGTAGACACTCCCGGCTGATGCACGAGGACGGCGCTGACGCTGCTCTGCTCGTTGTTCGCGGTAACGGACAGAGCGTGCTTCGGCTCGATCACCCGGACGTGCTCGATGATCTGACCCTCGGTGACTTTGGATTTCCCGAACGCTCCCGGTTTTGCGGGAGCAACATCGGCAAGCTGCACGGAATGTATCAGCCAGCTTTTCGGAATTTTCTTAAAGCGCACATATATCACCTCTGTACAAAAGTCCGGTAGTCCGGAGATAAGTCAGAGCGATAAGATCCAGCGAAGCGGGGGAGCTGCCGGAGCTTTCCGAGCTCCCCGAACCGCCGAGACTGTAGCTGAAGCTTCCGATGCTTGCACTTTGCGGAACGCTTTCCGACATATCCGCGCCGAAGTTTGCCGCGATATAGTCCGTTTGTGCCATAACAGCTTTCCGGACATTTGACTGAACCTCGGCACTGAACCCGTCATAACCGGATAGCCGACCGCAGACAGCCGCATTGACAGTCTGCTGTGCGACATTGAGTATGATTTCAAGCTCCGAGTCCGTCAGCTCGCAGTTTGTGTTATGCGCCCGATACTCCTCAACCGTCACTATCGGATTCATCGCTTACCTCCGCCTTCTTTCTGCTGCGTTTGGGCTTCTCCGGTTCTGCGGCTTCCTCCACAGGCTCTGCAACGCTCTCTGCCGTGACCGGATCCTCGGTGATCTCCGGTAAAGGCGAATAAGCTGTACTTTCAGCCGTTTTCTCAAGATACACTTTGTCCGGTGCTTCCGCACCGCTCACGGCAGCGACAGCAAGTGCCGCTGCTGCTTCAACAAATCCTATTGTCCTGCTCATATCGCACCTCCGTTAAGCTGTCACCGCAGTTGTACCGCGATGCAGATAAATGCCCTTGACCCTGTTGTTGTAGTGATCTGCGATACCGTAAGCACGGTAGAAGAACAGATAACCGTCAGATGTCTGATTATCCTTCGGCTCGAACACCTTTGTAACAACGTGCTTCTGGAACTGGATCACCGCGCTCTTATCAACCATAAGGAAGTTTATCGGGTATGCGCCCACAGCAGGGGTGAAGCCGCCGGCAAGCTCATCCTCGGACGTGCCGTCAAGCAGAGTTATGCCGGTATAGAAGCGATTGCGGGGAACCTCGATGACCTGTGAGAAGCTGCTCATTACTTCTTTGGAAACGGTCGTATCGATGTCCTGAACGGCTCCGCGAAGTCCCGGGTCGATGAACAGCACGAGGTTGTCAAGATCGACTTCGTTATTCTGCATCACAGTCTTGCCCGCACGGATAGCGTTCAGAACGTCCTTACCGTTTGCGAACGTGCCGTTTGCCGAGGCTCCCGCACCCGCTGCGAGCTTTGCAAAACGGTAAGCATCGAGCTCGGGGACTACCTTTGTACGGATAAACTCCGAAGCAAGCTTGCCGAAGAGCAGCCCTGCCGTTTCCTCGTTGTCCATAGCATCGACCGTGAACTTACGACCACGGTCATAGTCACACTGCTTGGTCTGGAACGTGATGCTCACGGAGCCCTGAGCATAGCCCGCATTGCGGTCGTAATCGCCGAGACCGTCCATATCGTACATCGGGATCTTCCACTCTCCGGCGTTCGCGCTCATCTGAACGAGCGAGTTGTCGCCGTCGAGCACGCCGCTCTTGGAACTCTGCTTATAGACGGTGTCGAGCCTGTCTATGTACTTCTGAAACTTGTTTACTGTGTTCGGCATTGTTTAGCCCTCCTTTTTCTCGGGTCTGATACCCATAATTGCGTCGATCTTCGCGTCCTCCGCCGAATCAGCCGCGCTGTCGTTGCTTATGGACACGGACGGTGTCATCGTCGGGGGCGGAGCGTTCTTAAAGGCGGGGTACGCGCTTACGACCTCGGCTATAGCCTGTTCGAGCGTAACGGGGGACGCCCCGCTGCGAGTCCCGTCCTTTACGCGGGACTTTGCCAACGTTATTACGTCGGCGGCGCATTCCGGCTTCACTCCGGCTTTCAGCGCGTAGTTCTCGCCTTTGATCGCATCAATGTCCTCTGCGGGTGCAGCAGGCTTTGCTTCCGTCTGTGCAGGAGCCGCCTGAGATGCCGCCGCAGGTGCGGTGGTCTGCACGGGATCTGCTGCCTGAGCTGCGGGGGTGGGTAAAGCTGCGGAGTTTGTCGTACCCACGACGCTCGAAGTCTGCGGGGGCGCTGCGGTACCCGTTACCGTTGAACCGCTCAGATCACTGCCGCTTACCGCTCCGGCTCCCTGAATAAGCACAGCGTTTTCGGTTGTTGTGCCGCCGATCACAGCGGCTGTTCCTGATGTAGCTACATTATCAGCCATTTTTGTTTTCCTCCTAAAGTTTGTAATAAAAAAACACCCTCACGGGCGATTTCTTAACTATTATGTCCGTTCCAGTCGGAAACGGCAATCTCAGCGGTCATATAGTTTGCTTTTCCGCAGTGTCCGCAATGCTTACACTGCGCGAATATACGATATACCGCCTGTGAGCCTTTCTTTTCCTCAAACACAATGTGGGCATCACCGCCGCATTTGGGACAGGGGTCTAACTCGTCGTCTATTGTGGGCATTCTCATTCTCCTTTCAGATTTTTGCAATAATAAAAACACCCGTTAAACAGGTGTTTTTATAGTCTTAAAATATGGATTTAATTATTAAAATACGGTTCAAGCCGAATTTCAGAAGAAATATACAGTGCTCCAATATAATAACTGTTATGAACTGTTATTTTCTTGCCGTCCTTGTGATATATCTGCGTTTGAGAGTCGTCAACATCGTGAAGCAAATCACCTTTTTTTAAATTTGGTATATTATTTTCAAGGGCTGCACACTGTCTTTTGAAAATATCCTTGTCGGGGACATTGCATATATTGTATTCATACATAAATATCACTCCAGTCCGAATTTAGTATCAACAGATTTTCTTGTCTTGGTTGCAGTTTTAAGGATATCCTTAACAGCTTCCTCTCTGCTCAAACCCTTACGCACCATTTTATCAGCGATAAGCTCATCAAAGCTCTTGTTCGGGTCTGTGATATCGAGTTGCCTTCGCAATTCTTGATTAGACATCATATCCCTCGTTTGAGTGCGGAATTTATTGCGTAAATCGCAAGCTTGCCGCGCCTGCTCCTCTATAGGAAGTGAACGATCTATCATATTGGGAATCTTCTTGTCTTGATCCTTGTACCACATTCGAGCTTCACGATCATCAAGCTTTCCCTTCATCTTCATTATATCACTTTCTTCGTAATTGTCAAGACTAAAGAAATGTAATTTAAGCTCTTCATCTTCAAGAGCCTTCCTATAAGCCGCCGTGACCTTGCTTGCCTCGCTGTGACCGTAGCCGAGAACGGAAGTCCGCTCGTTCATATACGTCAGATCGTGCTCGTTGCAATACTGCTTTAGCTGCGCCGTGCGGTCTTTGAGCCGTACCGAAGCCTTTTTGAACTGCTCCGGGTCGCCGTTCTTCAGCATAGCGCATTCTCGCTTCGCCGCCCGGACGTTCCGTTCAAGCTCACGCTGCTTCTGTATCTCCTTGTATCTCTTGTCGTTTTCTTCCCGATCGTAGGGAAAGTACGTCTGCAAGCTGCTCCCGGGTGTGAACGGGAACGCGCTGTGCTTGCAATTTATACCGAGGATTCCGTCCGGCTGCCCGTAGCTTGACGACGACCACGGCGAGTACTCAATGATATTTCCGTGTCCGTCCTCTATGTAGCCGCTCGTGTTGTCGAGGTCGAAGATACGCCCCTGATCCCGGGAACACTTCGGACGGGCTCCGAGGTGGCTCGAAATCTCGATGAAGTGCGTGTGATAGTCCTTCATACGCTCGAAAAGTGCCGTTGTTCCGGTGTTCATTGCTGTCTGCCGGACGCAGAGCCCGACGTAAGCTTCCGGCGACCATTCGCGCCCGCCGCGATCCACAAAGGCTGGAATGCCCTTGTTTGCCATATCTTTAAGGCATTTGCTGACCGCTGCCGTCATTGTTTCGGTATTGGTAACGACCTGTCCCGCCGCCTTGTTCAGCATATCGACAAACTCCTGCTTGTTCGCGAGCTGCGCCGCATCGCGCACAGCCTTTCCGGCAGCATCCCGAGCCTTATACAGCATCGTGGTGTTGACGATGTTCAGGTCGTTCTTCGCCTGCTTCGTCAGAGTGCCGATGATAGCGTTCATGGTGCTGTCCATAGTTCCGTCCGCCGCGTCGGTGACAAGTCCCGCGATCACGGCTTTCCGGAAACCGCGTTCCGTGTCCTGCATCGCGTCCACCGCCGCAAGCTTTACCGTCAGCTCCGCAATCTCCCGCTGTTCCTTAGCATAGGACGTTATCGTCTCGATGTTCTTTTGGTGCAGCTTTCCGAGTTCCGCGAGCTTCCGTATCTTCCACTTTGATGTGGAGCTGTCAACCTTCCCGGCAAGCAGATAAGCGGCAATGTTCTGCAAAAGCTCATCTTCCATACCTGTTATCAGGCGGGTAAGCCCGCTTGCAAGCTCCATAGCCTGTATCTTGTTCATTCATTTCCTCCGAAAAGATTGTCAAGTACACCACCGCCGGAAGGCTGCTCGCCGTTTATCACCGCGAGTTCTTTGGCTGCCGATTCATCGTCATAGCCGTTGATATCGGTCAGTGCTCTGAGCTTCGACCGCAGACCCGCGCCCACAAGCTCGATGTTGCGCTGTATGCGGGTGTCATCGTCCGCGATCACGTTATCCTTCCAAGTTACCGTTACGGTATGCTCAATGGGATTTAAGCCCATTATATAGCAATACGCTGCGATTATGTTTTCGCAAAGCTCCTTGATACATTCGGTGATGATATTCTTCTGATTCTCGACCGTACGCATAGTGTCGCGTTCGTTTGCTACGACCTCGGTCGCGGTTTTCAGCCCGTCAGATTTGTCGAACGAGAGCGAACCCACCGACAAGCCGAGCTGCGAAGCGAGAAGGTTCAGCAGATAGTTCATAGCGTCGCAGTGCTCCTGAACGCGCAGCTGAACCGAAATATCGTTGATACCAAGCTTTTCGGAGTCGCCCATAAATGCCTGATAGATCTCATCGTCAACATCGAAGTAGCGGTGCTGTTCGCCGTCTATGCCTGTGACGAGCTGCACAAACTGCTCCGGGATAATGATACGCTTTTTGCCGAGAATGAACTCACGCTGTAAGCTGTCAAATACGACATCTATCATCTCCAACGTATCGTAGCAGTTAGCGAATATTGGTATTCCGAGCGGCAGGTCAAAGCACTTATTATTTCCGATAGCGGGCTTGAAATAGGTGAAAAGCGGAGTTTTAATACCGTAAAAATCGGTTTTCTGCTCCGTTCCCGGAAGTACTTCGGAAATATCGACAGGAGAACCGAGACTGCTTTTGCTGTCGCTTTTGAACGCTCTGTTCTCCATTGCAAGCCCTGCGGGCGTTGTAATAACGTTCTCGAATATCGTGTAGTGATCTTTTCCGGCAGTCATCGTTGTTCGGAAGATGCCGCCGGTTATATGCCTGTTATCCCATTTTGTAGGAAAAAACACATCTGCGTTCAGATAGTTGATCGTGATCCCTCTGTCGATGATATTGACCTTGAGAACTCCGCCGCCGAGTGCGAACGCACGGGACAGCCATTCAGGAAACTTGCTGTTGAATCTGTTATCCGAAAGTATATTGTCGATGACTTCCTGATACTCCGGACATTCAATGTCACACTGCTCCGAGAACGTAAGAGCTGCCATTTTATCGCATACGACCTTTGCCATACCCGTGAGCGCACGCTTACGGGTCTTTTGCTTGAGTCCGGAGGACTTGACCGTCTTCCACTGCGGTGAGCCCTGATATACCCGTTTCGCGTACTCTATCTCGTTTGTGTAATAGTCCGAGATATCCGCTATCGGCAGCGTCGGGAACGCCTGTTTTATCTCGCTGTATATGCTCATTTGTTATCCTCCGTAGTTGTAGTTTTCGACACGTCCGATGATCTCCTGATAGGTCTCGGTGCTGTATTCCTGAGCATCGAGATTATCAATGTTCACCGTGCCGTCATCAAGACGTTCGTCCGAACCGTCCTTTGTCTTCTTCCATACGGCACTGGAAAACGCTTCTATCGTGTGAGGGCAGCAGTCAAGGATCCTGTATCTGTCCGTACCTTGCAGCATCTGATAGAACCGTATGCGGTCAAGTATAGCGCCTTTTCGTGCGTTTCTTATGTTGCATTTTATTTTGCGCTTGGACACCGCCCGGCGCACGCCCTCGATAAGCGTAGTTTCGGCGCTGTCGAAGTAAGCGTCAAACACCTTGTATTTCCGCTGACAGCGCACGATAAAGTCGCATATATCGGTGATAAGCGTCTCCGGAGAGATCACCTGCTTTCGGTAGTATTCATCGAGCGTCACGACCTGCTGATATCCGCGGGTAATTCCTGTACAGACACCGGCGTGAGCGGAACCGTTACCGCCGAAATCGAAGCCGATAGTGACTATAGCGAGATCGGAGGGAGGCACGGAGATGATGAAATGCTTCGGGTCGTTCGCAAAAGTCGTGTATATCGCGCCTTCCGCAGTTACCCACCTTCCAAGGATAAAGCGGTCATAGAAAACACCCTGATACTCCCTTTTAATGCTGCTTACATATTCTGGATCCAGCGTCGTGTTATCGCCGATCAGGAACTTGATGCACAGCATATTGATATCAGGAACATCTATGTATTTCTTTTTCAGCCAGTGTCCCGGATTATCGGGGTTTGTGGTCGCTATAAGCTTTGCTCCGGTTTCCGAGAGACGGGAGAGCAGCATAGTGAAGAAATCCTCGGGATAGAGCGTCAGCTCATCAGCATACGCTCCACCGAGTGTAATACCTCTGATCTTATACTCGGATTTAGCATCATTGGCTCCTTCAAGCATTATAGTTCTGCCGAACATTTTTCCTTCTTTGGCGCTGAGAGAAAAGTCAAAGTTATTCTCTCCGATAAGCTCCTGAAGCGGAAGCAAGCAGTTACGCTTAAGTGTTTGCAGTGTCTTTCCGGTCATAAGGTAAAACCGGTTTTTAGGCTGCTCCGCGATCCATGCTTGCCAAAGTATAAGCGATATCCATGTTTTCCCGGAACGTACCGAGCCTTCGAGAAGATTCAGACGGTGGAGCTGCCCGTGCTTGAACATCGACATAAGCTCCTGCTGTTTCGCTGTAAATTGGAGACTACTTTGTTCGTGCGTCATCCGTGACGCACTCTGGGTAGTCTCCGCCTGACCTCCTGTCAGAATAAGCTTATCATCTGACATTTCTTATCGCCTCCAGCACCTCTGAAAGCCTGCCTTCTCCGTCTGCTTTCTTTACCTCGGGATTACGTGCGAAGCGGTCTGAAGCCTTGTTGATAAGCAGGAACTCCGCCGCCGCCTGATTGGGCGGGAGCTGCTTCACGATCTTTTCGACAGTCTTGCCGCCCGCGCCCGTGCGGATCCGCGTCTCCGTGACGGTGCAGCCGGTGGCAAGCTCCGTCATAGCTTTCTCTATATCGGCTATCAGTATATCGTCGTTCTGCCGCAGCATCTCATTCAGTTGTTTTTCCTGCCGTAAGACTTTGCTGATAGCCCGTTCGCGCTGTTTAGCGTCGCCCGTGGAGATATATGCGGCGCAAAGCCGTTTAAACCCGTTCATAGTGCCGCTTTCTGCGTTTGTCTTTGCAGAATCGAGCGCGCTTTTAAGGCTTTCTATACTCTTTTTCTTCGATGTTTTCATATTGCTTTGCACCTCGCTTTTCGTATGATTCAAAATAAAGCCCCTCAGAGCGTTTCTGAGAGACTTTTCCTTATATTAGTGATTTTATATTCTTAAATGTCTTAAAACGAATTTAAACAGCTTTCTGACAAATTTAAACGGCATCCGAAATTAAACGTGCTTCGCCGTTCCGATTTTGTTTAAAATCGAATTCCCAGATTTGAGCTTTTCAGCCATGACCGGGAGGTACTCACCAAAGTCAATTCCGCTTCAAGCTGTTTTCTTTGAGACTTCTCTGACTGCGTGTCGTCCGTGACACGCTTTGGAAAGTCTCTGTACGAAATCATTTCGTAATATCCACCGTACAAGTGATCCTGTGCGGTTCTCCGTGAAGTGTCAGCTCCACGGTAGCTTTATGCTGCCGGACTGACCAGCGCACAATCTTGCCTTCAAACTGTTTCAGCCAGCCGTCTGTGATATACAGCTTACCGCCCTTGACGTACCCGCTGCTTACACCTACGTTCTGACCGTTGTTGCACATCATTCTGATGTACTCTTCTTCCTCAATGGAGAGTGCCGCTCGTTTGCTCAGGAAGTTGCCTATGAGCTTAACTGACCTGATCTTGTAGTAATCATCGGCGGTAAGTTCTCCCGGGAGCGATACAAACACATATCCGTCAAACATGACCTCGGCTGTGTAGTAACATTCTTTTCCTTTGCGCACCCGGCGCATTGCTCTCGGCACATACGCTTCGTACCCGGAACGTCGGAGCATTGCCGCTGCGTCAAGTTCTTTAGTGCTTATCGTGGTAACTACATATATCATTCTTCTTTATCCTTGCTGTTGATGTACTCGGCGAGCTGACGGTATAGATCGGGACGTTCAGTCGCGAGAGCCTTGAATATATCTTCCTTCATAACATCGTAAGCAGCGTCCTTGAAGCTCTGAACCTTGATGTCCATACCCTTCTTGTAGCTCACCGCTTTCATAAGCCCGGTGGCGTTGGTAAGCAGCTTATCGAGAGCTACGTTCTGCCACTGTTCCTCCGGTATGTTCTGAAGTGCGTTTATCATCTGATATGACAGCAGCCGCGATATTGCCTCGGAAGTGTCGAGATCGGGGTGTCTGTCCATTTCCTCGGAGATCACCCTCATATTTTCCTGTATAAGCCGGAGCTCCTGAACGGTAGCGTTCAGCCCGTTGGCATATCTCCATACAGCCGAGGTCGAGATCTCAACACCCGCGTTATCTCTGATAAAATCGACTACATCAGCATATGTCGCATCGCCCTGCAGCATCATATCCACCGCAGACTTAAGATCCGGCGGCAGGCGGTCGATCTTGCTGTGCTTCCGGTTGCGTTTTCTGCTCATAGCTTACCTCTCCACACAGTCATCATCGAGCTTTCCGGCGAGAAACTTTATACCGTCAGCCGTAAGTTTGGCTTCAAGATCTGAAAGGCTGTCATCCGCAAGCGTGCTTTCCTGTTTTGTCTTCTTGTGGCGGAGCTTGATATATCCGATCTCCGTCAGATAGTTGATAGAATCAGCATATTCATTCTCCCTGACATCAGTGGAAATACCGAGATAAAGGTCTGCAAGCGATACATACGCTGTTCTGAGCACATTTATTGCACGGAGAATGCGACCATTGTTCTTAACAAACCTGCCGCGCTTGATATTTTCGTTTATTTCCATTGCGTTCATTACAGTTTACCTCTCAGATACGACGAAAGATCGTCGATTTTGCTTGTTATATCTGCTGTGACCCTTACAAAATCGCTTTTCCGGACAGCATTTTCTTTCAGAAATTCCACACTCGCCTTGACCTCGTTCATCTGTGAGCGTATTTCCTTAAGCTCCTCTTTGGTGGCGTATTCCCTGCGGAAGTTCTTTATATCGTCTGCAAGCCGCTGAACTTCTCCGTAGGGGCTTTTTTCTTCCAGCTCCTCACGCAGCGCCTTTATATCTTCAACAGCTTTTTTGACCTCGTCTTTACCGGCTTTCGTGTCGATACTGTCAAAACTGCGCTTCACGAAGAAGCCGACAACGCCGATACCGAGCGTTAAAACTGTACTGTAGATATGGTTTAGGATCTCTTCCATAGGGTTTTCCTCTCAAAATCGCTATTTAAAAGGTATTATACCATTAAAAATATACCTCATATCAGTATAATAACATACATTTCACCCTGCATATACCAAAAATCTATGGTATTTTTTTGTGTCACTGATTTTTGACAGAAATAAAAATAACCGCCCCGGAGGACGGTTATAAACGATATACAGCGGCACTTATGCGCCTTTTTTCATATTCAATACCTTGATCACACGACCTTGACAGTAAATACTGTCATCTTCCTTTATCCGAAGCGGGTCATATCTGCTATTCAAGGATATCAGCTCACCTCTGCCGAGCTCTTTGATGAATGCCTGACCGTTGAGAATAAATATGCCGATCTCTCCAACCTCGACCGAGGGTGTGGATTCCACGAGAACAATATCTCCGCTATAAAACCTCGGTTCCATACTGTCGCCGGATACACGCACAGCAAAGTCAGCACCTTCCGTGTCCTCGTTTACCTCAATTTCCTCAGATGTCGTGTAGTCGATATCAAGACCCGTTCCGGCGGATACAGAAGAATCATACAGTCGTATATAATTTACTTCACTACCTAACGCTACACTTCTGTAATTTGTTCTCCCCATAAGATAATCAATAGAGCATTCAAAATAGTCTGCGATATTCACCAGTGTTTCGCCATTAGGTACTGCACCTTTTTTCCATTTTGTTGCCGTTGCTGTTGATGCTCCAATAGCTTGTGCAACATTATTAGGTTTAATACCCCTTTCTTTGCACAGCACATTTAGTCTTTCCCAAAACATAATACCTCCAAAATTAACAATAACTCCCATCGTAATTTGTGCACGTTGACAAAATCTAACCAAAGTTAGATTTTACTCTTGACAATCTAACTTTGGTTAGATATAATATAACTATGGTTAATATCAGCGGACGCAGTAATCCACAGATATTATATCACGCAATATGGAAGTTGTCAAATAAAACAGTTCCGAAAGGTGGCGAGTGACATTCACAAGAAAAAACAATCGTGCTATCCGGCACTGGAAGCCGAAATAGCACGGCAGGAAGTCCTTAAACGGGACATCGCGGAGCAGCTGCATATAACGCCCCGTGCATTAAGTAAGAAGCTTGTCGGCGAAAGCCGATTCAAGGAAAGCGAGAAAACTGCTATACACAGCATCTTTCCCGATTTGCCCCTTGACAAGCTTTTTGCAAAAAGGGAGGTGAACAAAAGTGGTAATTGAGATAGATCATCTGAAGGATAAAAAAAGTCTTAAGATTGACGGTGTTGAAATGGCGAACTCTGTATTAAATTTCGTGGCATCGCTGAACAGCAACGGAATGCCCAAAGTTACAATCGAGTTTTTACCGGATATATTGAAACTAAACGGCGAGTTTGTCGTTCATACCCCTTCAAACTCAAATGGGTAAGTTCTTATTAATAGCTTCTGTAACAACGGAAGCGGCAATCTGAATAATTGTCTGTATAGTAAATGATCCGGCTTTAAAAAGACGTTCTTTAACCTTATTCCAATTATTATCAGAACGTATGTTTTCTAACAGCTCATGTCCTTTGGGCGATAGATCCTTAACAATATGTGCAAGCATCATATTTCTCGAATAATCGAAAAGAAGACCATTTTTATTACAATAATCAAGATGATAATTCACAACATCATATTCATACTTCTTCAATCTCTTATACGCAGTATAGTTATTTGAGTCAAATTTAAGCCAATCATCTGATATATACTCTTCCTCGATAGACAGCAGAATATCTCTTATGCAATCCGGATTCAACTTCATGGAAACATCTCCTTTATTCTATTGATAGAACAAGTATATCACATAGCAGAGGACTTGTCAACAACCAAAAATGAAATGAAAGGTACTAATTATGAACGAAGTAACGATTTTCAACAGCCCTCAGTTCGGGCAGATCAGAACCCTTACCATTGACGGCGAACCGTGGTTCGTAGGTAAGGACGTGGCAAAAGCTCTTGGGTATGCAGACACGTTCGGAGCTTTAAAGAAGCACGTCGATGACGATGATAAGCAAAACTGCCAAATCGACAGTTTTGAAAGTAATCGTGGAATGCTTGTTATCAACGAAAGCGGCTTGTATTCGCTGATAATGTCGAGCAAGCTGCCGGAGGCGAAGAAGTTCAAGCGCTGGGTAACGTCGGAAGTCCTTCCGGCTATCCGTAAGACCGGCGGTTATTTCAGCGGCAATATCGAGGAGATCATCACGAAGACGGTCACGGCGACCGCAACAGCCGTTGTCACAGAGGTTATGAAGCAGATTGTGCCTTTATTTACAAATCCCGCACCTACAGATCATATATCCAATCTGCGGTATATGGAGATAGCGTCACCAAAGCCGCACAGGAAAGAATATCCCTGTAAAATCACATCTCTTGACGATGAAGCCCGTCAGATGGTTGATGAAATGCTCATGACAGACCGTTACAGTTACTCCGACATACAGCATTATCTACAGGGCTTGGGCATTCATATCAGTCAGACGGCGATCTGGCGGTATATGAAGCGTCTTTACAGATAGGAGGAAACAATATGAACAAACCCGAACGCTTAGAACTTCTCCGCGCGATAGATCTTCTCGCCCGGAGCTGCAACAACGAAGAGCACATTGACTACTGGCTCACCAACGGAATCGCGGACGGCGATGCCGACTCTGACAAGGAGCTTGACTTCTATACCGACGATGACAACTTTGCCGAAGTATTGGCAGCATTCCTCGAAACAATGTATCTTGCTCACGATAACGGCGGTCTTTACTGCGACGGTGTTGTGAGTGAGGACTGCGGAGAACTGGGGGCATGAAAATGAACATCACCCGGGTTCAAGACCGCTGGAACGACAAGAAGGTATGGCTTATCAAACGTTACCGGAGCGGCAATTACTACATAAACCAAGAGATATGCGGACGCACGTTCTATGACGGCTTCGTCCGCACCACAGCAAAGCACTTAGTCGAGATCATCGGCGGAAAGGAGTTAAAATGCTTACGATCGGCAGCACAATAAAGAATTATCGTATCGAAAAGATGCGTAAAGGAACCGTATTCGCGGTCAATTCGGACCCGGATTGTCCCGAACCGTATGTTGTATGGGACTTAGACTTCGACAAATGCGGGGTCAACAATGGACGCTACAGCGTGGACAGAGATACAGCTTTATCCAAGTTTTACAGCGTCGTAGCCGCGAAAGGAGGTCTTTGATATGTTTAGCAGAGGGCTCAGACGGCTCAGATCTGACCGGGGTATTACACAGGTCGAGCTCGCCAAGAAGGTGGAAGTTACACAAGCGGCAATATCCCGATATGAGGACGGCTCCGCGCTCCCGTCGCTTGATGTAGCCGAAAGGATCGCTGATACACTCCGATGCAGCGTTGATGCTCTTCTCGAGCGGGAGCCGGAAAGGAGGGTATCGTGATGTCAATAGCGGAAAAGAAGCGCATACTTGCCGAATACTACAGAGAGCACGGCGGTTTTCCTCTTGCAGCCGTTACCATAGACGGTGACAGCGGCACTGTCGGAAACGTCAGCGTAAACGGAACGTGGTTCGGAGTATTCGACTACATAGCCAAGAAGTTCATACAGAAAGCGGAATGACGAAACCGCCGGAAACGGCGGTCTGCGGGAGACGGGCTACCCGTACTGATGATGTCAGCCCCGAAGGAAGGTGAAACTATGAGGAAAACAGAGATCCGCGCCGTGTATATGCGTATGATCCACAACAAGATCGACAATGTGAGCAGTATGCATCAGCTCATATCCAAGACGGACATATCTCCGCTGGTGAAGATCGGACTGCTTTCTGCGTCCCTGAGTTTGCTGAACGATGTTCGTGACCTGTATATGGAAATGGTTCAGGTTATCGGCTACGGCGATACTACCGCGCACAACGGAGAGCTTCGTGCTATTTATACCCGCATCGTCGGTGATCTGATCGGCGACGCAAACAGTATGCACACGTTTGTCGCAAGAACAAAAATAGAGCCACGGTTAAAGGTGAAAGTGCTGGCGGCATCTTTAAGCGCCTTAACCGAAGTTCAGTGCATTTATCAGGAGATGATAGACGCGCTTGAACAGACTGGCTCCAAATAAGAGTATATCAGAAAACACAAAATTTGTCAATAGTGCAAGGAGGCGATATTTTTGCCTAACTATTGCAGCACATCAGAACTCGCGGAGCTGAGAGGGTGCAGCTTACAGTACATACAGAAATCTATTCTTGACGGAAAAATAAGGGCTGTTGAAGCACCTACAGCCGCCAACAACCAAAAAGAGTATCTTATCCCGCTTTCCGAGCTCACAGACCGCGAACAGTGGTTATACACTAACCGCATACGCTCTATAAACGGCTTGAAACCGCTGAAAGAGCCTAAGTCCTTCAAGCCTAAGAAGTCTCTCGAAGAATTTTCGGTGGCGCAGCGCGAACAGATCGTGGTATGGAAGAGAATACTGGAAGAGTGGCAGCTCTACCGCGCAGATCATTCCGGAGAAATGAAGAAGTCCGAGATCGATGACAGCTACTGCCTGAAAGTAAGGTCTGAACGCCCCGATATCAATATCAGCAAGTCTATTCTCTACCGCAAAAACAAAGCATATCAGGACGGAGATCTTTCTGGGCTCGTGGATAATCGCGGCGGATCAAACAAAGGGAAAAACAAGATTGAAGGTACAGACATAGACATACTCAGTGATGCGTTCTTTCACTTCTACCTTGATGAACGGTGTCTGCCGGTCTCGCGATGCTACGAGCTTATGAAAGAATGGACGCTGGAGTTCCGTCCGGAACTGTACGGTAACATTCCATGTGAACGCACATTCCGCAGAATGGCTGAAGCTCTCCCGGAGGCGGTAGTTGTTCTTTCAAGACAAGGTGAAAAAGCTATGAAAGACGGTTACATACCGTATGTCGAGCGTCTGTATGAAGACTTTGAGGCTAACGGTATATGGGTAGCGGATAACCACACAGTCGATTTTATCACAGCCGGTGAGAATGGCAGGACACATCGTTTGTATCTGACAGCATTCTTTGATGCCAAAAGCGGCGTGCTTGTCGGTTGGAATGTGACAGAGAACCCGTCTTCGCAGTCAACGCTGCTCGCGCTCAGGCACGGCATAATACACTATGGAATACCGCAGTCCATATATGTAGACAATGGTTCCGAGTTTCTCACTCACGACCTCGGTGGCAGAGGTCATCGACGTAAGAAAGACTGGAACAAGGAAGAACTTCCACCTACGATCTTACAGTCCCTCGGCATCAAAATGTACAATGCAGAAGTGCGCAACGCAAAAGCAAAGCCGATAGAACGCTTCTTCGGTACATTCAAGAACCACATTTCAAGAATAATGGAGACGTTCTGCGGCGGTACAATACTCGAACGTCCGGAAAGCCTCAAGTACAAGCTCAAAAAGGGTATCGTCCCGGAAGATCAGCAGATACGCGATCTGCTCGAACAGCTTATCAATTACGATTACAACGTTGAGCCTTACGGAGGTAAGGAACGCCGCTATAAAGGCATGAGCCGTATCGAGGTCTGGAACGAAAGTGCAAAGCGCACTGTTATCCGCCGTCCTCAGAGCAACGACGATCTGAATATCCTGCTGGCAAGAGTTACCAAGCCTCAGATCGTAAAGCGCAACGGCGTATTTGTAAACTTCGCGGGTGAAAAGCTGTGGTACAGCGGTAAAGAAGCCACGTTGTGGAACGGTGATAAGACAGTATATGTCAGATACGACCCGGCTAACATCAATGAAGTTCGTGTGTATGAGTTCGGCACTGACCAGTATCTTACAACATGGCAGCTCAACGACGTTATCAACATCCCGTACATAACCGAAAACAACGAAGATATCGCAGAATTTGAGAAAACCCGCGTTGCTGCCGAAAAGCTTATCCGAAACTACAAGAAAGGACTTACCGACAAACTCAGCTCCGATGAGCGAGTTGACTTCCTTCACGCTACACTTGCAAAAGCAGAGCGTAACAAAACCGAGGGCAGGTTCCACATTGATATGCCTAACAGCTTCAAGCCTGTTTTCTCGGATAAGGCTAAGGAAGAAAACCCGATATTTGAAAGCGTCGATAGCATCACGATCGACCTTGACCGTATGAACGCCAATGCACTGAAAAGGAGAAACAGTCTATGAGCAAAGAAGAATTACTTAAAAGATTTGATGAACTCGTTACCGAGGTCGGCAGTCAGAACAAAGCCGCCGAGCTTGTCGGAGTAAGCGCTTCGGCAATATCTCAGATCAAGAGCGGCACTTATGGAGCCAATGAACAGCGTCAGCTCTTCAAGCTCGAAAAATATTTCGCAGTAAAAGATGCTGCTGTCGGTTCGTTCAAGGAGATCGAATACGCGCCGATCTCCACAAGCTACAGGATCTACACCACTATCCAAAGATGCCACATCAAGGGTGGTTTCGCTATTGCCACAGGGGACGCAGGTGTCGGGAAGACCAAAGCGATACAGCAGTATCGGAAGGATAACGAGGTAAACACGATAGTGATAACCGCTAATCCTGCCGCGAAGTCCGCTAAAGCTGTCCTGAAGCTCCTTGCACTACGTCTCGGCGTCCCGGTGTCTCAGCCGACGGACGATATGTGGTTCTCGATAGTTTCCAAGCTCCACGACGGCATGGTGGTCATAGTTGATGAAGCCCAGCTCCTTACGTTCCAAGCGATAGAAACACTCCGCTCCATAGCGGATTACTTCGACAGTTATGATCAGACACTCGGTGTTGCCCTCATAGGCAATAACGGTATCCGGGAACGTATTGAAGGAAAGACCCGCGAGATATACAGACAGGTCAATAACCGTGCATGGCAGCGTCCGTTCATTCAGACGACCGACGTAAAGCAGGATGATATAGTAATGCTGTTTCCTATGCTCGCGCCCGGGAGCTCAGAGATCAAGTTTTTGCATAAGGTCGCTCAGAGCGTTGAAGGTGTTCGCGGTGCAGTCAGACTTTTCACCAATGCTTACGAGAACGAGCACTATGATCTCGCCGGACTTGCTGAAATGGCAAAGGCTATGAGCATAGACCTCAAGGGAGTTGATTTGAAAAATGTTTAAATGCTATTACATACACCCTAAAACAGTATTTAAATACAAACAGACCGTCTGCTCGTTAGTCTTTCTAATAGCGTTTTTCGCACTTATAAGCTCGGGCTCTGAGGACTTCACGGTTGACATCATCAAAGACGCTGCGTGTATAGCGGCAATCGCAACTGCCACTGTTGTCGGTAAACTGGATAATATAACATAATCTACGGGAGCACTGCTCCAGCCGCGCTGCACGACGCAGTGCGGAAACTGCCCAAAGCAAGTACGGACGCTTGCAAATAAGCAGTTTCCTTAATGCAGCCGCTTCCACAAGCGACGGTCACAAGCCCGATAATGCAGAGTGAGGAACGATTCAAGGAGGTATGACTATGTTTCACAAAAAGGTAACATCAAAGCGCGGGATCACGATCCCGAAGACGCTTGCCTTCGATACGGGGATAGACGCGAACACCCCTATCGACATCTACAGCGACGGCGGGAAGATCGTGATCGAGAAGCACGCACCGCAGTGCCGGTTCTGCGGTGATAAGCTCCACGCAAAGAAGTACAGGGGCATTGAGATATGCCCGAAATGTGCTGCTGCACTCGGAAAGGCGGTGTCGGAATGACGGACTATAATGCACTTATAGCTGAGCTTGTCGAGATCACTGACAAGGTTGCAAATCTCAACAAGCGTAAGAAAGAGATCGAGGCGGAGCTTTCGTCCGCTGCTTCCGGAGAACTTAAGGACACGAAATTCAAGTCTGTAAGCCATTACGACCCGGACGGCAACAAAGCGACATATACCGAAGCTCAGAGCCTGACGATCATCAGCCCTGAATACCTCAGAAAGCTCTTTGGCAAAGCCTACAACGATCTTATCAAAGAAACGACTGAAACAAAATATGAGGTGCGCACACCTCTGTTCAAGCGTATGCTCATAGCTCTGTACACAAAGGATCTCACCAAGATAACAACAGACGAGTTCTGGCAGCAGCTCGATTGTGACGAGGAACACAAGAAGGTTCTTCGCCGCAAGCTCAA
>ODAI012863160.1_pt1 | contig 26779 bp, 22 predicted proteins | sample 1539321 | NCBI WGS metagenome assembly ODAI01 (sample SAMN02144231, study PRJEB22623) | gut metagenome | biome: sheep rumen | host: Ovis aries | place: New Zealand
AATATGACTCCCGAACCTTCAATGCCGGCCTGCTGGTCTCCGTCTGGGACGACCGTTTCACGGCCATGGTGGAGTGGCAGTCCTGCCGGTGGTTCAATTTCGGCCTGCGCTACAAACTTCATATTAAAAAGTAAGAGTCAAACCATTCGAATTATGTCCAGAAGAATCGTTGTATATCTGTCCCTTTTCTGTCTCCTTCTGTCCTTGGGGACCAACAGTTTCGCGATGAAGAAGGTCCGGCTCTCCTCCTCTTCCCGGACTTCCCGGGGGCTGCTCCTGTCCGCGTCCCAGATTTCCCCGCAGGAGAAGGATGTCATGTATGTCATCGAGGATCGGTTCGACCTGGGCGGAAAGAAACTGACCGTCCCGCAGGGATGTGTCCTGTCTTTTGCGGGCGGCACCCTCGAGAATGGGACATTGGAGGCGGCCGGTGCGACAATAGACGCTCCTTTAAGCCGGATTTTTGCAACGGACCTGAAACTGGCCGGCAAGTGGACGATCGACAAGTTGCCCGTGGAATGGTATGGCGCCATCGGTGACGACACCTTTGACAGTACGGAGGCTATCAATGCCGCGATCAACAACACGACCGTGCCGGTCGTGAGCCTGCTCGCAGACAGGCAATATGTCGTCTCCAAGGCAATCCGCATGCGGAGCTCGGACTTCTCCTTCGGCTGTTTCGAGACATCCTACACGCATGAGAATTGCCCGTCTGCCCAGATATACAGCAACTGCACCGAAAACATACTGGAGTTCCCCAAGGGGGTGAACGTCCAGGGAGTGCAGCTGCGTGGCCTGTTGCTTCGGAAAAGATGGCGTTACAACTACAAGGGGGATGGAATCCACATCGAGGATGCCGCGTTCATGCGGTGCGCCATGGAAGGTGTCCGGATCTACTATTGCAACCACGGTTTCTATCAGCATTTCGGAGCCGGATACAAAGGATACAGCCTGAACAAGGTCACCAATTGCGTCTTTAGCGGGTGCCGGTATGGATTTACCCTGACGCATGATACGGGCGGGAAGCATTCTTTCTGGTGCAACCTGAACAGCTGGGACAACTGCCACTTCGGTTTCAACCTCCAGTATGGATTGGAGATCAACAATGTATATTCCTGTGAGCAGAATCTTTTCTCCTCCTGCGGGTTCGAAGGGGTCAGCATGGACGAGAATCAGGAATGGAAAGGAGATTATGACATCACTTCCGTCCGGATGCGGGGACAGGGCTACGGGGTGAGTACCTTCTACAATTGTTATTTTGAGCGGAATCACCCGAAGAACACGACGGTCAAGGCAAGCGCATCCCGGAATGAACAGACGGACTACTGCGTCTCCGACGTAATCATCGAGGGGGCCATGGTCGAATTCCAGAACAGTACGTTCAACGAGGGGATTACTCCCATCGTCATCAAAGACGGGTATGTAGGCGTGAACATCGTCGACTGCGTCTTCCGGAATGAATACGACTCCAATTGCATCGTCCTGTTCAAGGGCGTGAAGCAGAGTAACCTCCAGGCCGGGAATTATTTCTCGTTCAAGGCGCCTTTCATCGACAAGAAGTATGTTTCGTCCGTCGCCAAGGCCGTCGGTTGCAACTTGAGGAGCCTTCCCAGCAAGATTGAATACGTGACAGTAAGATAATTCCTCCCCACGGATGGGCGTCAAGAAGAATTTCGCATACAACTCCTTCCTGACGGTATCGAATTATGTGATTAATTTGATACTGTTCCCTTTCTGTACGCGGGTGCTGGGTGTCGAAAGATACGGGACGGTGGGCTTTGCCCAGAACATCGTCCAGTATTTCTCTTTCCTCGCCATGATGGGGATCACGACGATTGGAGTACGAGAGATCGCCAAGCACAGCCAGGGGCTGGACCGGGACCGGTGTTTCTCCTCGCTGTTCCTGCTGAACCTGCTGTACACCTTGGTTTCCCTGTGCTGCTTCGTTCCCCTGATTTTCCTGGTTTCCAGGTTTTCAGTGGAGAAAGAACTGTTCGTCCTGGGCGCGTTCCAGGTCCTTTGCACGACCTTCTGCATCGAATGGTTCTTCAAGGGCATAGAGAATTTCAAGTACATCACGATCCGCAACATCATCGTCAAGGTCATCTACCTGATAGCCGTCTTCATTTTCGTCAGGTCTTCCGATGATTATGTCCTGTTCTACCTGCTGACCGTCGGGGTTACCCTGGTCAATGCCCTGATCAATTTCCTGTATTCCCGGAAATTCGTCCGTTTTTCCCTGCGAGGTGTAAGTCTGCGGCCCTATATCGGGAGTACGCTTTCCCTGGGTGCATACAGCCTGCTCACATCCATGTACACGACTTTCAATGTCATCTATCTGGGTTTCGTCCAGGATGACGCGCAAGTCGGTTATTATACGGCGGCCATCAAGGTCTATACGGTCATCCTGGGATTCTACTCGGCTTTTACGGGCGTCATGCTCCCCCGGATGACCGCGATTCAGGCCGGAGGGGACGAAACCGGTTTCAATGCCTTGATAAACAAGTCGCTGAATCTGCTGTATTCGATAGCGCTGCCGGCGGTGGCGCTCCTGATGGTCCTGGCTCCCGAGGTTGTGACCCTGCTTGCCGGCCAGGCCTTTACCCCTGCGATCCGGATGTCCCAGATCGTGATCCCGATGCTGTTCGTGGTCGGCCTGGCCCAGGTCGTCGCCTTCCAGATCCTGATCCCGAAAGGGTATGACCGTGTCACGTTGATTGCCTCGGTCATCGGCGCCGTCGTCGGTGTGGCCTTCAATATTCTGCTGGTCGGGAAGTACGGCGCTGTCGGCACATGCTGGACCGTGGTCTTCACGGAAATCTGCGTCACGGCATATTATCTGGTTTCTGCCGGCAGGCTCCGCCTGTTCCGGTTCGAATGGCCCGTTTTCCTGAAGCATCTGGCCTGTTGCGTACCCTATGTGCTGTTCGGCATGCTGGCCAAGGCGATGACCGACTCCGTGGTCCTGATCCTGATCATCACGGCGGCTCTCTCCATTCCGTTTTTCTATATCTCGCAAGTCAAGATCATCAAAAACGAACTGGCGCTGGACTGGCTGAAATCTCTATCCCATAGGAAGTAGACGGAATGATCTATCTGGTACCTCTCATCATTTGCCTGTTGGGGCATTACCTGTACGACCGCCCGAAAGGGAGGAAGAAGGGGATGGGATTGTGGGTGGTCCTGTATCTCGTCCTCGTGTTGATGATGGGGCTCCGATACAAGGTCGGGGGAGATACCTACAACTACATGAATTTCTTCCAGTGGATCCCGGACATCTCCGGCTGGACCTTGCTCAATGCAGCCGGTTTCGAGCCGGGCTTTTCACTGCTTTCGTCGCTGATCAAGACGGTATCCGACAGCATTTACGTCTATCAGACGGTCCTCTCCGCATTGATGACCGGTCTGCTCATGCGTTTTGTCTTCCGGAACACGCGTTTCCCTTATCTGGCGATGCTCCTGGTATACGTCGCCATGTACCTGTATTTTTCGACGGAGATCATGCGGGAGTCGCTGGCGGTCGTCGGGTTGCTGACCTGTTATCCCCTCCTGCAAAGGAAGAAGTATTTACCCTACTGCCTGGTCGTCCTGTTGCTTTGCACGTTCCACGTCAGTGCGGTGATCTGTTTTTTCATACCGTTTGCCCGGTTCCTCCATTTTGACAGGAGACTGATACCTTATCTGGCGGTCGTCCTCGTGTTCAGCCTGTTGTTCGTACCCGTGATGGAACGCCTGGCCGGCATTCCGGTCTTCGAGCGACTTGCCATCTACGTACATCAGCAGAATGTGGGATATGCGTGGACCGGCTTGCGGTTCATCTATTTCGCCTTGATTCCCATGCTGGTCCTGTACATTTGCAAGATCCGGTACAGGATCCCGGTCCGGTTCGAAGGTATCATCTGCCTTCAGATCCTGTTCGGTTTGTCATTGTGGAGCGTTCCGATCGTTTTCCAGCGACTGATCAACTATACCATCATATTCTACCTGGTCTCGGCCGCGGAGATGATGGGGACCCTGCTGAGGGACAGATATTTTTTCAGAAACACATCGCGGCGCGCCTTCAAGGCACGGAAGCTCCTTTCCCGTACCCTGGTGGCACTCACATTGGTTGCACATTCATCATACTATATCCACTTGCAGTTTTACCAGTTGTTCCTGCCCTATCATTCGGTGTTCGACCCGGTGGATGTTCCGGAGCGGGAGAAATTTGTCCAGGGAGGAGACGATTAACAGATGAGCATAGCAGTTTTATTATGTACCTATAATGGAGCCCGATTCCTGCAGGAACAGTTGGACAGCCTCTTGGGCCAGTCCCTGAAAGACTTCGTCGTTTATGTCCATGATGACGGATCTTCGGACGGGACGGTGGGGATCCTGGAGGAATATGCCGGGAAGCATCCGGACCGTTTCGTCATTTTGGAGGACCCGGAGAAACACAGGGGGGCCGCCCGCAGTTTCATGTGGATGCTCTCCGTCGTGGATGCGGACTATTATTTCTTCTGTGACCAGGACGACATCTGGCTCCCGTTCAAGATGCGGGATACGCTGGACAAGATGCAGGCCGTAGAGGCGGAGCATCCCGGCATCCCCGTGCTGATCCATACGGACCTGGCCCTGTGCGACGGGGACAATGCCGACCTGGTGCCTTCCTTCTGGCAGCACCAGAATTTCAAGGTGGATATCTCCAAACAGCGGCAGTACCTGGCATTCGGTAATATCGTTACGGGGTGTACGGCAGTAATAAACCGGCCGCTGAAGGAAGTCGCTTTCCCGTATGACGGAGACACCATGCACGATTACTGGCTCGCCATGAAGGCGGCGCGGTACGGCATCCTGGACAATGTGAAAGAGCAGACGATCCGCTACCGTCAGCATGGAGACAATGTCGCTGGCGCAGGGCAGCGCTATGACAAGCACAGGGTCTTCCTGAAGCAGTTTATGCGCCAGGTCAGGGAAGAACGTGCCCGGTTCCGTGAGCTGACGGGGCGCGGACTGCTTTCCTGGTTCTATTATCGTATGCGTTATTTTTATTACAGGCATATTCGATGAGACGGGTCCTTGTCTTGCTCTCTGCCTATCAGGGAGGGAAATATATCGCCGAGCAGTTGGAGAGCCTGGACCGCCAGAAGGGGGTCGAGGTCCATCTGCTGGTCCGGGATGACGGCTCTCCGGACTGGGATGCGGTCGGTTTTATCCGCGCGTTGCCCCTGGAACATGTGGTTCTGGAAGATGTCATACGGGGCGAGAATACCGGCTTCGCCCTGAGTTTCTCCTTGCTTGTCCAAGCGGCCTGTGAGCGCTTGGAGCCATTCGACTACTATGCATTCTGTGACCAGGACGATGTGTGGCTGGAAGACAAACTGTCCGCGGCCGTGACACGGATCGAGACCGAGGCGGGTTACCCCTCCGTGTCCCCGGTGTTGTATTGCTCCAATGCGACCCTGGCGGATGCCGGCCTCCGGCCCATGCGGCCTTATTATTCGGCGCCGGATAGCGTGAAGCGGGACAAGGCGACGGCCCTGATCCAGGCTGGATGCATCGGATGCACGACCGTTTTCAATCATGCTGCACTGAAGATGTATGCCGGGCATATGCCGACGGCACCGTTCTACGCGCATGACTTTCTGATGTACCAGGCCTGCATGTACCTTGGCAAGGTCATTTACGACCCCGAATCCCATATCCTGTACCGCCAGCACGGCGCGAACCAGATCGGTTCCAAAGACTTCAAGGCCCGCATGAAGAAGCGTCTGGAGTTCCGGAAACATGCCGGGACGCTACAGGCGCAGAGCCGTCTCTTCCTGGACCTTTACCGGGAAGACTTGTCCCCGGAAGATGTAGCGGTCGTTTCGAAAGTGGCCGATTATGATCGGAACCTTTTCAGCAAATGGTCTCTGCTGGCAGACCGTTCCATACGTTATCGGGGGCTGGAGAGCAATTTCTTCTATTTTTTAAAAGTTTTGGGCGGGACCCTTTAGTCCCGGTTGAGAATTATGCGCAAGAGAGTATCAGTCTGCATGGCGACGTACAACGGGGCCAAGTTTATCCGCGAGCAATTGGATTCCATCCTGGTCCAGCTGGCACCGGAGGATGAGATCATAGTCTCGGATGACGGTTCGACGGACGGGACCCTGGATATCATCTCATCCTATCAGGACCCCCGGATCAAGGTGCTCCGGCACGCGAAAGACCCGCGTCTCAAGCGGACACCCGAGATCGTGGGCGCGAACTTCCAGCATGCTCTCGTCCATGCGACGGGGGACTACATCTTCATCTCGGACCAGGATGATATCTGGCTGCCGGGCAAGGTCGACAAAATGTCCGCATGCCTTTCAGAGGCGGCGCTTGCGGCGTGTAACGCGCGGGCCCTCGTGGACGGAGAGGAGAAGGGGCTCATCTACCGTGACAAACTGCCGATGAAGAATTATACCCTGCGCCGGGGAAAGTATTACGGATGCTGTATGGCATTTACCCGGGAGGTCCTCCAGTATGCCCTCCCTTTTCCGCACAAGATGCCGCTCTATGACTATTGGATCGGATTGATCGCAGAGGTCGTCGGGGGTGTCCAATATATTCCGGAACCGCTGGCGCTGCACAGGATCCATTCTTCCAATACTTCCCGGACCTTGAAGCTGCCGGTTTATTACAAGGTTTACTACCGGATCCGGCTGCTGGTGCAGATATATGCCCGGTTGCTTACTATTAAATTGAAAAACAAGTAATTATATATGGACCATCTGCTGACACCCGAACAGGTCAAGTCCCGGGAACTGGAGATCCTGAAGTATGTCGACGCGTTCTGCAAGAAACACGGACTGACGTATTTCCTTAGCTATGGGTCCCTGCTCGGGGCCGTACGCCACAAGGGATTCATCCCCTGGGACGACGATATCGACATCTCGATGCTCCGGCCCGACTACGAGCGGTTCATGCACCTTGTCGCGCAGGAGGAAGATCCCCGTTTCAAGGCGATGCTTCCCGGGCGGAAGGACTATCCGTACCATTTCATCAAGATCGTGGATTCCCAGACGGAATTGCTGGAGGATGAGCTGGATTACCCGGGAGACATGGGGCTGTGGATCGATGTCTTCCCGCTTGACGGCTGTTCCGCAAACGGCCTGTCCGTCTCCGAACGACTGGCGCACCTGTTTCAGGAATGCCGGGCGGCAGCGACCTATAAGGCCCTTCCCGAGCAGAAGAGCAACCGCTATCTGGTCTGGCGTCTCTGCCGGTTGGCAGGTGCCCAGGTCTTCAAGAAGCTGACTATCCATTATAGTAGGAAAGGGGATTCCCCGGAGTCGGAATACGTAGCCCATACGCCAACGGCCTTTAAGTTCCGCTTTCCGCGAGACCTGTTCAAGGAGGTCTCCGAAGTGGTTTTTGAAGGCTGCCGTTTTCCGGCTCCGAAGGACTACGACCAATACCTGTCAATCCTTTACGGGGATTACATGACGCTTCCCCCGGAAGACAAGAGAGAGAATCACAGCGTCAAGGCTCGATTGAAACAATAAACCAGTAACAATAATGCAAGCGATTATTCTGGCTGCCGGAATGGGCAAGCGACTCGGGGAGTACACCCACGACAATACCAAATGCATGCTCGAAGTCAATGGCGTCAAACTCATAGACAGGGCATTGTCGTGCCTTCACGATCTTTCGATTTCGCGCGTGATCCTGGTCGTCGGTTACAAAGGACAGCACGTCAAGGATTATGTCGGGAATGAATACAAGGGAACCCCGGTCCTCTATGTCGACAACCCGGTTTACGACAAGACCAACAATATCTATTCCCTGTATCTGGCCAAGGATTATCTGTTGGAGGAGGATACGATCCTTCTGGAATCCGACCTGATCTACGAAATGGCCGTGGTGCGTAAACTCATCGAAGACGATTATCCGAATATCGCCCTGGTCGACAAGTATGAAAGCTGGATGGACGGGACCGTGGTCACGATCGATGAAGACAGCCGCATCACGCGGTTCATCGACAAGAACCACTTCAAGTTCGATGAGATCAAGCGTTACTACAAGACGGTCAACATCTACAAATTCAGCAAGAGTTTCTCGGAGAAGTATTACGTCCCGTTCCTGTCCGCCTACAGCACCGCACTGGGTAACAATGAGTATTACGAACAGGTCCTGCGCGTGATCCTCCACCTATATGACGCTCCGCTGAAGGCACTCCCGCTGACTGGCGAGACGTGGTACGAGATAGATGATGTCCAGGACCTGGACATCGCTTCCGGGATGTTCGCCCCCACGGATGACGAGCACTATGGCGCCATTTCCTCCCGTTACGGCGGTTACTGGCGGTATCCGCAGATGCTGGACTTCTGCTATCTGGTGAATCCCTATTTCCCGCCCCAGCGGATGATTGACGAGATCAAGGCCAGTTTCGAAACGCTGATGCGGGAGTATCCGTCCGGCATGCGTGTCAACTCCCTGCTTGCTTCCAAGAATTTCGGCGTGAGACAGGAATACATCCTGGTCGGGAACGGCGCCGCAGAGCTGATCAAGTGCTATATGGAGAACTGGGTCTGCCGGCTCGGCAACATCCTTCCTACTTTCGAGGAATACCCCAATCGCCTGGCTGCCGGGGATCTCGTCCAGTATGTTCCGGAAGTGGACGGATTCAGGTATACGGCCGACGATATCAAGTCGTTTTTTGACGGAAAGGACATCGATACCTTGCTCCTGATCAATCCGGACAACCCCTCGGGCAACTATATTCCTTTCAAGGACCTGATGGATCTGGTCCTTTGGACGAAAGAACGGGGATTGCGTTTCATCGTCGACGAGTCATTCGTCGATTTCGCGGAGGTTGAGGGGCAGTTCTCCTTGTTTGACAATGCGATCCTTGCTTCCAATCCGCATCTGGTCGTGGTCAAGAGCATAAGCAAGTCCTATGGTGTGCCGGGCCTTCGCCTCGGGGTGCTCGCCTCCGGTGATACGGACGTGATCGCAAAACTCAAGAAACAGGTGGCCATCTGGAACATCAATTCCTTTGGGGAATTCTACATGCAGATCTATGAGAAGTATCACAAGGATTACAACAAGGCTTGTGAACTTTTCCGCGAGGAGCGGGATCGGTTCTATGCCGACTTGAAGGCAATTCCGTACCTGCAGGTCTATCCCAGCCAGGCCAATTATTTCCTCTGCAAGGTCACCGATCGGTTCTCCTCGCATGAACTTGCGCTCAAGTTGCTCAAGCATAATATCCTGATCAAGGATTGCGGCACGAAGAAGGCTTTTGGCGGCGACAATTTCATCCGTCTGGCCGTGCGGGACAGGAAAGACAATGAATATCTGGTCAATGTACTGAAATCGTTGTAAGATGCGTATCTGTATTTGTGGGGGTGGTTCCTTGGGGCATGTGTGTGCAGGGGTTTTTGCTTCCCGCCCCGAAAACACTGTCAATATCCTTTCCGGCCATCCTGAAAAATGGGGAAAGGAGATTGTCGCGAAGGATTTGGATGGCAAGGAATACAGGGGGCCCTTGAATCGGGTGTCCAATCGTCCGTCCGAAGTTGTCACTGACCAGGATCTGATCTTGCTCTGTGTCCCCGGATTCCTGATAGAAAAGACCCTCGTGGGTATAAAGCCATTCGTCGGAGATGCGATGGTAGGTTCTGTCGTGTCAAGCACCGGTTTTTTCTTCTTCGCTCATTCTGTCCTTGGTGAAGGAGCAAGACTGTTCGGTTTTCAAAGGGTCCCGTATATTTCACGCGTTCGGGAATACGGAAGATCTGCAGCGCTGCTGGGGTATAAGGATATCCTGGCAATGGCCGTTGAGAACATTCCGGACAAAGACAAATTCAGGGAGACGGCCGAGGCATTGTTCATGACGCCGGTCAGATTGCTGGGCAGTTATTATGAAGCAGCCTTGACCAATTCGAATCCGATTCTCCATACGGGCCGCCTGTTTACCATGTTCTCCGGGAAAGAGGATTTCATCTTCGACCATAAGATCCTTTTCTACAAGGAGTGGACGGATGCAGCGTCGCAGAAGCTGATCGGGATGGACGAGGAGTTCTTCCGGCTGCTGGATGTCCTGCGTGTTCACGGTATCCCGACCCTTCTGGATTATTACGAGAGTTCCGATGCTGCATCCCTGACCCGGAAAATCTCTTCCATCCCGGCTTTCCAAGCCATAGAAAGCCCCATGGTCGAGGTCCCCGGCGGCTGGAAAGCTGATTTCGGGAGCCGGTATTTTACGGAAGATTTCCCGTTCGGACTCCGCTGGATCAAGGATCTCGCCGCCGAACATGGGGTAGACACTCCTGTAATCAATGAAGTTTATGAATGGGGAATGAGCAGAATATGACTTACACAGCAGAAAGAGCCATCATCCTGGCTGCCGGGTTTGGCTCCCGGATGGCCCCCGTCACGTTGACCAGGCCCAAACCGCTGGTCCGGGTCAACGGAGTCCGGATCATCGATACCATCATCGATGCCTTGCAGGGTGTCGGAATCGAGGATATTACCATTGTCCGGGGCTATAAGAAAGAATGTTTTGACGAACTGCTGGAGAAGTATCCCGACCTGCAGTTCATTGATAACGACTTGTATGACAGGACCAACAGCATCTCCTCCGCCAGGGCGGCGCTTCCGAAACTGCATGGCGGCTGCTACATCTGCGAGGCGGATCTGCTGATCTCCAATCCAGCCGTTATTGCCAGGGAGCACGAAGGAAGTGACTACCTGGGTTCTTATGCGAAGGAAACCGATGACTGGAGTCTCCAGCTCCTGGATGGCCGCGCGGTCAATTATGTGAAAGGGAACAAGGACTGTTATAATTGCTACGGCATTTCGTTCTGGACCCCGGAAGACTGCGAGAAGCTCCGGGCTGACATTGAAAGCGTCTGGAACGAAGACGGGGGACGGGATGTGTTCTACGAATTCGTGCCGCTCGTCTGCAGGAGAGACCATTACGCGGTGCATATCCGTGAATGCCAGCCTTCCGATATCATCGAAATCGACAACTTCTCGGAACTTGTCGCACTAGACCCAAGTTATAAAGATTATGAAGTGCTATAAAGGAACCATCTTGACAGTCAATGCCCATGATGACGTCTTCAGCTACCTGGTCGAGGACGGGGGGAAGATTGTCTATGTCGGCAATGAATGGCCGGCGCAATACGCGGAGGCGGAGCTCGTGGATCTCGGGCGCAAGGCGCTGATCCCTTCTTTCGTGGATACCCACCAGCATTTCGCTTCCTTTTCCATCTTCCATTCGGGCCTCAATGTCATGGATGCCGGGTCCAACGAGGAGATCCTTGGGATGGTGGCCGATTTCCGTGCCCGCAGCGGCAAGGCCAAGACGTTGATAGCCTTCGGGGCGTCCCCCTATTCGGTGAAGGAGCGCCGCCTGATCAGCCGTGAGGAACTTGACGGAGTCTGTCCTGACAAAGAGATCATGGTGGTCAAATATGACGGACACGCCTGTATCGTCAACACGAAGTTGCTGGAAAAGATCGACGCCAAGGTCCGGAACCTTCGGGGTTACCATCCGGATACCGGGGAAATGAATCAGGAAGCCTTTTTCGAGGTCTCCAATTATATCACGAACTCACTCAGCGTGGTAGATTTGTTCCGCAAGATGCAGGAAGCGGCCGATTTCGAAGCGGGCCGGGGTATCGGGGCGGTCCATACTGTCAGCGGCGTGGGCTTCATCGCGAATCTGGACATCACGACGGAAAAACTTTTCGCGAAATCCCTGGACAATGGATTCCAGGTACGCGTCTTCCCGCAGTCGATGGATGTTTCCGTCGCCACTTCCCGGAAACTGCCGCGGATCGGCGGTTGCTTCGAATGTGCCCTGGACGGCTGTTTCGGCTCGCAGGATGCAGCCATGAACGAACCCTATACGGACGGTACGTCGGGGGTTCTTTACTACAGTGACGAGAAGGTCACCGAGTTCTGCAAGAAAGCCAACAGGGCCGGTCTGCAGATCGAGATGCATGCCATCGGGGACAAAGCCTTCGATCAGGCTACGCGCTGTCTCAAGGCCGCTTTGGATGATTTCCCGCGTGCGGATCACCGCCATGGGATCATCCATGATTGCCTTCCCACGCCGGAAGGGATCGGAATCTGCCGGGACTATCATATCACAATGCCTGTGCAGAGTGCCTTCATCGGCTGGAAGCAAGAACCGGACGAATACCTTGAAAGCCTGATGGGGCCGGAACGGACTGCGCGTCTCAACCCGCTCAGGACGTTCGTGGAAAACGGAATCGTCGTGTCCCTGGGTTCGGATGCCCCTTGCACGAGCCCGGACCCTATCGTATGGATTGACAGATGCGTCAACAATCCGAACGTGTCCGAACGGGTGTCCGTGCAGCAGGCCTTGCGGATGGCCACGTACAACGGCTACTATACGACCTTTGATGAGAAGGAACGCGGATCCCTGGAAGCCGGGAAGGTCGCGGATATGGTGATCCTGTCCGGAGATCCCTATACTATCCCGAAGGAAGGGATCAAGGACCTGAAAGTCGAACAACTTATCCTGGCCGGCCAGCCTTACAAGAGTGCAAAGGAGGGCGTGCTTGGCGCCGTGTGCCGCGGCATCGTATCCAAAACCAGATTCTGATCCATGATCCCGGTCCGTAACGCCGTCATACTTGCTGCGGGTGCTGCCACCCGTTTCGTCCCCTTGTCTCTCGAACAGCCGAAAGGCTTGTACGAAGTCAACGGGCAGCGCCTGATCGACCGTCAGATAGAGCAGCTTCTCGAGGCCGGGATATCGGATATTACCCTGGTGCTCGGATACAAGAAAGAAATGTTCGGGTATCTGAAGGAGAAATATGGTGTCCGTTTCATAGACAATCCGTCCTACAACAGCAAGAACAACATCGAAAGCCTCTGGCTTGCGCGTGAACGGATGGGGGATACCTATGTCTGTTCCAGTGACGATTATTTCGTGGCCAATCCCTTCCGCAGGGAGGAGCCGTACAGTTTCTATGCCGGTCTCCGGGTCGGATACAAGACGAACGAGATGTACGTGGATACGGACGACCGGGACAGGATCCTGAACATGGAAAAAGGCCGGACGTCGGGCCGTATCCTGCTGGGGCATTCTTTCTGGAGCCGCGAATTCTGCGATGCATTCTTCAGATGTGTCGCGGCGGACAGGTCTGCCGGCGGGAAGTACGATTCCTCTTTCTGGGAATGGCTCGTCAAAGACAAGCTGGAGTCCCTGCCTCCCTTCCATTTCAAGGAGTATCCCCTGGGGTATATCCATGAATTCGATTATTTCGAGGAGCTGCGCGAATTCGACAAGACCTATGTGTCCAATCCCAACAGCCGGATCATCAAGAATATCAAGTCCGTATTCAACTGCTCCGACGAGGATGTCGTCTCTTTCCGTTGTATCAACGAAGGGCTGACCAACACATCCTTCATCTTCCGGATAGCGGGTGAGGACTATATCTACAGACATCCGGGCGAGGGGACGGAGCAGATTATCGACCGGAGCCATGAACGCACTTCCCTGGAACATGCCAGGGCTCTGGGCATCGATCCTACCTATATCTACATGGATACCCGGGAGGGATGGAAAATCAGCCGCTTCGTCCCGGCGTTCCGGGAGCCGGACTACGCTTCTGCCGAAGATTCCGGCAAGGTGATTGCCGTGATGCGGCAACTCCACACTTCCGGGGTCCGGGTCGATTACGGCCTTCGTCCCTGGGAGGATGCCTGTGCGATAGAAGCCCTGCTTAAGTCGAAGGATCCTGGCTGTTTCGCGCCGGTCGAGCCCCTGAAAGCCCGAATCCGGGAGCTGTATGGAAAAACCGTGGGAGACGGCGTGCAGAAATGCTTCTGTCACGGAGACACATACAAGCATAACTGGATGTTTGAGCCGGACGGTCGCGTCATCCTGATCGACTGGGAGTATGCCGGGTATTCAGACCCGGGTATCGATGTCGGATACTACATCGTGGATGCCATGTATGACCTGGAGGCGGCAAAGGCCTTCATCCAGGCCTACCTGGGAGCGGAGTGGACACCCGCGCTGGAATTCCATTACCTGTCCTATACGGCCATCATCGCCTATTACTGGTTTGTCTGGGCGATGTACCGGGAGTCATGCGGCGCGAACATGGGCGAGAGCCTGGACAACTGGAGGCGCATGGCAGAATATTATTCTACAAAACTAAACTGATCTTCAGCATGGAACGTTTTTCCGTCTTGATGTCCTTATATTACAAAGAAAATCCCGGGTATCTGGATCTGGCGTTGCAAAGCGTCTTCGACCAGACGGCCGGGCCTGACCAGGTCGTCCTGGTCCTGGACGGGCCGGTCGGCACGGAGTTGGAAGAAGTGGTCTCGCGCTACAGGATGCGGTATCCGGCGCTGGAGGTGTATCCTCAGGAAAAGAACCGCGGATTGAGTGCAGCGCTCAATATCGGTCTTGGAAAGTGCCGGAACGAGATTGTCTTCCGGATGGATACGGACGATATCTGTTTCCCGAACCGGTTTGAGCGTGTCCTGGAAGAGTTCGGGCGCTGCCCGGAGCTGGAACTGACGGGCTCCTATGCCACCATGATCGATGAGCGGGGCGACGAAATCAAGGAAATGACCGTTCCCTGTACGCAGGAAGAGATCTATCGAAACGTATGGACCTGCCCGTTCATCCACCCTAGTGTGGCGTTCCGGAAATCTTCCCTGTTGCGGGTCGGAGGGTACAATCCGGAGTCCGGGCCCAGGCAGGACGACTATGAGTTGTGGTTTCGTTGTGTGGAAAACGGACTGAAGTGCAAGAATATCCCTGAACCGCTCCTGTATTACAGGTTCTTCAGTGACAGCATCGCAAGAAACGACGTGAAGGTCGGTTACTACCGGGCGAAGGTCGGAATCCGGGGGGCGTGGCGGTGCAAATGCCCGCCTATTGCCTATGTCGGTGTCTTCTACCCGCTGTTCCGCGCCTGCATGCCTGCGTTCGTCAGGAAAGTGCTCTACAAGATACAGGGTAGTGTCAATCCACGGGAAAACAGCAATAAAAAGTAGATAATTATGACAATTCTGATAACGGGAGTCCATGGTTTCGTGGGCTCGAACCTGGTCCGCTACCTCGCTCCGGAGCATACGATCTATGGCTTGGATATCGTCTCCCCGGAGAAGGAGGGCGTACGGAAAACGTTCTCCTGGGATGACCTGGAGTCCGGCGTAGTGCCGGAGGTCGATGCGGTGATCCATCTGGCCGGTCTCGCACATGACCTGAAGAAACAGGCGGAGGCGGAGAAGTATTTCAAGGTGAATACGGGACTCACGCAGAAGATTTATGATTGGTTCCTGGCCTCACCGTCTGTGCGGAAGTTCGTTTTCTTCTCCACGGCCAAGGCGGCTGCCGACCGCGTGGAGGGCATCCTCACGGAGGATGTGACACCCGCGCCGGTCGGCCCGTACGGCGAAAGCAAGATCCGGGCGGAGAACTATATCCTGGCGCATCCTGCTGACGGAAAGTCCGTCTATATCCTCCGGCCCTGCATGATCCACGGGCCGGGCAACAAGGGGAACCTGAATTTGCTCTACAACGTTGTCAGCAAAGGAATTCCCTGGCCGCTGGGAGCCTTTGAGAACCGGCGGACATTCACGAGCGTGGAGAATATCTGTTTCGCGGTAGAGGGTCTTCTGGTGAAGGGCGCCCCTTCGGGAATCTATAACATGGGCGATGACGAGGCCCTGTCTACCAACGAACTGATCGGACTGATCTGTGAGGTCCTCGGGAAAAAGGCCCGGATATGGCGTATCCCGAGAGGGCTGATGGAGGCCGTCGCCAGGATCGGCGGCTGGCTGCACCTTCCACTCAACCCGGACCGGATGCAGAAGCTTACGGAGAATTACGTGTCCTCCAATGCAAAGATCAAGGCGGCTCTCGGCGTGGAGACCTTACCGGTCCCGGCGCGGGAGGGACTGCGCCGGACAATCAGGAGTTTTTCGGCCTAGCAGGGCACCCTGCTGGCAGAATTATTGTTTTCTGTTAAAAAATAATGTACCTTTGTTAGGTTTTGCCACATAAAAGCGAATAACCTCAAAAACAATAACCGATATGGAAGAAAAGATTGTCTACACGACTCCCCAAGTCGAAATGCTTCGACTGGACTTCGACACGGTTGTGCTCCAGGGCTCATTCACTGGAGAAAACATGAATCCAGTAGATGAGTAGAAGCCATGAAAGCACGTCGTTTTTTGTTTGCGCTGGCTTGCTGCATCGCGGCAGCCTGTACGCCTGAGCAGCTGGTCGAGACACCTGTCGCTCCGGGCTTTAAGAATGTGAACTTCGAGGCTTCCGTGGCCGGGACGAAGTCGACGGTTTCGAACACCGGCGAATTCGCCTGGCACGAGGGCGATGTCATCTCCGTGTATGCGTCGGATGGCATGTTCTATGATTTCAACTACTCCCCGACGGAGGAGAGCCCCAACAATTTCGCGGGCACCATCCCCGAGTCGGCAGAGATTTCCACGGTGGCCGTCTATCCGCCGGTCGCCGCGAACGGGACGAACGAAGGCGTCTTCGCTGACGGCACCCTGAATTTTACGTTGTCTCCGACGATCGAGGTGAAGGATGGCTGCTCGAACATCCCGATGATCGCCTCCTTTGCGGCAGGCGACCAGGTCATGAATTTCAAGCAGGTCGGTGCCGCATTCAAGTTCCATGTGGCGAATGCCCCTGCGGATTTCTACATGGACCTGACCTTGACGGGCGTGAACCCGACGGGCACCTTCGCCATCGATCCGGCCAAGGCCGGTGAGGTCGCTCTCGAGGGCGTCGCGGCAGAAGCTCCTGTGACGGTTACCGCGCATTACACCGGTGCCGGCGGAGCTGACGGTGCGGATGTTTATGTCCCGGTGGCGACCGGTGCGTATACCGCAATGCATGTGCGTCTGTACGAAAAGGTTGGCGAGGAGCAGGTCGCTTTCTACGATGAGGACCGTACCCGCACCAGCGGAGATTTCAGCGTGCAGCGTGGTGACATCTTTATCATGAACGAGATCGTGGCGCAGATTGTCATGCGCATCGATGTTTCCCCGATCTTCAGCGATGCCAAAGTCAATTTCACCAAGAATGGCGCTGCGACGGTCGGTTACGCTTTCTATGTGGATGATGCCGATCCCGTCATCGTCGAAGACCCTGAACTGGTTTCCTACAATGTCGGTGCGACGTATACGGACGGCAAGATCGATCCGGTGCTCTCCGGCAGCTTCGAAATGGGCTCCACGCACACCGTGGCCGTGGCCCCGGTCGGCGAGGATGGTCCCGTCGAGGCCTTGAAGTCCGAGCCCGTGCAGTTCACCCTGGGCCATATCGAGCAGCTCAACGGCGAGACCGACAACAAGGGTCCCCGCCAGGTGACTGTTTGGATGGTCCCCGCTGATTTCGTCCCAATCAAGGATTTTTCCGTGCCCCAGAATTTCTATGCGTCTTCCGTGTCCGGAACGACCGCTTCCAAGCAGCGTGTCTATCAGGTCCAGCTCTTTGCCTCGGATGATCCGACAGCTGACCCGGTCTATGACCTGTACACGGCCGATCGCCAGACCGTTGCGAACGGAGCCCTCACGACCAGCTCCTGGATCGGTAAGGTGCAAGGCAGCAATGCCAATATGCCCGACCGCCTGTCCTTCGGTTACCTGGAGCCGGGCAAGACCTATTATTTCCGCGCCAAGACCTTCGATAACGTGACGCTTTCCTGCTTTGGCGGCGGTTCGTCGTTGACGATCGGTTCTGCTGTCGGCGAAAGCGCCTGGTCGGAGATGTTCCCCGTCACGACGGAAGAGGAGCACGTGGCCGGTGCCAATGAGGTCCTGTGGCAGGGCTTCGACGACCTGTTCTATGCATCCGACCTTGTCAATATGGCTTCCGGCCTGGTCCCGTACCTGAATATCAACGGTTCGGACAAGAAGAATTTCCAGAATAAGGCGAAGGATGTCCTGGTCATTCCTTGGACCGGCGAATGGACCTTCAATAATTTCAATACCACCAACACTTCGGTTCAGTGGGGCCTCCTGACCGCAGCTGATCCTGTCTTCAATGCCAAGGCCGGCTCCCTGGCCGGCTGGTCTGCGCAGAATGCCGCCCGCACCTATCCGGGATACGGTTATCTGCGTATCGGTAACAACTCAAGCCAGGTTGAGGACGGAATCATTTCTCCGGAACTGGACAGCCCTTTGCTGACCGATGAGCCGCAGACCTGTACGGTGACGATCCATGCATGCCCGACCGGTACCGATTCCAAACGCGAAGGCGTGTCCATCCGCGTCGACTATATGATTCCGGACGCTACCATGGAAGGTGGATACAGAACCGTCATTGGTAAGGACCTGTCCATGAACGCGGACCGCTACCCGCTTCTGGGAGAGGGCGATGTATTTGACGCTGACAACTATTTCTATGACCACGCCTACCAGGAGCTCAAGACGATGGTCAAGCTCGCCAAGGGCTACAAGATCAAGGTCGTGACGGTCCCCAATATCGAAACCAAGCGTATCGCCATCGGCGATGTCCTGGTCGAGGCGACGCCTGATGTCCCGTATGAGGGGTCGACTGACGTTTATGAGAACAACATGAAGGTCTCTGAGCCGGATGATACCGATTATGATGTCTACAAGCTGGACGGACAGCTTCCGATCAGTTTCTGGTTTGCTCCGGAGAAGAAAGTCGACAACCTCGACACTTACAGGATGATCAAGGATGCGAACTTCAACATCGTCCTTTCTGACAACCACGAGCCTTATGATGCTGCTTACAACCTGGGTATCCTCGACTACTGCAAGACCTTGGACCTGAAGTATATCGGTAAGGTCGACTACGGCGGATGGGGCCAGCGTGTCGAGCGGCAGAACGAATGCTTCGCCCAGATCGACCAGTATATCGGTCATCCGAACTATATCGGCCAGTATTGCGGTGATGAGCCTCATGCCTCCTCTTTCGAAGGGTACAGCGTCTGGTTCAAGGCATTCTATGACCGTTATCATGCGACTTATCCTGATGCGCACATCTACGTCAACCTCTTCCCTTCCTATGCCAGTGGCTCCACCCAGCTGGGCGCCCCTACCTACGAGAATTATATCGACCAGTGGCTCGCTGGGATGACCGGCCTGAAGTCGCTGAGCTTCGACCACTATCCCCTGACCAAGACCCGGGGATCGATCACGTCGTCCTATTACTATAATCTCGACCTGGTCCGTTCGAAGACGCTGGCCAAGCGGGTGCATTTCTGGATGATCGGCAACGGCGGCTATACCGGCAGCAATGCATTCGAAGTGACGGAGAAGGATATGCGCTGGAACGCCTGGACAGCCCTGGCACTCGGCTCCAAGGGGTATCAGTACTTCTGCTACTATACGCCGACCGGTGGAGGTTGGGATCCGGATCAGTACATGATCAACAACCAGACGAACGAGCCTACGGTGCGGTACTATTATGCCCAGGAGCTGAACAAGGACATGCAGTACTTCAAGGCCCTGCTCCAGTGCCACGCCGATGGTGGTATCATGGTCCCGCTCGGGGCGTATAACTTGTATGAACCCAAATCTGCATATGCAGCATTGACCGGTGTCGACGGAGATGACAGCATCACCGGCTGCTTCCGGGGTCAGGACGGTTCTTACAAGCTGCTGGTCACCCACCTGAGACCGTCAATAGATGGCAACGGGACTTATACGGTGAACCTGCACTTCGACAGTACGGTAAGCTCGGTCAAGACGACCTATTCCCAGGACGGTACCGTCGCAGACGTAGCCGTCACGGAAGGCACGGTGACCCTGACGATCCCGGAGGGCGAAGCGTACCTGGTTGAGTGGAAATAATTCCCTTTGGTTATTCGGCTACCCGGCATGCCATGCCGGGTAGCCATTTTTATCATAGGAAACCGCGGAATGAAACTTAAACGATTGGTTTTATTGTTCGCATGCTGCGCGCTTGCAGCCTGCGGGCGTAAAGTGATTGAAACACCCAAAGAACCTGTTTATGGGACCCTTTCCGTAACTATGACATCACTCCCGAGCGGTTGCTCGCTTTGCGTCGAATCGGAATTCGGCACGGAGAAGGCGGATTATGCGGGAGAAAAAGACGGGACGCAGGCTTTCTCGCTGCGGGTGCCCTTTAATGCGGACCGTACGACGCTGTCCCTGGTGCTTCCAGATGGCCGGCCCCTGTTCGTCCGTGAGATCACGGACGAGCTGTCGGGTCTGGAAGAGGGGAAGACCCATGTGATGGATGAGGTGGATGCCGTACTCGCTGAGATCGACTATGTGGAAGAACGGTACGGAGGCAGCAACTCCATCTCGTTCATGCACATCAGCGATACCCACATGTTTGATACGACGCTCAACAAATTCGTCGGACTGGTCCAGCAGACGGATGTCCCATTCTCCGTAATCACGGGCGATATGTATTTCAACAATGCCCAGGTGAAGACCGTGCGTTCCTCGGCCAAGCCGATCTACCTGGTCCCCGGCAACCATGATATCTACCACTATTATGGCGGCTGGCGTGCTGCGGGCCTGAAGCCCTTCGAACCGAACTATTGTTTCCGCTATGAGCAGCTGGATCACTGGTTTGCCGGTAACCTGGCTGACTTCTCACATTATGGCAGCGAGAAAGCCTGCTACTTCTATTTTGATTTCAAGGCGGGCGACAAAACCCTGAGACTGATAGGCCTGGACCAGTATGACGGCGGCACGGCCGGCTGGAACGAGCGTAATGACATAATCATCTCCCAAGAGGAAGCGGACTGGCTGGCGGACCTGCTCGGGAAGTCGGAAAACGTAGATGGCATCATCATCTTTATCCATGCCGGGTTCGGCAATGCGAATAAAGGCCAGAGGAATACGGACAACGAGGGCGAGTTCATCTCCACGACGGCCGGAGACTTCCCCCGGGCTTACTCTTATAACGGCATCGGCGATCCGTATCTCGTCCCGGAAATCGTGCAAGCCTATATATCCGGACAGAATCTGGATAAGAAAGAATTCAGGAGCGGAGCCGCTCACCGGGATGATGGCAGCACGGTCCCGCCCGAGACCACGGTGACCGTGACGACGCATTTCACCCAGCCCCACAAGAATTTCATCGCCTATCTGGGAGGACATCTGCATTGGGACATGGTCGAATACCTGAAAGACTTCCCGCAGCAGCTGCAAGTTTTGATTGCCAACGGGTTCAAGGAGAAAATCTATACCTGGCACGACCTGTCGTATGAGGATGCCTCCTATACGATCAATTATTGTGTCGTCAATTTTGATACGAAGACCTTTGTCATCCACCGGATCGGATCCCGCAAGACCGATTCCGGCACCTACCGGCTGGAACAGACCTTCCCGTTCGGTAAATAGGGATACGAGATCATGGAGCAGCATGCTTTCCTCGCCTTGGTGAGGGCAGGACTATGGGAACGGAGCGCCTGCCTGACGGATATGGACATAAGCCTCCTTCCGGGGATATACCGGCTCGCCTCGGAGCAGTCGGTCACAGGCTTGGTTGCCGCAGGGCTGGAGCATCTGTCCGGCGTGAGGATTCCTGCGAAGGAATTATCGCCTTTTATGGCAGCCGTCATGGCCTCCGAGCAACGTAACAGGGACATGGATGCCTTTATTTCCGTCCTGGTGTCCCGTTTGGCCGAGGCCGGGGTCCACCCCCTGCTGATGAAAGGGCAGGGGATCGCGCAATGCTATGAACGGCCGTCCTGGCGGACCTGCGGAGATGTGGACCTGTTGCTGACAGAGAAGGATTACAGACGTGCGAAGGAAATCCTGTTGCCCGGAGCGAAATCGCAAGAACAGGAAGTCCGGTATTTCCGGCATCAGGGCATGATCCTGGACGGCTGGGAGGTCGAGTTGCACGGATCGGTGCGGACCGGATTGTACCGCCGTCTGGACCGGACGTTGGACGGCATCCAGCAGGAGGCCTTCTTGCAGGGGAAGGCCCGTGTCTGGCAGAACGGCGGGGCAGAAGTGTCCCTCCCGGCGCCGGACGAAGATGTCGTGTTCGTCTTTACGCATATCCTGCAGCATTTCTATAAAGGCGGGATCGGCCTGCGTCAGGTCTGTGACTGGTGCCGGCTGCTTTGGACTTATCGCGACGCCCTGGACGTGTCTTTGCTGGCGTCCCGTTTGCGGCAGATGCGATTGCTGCCTGCCTGGCGCGCTTTCGCCGCCTTTGCCGCCGCCTATCTGGATATGCCTGTCGCAGCCATCCCGCTGTATGATGATGCGGACAGGTGGAAACACAAGGCCCGACGTATCCTTTCTTTTATCCTCGAAGTCGGAAACTTCGGTCATAACAGGGACTTGTCTTATTACCAGAACCAGTCTCTGTGGCGCCGGAAGGCGATTTCGCTGGGGTGGCGTCTGCGTGACCTGTTCCGACATGCACGGGTGTTCCCGTCGGGGACCTTCCGGGCGGCGACGGGAATCCTTGGTCACGGATTGGGCTCTGTTTTTGTTAAATAATCTCCGACGGGCGTTTTTGCTGAACGGATCTCCCTTTTTTTTACTATTTTTGGGAAATTCGCAGAACCTTCCTGTCATAGAATTATTAACGAACAAGTTTTATGTGGTCTACATACGTCATAATAGCTATCATCCTGGTGGCCGTGGAACTCCTTTATTTCAAGGTGGCGGATCGGTTTGGTATCATTGATAAGCCCAACGAACGGAGTTCGCATACGACGATCGTATTGCGGGGTGGGGGGATCATATTTGCCATTTCCATGCTGGTGTGGTACTTGTGGTTTGCCACGCGCGATTCCGCCCTGCTGACGGGATACCTGCCCTTTATCGCAGGTCTGGTTTTGGTTTGCGGCGTGAGTTTCTGGGATGATGTGCGGTCCCTGCCGGATTCGGTGCGGATGGCGGTCCAGATCGGATCCGTGCTGCTGATGTTCTGGAGCATGGGGCTGTATGGCGTATCCGATAGCTGGTTCTGTACGGCTTTGATCGTGGCAGTGGCGCTGTTCTTCTGCGTAGGAGCCACGAATTTCTTCAATTTCATGGATGGCATCAACGGTATCACGGCTGCCTATAGTTTTTCCATGTTGCTGCCGTTGTTGCTGATGAACCGGAAACTGGCATTCGTCGAAGAGTCTTATCTGGGGGTGGCCATCATCGGTGTACTGGTGTTCAGCTTCTTCAATTTCCGCCCGAAGGGGAAGGCGAAGTGTTTTGCCGGAGACGTAGGAAGCATCGGTATCGCGTTCATCACCTTGTTCGCGCTGGGTGGCCTGATGCTGGCGACGAAGGATGTGTCGTGGATCGTGTTTTTCCTGGTATACGGGATCGACGGGACTTTGACGATCTGCCACAGGATCCTGCTCCACGAGCATCTGGGACAGGCGCATCGCAAACATGCGTATCAGCTGATGGCGAATGAGCTGGGGATGAGTCACGTGACGGTTTCGTTGATTTACATGGGACTGCAGCTGCTCATCTCCCTGGGCTTCATCTATCTGTGCCCGGATACCGTGGTGGCGCATTGGATCTATCTGCTCTGTGCCGCGGCGGTGCTTGCGGCGGCATATGTGGCATTCATGCGCAAGTATTATCATCTGCATGAGGAGTACCTCGCGTCTTTGGAGAAATGAAGATCACACAGGAATTTTTGGATGCGTTGACGGCGCAGGCGAAAGCCTCGCCCCGCCTGCGGATGAATTGCGATCTGCGCAATTCTTCCGTGGACGGCAGCCAGCGGATGCTCAATGCCATTGAACCGGGAAGCGTCGTGCCCGTGCACCGGCATCGGAAATCGTCGGAGACGGTGGTCTGCCTCAAGGGCAGGTTGGTGGAGGAGTATTACGACGACGCGGGTTCGCTGGTTGAATCCGTGGAACTGACCCCTGGTGGCGCTGTCGTTGCGGTGGATGTCCCCGCCGGCCAGTGGCATTCGGTACATGCTCTGGAGAGCGGTACGGTGATCCTGGAGATGAAGGACGGAGCGTATGAGCCGACGGACCCGGAGGATGTGCTGAATCCGTGATCCTGTGATGGAAAGATGACAGACAGACGTACGATCGAAGTGGTGGCGGCCCTCATCCGCCGGGATGACAAACTGTTCGCGACGGAGCGCGGGTATGGCCCCTGGAAGGATTGGTGGGAGTTCCCGGGCGGCAAGATGGAGCCCGGGGAGGCCCCGGAAGAGGCCTTGAAGCGCGAAATCCGCGAGGAACTGGACGCCGGCATCGAGGTGGGGCGGCTCCTGCGGACCATCGATTGGGATTATCCGGAGTTCCACCTGACGATGCATTGCTACCTGTGCACGCTGACTTCCGCAGGGGTGCACCTGAATGAGCACGAGGCGGCCCGGTGGCTGGATTATACGCAGCTGCGCGAGGTCCGCTGGCTGCCGGCCGACGAGCAGCTGCTGCCGCTGCTGGCTGCAGAGTTGCTGGGCGTAGACGCCTCTCTGGCGTCCTTCCTGGAGGAGGAGATCATTCCCCGTTATGCCGGCTTCGACAAGGCGCACCGCGCGGACCACGCCCGGAGCGTGGTGCAGCGGGCGCTGCAGATGGCGGCGTTCTACCCCGTAGACTGCAATATGCTCTACGCCGCGGCTGCCTGTCACGACCTGGGCCTGGCGGTGGACCGGAAGACGCACCACCTGGAGAGCGGACGCATGATCCGGGAGATGTCCCGGCTGCAGGAGTGGTTTGCTCCGGAGCAGATTGAAACCATCGCGCAGGCGGCGGAGGACCATCGGGCCTCCTCGGATCACGAGCCCCGGAGCATCTACGGCCGCCTGGTGGCCGAGGCCGACCGCCTCATCGAGCCGGAGCAGATCATCCGGCGTACCGTCCAGTGCGGCCTGTCGCATTACCCCGAGCTCCCGAAGGAGGGACACTGGCAGCGGACGCTGGACCATCTCCACGAGAAATACGATTACGGCGGCTATCTCAAGCTCTGGGTCCCGGAGTCGCCCAACGCCGCCAAACTGGAAGCGCTCCGGCAGATCATCGCCGATAAGCCGGCCCTGCGCCAGGCCTTCGAGCGGCTCTGGCAGGAAGAAACGGCGGGAAGTCCCCGGGAGGACGGCGCTTAACGGAAAAGCCGGCGGTAGACCTCGGCCTTCTTCTCCAGCGGCATGGGGTATGCCCGGGAGGTGGAGGGCATGCGCCAGAGGGTGAGATGCCGGGAGCCGGAAGTGACGGGCACGCTGCCGCCTACGGGCGGTGTCGTGCAGTTGAGGGCCGTGGCCAGGGTCTGTGCCGCTTTCTCTCCGGTGACGACGATGCTCCGGCAGAGGGGAATCCGCTCCAGGAGTGCCTGGAGGTCCGTGGGCGTGACCACTTCCAGGTAGGCGTCGGAAGCATTGTCCTTGAGACGGATCACCTCCGTGGCGGTGTCGTAGAAAGCGAGGCCCTGCTTGTCGCAGAAAGCGCGGATGGCATCCTCGTCAAAGCGCTTCTGCCCTTGGAGCACAAAGTGCGTAGGGTCGCCGAAGAAGATGAGCCCCAGGATGCGCCAGAAGTCGTTCTGGAAATTGGGGTAGTAGAAAGGCATGCTCCAGCGGTGCGGCTGGGGCGGGAAACTGCCGAGGAACAGGATCCCCGCATGTTCCGGCAGGAACGGCGGGAAGGGATGCCGCTCCGTGAGGATGGCCCGTTCCAGCGCCTGGCAGGAAGATACCAGGGTATAATCGGCCGAAGGCTCCAGGGTGCGGTACCCCCAGTTGACCGCGACCCCGCGGATACCTCCGTTCGCGGCGGTGCGCATGTCGGTGAGGGAGTCTCCGACCATGACGGCCTCTTCTCTGCTGGCACCGGCCTTCCGGAGCACTTCGTTCACAATCTCCGGGTCCGGCTTCAGCGGGAAGCCCTCGCGATTGCCCAGGATGGCGGCGAAAGGGATGTCGGGAAAGAACCTCGCGGCGAGCCGCTCGGTGCCTTCCTGGAATTTGTTGGAGGCGATGGCGATCCGGATGCCGCGCGCGTGCAGATGGTCCAGCAATTCCGGAATGCCCGGATAAGGCTGCGTATGGTCGCAGATATGGGCGGTGTAGTATGCCTTGAAATCAGCCAAGGCGGCGGCGGTGAGGGGCGCGTCTGGCTGGGCGCCGGTCGCCCTCGCGAGCGCCTGCTGCACCAGGTTGCGTACGCCGTGCCCCACCATGCTCCGGTACGCATCCAGCGGATGCCGGGGGAGACCGCGGACTTCAAGCGCGTGGTTCACGGCCGCGGCCAGGTCTTCCAGGGTGTCCAGCAGCGTACCGTCCAGGTCGAATATGACAGCTTTGACGGACATGACGGGCGCAAAGTTACGGATTAATTCACTACCTTCGTATCCCGAAAGGGAAGATCCCGGTCCTGACCGGTTAATGATTTAGAAAATCTATTGATAATGAAGAAGATACTTGTGACGGGAAGTGCCGGATTCATCGGCGCGAACTTGGTCCTGCGGCTGCTCGGGAGCGAGGAACCTATGGAAATCGTGGGCTTGGACAACCTCAACAGTTATTATGATCCCTCGCTGAAGGAGTACCGGCTGCGGCTGGTGGAGCAGAAGGCGGCGGAGCATCCGGAGCACGCATACCGTTTCGTGCGGGGGAGCATTGCGGACAAGGCGTTGGTGGACAAGCTGTTCGCCGAGGGCGGCTTCGATATCGTGGTGAATCTGGCGGCCCAGGCCGGCGTGCGCTACAGCATCGAAAACCCGGATGCCTACATCGAGAGCAACGTGATCGGGTTCTACAATATCCTGGAGGCCTGCCGCCACCATCCGGTGGAGCACCTGGTGTACGCCAGCAGCTCCAGCGTGTACGGCGGCAACAAGAAGGTGCCGTTCGCGGTGG
>ODAI010717130.1_pt1 | contig 26772 bp, 16 predicted proteins | sample 1539321 | NCBI WGS metagenome assembly ODAI01 (sample SAMN02144231, study PRJEB22623) | gut metagenome | biome: sheep rumen | host: Ovis aries | place: New Zealand
CTTCATCTCATGCGAGGCACGTGGCAGTTGGTCTCCTGCGATGACTACTGGCCGATGGTTGACCTTTTTGGCCCTAAAGCCATCGCCGTGACCAAGGGATGGATGAGCAGCAACAGGATCGCCATCCCCGATGAGGAGCAAACGCTTGTGAAAGAAATCCTTGCTCAGACCGCCCACGACCTCCACAGCGTGACGAAAGAGGACTTCGAACGGGCATTGGCTGCGAAGGGACTGCAGATGGACAACCACCGCCTGTCATACCACATCCGTATGGCCGAGATTTCGGGCATACTCTGCAGCGGCGACCTGTTGCCGATGAAAGCCACCTACGCACTCACTGCCGACAAAGTGAAACAGCGAGTCAAGACGGACAGAGACGAGGCCTTGATGCGCTTCACACTCAAATACTTCCGGAGCCGCCAGCCAGCCACATTGGAGGACTTCGTCTGGTGGTCGGGCCTAAACGTGAGCGACTGCCGACGGGGAATCACCCTCTTGGGACATGACATTCACAAGGAGACGTGGCGAGGCCGCGACTTCTATATGACCGACGACTGCCGCACAAGGGGGTTCAGAAAAGGAAAGGCGCTCCTGATACCTCCTTACGACGAATACCTCATCGGCTATAAGAGCCGCGATATCGTACTCCCCATCGAGCACCGCCACCGCGCCCATAACAACAGCGGCATCTTCCAACCCGTCATTGCCCACGACGGTGTCATCTGTGGCAATTGGGCACCTTTCAAAAACGACTGTCAGGTAGAATTCTTCGAAGGAGAGAAAGATGCCGAGGCCATAAAAGACGCCTGGCTGACATATGTTAGATTTCGGCAGCGATAGGGTCATCAGTCATTGTGCCGACTCTCAGACTCCACTCCTCAACAGACAACCGCATTGAGCGTATACACACCCCCATTATACAACTTGCCGTCATCCCTGCATGGCAGCAGGAGATGACGGCAAGCGTTCATTGTCTCGATAACTGTCTTAGAAAGTAAAATCCACTTTTTCCACTCCTTCACCGTAGATGGTCTTGAAGTCGTCTCTCATGGAAATGACATGATAGCCGGCCTCACGCCACTGGTCACCCAAAGAGAGAGCCTTATCCCTGTTGGCGTGGTCTCTCACGTCGTCATCTGCAATCAGCATGAAGGACGCAGACTTGAGCGGATTGCTCAGACAGAAATTATGCATGGCACAGTCGCCGCTGCTGTTTCCGAATGTCAACACAGGCACCTTACCTATCTCCTGGGTGATCTGCAAGACCTTGTTGGTCTTCAGATTCTTGATGATGAGTTCACTCGTCCTGATGAGGTCCTCTTCCTTGCCCATAGTGTAATTGACACCTGTCTCCTGACCTTGGCTGCTGGAGCAAAGTTTGACATCCATACCTATCACCCGGTTGGGATTGATGCCGATGGGTTCAACCAATGCCCTGCAGATGAACCTATCGGAGCCAGAGACCACATAAAAGGTAAAGCCATTCGCTTTAAGATAGTCAAACACCTGCAGCATAGGCTTATAGAAACTCTGACCATAGGTCATTCCGCGGAATCCGTTGGCCTGCTTGTTAGCAAACGACTTGACGTATTCATCAAACTCAGCCAGCGTCATTCCTGCGTATGCCTTGGCCGCTGCCTGGGCATGTATCATGTCGAAATGAGCGGGAAGTGCTTTGCCGTTTCTGACAAAGTCTCTGATATTCTGGGCAGCCTCCTTGACATCCGCAGGGGCGATATACTTATACTTCTCATCCTCCAGCACACGATACTCAAACAGGAGGTATTCGAAATAAGTTGGATAAAGTTCGCCGACGAAAGTGCCGTCCATATCAAAGGTGGCGATTCTGTCTTCCTCCTTGATGAAATTCTTGGAGTTTGGATTTGTCACATCTTCCACGTAATCTTGCAAAGCGGTCAATGCCTCACATGTGTTCCACTGCGTGAAAATGTCTTTCACGCGCGGAGAGTTGTCATCATCATCGCTGCAACTGAAGAGGATGCAAGCGAAAACAAGCATAAATGGATAAAAAAGTTTCTTCATCTGTTTAGCATGTGATTTATATGATTATAGAGTTTTACTATCATTCATCAGCATGGAACGAGCACACCGGAAAACGACGGTGCAAAATTAGTTAAAATTATCGGATTTATACGCCTGTCGAGAGAAAGAAATTATTATTCTTCTGATAAATGAGTGAAAGGAATCTGCTCAGCCATCATAACGTCTGAAGATGAAAGTTTGCTTTCAACATGCCGAGCGAGAGCGATTTCCATGAAAGTCCGGGAAAAAGACAGCCTAGAGCCAACCCCCTGGGCTGAAATGATTGCAACGATACGCCCTGCAAAAGTAAGGAAGGCGTATAAGTCTTTTTATGCTATCTGCCAAAAGGTTTAAAACCTGTATCCGATTCCACCCATCACCACATGGCTGTCGCCAAAGAGACCGGGTTGGTATTTGTAATCGCAGGAAATGAACCAGTTGCTGTTGAGATTGTACTGTGCGCCCAAACCGAGCTGGATGCCGCCATCAGTGTCGTCGTCGCCCTCAATAGTGGCGTTGCCTTCTGTGAATGTCTCTGAATGGACAAAAGCAGCCGCATATCCGAGCAAGGGATAAATCTTGAAATTCTCAGAGAGATTGATCAGATAGTGCACGTTCAGTCCCAACAGGAAGTCTGACACATGATCCTTCATGGGATGGTAATTACCCTCCAACTCCACACGCCAATGGTTGGATAAGTTGTACTGGGCGAAGGCACCAATACCGAACTGAGTCGTGTTCTCCTTGACGTTCAGAAACTCAAATTCTGTCATTGTGGCACCAGCGTGCAGACCAACAGCGAAATCACCTTTCTCCTGAGCTTGTGTACTCATGCTGAGCAGAGCCACAAACATAGTAATAAATAACTTTTTCATTTTTTTGATATTTAAATGACAATATATCTGATTTTGATATAATTACAGTCTTAGCATTCTTTTGTATTGGCCCGCAAATTTATAAAATAGTTGCCACACGCGCAAACAAACGACATGCTTTTTGTCATTATGCCGTGATTTCGTGTCGTATGACAAGTAAACACTCTGTCCATTATGTTGTCCTCGCAGCGACCATCATAGTGTCTTTGTCTGCTTTTCACATGAATCTGCAGCCACAATGCATTTTTGTCTGCAAAAAAGGATGTCTTTTCATATTTTTTATTAATTTTGCGCACTATAAAACATTATTCATTATGAAGATCAGACATCTATTGCTTATTCTCCCTCTCGCCCTGTGGCTGACATCATGCGGAAAGTCGGACGACGGCAAAAACGCAGAGCAGACAGAGACGACACCACAAGAAGAGGTCGCGGTGGAAGCGCCGCGCACACTGCCCAAGACCAAGGCATTCTATGCCGGACTGCTCGAAGAGTTCTTCCAAAAGCACTACAGCGAATGTTTCAATGGAAGTACCTACACCAACGGTACTATCTCTATCATCAAAATGGCTTTCTCCGACGAGCAGGAGGGCAATGAGAATGCCGACAGCACCGAGGAGGCAGTATCAGCCGGCAATCAGGAACTGACGGCAGAGATAGTGGGCACACACACTTATGTGGGTCCGGCAGGCTACGACGTGACGGGCCAGAAATTCAAGGCTATCATCTCCGTCGTCAACAACGGATTTAAGATTATCCCCTACCGTGAGTCGACCCAGGTCCTCACCAGCAAGTCGTTCTGGGAAAAGGGCGACGAGGAAATCGTCTACGAGAACTGACAAAATGTTTCCCCAGATGTGAAAGGCATCTGGGGAAACACATTTTTACTCCCTTCATTCCGGTAAGCCTACTGTTTCACTACCGCCGGCCATGCATCTGCCAGAAACCGGCAGTTGCTTTTTATGGTGGGTTCGAGACTTCCACCTTCAGCCCGTGCAGCTTCAGAAGCTGAAGAAGTCGAAGAAATAGAAGGCGGCGACCCACATCTTGTTGGACATATTCCTCACGTCGCCGATGCGGCGGCCGTCCTTGTAGACATCGCCGCTGCTACGTATCTCCCCCACTCTGCGGCCGTCCTTATAGACATCGCCGATGCTGTGCAACTCGCCCACCCGGCGGCCGTCCTTATAGATATCGCCGTTGCTGCGCAACTCGCCCACCCGGCGGCCATCCACATAGACATCACCATTCGAGCGGAAAGTCCCTTCGCGACGGCCTCTCACATACACATCGCCGTCGGGCCGGATACACCCCACACGCGTACCGTTGTAATAGAGATCCATATCGCCCTGCGAGATAGACGACACGGTGGCTTCGGGCGCCGATGCCTTCGAGATGGCTGTCGTATTCATCTCATTGCTGAGACTATCCAACGTTTTATATCCTGTGAAACATGCCGCTACGGCACAAATCACAATAAGAGGAAGTCGTTTTATCATAGGAATGCTTTTTAAAAGTTTAGACAACACAAAAATACTAAAAAAAGCGGATAAAAACAAATGTTTTTTTTGGCAATCACGCGAAATAGACTATTTTTGCATATCAATGAGAAAAAAGTCAATTGCCGCCCTCCTCGCCCTATGCCTCTGCCCCGCCCTCACCGGATGCAGCCGCCACGACTTGCGGCAACTCATCAACTGGCTGGGCAAGCCCGACAAAGAGAAGCCCCGTGTCTATCACGAATATGAGGGCTTCGCCCCCGGCATCAAGAAGAGCAACGTGGAGGAAGATTTCGGACGCTATCACTACTACATCGCTCCCGACAAAGAGGAGCTGATCGACTCCGACCCTGAGATCTATTTTAGGCAAGACTATGAGGTGATAGAGCCCGAAGTCGGTTTCGACGAGGAGAAATACTGGCAGGAACATCCCCTCATCTTCGACGATGCACCCTCGGAGCCAGCCTCAGACACAAAGGCCGGCGATGCCAACGACAAAGGATAAACAAACTATCAAGTTTTCATCATGACCAAGAAATTACGCGTACTCATAAGTATAGCACTGCTGATTGTCAGCGCCATGCTCCAGGCCAGCGACGGCATTGACCGCCCACGTATCGGACTGGTGCTTGGCGGCGGCGGTGCCAGAGGCGCCGCAGAGGTAGGTGTGCTCAAGGTGCTGGAAGAGAAGGGCATCCGCCCCGACCTCATCACCGGCACGAGCATCGGCGCCATCGTCGGCGGCCTCTATGCGTGCGGCTATACGGCAGCCCAACTCGAGGAGATGTTCCGCACACAGGAGTGGCTGTCGCTCATCGGCGACAGAAACAAGGACCTGGCAAGGAGCATCATCGAGGAGAAAGACGGTGTGACCTATATCTTCGGATTCCCCGTGAGCGGCGGGCAGAAAAGGACAGACGTCGAGGAGACAGGCATCGGAGCCCTCAGCGGGCGCAGCATCACCATCCTGCTCGACAGTCTGACAAGGGCCTACGACGGCATAGAGAGTTTCGACCAGTTGCCCATCCCTTTCCGCTGCGTGGCGGTGGACATCAAGAAACAGGAAGAGGTGGTGATGGACAGTTGTGAACTGGAACTGGCCATGCGGGCAAGCATGAGTATCCCCGGAGCCTTCAGACCCGTGAGATGGAAAGGCCGCACGCTGGTGGACGGCGGCATGCTCAACAACCTCCCCGTGGACGTGGCACGTGCCATGGGAGCCGACATCATCATCGCGGTCGACCTGGACCAGGCCGACCATGAGGAGCGCGATTTCTCGCTGAAGGAGACCTTCGGCATCGGCGGCATCCTCGACTGGCTGGTGTCCCGTCCCGACTGGAAGAAGAACAAGGCCAACCGCGAGGATGCAGACATATACATCAACCCTGAGATAGGTGAATACGGGGTATCGAGTTTCGGTGCCGGGAGTATCGACACCATGATCTCACGGGGAGAGAAAGCGGCGCGCAAGGCGCTCGACAAGTATGATCATCCGCAGTGGAAATAGGTGTCGACGAGTTTTTGCACCTCACTGGGATATTGCGCCACCTGTTGGCGGAGCGTGCGGTCGTCGAAGGCACGCAGATGGGTGATGATGCTGTCGATCATGGCACTGCTGAAGATGCCGTCGCGCTCATAATAGGCACGCTGTTGCTCCAGGCAGTCGGCCGAAGCCGCACAACTGTCGGGCAGGCTTGACAACTGTGCCAGCCGCGACTCGTTGCCCTTGTCGTGGATATTCACATTGACATAAGTGCGCTCTGCCAGTTGCAGAGCATCAGCCATCTCAAAACCCGTGCGGCATGCCACGCACAACCCGGCGATGAGTTGGTAGAGGTCGGCTGAGCCGTCAGGCGAGCGCATCTCTACGGTCTGCTTCATCGTGGTGTCCTTCAACGAAGGTGCCTCACCCGGATTGGCCACACGGCACATGTCCACCTGCGTCGTCCATCCCAGCGGCACCCTGACGAGCACCGACCGGTTGCGGTCGCCCCAGCACACGTTGGTGGGAGCCTCCTGATGGGGAACGAGTCTGAAATACGACATCGGATTCTTGTTGCCGAAGGCTGTGATACTCGGTGCCAGCAGCATCATCCCGGCAATCATCTTGCGGGCCTCCTCAGAGAGTTGCCCCTCATGGAGCATCATGTTCCGGCCGTCGCGCATCATCCGCATGTGGATATGCAGTCCCGACCCTGCCTTCCCCGTCGTAATCTTGGGAGCGAAGGTGACATCGAGGTTCATACGGTAGGCGAGGTTGCGGATCACCCATTTGGCCAGCATCAACTGGTCGGCTGCCTGCTCAGCCTTCACCGGCAGGAATTCTATCTCGTTTTGCTCATACACCTTGCCGTCGAGCACGAAATTGCCCACCTCGGAATGACCGTACTTGATCTGTCCTCCGGTCTGCGCAATATAGCACATGCACTGCGCGCGGAACTCATTGGCCTTGGCATAGGGCGACGACTCATGATAGCCATGTTGGTCGATGGCCGGGAAACGGTGGTCGTCGTCGAAGATGACATAGTATTCCAGTTCGCCCATCGCCTGAAATTCCATGCCAGTGACACGGGTGAAAGCCTGACAGGCTTTGGCCAACGTATGCTCAGGGGCACTCTCAAGCAACTGTCCGTCCTTGTCGAAGAACGTGCAGAGCAGTGCCATCGTGGGCACGGAGGCAAAGGGGTCGAGAAAAGCGGTGCTGAACCTGGGGAGTACATAGAGGTCGCTGCTGCCGGCCTCGACAAAGGAGAAGAGGCTGCTGCCGTCCACCCTCTCTCCGCAGGTGAGGATGGTGTCGAGATACTCCTCATCGGTGATGACGAAATTGAGGGTCTTGAGTTTCCCGTCGCCTCCCGGATACATGAAGTTCACCATTCGGATATCGTTCTCCCGTGCGTAGCGGATGAGGTCAGCTTTGGTAAATTCCGCCGCAGGTTTTTGAAGGAATGCCACGAGCGGATTGGCATTCATCGCGAGATGTGTGTCACTCATAGTCTATTGTTTTTTTGTGATGGAATGATGTATAATTTTCGCAAATTTAGTCAAAAATTTCGTGTCGGCCAACATTTCTCGCCAAAAACCTCACTGACGAGGGAAAACAGTGGAAAAATTTGACAGAAAAAACATGAGGATATGCCTGTAAAGACATACCCTCACGCTCAGTTATGATTCAGTCTTCCGCGAGGCTCACGCCTTGCGCAGAGGATGATTCTCCTCAAAGATAGCCATGCGCTCCTCAAGTTGGGCATACTGATGGTCGCCGATAAACGAGGTGCACACGCGGAGTCCCTCCTGATGGCTTCCCGTGGTGACGAGACAGATGGCGCTCACGCCATAGTACATCAGTTCATGGGCCAGCTCACCGCTGGTCATGCCTTGGTAGCCGATGGTGAAATAGAAGCCGTCGGCCACAGGGCGGCCCATATCCTGGTCGTAGACGATATGGAAGCCGTGACGCAGGAAAATCTCCTTGAGCAGGGCAGCCCTGCGCCCGTATTCCTTCACCTCGTCGCGGAAGCAATAGGTGCCGTCGCAAGCGGCACGCATGATGGCCGCCAGCGCATACTGTGCGCTGTGGCTCGTACCCGACGAGAGGGCATAAAGGATGCGGGTGGAGAAGACCATTCCGAAGGGCAGTCCCTCATAGCGTGCCGAGAGTGCGTCGTAATGGCGGTGGAAGAGGCGGTCGCTGATGCAGGTGACAGCGATGCGCTCGCCGGCATAGCTGAAGGCTTTCGAACCACTGATGAGCATCACGTAGTTGTCGCAATAGCGCGCCACGGTAGGCTGGTAGGGCGGCTGGAACGGCACACTCAGGTCGGTGCGGAAATCCATGGCGAAATAGGCCAGGTCCTCGATGACGATGGCATCGTAGCGGGTAGCCAGTTCGCCGATGGAGCGCAGCTCTTCCTCTGTGAGACATACCCACGACGGGTTGTTGGGATTGCTATAGAGAATGGCACAGATGTTCCCTTTCGAGAGATATTCTTCCAGTTTGGGAGCCAGGCGGTCGCCACGGTAGTCGTAGACATCGAACGACTCAAACTTACCGCCCATCACCTGAATCTGCATCTTCTGCACGGGGAAGCCCGGGTCGATGAAGAGAACGGTGTCCTTGCGAGGGTCGGCCTGCTGACAGAGCATCAGCGTGCCATAGGTACCCTGCATCGACCCCACGGTGGGCACACAGCCCTCCGCGGCGATGTCCACGCCGATGAACGCCTTGACGAAGCGGCTGGCCTGCCGTTTCAGTTCCGGATACCCCTGGATGTCGGGATAGATGTTGGCGATGCCGTCGGCCAGGGCCTGCCGCTGGGCCTCCACGCCCACCTTGGCGGCGGGGAGTCCGGGGATGCCCATTTCCATCTTGATGAATTCCACGCCCGACTCGCGCTCGGCGAAGGCGGCAATGGACTTCACCTCGCGGATGGTGGCACGGGCGAAATCCTGTATGCCATAGTCGGCGATGGCGTTGTCTATCAGTTCCTTGGAGATAGGTGTCTGTCTCATTGCTGTGCTTCCTTTCCTATGGCGAGGGCCTTGATGTTGGCCTCCACGATTTTCTCACCCTTGCGTCCGAACATGCGACGGATGGCATCCTCTATCTTCTCGTAGTCGATGCCGAGCGCCTTCTGTGCAGCACCCAGCAGGATGACGTTGGCCGGTCGGGGCACACCATTGTCCTTGGCCAACTGCTCGATGTCTACCACAATCACATGGGCGATACCGGCCAGGTCGGCCTTGATGGTCTCGATGTCGGGATAGTTGGGGATGTTGACAAAAGGTGTGGCAGAGGTGATGACCCATCCCTCACGGTTGAGGAAAGGCAGGTAGCGGAGGGCCTCCATCGGTTCCATCGAGATAATCACGTCGGCCTGTCCGCGGGGGATGAGATCGCTGGCGATGGGGTCTGAAGAGAGACGGAGATTACTCTGCACGTCGCCGCCACGCTGCGACATGCCGTGCACCTCTGCCTGCTTGATATAGAGGTTTTCCTTCATGGCTGCCTCGCCGATGATGGTAGCGATGGAGAGGATACCCTGTCCGCCCACACCGCAAAGTATGATATCGGTTTTCATTTTTGTGCCTCCTTTGCTTTCTTCTGTTTGAGATGGCGCTGGAGCGTCTGCAGGCACTCGCGCCTTGGTATGATCACACTCACGCCCTTATATTCGATTTCCTCGCGGATGACGGCAGTGATTTCGGGCATGTTCTTGGGCAGGGGCACCACCACGCGCAGGTGGGCATCGTCCACGCCAAGTCCCCGGCAGATGGCCTCAAACTTATTGGTGCCGGCAGAGTCCTGGCCACCGGTCATGGCGGTGGTGAGGTTATCGCTGATGATGACGGTGATGTTGGCATTCTCGTTCACGGCGTCGAGCAGTCCTGTCATGCCTGAATGGGTGAACGTGGAGTCGCCGATGACTGCCACGGCCGGCCATTGCCCGGCATCGGCGGCACCCTTGGCCATGGTGATGCTGGCTCCCATGTCCACACACGAGTGGATGGCGTGGAACGGTGAGAGGAATCCCAGCGTATAGCACCCGATATCGCCGAAGACACGTGCGTTGGGATACTCGCGCAGCACCTCGTTGAGGGCGGTATACATGTCGCGGTGGCCACAGCCTTTGCAGAGGGCTGGCGGGCGACCCACCACATCGTCGCATTTCTCATAGCCCTGCTCGGGTTTCAGTCCGAGGGCGACGGCCACACAGTCAGGACTCAGCTCGCCCGTCCGGGGCAGTTCGCCCGTCATGCGGCCTTTGATGACGGCATCGCCGGGCATCACGCCGCGCAGCATCTCCTCCACCACGGGCTGTCCTTCCTCCACCACGAGCACACTCTCACACTCTGCGGTCATGCGGCGCACCAGCGCCTTGGGCAGCGGATAGCGCGAGATTTTGAGCAGCGGATAGGGGCAATTGCCCTTGAAGCACTCACACACATAGTTGTAGGCGATGCCTGTGGCGATGATGCCCATAGAGTGGTCGGCACCGTCGGTATAGACATTCGAGGGCGAGGCGGCGGCATCCTCTTCGAGGGCCTTCTGCTGCGAGGTGACATAGTCGTTGCGGCGGCGCGCATTGACAGGCAGCAGCACCCAGTTGGCGGCCACCGAGTCGTAGTTGAGGGCATTCTGCTCACGTGCGCTCTCTTTCACCTCCACCACGGCACGCGAATGGGCCATACGGGTGGTGATGCGCATGAGCACCGGCAGATGCACCTGCTCTGAATAGTCGAAAGCCTCGATGATCATGTCGTAGGCCTCCTGCTGCGAACTGGGCTCAAAAATGGACACCATGGCGAAACGGCCGCAGAAACGGCTGTCATGCTCGTCCTGTGAGGAGTGCATGGAAGGATCGTCGGCAGCCACCACGACGATACCGCCGTTGGTGCCTGTCATGGCTGAGTTGACAAACGGGTCGGCACACACATTGAGACCCACATGTTTCATGCAGACAAGTGCGCGTTTTCCCATGTACGACATACCGAGAGCTGCCTCCATGGCAGTCTTCTCATTCGTGCACCAGTTGCGGTGCACACCACGCTCTATGGCAAGGGAGGAGCCCTGGATATACTCGGTGATTTCGGTAGAGGGAGTGCCTGGATAGGCATACACTCCACTCAGTCCGGCATCGAGCGCACCTTGTGCGATGGCCTCATCGCCTAAGAGAAGTTTTTTCATTTGCTGATAATAATTATTGATAGATGATGATTATTTCACTTTTGCCTGCAACGGACTGTGGACGGCGTCGAGGAAACTGTTGATGCGGAGCACCCATTCGTCGAAATTGCGGCAGTCGTTCTTGCTCCATGCCGACCCGAAATAGTAGGTGTAGCGGGAAGCATTCTGATAGTCGTGGAGGATACCCACGGCATGTCCGGCGATGCCGTTGGCCGGCTTTTCACTCATCAGCGTCTTGGTGTCGCTGATGCCGTTGGGGAAGAGGGCAGCCACATAGATCTGGAAGTTCTGGGCGGCAGGATTGTCGGTGGGGTCGGCATAGGCCACAAAGTCGCGGCCGCACTTCACACTCTGCGTATCCTCCTCGTGGATGACCACGCCGGCAGAGATGTCGACAGGGCGTGTCAGCCCCTCATACCACACGGTCATCTTGTTGAAATTGGAGCCTTTGTCGAGACTCAGGATGCGGTGCTCCACGATGCCCGACATGCCGTTGGCGGTCGAGGGGTTGTAGACCAGTTCCACGGTGAAGCGGAGCGGTCCGTTGTCGAGAATCTTGTATTCCTTATAACTGTAGGGCATCACCAGGCGTCCGTTCTCCATCATTGCGGGAGTGCCGCAGCCCAGCGACGGACCCACCTTGTAGCAGTCGAGACCGTAACCGTGGTCGAAATGATAGGTCGTGGCTATCTCCATCTGCTTGGCCTCGGCGGTCTTCCCTTCCTTGTTGAGTTGCTGTATCTTGGCGTGGTTGGAGAGCTCCACCTTGTAGCGTTTGTCCACCTCCAGGTCGGGCGTGTTCTTCACCCACACATCGATGCCGTAGGCTTTCTCGCCCGAGCGCTGCAGGGCCGGTCCGTAGAGGCGGTAGGCGGTGCGCTCGTTCTCCCATGCGATGTCGTCGACACGCTCAGGATACATCTTACCCGTGACAAACACCTTCATCTGCTGGGGCTGGCCGGCGCTGACGGTATAGACAGCCTGCCCGCACGGCCGCACGGCGGCGTCGATGAGCAGTTTGCCGTCATAGGCAATCTGGTATTCCACCTCCTGCCCGAGGGCATTGCGCACGATAAGGCTGGAGCCCTTCTTGACGCCCATGGCGTTATACACCTCGTCGATGTTCACCTCGACGAGTTCTTGTCTCTGCACCGGCTGGTCGTTGGTCACCACGATGTCGATGTCTTTTGCGTTTGTGACGGCTGGCAGCAGCATGGCAGCGATGCCCAAGCCGTGGATGATGTTTTTAAGATTCATATTCGTAGATGGTTTATTGATGTTTGTCGATATCTGTCAGTATCTGAATGTCTCTCACTGCATCTTCTCCATGAAGAACTGGGCAATCTGCCGCAGCAGGTGATTGCGGCTGTTGGCTCCATAGATGCTGTGGTTGCGGTTGGTGTAGATGAGTTGGCGGAAATCCTTGTCGGCCTGCACAAGGGCCTCGCTGTATTCAAAAGTGTTCTGCGGATGCACATTGTCGTCGGCCAGACCATGGCAAAGCAACAGGGCGCCGTGCAACTTGTCGGCCCTGACGGTGGGGTTGACGGCATAACCGTCGGGGTTCTCCCCAGGTGTGCGCATGAACCGCTCGGTATAGATGGAGTCGTAGAACCGCCAATTGGTGGGTGGTGCCACGGCCACGCCGGCCTTGAACACTCCCCTGCCCTCACTCATACTCATCAGAGTGCAGAAACCGCCGTAGCTCCAACCCCAGATGCCGATGCGGCTGGCATCGACGTAGGGCAGGCTGCCGAGATAGAGCGCTGTCTCCACCTGGTCGCGGGCCTCGAGCTCTCCGATACGGAGATAGGTGCATTTCTCGAAATCGGCTCCTCTGCCCCCGGTGCCCCGTCCGTCGGTACAGGCCACGATGAAGCCCTGTTGGGTGAGATAGTGGTCGTAGATGCCCCCCTGCCCCATCGAGCCGAAGCTCCACGAGTTGATGACCTGCTGGCTGCCGGGGCCGCTGTACTGGAACATGATGACGGGATATTGGCGCGAGGGGTCGAAGTCGGAGGGTTTCACCATCCAGCCGTTGAGGGTAACCCCTTCGGAGGTGGTGAAAGAGAAGAATTCCTTGACCGGGGTATCGAGTTGGCCGAGGCGCTCTTTCAGACGGGCATTGTCGACCACGGAGCGCAGATGCTTGCCCTGAATGTCGTAGACGTCGCACTCGAAAGGATGGCTGACGTCGCTCCAGGTGCGTACGTAGTAGTTATAGTCGTAAGAGAAGACGGCGCTGTTCCATCCTGCCTGCGGCGTGAGGCGCCGTGTCTTCCCACGGTAGTCGGTCACATACACCTCCCGCTCCATGGGCGACACGCCGGCGGCCTGATAGTATAGGCGGCGTTTGTCCTCGTCGTAGCCATAGACGCTGGTCACACCGTATTTGGCTGAGGTCAGGCACTTGACGAGGCGCCCGTCATAGTCGTAGAGGTAGACCTGCATCGTGCCGCTACGGTCGCTGGGCATGAGGATGTGCTTGCCGGTGAACGTGATCGACCCTAAGACTTCCTCCTTGATATAGCGGGGCACGCTCTCCTCCATCAGTTTCACGCACCTGCCGTCGGCGGCATGCGCCTGATAGACGGTGAGTGTGTCCTGATGGCGGTTCATCGTATAGAGCAGCACGCCACCGCCTTCCACACCGGTATAGATGCGGGGGATATAGCCCTCGGGGGGAAGGGGGAGTGCTATCTGGGCCTGTCTCCCACTGGCGAGGTCGTAGCTCCACGCCGTCACCACGGCATTGTCGCAGCCGGCCTTCGGATATTTATAGGCATATTCGCCGGGATATTCGGCATACTCCTCATGCTCGGGGGCAAGCCCCTTGAACATCTGCAGGGCATAGGTCTTCACATCGGTCTCATCATAGCGGATCCAGCAGAGATGGCTGGCATCGGCGGTGAAGGCCATCGAGCAGCTGAGGCCGAACTCCTCTTCGTTCACCCAGTCGGGAATGCCGTTGATGACTTTGTTGCGCACACCGTCGCGGGTCACCTGTCGCTCGCTCATCTCCTCACTCACTTCCACCAAGAAGATATTATTGTCGCGGACGAAGGCCACACGGCGACTGTCGGGCGACCAGACAGGCGACTGCTGCGGTCCGCCCTCGGAGAGTGGGGTGAGACGGTGGGTGACGGTATCGTAGACGTAGTGGTCGGCAATGTAGGAACGGCGGTAGATGGAGTGCAAGTTCGTGGCGACAAGGATCTGTTTCCCGTCGGGACTCGGGGTGTACCGGTCGATACTCTCGATGCGCGCGCCCTTGGTGTCGGCCAGGTCGAGGATGACACCTGTCTGCTCGCCGGTGGCGAAACTGTAGCTGACCACCTTGTCGCGCTCACGGCTGATCTGGGCGAAACTGCTCCCGTCGGCCAACGGGGTGAAAGAGCGCAGGTTCTCAGCGGCATACTTGCCCGAAGTAATGTCGGCCACAGTGAGGCTATCGCCTGCCATGGCTGCATGTATGTTCATCGTCAGTGCCATCAGGCAGAAGAAAGATTTGCAAAAGTGTTGATACCACATAAAATGTGTCGTTGTTTGATGAAAGCGAATGCAAAAATAATGCTTTTCTGCGTGAACGCCAAATGTTTTGACGCTTTATCGGCAAATGGACCGCCATCGGCGAGCCATTTGCACTTTTGCCCGCAGTCATTTCACCACTTATTTCCGTCCCCCTGACAGCCTCAAATCCCATGCAGGCTAAAGATCAGGATGAACAAAACACACCTTAAAAGTGACAAAATCGGGCGAAGAACGCCCTTATTCTCCACAAATCAGTCTGTAGTGAGGGGAATCTGACAAAAAATAGTTACTTTTGCACACAACTTAAAAACAACCTACATAACAAACGATAACCTATGAGAAGATTTTGGGGAACAGCGATGGTATTTGCCGTCATGCTGACATGGACGCTCCAGGTCCAGGCGCAACGGATGCAACAGAAACTGGGACGCGGAGTGGTGGCCGTAAAACGCGGAGGCACCAGCCGCACGACAGACGGCGGCAGCGGCGCCCTTGTGTCGTGGCGCAAACTGGCTCAAGAGTCTGAGGGCACCACCTACAATCTCTACCAACGGGCGCAGGGAGCCACCGGATACTCGAAGGTGAACACCCAACCCATCAGCAAAACCAATTATGCGACCACCCTGCAGCCGGGCACCGAATATGCGGTGGCAGCGATAACCGACGGCGTGGAGGGCGAGATGAGCGCCCCCTTCCTCTACAAGACGAGGAAATGGGACAACGTGTGGTTCGACTTCGATTTCGACAACTCCGTCATCAAGCGCAATGACTACCGCACAAAATTTGTATGGCCCATGGACACCGACGGCGACGGAGAGGTGGACGCCATGCTGGTGGACAGAATCTATGCCGGCGCCGTGGAGATAGACGCCGATGCTGGCGGCGTGAATGCGGGCGAGATGACCGCCACCACCGACAAACTGCAGGCCTACAGGCTCGACGGCACACTGCTATGGACCATCGACATGGGCCCCAACTGCCCCATCTGCGGCGGTAGCAACGACAAGGTGGTGGCCTACGACATCAACTGCGACGGCCGCTGCGAGGTCATCATCAAGAGCAGCGACGGCACCCGCTTCTGGGACAGCGGCAGCAACACCTTCGGCCGGTATGCCAAAGGCAGCAGCACGGCCGACACCGACGGCGACGGCATCGTAGACTACCGTGCACAGGGGAAGCGCAACCCGCCCTACTATGTCTCGGTGGTGAATGCCGCCACCGGAGAGGAGATCGACTGCAGCGAACTGCGATACGACTTGGTGAGGACACCCGGAGGCCAGGGATACGCCGACCAGTATTCACGCGACAACCGCGCCGACTACAAAGACGACAACTACGGCACCGAATACGCGTTCCTCACCGGAAAATTCTGCATCTGCTACTTCGACGGCGTGCACCCCTCACTCGGCATCGAGGCTTACAACCGCCAGACCAACGGCACACACTACTATTATGTCTTCGCATGGGGGTATGACTGGCAGCAAGGCAAGCCCTCCAAATGGCACAACTACTATGTGTGGAGCCGCAACGACAAACGGCCGTGGCCGGCAGAGGCACACATGCTGCGCGTGGGCGACACCGACGGCGACGGCATCGACGAACTGCTCGACGGAGGCTTCGGCGTCAACCCGACGAAAGGCATGACTTTCTCGGCTGGAGTGGGACACGGCGACCGGTACATCTACTCCGACATCGACCCCGACCGTCCGGGCATGGAGTGCTTCTTCATCCAGCAGACGAGTCTGCTGGGGCAGGTGCTCTACGACGCCGCCACCGGCGAGCATCTCAAAGAGTGGTATCTGCCCTCGCTCTATGATGTGGGACGAGGCGCATGCATGGACATCGACCCGGCATACAAAGGCTATGAGATGTACAGCTTCGCCGACGACTTCATCTACGACTGCAAGGGAGAGAAGACGGGGAAGACACGGTCGGGATACGGCATCTCCACCACCTTCGAGGGGTTCTGGTGGGACGGCAACCTACTCAGAGAGGAGCTCAGTTCGCCTGGAGGCTCAGGATACGGCACCAACCTGATGGTGACTACCGTGCTCGGCAAAAGCCGCCTCATCGAGTTCTCACGCGAGTCGGACTGGGGAGCCATGGGAGCCACGGGCACACGCCCGGCCTTCATGGGCGACATCATCGGCGACTGGCGCGAGGAGGTGATACTGGCCAAACAAAATGCCGACTCGAGCACCGGGCTCGTGGGCTACTCCACCAACCTGCCTACAAATCATTCCATCTACTGCCTCCAGCAAGACCCTCATTACCGCGGCGACTGCACCACACGGGGATACTATCAGCACCCGAACACCAGTTTCTACCAGGGTGAGGGCATGCCCACCCCACCCCTTCCGCCAGTCATGCTCACCGCCCTGAGATGGAAGGGCGGACAATGGCAGAACGGGTTCACCTCGTTCGACCAGACCGCCGCCCTCCCCTATGCCGACGGCAAGAGCCTCATCTTCGACATCTCGGGCGACAACAGCACGCCTGTGGCCATCGACTCTCCCGTGGCTCCCGGCGCCGTCTACCTGATGAGCCCCAAAGGCCACGACTATGTCTTCGAGGGCAAGGGAGGCTTCACCGGAGAGATGTCGCTCACCAAGTCGATGCTCGGCACGGTCACTTTCAACCAAGACCTCACCTATAGCGGAAAGACCATCATCAGCGAGGGGACACTGAAGGTGAACGGCAAAATCAGCGGACCCGTGGAACTGCGGGCCAAAGGCACGCTCGCCGGCAACGCCACCGTGGCCGGAGGCATCCACTTCGAGAGCGCGCTCAACTATGAGGGCTGCCGACTCCTGCCTGAGGGTGCCGACGGCTGCATCACCTTCGAAGGCAACCTCACCCTGCCCGGCGACGTCTATATCGAAGTGGTATGCGCTGAGGGCCGATGCGGACACATCAAGGTGAACGGCGACCTCACCCTCACCAGTCGCAACACCATCACCTGTGCCGGTGAGAACCTGACAGCCGGACGATATATGATTGCCGAATGCACAGGCACACTGACCGCCGACCCGGAACTGCTCAGCATGCGGGGGCTCGAGGGCATCAACTATGACATCGTGTCAGAAAACAACCGGCTGTGGATAGTGATACACGAGACGAGGACTCCGGCCGAGGAAATCCTGTGGACAGGGGCTGAAAACGGCACATGGGACTACAAGACACAGAACTTCAGCCTGAAAGAGACACCGACGGCTTTCGTCACCGACGACCAGGTGGTCTTCGATGCCGGCGCCAGCAACACCAACGTGGTGGTGAACGACAAGATACAGCCCGAAAGCATCACCGTGAACGGCGGGCAATACACCTTCAGCGGCAACGGTGCCATCATCGGCAACGGCTCGTTGACGGTCAATCCCGGTGCCACTGTCAACATGCGCATCAAATACAACGAGTTTACCGGACCTGTCAACATCAACAAAGGCACACTCTCGGTCGTCAACTTCTATGACGGCGGACAGAGAAGCGCCATCGGCGCCTCGGGGGCTGAGGAAGGCAACCTCAACCTCAACGGGGGCACCCTGGCCCTGACACAGGACAACATGGCCACCGACCATATCATCAACGTCACCGACACCGCCGTCATCCGGGTGATACAACCCTCCAGTGCCCTGTCGCTCAAAGGGCAGGTGAAAGGCTCGGGATACCTGGTCAAGGAGGGACTGGGCCAGCTCAACTTCAACTACGGGGGCGCCAACACCTTCACGGGAATCATCGTGAAACAGGGCGTGGTGGCTCAAGGCGCATGGAACGCCACCTTCGGCAAGTCGGGAGGTCCCATGGTGCTGGCAGGCGGCAGGGTCAACCTCCTCGACGTGAACAACTCGTCGACACGGCCCATCTTCAACCATGTCACCACCGTCGTGGAAGGCACGAGCAGTACGGTGCAGGGCACCACCCGCGGCGCCATCAACGGGTCGTTCAGGGGAAAAGGCAACCTCACCATCATCTCGTCTGGCGTCAGAAACGACATCGGCGCCAACTTCTCTCTCTTCGAAGGGCAACTCACCGCTGAAGGAGGCAATTTCCGACTGATGGACAATGTGACCGACATGCAGAAGACAAGACTCGTGATGGCCGCCGGCAACTATATCGGACACTATGCGTCGAACGGCAGCGGACTGCGCGCCGTCACCACAAAAATAGGGTCGCTCGCATCACCCGCCAACGCCACCACCGCCACACTGGGCCATACACAAGACAGTTACGAGATAGGCTATCTCGGCGAGAGCACGTCCTTCTATGGCAAACTGGCCGCCAGCCGCATCACCAAGGTGGGCGAAGGCACCCTCACTCTCTGCACGGCAGGCTCCACCTCGCCCGTCAGCATCAACGGCGGCACGCTCGAACTCAACAACACCGGCACTGCCCAAGTGGTGTCGGGACTCATCACCGTGCGCCAGGGAGGCACACTCACCGGCAACGGCGCATGCGGCAACGTGACCGTGCAGAAAGGCGGCACGCTGGCGGCAGGGGTCGGAGGAAAGACGGGGGTGCTCCGCGTGAAAGGCAACGTCAGTCTGCTGCAGGGAGCCACCACACGCATAAAGGCAGACCTCTCTGGCAATGACGCCATCGACGTGAGCGGCACCGTCACACACAACCAAGACACGCTGGAAATCGTGGTGGCCGAAGGCCGACGTCTGGAGGTGGGCGACGAACTCACTCTCTTCACCGGCTTCAGCAAGGCCACCGGCGATGTCATCGTGAAGTGCGACGGCTACCTCTTCGACACGTCCACGCTCAACACCGACGGCCGCATCCGCGTCGCCGGCACATCAGGCATCCGCATGATTGCCAGCGACGACGAAAGGGTCGACATCTACACCACGGCCGGCATCCTCATACGCCGCCAGCAGCCTTACGGCAGGGCGCTGAAGACACTCCGGCCCGGTGTCTATATCATCAAGGGCAGGAAGGTCGTGGTGGAATGACACCCGCTACATGATGGCATCGAGCCAGCAGGTCAGGGCCACAAGGCAGGCGTTCCAGTTGATGGCTATCTCATTGGAGGCGTAGGAGCCTTCCTCGTCGAGATACGACTCATCGGGAGCATTGGAGAGATACTTCAGGCCAGAGCCTTTGTCCTGCTGACCGGCATTGGGGCCACCCACAAGGAGTCCGGGCATCGGCTCATCAATGCCGTCGGCAGAGGAGATGCGCTGATGCGGATGCATCGGACTGTGCTGGCCAAAGCCCGTCACATAGCAATAGCCGAGGGCATTGCGGCCCAACACATAGTCGGCGGCACGCAGGGCATCATTGCGATAGCGGCCCTCAGCCACATATTTGTCGGCAAACAGGAGAGCCACGGCGGGAGCACAGAAGCCCTCTGCCAGACAACCCCAACCGAAATTCCTGGCCTCATCGCCGAAAGGCGACTGGAAACACGACGTGGCGGTGCGCCCTACGGCAGTGTCGGCATAGGCTTTGAGCAGCCCCACGGCGGTGTCGCGCAACTCATTGTCGGAGACCGACAGGCAGGCGAAGAGTCCCAGTCCACTGACATTTCCCCATACAGGCACGACGAATTGCTTGGGCAAGTATTTCCAGGCATCGCTCAGATACTGCCCCTCGCCGGTGGCAAGATAGAGTTGGGTGGAGGCCCAGAAAAACTCATCGGCGGCATTGCCGTCGCCATATTCGCCGGTATTCACCGCGGGTGCGAACTGCGTGTTCATCATACCCTGACGGTAGAAAGCGTCGGGATGAGCCTTGGCCCAGGCATAGGCGGCTTTGGCGGCCCGCAGCGCCTCGGGGCAGAAAGCGGCATAGTCGGTGCCACGGTAGAGACGGGCCGACTGCGCCATGCTCGCTGCGAAGTCGAGCGACGCCGTGACCGATTTCTTCACCACATAGCGCGGCTGATGGCAGTCGGTGGGCATGACAAAGCCCTCGAAATTGGGGGTGGTCAACTTATGATATACGCCACCGTCGGAGGGGTCTTGCATGGTGAGCATCCAGCGGAGGTTATACATTATCTCATCGAGCAGGTCGGGGGTGGCGTTGCCGCTCTCAGGAATGTTGAGCGAGAGTTTGCCGAAATAGTCGGGCACCTGCTCATAGACAGAGAGCATCATGCCTATCGTGAAGGCAGAGTTGACGATATACTTGTTGTAGTCGCCGGCGTCATACCATCCCAACGGCGACGAGATGACGGTCTCGGCAGGACGCTGCTCCGTGGCGGCAGAAGGATGCACCAGCACATGGATGTCGGGATGACCGAGCGGACGGGCGTAGCGGCCGGCATAGCGGCTCTCGATAGGGGTGCCTGAGCGCATGAGGTAGAAAGCCTTGGCGCTGGCGATGGCCAGGTCGTGAAAAGCATGTTCGCGCACGTCGATGTTCACAGCCGTCTCATCCACCTTCACCTGATAGGTGCCAGGCTTACTGAGCCGCGTGAGGTCGACCACATAGCGGGTCTTACCGCTAAAGGGCGACACGGCGCTGCGCGCCACCTTCGCTTTCATCACTTTCTTCTTGCCGGCGGCATCATACACCACCACTTTCCGGGGCTGGGCGCCCTCCACCACAATGACTTTTTCCTGACCGGGCAGATATCCCACCTGATTGTAGCGCACTGCCGTTGTTTGGGCATGCAAGGAAAGCATCGGGGCTGCTGTCAGAGCCACCGCCATAAGGATTTCTAGTGTTCTCATGTGATTGTCTTTTTTATTGTTGTTGGTTCATGTTTTGTCTTTGTTCGTCTTCGTGCCTGTGCTCCACGGTCATTTCAGATAGTCGGTCTTGTCGGGCCCCAGATAGTAGCCGGTCTCGGGCGGTTGGTTGTAGCCCACGTTCTCCGTGACCACCGAGAGCCGGTAGGGGATGTCGTGCATGAGGCAGTCGATGCGGTAGTCGGTGGGAATGGTCGTCACGAAGATGCGCAGTTCGCTCGACTCCAGGTCGCGGGTGATGACCTCCTCACGCCAGTCGCCGAGGATATCGGCCGAGAGGCAGGGGTTGGACTTGCTGCCGTTGTTGAACTGACATCCGTCGAAGTGCTGCAGCATGTCCACCGACCGCGTCTGCCAGTTGTATTTCGTCACCGTCTCATGGTCGAGGAGTTCACGCGACAGGTCGCCGTCCCACCAGATACCGAAATTCACCGACACACGCACGCCACTCATCACCACATCGCCACGGATATTGCGGACGCCGTGACTGTCGGAACTCCACATCTCCACACCGGGCTGCGTGGGGTCGATATCGGCGGCCATGGCACGCCCCACATCCTCGCCACTGGGAATCTGGAAGATGACCTTGCCCGTGCCGGCATCGCGGAAATCGCTGCCGTCGCGACGGTTCTCATGGCAGTCCCACACTTGCAGACGGTCGCTGGCGGGGTCGAAGGCGGTGAGATGGATGGCGTCGCCATGCCCCATCCCTGTATTGTAGAGCCCACGGCCGTCATGGTCGACGGCCATCGAGCCATAGGTCAGTTCGTCGCATCCGTCGCCGTCCACATCAGCCACACGCAGGTTGTGGTTGCCTTGTCCGGCATAGGCGCTCCACTCGGGTTGGTTGGTGTCGAACGTCCATCGCTCACTGAGGCGATGGCCGTCCCAGTCCCACGCGGCGATGACGGTGCGGGTGTAGTAGCCTCTGCAGAAGATGGCCGAGGCACGCTGCCCGTCGAGATAGCCCACGGCGGCGAGGTAGCGCTCGGAGCGGTTGCCGCGGTTGTCGCCCCATGCGGAGAGCTCTCCTCGCTCGGGGATATAGGGCCGTGTGTCGAGCACCGCACCGGTGAGGCCGTCGAAGACGGAGAGATATTCATTGCCTTCCAAGATACGTCCTTCATTGGCAGGACGGTTAGCCACCGGTCCCCGGCGGCGCTGGCCTCCACGCTGACCACCGCGCTGGCCTCCGCGAGGCCCTCTCCCGTCGCCACGGTTCAGGGAGTCACCACGCATGAAAGGCCATCCGCCCGAGGGGGCACCGCCCATCTGCTGGAAGCGGGCGAAACGCTCCATCTCCCTACGCTCACGGTTGAGGGTGGCGGTATCGATGGGGTGCACCAAGGCCTCCGCCACACCATAGCGGTAGTCGGCGGTGCTGTCGCCGATGACGGTTCCTCGGCCGTCTGTCGTCCCGTCACTGGTCTTCACCACCAGTTCGGCACGCCCGTCGCCATCGAGGTCATAGAAGATGAAGGGCACATAGTGGGCGCCGCTGCGGATGTTGCGCCCCATATTGATGCGCCACAGGCGCTCACCGTTGAGCCGGTAGCAGTCGAAGAGCGTGGGTCCGGTGAAACCGTCGTGGGAATTGTCGCGGGCATTAGAGGGGTCCCATTTCAGGAGAATCTCATACTGTCCGTCGCCGTCCACATCGGCCACACTGGCATCATTGGCGATATAGGTATAGGGGCGGCCTTCAGGGGTGACGCCGCCAGCGGGTTTGTCAAGTCTCAGGGGGAGATAGCCTCGCGGCGCATCGGCCTCAAGCACAAAGCGTCCGTCGGCACCACCGCCCCTCACCTCGTAGACGGCTCGCTGCCCCTCGGGCAGGGCATCCACGAAGAAGGTGCCGCCGGTGGTCAAAGGGGTGGCGTTCAGCCGCTGGCCGTCGCGGTAGACATCGAATGCCTGCCCCGCCCCATCGCTTTTGAGGGTGCGCCAACTCACCACCACGTGCCCTTCATCCTGACGGACAGCCACCACGCCACGGTCGAGCCGCTCTGTCTTCAGCCGAGTGAAATCGTAGCGGGGCTGTGCCCAAAGGGGTAAGGTGCCCACCATCAAACAGAGAATCATCAATAATCGAACTTTCATTGTTTCCGCCTTTTTCAAATACTGATGCAAATTTAGAAAAAATCATTGACATTTCGCTACGATGTGTGTCTATTTTCCACAAAGCGGAGGAAAAAACACTGTGGATGACGGTACACTCACAGGGTATCCACTTTTGCGACACCCATCAAAAAACTGTGGAACCACACACATGCAGTTCCACAGTTTTCCTTTTTCAGACTATATGTATTTCCCCTATTCCGACAACATCGTCACTTCGATGCAGCGCTTGGCGGCAAGAATCTTTTGTGCCATTTGCTTGACATCATCCGGAGTGGTCTCCATGACCAGTTTCTTGTAGTCCTTGTCAAAGTCGGCGTCATCATCTATCTCGTGCCATATGATGTAGCTCCAGTAGTCATTGGTGATGGCTGCCTGGTCATATTGCTTCACCAGATATTCCTTGATTTTCTGCATCGACGACTCCACCGGACCATATTTGGCGATATTCTCCAACTGTTGATAGATAATCGGCGTGAGCTCTTCATAACGCTGTGGGTCTGCCTTGTAGGAGATGACCAGCGTAGTGTTGGGCACGTCATCCTTATTAAGCTCGAACGATACACTCACGCCATATGTGCCGCCCTTCTCCTCACGCACAGAGTCGGTATAGGCGATTTGGAGCACTCTGCGCAGGAAGTCGAGCGAGAGATCGCTCTTGGGTGAGAATTCCACATCGGCCGTATAATAGACACTGACATTAGCCAACGGAGTCGCTTGCTGCTTGCTGAACTTATGCACGGAAGTGCCGCCCACTACGCGGGGCACACGGCTATAGTCTGTCTTCTCCTGCTTGTGTGTGGCAGGAAGCGAGGCGAGATACTGACAAAGCAGAGGTCTCAGTTCATCGATGCTGATATTGCCAATGATGACCGTGTTGAAATTGGCGGCATCGCTGAAACGCTCCTTGTAAATCTCAAGGATACGGTCGTAACTCACCTTGTCGAGTGTGGCTTGCCTCACCGGTTCCACCCGTGGATGATGATTGAAGAGGATGGCATTGATTGAGTCGTTGTAATCCACCCTCGGACTTGCATTGCGGTTGGTGAGGAATGAGCGGGTGCGGTTGACAAGTCCCTTGAAGGCCTCGTCATCACGCCTCGGTTGGGTGAAATAGAGATGGGCAAGTTCCATCATGGTCCTCACATCCTTGACCGACGAAGAACCGCTGATGCTCTGGCCCTTCGACCCAACCGACGGTTTTACTCTCGCGATTTTCCCCGTCAGCATCTTCTTCAGCGTGAGTTGGTCGAAGTCTGCCACGCCACCCTCAGTGACTGCGCTCGAGATGAGCGAGAAGTTGGGGATGTCCTCATCGGGATAGAGCGATGTGCCGCCCTCCCCTTTCATCAGCATCGTGACGGCATCTTTCTGGAAGTCTGTCTGTCTGAAATACACCTTCATCCCATTAGACAGCGTAAGAAGCGTGAAGCCGTTGTTGCCGTAGGGCTTCTCGCTGACGATGGTGCCCGCCGTCGGCAGCGAAGCCATCAGATGGTCGGCCATTTCGGCCTCGACATAGGGAGCATACGTCTGCGACTGAGCGGCCTTGACAATCTGCCTCAACATCGCGGCGGAGGGGAACTCCACCTCAGGTTTGTCGGGACCGAAGAGCGTGAGCACCTGGTTCTTGTCGGTGATCAGCTCGCGAGCGGCACTGTTCACCTCCTCGAGAGTCACCTCACGGTCAAACCGTTTCATCAGCTCATAACGGTCGTCAGAGGAAATCAGTGGTTCTGATGAGAGGAAGTTGTTGACACACCTGTTCACAAACGAGTGGTTGGTCAGGTCGCCCTGCTGTTTCCACTGTCTCTCAGCCGAGGCGAGATAGAGTTTCTTGGCCCGCTCCAACTCCGAAGCGGTGAAACCATGCTGGCGGGCCCGCTCAGTGGCACCCAGCGCACTGATGATACCTCCTAGGATGTTGTCCTGCTTGCAACTGATGCTCATGGAGAAAGCCTCCTTGGTGCGGCTGACATAATAGATACCGCCACGGCCAGAAGCGTTCATGATTGGAGGATCGGGTTGCTGGCGGATCTCGCTCAGGCGGTCGTTGAGCATAGTGGCTATCAGGTCATCTACATAATCACCCCTGAGATAGGCCACGGTGTTTTTCTCGCTGTCGGGTGTGGCGTCGCGTTTCATATAAAGGTGGGCCAGCACCACAGGTTGCTCCTTGTCACGCTCGATGACGACAATCAGAGAGTCGTTGTCGGGCACAGGATAATAGACACGCTCGGCCCTGTTCTTTGGCAAGGGTATCGGACTGAACATCTTCTTGATCTTGCGCTCTACCTGGTCGACATTCACATCGCCGACGACAATGACAGCCTGCAAGTCAGGACGGTACCATTTCTGATAGTAGTCGCGCAAGTCCTTGTAGGGGAAGTTGTCCACCACATCCATCGAGCCGATGGGCAAGCAGTCCTCATATTTCGACCCTTTATACATGGCGGGCATGGCATTCTCCATCAACCGCTGCATGGCCATTCCAGCCCTCCGGTTGCGCCACTCCTCGTGGATGACGCCACGCTCCTTGTCTATCTCCGCATCCTCCAGCAGGATATAGTGGCTCCAGTCGTGCAGCACCAGCAGGCAGGAGTCGAGGATGCCTTCGCGCTTGAGCGGGGCGGCTCCGATGTGGTAGACGGTCTGGTCGACACTGGTATAGGCATTGAGGTTGGCGCCAAACTTCACGCCGATTGTCTCACACCATGGGACGATGCCCAAGCGCTTACCCTTGCCGGGGAAATTCTTCGTACCGTTGAAGGCCATGTGCTCCAAGAAATGGGCCAGACCGCGCTGGCGGGGTTCCTCAAGGATTGATCCCACCCGCTGTGCGATATAGAAATCAGCGAGACCGGGCTCCTTGGCATTGTGGCGGATGTAGTAAGTCAGGCCGTTCTTGAGTGTGCCTTTCCTCACCTGCGGATCCTGTGGCAACTGTTCCTGAGCCTGCAATGACAGGACTGCCGACAGGCACAAGCATAAAATGGATAATTTTCTCATTACAATTGTTATTGATTGATGATAAGCCAATGATCTGAATAGGACAAACAAATCGATGACAAAATTAGCAAAAATAGTGTGAACAAAAGAAGCCCCCAGCGCAAAATACTCATTATTAGGTATATAGCCAATAGGGCAAAATACCATTTAATGAGTATTGCAGCGCGAGCATGATTTATCTAATTTTGCAGCGCCAACAAAATTTGAGTAAACTTGATTATATTCATACGATTATATACCATCTTATTTTTCATGTGCTGCTTCTCGGGCAGCGCCAAGGCACAGCATGCCGTTCTCTCAGGCCGGGTGATCGA
>ODAI014444839.1_pt1 | contig 26772 bp, 48 predicted proteins | sample 1539321 | NCBI WGS metagenome assembly ODAI01 (sample SAMN02144231, study PRJEB22623) | gut metagenome | biome: sheep rumen | host: Ovis aries | place: New Zealand
AAGCATTCTCGAGCTAAAATCCATGCTCCCGTCCATACAGACATCGACAGGTGTCTCGTTGTGCACGCTATCCCTCGGTATAACGATTGCGTGCATTGAAGATGAATTGGTTTCGAATACGGAATTTCTAATTGTTTTCATTTGTAATCTCCTAGTTGTAAATTTTTAGTTCGCCAAATTCTTTGGCTGGGTTTAACAAAAGTATGTTGTGATACGGGCGGGTCCTGTGTTCGTCATCCTTGACAAGGTCGTCGATGATGACATAGTCGTAACCGTCGTACTTGCTCAGGTCGTTGTTAGCCAGCTGTTCCACGACAAGATGAATCTTACCGAGGCCATAAGCCGCCATCATGCCTGGGTTGAGGACTTCACCCCTGTCGGATTCCTTCAACCATTCTCGGCTGATTGCGTAATCAACCGAGTCGCTCTTCGTGTAGACACAGCCACGGGTGAACCCGTCCAATCCAAGTCGGTCGAAGATGCTATCGACGATACTCTCACGGATATCATCCTTGTCCTTCCATCCCCATGTGAACAGGTGTACGAACAGGGGTTTGTAACGGTCGATGAAATCCTTAATCTTCTCGCAGTTTTCCTGCATGAAGTTTAGTGAGGTCAAGTCGTCTATGACAGTGTTTTCAATATCTAATACCAGCTGCATTTCTATTCCTTGTTGTAATCTCTAACTTTCTTTACATACTTGGTGATGTCGATTTCCTCGGTATGGTTCTTGCCGTCCCTGAATACACCGAACTTCAGAAGAGTGACGATTTCTTTCGGCTCGTCCTTGACTGCCTCGTCGTATTCTTCCACTCTATCGAGGTCTGCCTTCACCGCACAGTCACGGCAGTACGGGCTAATCCACCCACGGTTCACCATCGGCACATCCAGCTTTCCACATACGATGCAAACATTGCGGGATATTGCACAGTACGCTTCCAAGATTTCGAAGAGCTTATCGGTCATGTGCGAGGTGTACACACGGAGTTCTCCAAACTTTTCCTTGATGTCGGTAAAGAAGAAGCGTTCCTGCTCTTCCTTCGGCCAAGTATTCACCTCATTCTGGATATCCTCGAACATCGGGATGCCTAACGCCTTAGCCCATCCCTTCGGCATTGCGTCGAGATAGGTATACTCGTCGTTGTTATCAATCGGTTCGCCCGTGTAGACATTCCTCTGGCGAAGTATCGGGTACTTCTCTAACAGAGCCTTATTTTCTTCCACTGTTCGACTCATTTCTTCTTCCCCTTTACATGAGCTTTTACACACATACTTACATAGTCAGCAACATTGTGTAGAGTGTATTTCTTACCATTTTCTACAACAAAAGTCGAACCGCCTTTAGAAATTTGTTCCAGAGCCTCATACAGGAACCATTCGGCACCATACCTGGCTTCATTCAGGTTTCTCATAATCCACTTGATTAGATACTCGTCAAACAAGTGGCTAGGTCCGAAATACATCGAACGGGTATCACCGCCAAGAACACCTTCCATTTTCTTGTTGAACTGGTCCATTTCGTTCTCAATACCCTTACGAAGCTCTAGCAGCTTTTCGAGTTCTTCGGTAAGTCTTTTTTCTTCGTTTGCCATATAAACCTCTTTTTCCAAAATATACATAATTGTTATCAATCCGTCAAGACATACAGATAATTATTTTTTCTGCCAACCCCCTTGCCAACCGATAAAAAATATAGTATATTAAATCCAAGCAAAAGGAATTACCATGCCAAGCAACAAAAGACCTACACAAAATGACACCCCCGTCTGCAGCTTCTGCGGACACCCGATTGACGAAAACACCCTTGCCGTACGTGGCATGCCCCCTACGGAAGCGTTCATCTGCTCCGCTTGTGCGAAGCTCGCAAACAGCATGATGGAGTCAAGAGGCGCCGCACAGCAACAGCCGAAGGCTCGCAAGAAAGCGATGCACCTCCCGTCTCCGCACAAGATTAAGGAACACCTCGACCAGTTCGTCATCGGACAGGACAAGGCCAAGGAAGCCCTTTCCATTGCGGTGTACAACCATTACAAGAGACTGGAATACAACGAAATCCGCTCAGACGACGATGTGGAAATCGAGAAGTCCAATGTCCTTCTCGTAGGCCCGACTGGCTGTGGAAAGACGATGCTTGCAAGGGCTATCGCAAAGATGCTCAATGTTCCGTTCGCCATCGCTGATGCAACCGTCCTGACGGAAGCTGGCTATGTGGGCGAAGACGTGGATAGCATCATTTCCAGGCTTCTCCAAGCCGCTAACATGGATGAGAAGGAAGCCGAACACGGTATCATCTTCCTCGACGAAATCGACAAGATTGCAAGGAAGAGCGCCAATCCCTCCATTACAAGGGATGTCTCGGGCGAAGGCGTCCAGCAGGGCCTGTTGAAACTCCTTGAAGGAACCGAGGCTAAAATCAATCCGCAGGGCGGACGAAAGCACCCCGAGCAGAAACTTATTTCAATTGACACGAGGAACATCCTCTTCATCTGCGGTGGAGCGTTCGAAGGTCTCGACGAAATCATTTCTGAACGCACAGAGGAAGGTGGAATGGGGTTTGGTGCAACAATCCACAAGAAGGAAACCAAGAGCCTTAGTGAGCTGTTCGAGAAGTGCGAACCCGATGACCTCGTGAAGTTCGGCCTCATGCCTGAACTCGTCGGACGACTCCCAGTTACCGTCGCACTCGATGAACTTGATGAAGAAGCCCTCCGTCGCATCTTGACCGAACCGAAGAACGCCATCATCAAGCAGTACACCAAACTGCTCGAACTTGATGGCATCACCCTCTCGTTCGACGATGAAGCTCTCGGGGAAATCGCCCGATTGACCATCGACCGTCACACGGGAGCCCGTGGCCTCCGTTCAATCGTCGAAGAACTTCTTCATGACGCAATGTTCATGGGCCCAGACAACGAGCACAAGGAAATCCATATCACACAGGATATGGTGGTGGAACACTTCAACATTCAGGAAAGAAAAGCGTCCTGACCGTTATCCAAGTAAAATGAAACAGCCAGCGAGAACTCGCTGGCTTTCTTGTTGTCTTAACCTTCTCTCTTTACGACCTCATCGTAAGTTAGGCACGGTTTCAATAACCTAGCCCCATTTTCTTTCTCACGGAGCGTCCTTTCCTTATTCACACTGTTACGGAGACGCACACACTGTTGTCTAAGGCTCTTTATGGTCTTCGCATCGGCTTTCGCTTGTGCCTTGTAGCTTTTAGCCTCGTTCTGCAGCTTCGCAAGAGCAGCGGCATATTCCTCGTTCGTCATAGGACGGGCGTTCTGCTTCGTAAGCTGTTTGAGAATCTTCTTGACATCGTCGTAACGGCACCAGCGTCCATCTTCGTCGTTCACAGAACGGATTCCCATATCAGTAAGTTTCATTGAATATCGTTTCAACTCGTTCATATCAATTTCTCCGATTTAAGACACTTGGTTTGCCATTTGCCATCGATTTCGACCGCCCGTAGGAACTGCAAGTCCATAATAGCACCTTTAGACAGAACGGCATCCAGCGTGGTTTCGATTATAGCGTAATCCCTATTGTTCTCGGTGTCTTCCAAGTGGTCGATTACAGTCGATTGAGAATCGCCTGTATATCTGTTAAACAGGGAGTTCCACTCGTTTATTGAAAGGCGGTCGCACAGGTACTTGCCCTCGATGTATAGCCTAATTCTCTGGTTTGGTACGGTTATAGTCTGACTGTTCATCTTGCACCTCTATTTTATGGAGTTCGGCTTCGTATTCATCCACGGTAAGTTTCTTGGGGTTCAGGTGTTTGGCCTTGGCCAGCAAGGAAACGTGAACAAGCATATTTCCATCCTTACAGATTACATAAGCCCAACTCGATTTCACTTTTCGAGTTCGAGCAACCGTCTGTTGTGCAAGCAATTTACCCAGTTCTGGAATGGAAGCTTTCATAGTCCCTCCTAAGTTAATCCAAGTTAATTAAATTAATGCAATCCACGATGAACTTTCCAAAGTCGTCCTGGATGGCTGCAGCCATGTTCGAGTCAAGATGTTTCCTTCCAATGAGATAACCCCATCCACGGACATCAAGGTCAATAGCTTCGCCGTTCGCCTTGAACTTAACCATGGATTCAGTCTGGGAACCTATGTATTCAGGATGCCCAAACGACATCTTTTTCGGAATTTCCGTGCCGTTGATAATAGCGTTCATCGCATTGACGATAGCCTTGAAATGTTCATCCGCTGTTCCCTTGAAGGCAGCGTCAGACATAGAGCTGCTGATACGGTTTCCGTCCGAATCCCAGATAGTATCCAGACAAATAGCATCGTTGTGAAATGGGGGAATAAAGTATTTTTTCCAGTTGTATTCGTTCATATTTAAAATATAGTTAAATTGTCCCGATTTGTAAAAAGTAAAAATAATCGGGACAAAAATGTCCCGATTGTGTCCCGATTGTGTCCCGCATCACGGCGTCGGTGCGTACGTCACCGCCTTTGTTTTCAGCTTGTCCATAGGGTTTCAAGGCTTTGGGCCGCCACCTGCCGTTACGCATCCGTTCATTTAACTCCGCAAGTCCATCGTGCGGAGACGGGGCAATCGTTACTGTTCCTTCTTGGAAGGGAGAACGAAGATTTCATCTGATTTCTTCTCGAATTCACGAATCATGTAGGCGACGATGTTCCAGTCGGGTTCCAACAGGGATGATTCCAGTTCCTTGAACTTCGTGGAAATCCACAGCCTCCACTTCGTCAACTTCTCGTAGTTGCGGAGCATCCCAGCAAGCCACGAGTCGATTTCCATTTCTTTCCATTCCTTGTAGTCGCCCAGCAACGATGTGCTAATCATCCCGACGGCATCCTGGATATGGATGAACTCGTACTTATCCTTAGGCGGATACTTGTCCGTAACGCACGGGGAATGTTCCTTGTCGTTCACGACACTCCTGAACACTACCCCAAAGTCATTACTGTCATTACCAGAGAATACCTGCAGTGAGATTTCATTGGGCGACACACGCTTGAACACATAGGTCAGCCCATTGATTACAATTTCCTTCTGAACTTGGTCGTTGTAAGTCGTGAAGTTCTCGCAGATATGCGCCCAAAGTCGCTCGAAGATACTCATTTCCGTTCCCTTGTTAGAACTTAACCGTCGGGGCTACATCAGCACCAGACACAGAGGAGAACGGCACCTTCGGGGTCACGCCAGCGAAGCCAGCGACAAAGACACCAGGGAAGGTTCTCACCTTGTTGTTCAGGTTGTTAACAGCCACGTTGAACTGGCGTCTTGCTTCGGCGATACGGTTTTCGCATCCTTCAAGTTCGACACGCAGGTCACGGAAAGCGGCATTAGCCTTCAAGTTCGGGTAGTTTTCAGTAACCATCATGAGACGCTGCAATGCGCCACCGAGACTGTTCTGTGCTTCCTGGAACTTCTTCATTGCACGTTCGTCACCGAGCATGCTTTCGTCCATCTTAATCACGCCACCCATGCGGCTGCGGGCTTCGATGACTTCAGCGAGCGTACTCTTCTCGAAGTTGGCCTCTCCCTTCACCGTTTCGACGATGTTCGGAATAAGGTCATAACGACGCTGATACTGGTTTTCGACGTTAGCCCAGCTCATCTGCACACCGTTTTCAAGGGTGCGGATGCCATTGAACTGGCCGATGAAGCCCGCCACTCCGAAGAAGCCAAGCAGGGCGATTACGATAAGGATGATTTTTCCCGTAGACATTTTTATACCTCTTTTTTGGTTTTGTTTGGTTTTATTGAAATATAGTATTTAATTGGAAACTTGGCAAGGGGTTACCAGCCACCGTGACTTCCGCCACCGCCAAATCCACCTCCACCGAATCCGCCTCGGCCACCACTGCTACCACCGCCACCTTTACCCATACAGGACAGGATGAGGATAAGGAAGCTCAGGCACGGAATACCCGTTACCGCCTCGATAAGACCGAGCACAATACAGATTACGATTACTGCGATAATCGCTATCACTGATTGGGTTGCTGTGAGGGAAGACTCTTTCTCGACAGGAGCGAGTTGCGCCGTATCAAGAGTAGCCGTCAGCGTCACCTGCTTTTCTTGCTGGACCTTCGTGGCAATCATGCTTGCAAGCTTGATGATTCCCTGTCCACCCTCCCCGCTCTGCAACGCAGGGATGAGGGAAGTTTGCTGCATGTGTTCGACGAGTACATCGGGAAGATAGCCCTCCGAGCCGTACCCTACATGGACGCCTCGATAGTGCGGCTCCATGACGACATAGATGAACACACCTTCGTTCGAATCCTTGCTGCAGATTGCCCATTCCTGGGCCACACGCAAACTGAATTGAACTGGGTCTTCGCCGTCAATCGTCTTGAAGGTCGCCACGGACAGCCCGAACTTGGCATTCCTGGCAAGGTCAGACGCAATCGCATTGAACTGGTAGACCTGGTTAGCGGACATGATGCCAGCACCGTCGTAAACGAATGTGTTGGCGGGGATTGGTGGAACTTCGATGGCAGACACCATCGAGACCAACAACATTAACACTAATAGGATTTTCTTCATTGATTCCTCTTAGGAGTGATAGAATGTTAGGGTGATGCGTTTTCTGAGAAGGTCTCTCGGCATGTCATGCTCCTTCTCGTACAGGTCTTCTCGCCAATCCTCGGGACCGAAGAAAGTCATAGCACTTCTAAAGGAGTCACTGGTCAGACAATTACCCGTAATGCCGACGTAATGAGCAAGCTTCGGACAGTTCGGATAATCGCTGTCGTCGTGGAACCGTTTGAGCATGTCATCGTATTCATCACGGGGCATGTCAGCAGGGTCATACTCGCAGTTTCGATAATCCTGTGGTTCATTGCCGTCGATGATAACCTTGTCGCCATCCACTGTCAGTGCATAGCAACGGTAGTCCTTGACCTCGGGAAGACCAAACTCCTCGTACACATCATTGATGATGTCAAGGAAATCCTTGCGGTTCTTTTCCATGATATCCTGGCGCACGACATAGCTAACCTTCCCGTCCTTATCAACCTTTCGTTCGATAAGGCAGGAGAAGATAGACTGGGCGGCGAGATACTGAATAATCCTCTTGACATCTTCAGTGTCGCACTTGGAGTTGCTGGACTGCCAGAACGTATCCAGCTCGATTTCGAGCAATCCGTTCTCGTCGGGCAGCGGGAACTCCGACTTTTCTCGAAGGGCAGGTTCAGTACCCTCTGGATAAGTGAAGGCGTGTTCGGACGAGGAGTTAGTCTCGAATACTTTCATCCTGATGGTTCTCATAGAGTTACCCTAATCGTTGTCGTTTCCCATGGAGATTACAGAGCTGCTGAACACAAAGGTGAACAGTTCCTCTGGGTCGTCAAGCATGTTGCCAATGCGACGGCTATCTTCGTCTACGCTAGGAGCGCTCTGGTGGTCGATGTAACCAGACGGTTCATCCTTGAAATCGAAATCGACTATAACGCCATGCTCTTCGAAGTATTCCTGGATTGCAGGGAGCTTTTCACGGAGGCCTTCGTGGAAGATATACTTGCCCGCCACGAGAGCATAGTCGAGGTGGTCGTCAGGCGTTTCCACGTCAGGGCCATACCAGCCGTATTCACCGCTGCCAGATACCAGGATGCGGGGATATCTCTTCGGGTCGAACTTTTGTTCAGTAGTGATACAGAACGAATGACAGCTCGAACTGTTCGTTTCAAAAACCGATTCTCTAATCGTCTTCATTTTACCATCCTTTGGTTGTGACCTGAAGCAGGTCATGAATGTTTTCCTTGCCTGTGAACGGATAGCGCTTGTCCAGAGCGGCGGTGCTCATGCGGGCCACTTGCATATTCGGAACGTCGATGTACATCGTGGCACAGGTGATGTTTCCGTCAGCATCCTTAACATCCGTGTCTGAACCTTGGAACAGCGTATTGAAATCATTGTCAGAGATATTGAGAGCCGTCTTCGGGTCCAACTGTTCTATACCGAGGCAGTCGAACGACATTACCGTAAAGGGCAGAACCGAGCGCATCATCATGAATTTCAACCAATTTATATTAGCCTGGATTTCATCACGGTGCTTTTCAAGCATGGCATGACCACGACGCAAGTCCTTGTATCCAAGGATAAGCACCTTTCGGTCACGCAATGCAGGGAGGTCCTTCGCAGTCAAGATGCCAGCAATGGTATGGATTACCACATTTTCGCCGAGCGTGTCGATGAAGTCGAAGTCTTCCTTGTTGCTGGAATCCGTAAGCGATATGCCGATGCCGTGAACGAGACCGTCGCCTACAATCTTGCAGATGAGTTCCTTGTACGGTTTCAGGTGACGCTGGTTGATGGTGATGTTTGCGATAACACCCTGTTCCTTCAAGCGTTCAAGGAACCAGACGAGCTCAGGATGGGCCAAGGCGTTGCCACCGCCGATAGCACACTCGGTTCCTGAATGAAGGGTTGCAATCATCGGTTCCAACGCCCTGAGGTCGCCATGTTTTCCGTTTACCGTAGAGTTTTCATGGCAGTAAACGCATCCGCCGTCGCACTGGTCGGTAATCTTGATGTCAAAGTTCTCAGGAAAATCATAGGTGAAATGGTCGGCCATCGGGTCGAGCGTTTCCTTGATTTTGGTGCCATCCGAGTAGATGGTCACCATATGGTTGCCGTTTGTATATGTGTTAAGTATCGTTCGCATCTTATTTCTCTTTTCTACCAGCGAGAAGCATGCTTCACACTGTCGATAAATCCTTCTGGGTAGTACAGCTCGGTGGAGAACTCAGCGCCAGAGCCCGACATGTGGACAATTTCCGACGTTGCCTTTTCGTAGGTCTGACAGGCAACGCAATGTCCGCATCTTCCCTTGTAGGTCGGGTTGTAACAGAATGTACACAGTTCGATAGGGAAATGACGGTAGTTCAGGTTACGGATGATATCCGCCTTGGTCAAGAACTGCAGGGGATAGCTGAACATGATGTTCTTCTGCCCAACAACGGTCAAGAGGTGTTCCTGTGCTGCAAGGATATTGTGGGACCAGTTCCAAAAGTCGTCGCCCTTATGGTAGCCGAAGTGGAAGCAGGAGTTGCTTCTTCCACAGATGGATACCATAGAGGCCATAAACGGCTGCTGGAACAAGGAAGGTTCGGAACCGTTCCAGTTAATCATTTCGCCGGCGAGCTTGATATAATCACGCTGCGGTTCATAGTCATACTTCTTTGCAAGAAATTCAAGAATCTTTTCCTGTGCGGCAACTTCCGAGAGGAAATGACGGTTAGTACCAAACTGTTCGCAACGGAAGGTAAGCAACTTAGGCTTGATACCCTTTTCGAGCAAGTCAACAAGAATCAGCGTACTGTCCAAGCCGCCACTGAACACGACAACATTATCCTTAATGCCTTCGTACTTCTTTGTAATAGGCTTTACTTCATGAAACTTATACCCGAAGAGGGATTTGGGTTCAGCTTCCTTGGGGGATTCGACATCAGTCAAATCTTCTTCTGGAGCGCAGTCGCACAATTCCGCTTCATCTTTCTTTTCATCATCAGCGTCCACCTTCAATTCAGCCTTATACGGCTTCTTTTTGGCCACGAGAGCCCGCTTCAACAGGTTGTCGTATTTCGGTTTAGACTTTGTTTCTGGACGAATCTTTTCGTTGGATTGTTTCTTTTTGGTCATGTAATGCCTTTTGTTGAGTTTTGTTTTTTCAAAATATAGTCTTTTAAATCTTTTTTGTCAAGCCAAAACGCCGAAATTTATTGACATTTTAAAAAATAATATCTATATTCTACTTAAACTAAACCAGACAACCAAAGGAGTCCACGATGGATATCATTTCAATAGACCCGTTCGCACTCATGACTTATCTGGCAGCAGTCTCTACGATTTCGCTCATATTGCTTGTAGTCATGTCGATATACATTTTCAACATAAAGAAGAAACTGAAATCAATCGAATCCAGTTGGCATTCTTTTATCCTCGGACCACACAAGCGCAAGCACAAATATCCACTTGACCATATATAAGATATGTCTACCAATTCCGACTTTTACGATGAGATACTAGGCCACCGTGATACCCCAGATACAACCAGCGAGTACGACCCTTACGACCCGCTCGGGTTATCTAGCGGGCGGATGTCCTGCACAATGCGACCAGTTGCTAGCCCTCTGTCTGAGGAAATGGCCGAGGTGTTCATTCAGGACTCCAACGGCAAGTGGGTGAATGACGAAGAATCCGAGAAGAAACGGGATATGCTCATGAGAACACTGTTTCAGTAAACGCTTTAGTTGACTAACCATATAAAAAAGACCGCCAATTAAGGCGGCCTTTTTAAATACAATCATTAGACTAAACCAAAGATGCAACCAGGTTCGGCAGGATGTTCCGTAATCAATCTGTCATCGACCAATGCAGCCTTAATCACGTCGTCCATGTCCATGTACTTGTAAAGGCCGAGACGGCCAGTAGGGACAATCTTCTTCGGCAAGTATCTGAGAATGTTCTCGTACTTCTCGTTGTCCTTTGCCAACGGGTAATACTTTTCGCTGCCAGCAGTGTACTTCTCTGGGTACTCGTAGGTAACGACTGTCTTGTTCACATCCAACTGTTCGTTGTTGAAGAACTTGTGTTCAATCGTCCTCGTGTAATCCACGTCGGGAGAAGTGTAGTTCACGACAGCGTTTCCCTGCCAGTTGTCCGTGTCATTGACCTTTTCTTCAAACTTCAACGAACGCCAATCAAGCCAGAAGTCATCGAATCCATCCTCGTGAACAATACCAGCAGTCAACTTGTCGTACATCATCACGGAGTTCAACAGCTCGGATACATCGCCAGAGTAGAACACCTGGTCGAAGTTGTCCATGCCATGCACTTCGTGTTGGTACATATCTTGCAGGAAGTTCTCCTCATAGTGAATCGGATGTCCTTCAAACATGTTTGCAATCCACTGGGTATATCCATCCACAGGAATGCCCTGGTATACATCATTGAAGTAATTGTTATCGTAGGTAAACCTGAGCGGCAAGCGCTTGATTATCCACGGTTCAAGCTCAGTGCAGGGTTTGCCCCACTGCTTTTCCGTGTAATGCTTAATCAGCTTTTCGTAAACCGTCGTGCCCACAAGAGAGATAGCCTGTTCTTCGAGATTACTCGGTGTATCGAACGGGTGCTTTTCCTTGTACTCCTCGATTTCGCTCTTTATACGGCCCTTGATTACATTTGGACATATATTCATCCAGTCAATCTTCTGTTCAAAAAGATGAGCGAACGTGTTCATATTGAACGGAAGGTTGTAGATTTCGTAATGGCCAGTTTCCTCGTTGTAATACCGAGCAATCGGGCTGTTCACAAAATGGTTGAACTCTCCGAACTTACGGGCGAAACTCCACACTTCCTTATCGGAAGTATGGAAAATGTGAGCACCATACTTATGTACGGTGATACCTTCTACCTTTTCAGTATAGCAGTTACCGCCAAGGTGTTTACGCTTTTCGATAATCGTGATGTCTGCAGGATTAACGCCGAACTCATGAACGAGTCGCTGGTAGATTACAGCATTGTAAAGCCCAGCACCAACTAACAGATACTTCATTCTGCAGCCTCCGCATAAAGGATTGTCGGCTGGTCCTTGTGGACGCCAGCACTGAACTCACCGACCGTCATATTGAATCCAGTTACGTCAATCTTTTCATTAACCTTTCTGTAATTCTTTTCGATACGGTCGATATCATCTTCCGTCAAATAAAGATGGTCAGAGGTTTCGTCAAGCTGTTCCTCGGGTCGAAGGAGTTCATTCAAGGTTCTGATATCAACCTTGTTCTGCATAGCCCAGACTAGCACCGCATGCAACATACGATACTCTTCTGTCGGCTTCACAATGGTCGTCTGGTCGATATACTTCGAAGCATTGAACGGACGGACAATAAGGTGAAGGCCAGTCCTTGACGGAATACGAGCCACAATCATGTCCTTAGGGTCAACCTTCACGTTCATACCAGGCTTCATAATCTCCGCTTCGAACGCCTTCACAATAGGGCTATCAACCGTGCAGTCGTCAAGGTCGATAAGCCATGTCGTGCTAGCTCTCGGCTCAGAACTTACCTTTCCGCATGCCGTACTCATGGCACGGAACGGGTTGCGCTGCGGGTCGAGCTGATGATGTTCAAACTGCTTGGTGTCGTTCTCCTTGGCACGGTAGATGAACTCCCTGACATAGTGCCAGCCGATAGCCGTGTAGTTACGACGGTTCAAACGGATATACGCACGGGCGTTGAACTCATGGCAGAGCTTGATGATTTCGTCACGAAGCTCTTCGAGGTGACCTTCGTGGTTCAAGAGAATCTCTCGAATCGTGCGGTCGCCGTTGTTATGCTTACCCTGGACATTGTTTCCATCCTTGGAACGAAGCAAGATTTCAAGGTAGTAGCAGTCGCCGACTCGTTCGAATTTAAGCAGACTGCTGATTAGTTTAAAGTTGTCTATGATTTTCATCTTCGCCTCACGTATTCTGTTGATAATGTAAGGTAATGGTCTGTTATGTTATATCCAATTATGGGGAGGATGTCACAAATCCTGACCTCCTCAGTATCCCGTCTTATATAAACAAATCTTCTTTGCCCGTTCAGAGGGATGTCATACGGATGTTCATACGGGCGTGGCGGAAGCACCAGACGATAGCCGAGAGCAGTATTCGGGTCGATAACCTGTTCACGAACCCTTGTCGGAACATAGTTCTCATCGGAAAGGGTTATGTATTCAGGTTCAACAACCTCTTCCTCTTCGGCAAGAGGATAGTCGTCTTCATAGCCTTCGGGGCCCTCGATGACGACAAACTCGTCATCGTCCGATGAAACTACAGTTAGTTCCCCCATGCTCGGATTTCCTGTACCTTCGGTTCACGGGGAGCTGGCACCACCGTACCATCCTTCTCGACCTTGTCTCCCTGTCCATACAGGATGTGGTTGACAAAATCATACCGCACATGGCTGATAGCATGGCGAGGGAAACGGATGGTCAACGTAGTGTCGTTGAACTGGTATGTACCAATGTATCCGCCGTCGGTCTTTACACTGGATGTGCGAACACCGTACTGGATATTCGGCTCACCCGCAAAGGCAAGGGCCACTCCCAAAAGGAGTGCTGCAATCGTTTTCATTACGCCCCCTTCTTCTTTGAACGGGATTCCGCCCTTTCCTTAGCCATCTTTGCTAGGCCCTTGTTCAATGCCTTCATGGAACGGTCGATACGACCAACGCTTGCTGCAGACTTCTTTTCACGGAAAGTCTGGGTCGGGTTGAACTTGCCTGTAGTCTTGATATCGTAAATGCTTTTCATAATATCCTCTATTTGATAACTATTTCGTCGTCAAATATAGTATATTTTTTCTACTTTGCAAGAGGGTTTATAACCCGTTTTTGAGGGTTTACAGTCTGTTTTTGTAAGATTGCGATAACCTCTTCGGGTGTCACCTCCCTTAGTTTAGGTCCGCTTTCCTTCTCCATTTCAAATGTACGGGGGTTGTTCCTGTACGTCTGCATCGTCCACGGGTTATGACCTACCGTCTCGAATTCTTCCGTAACTTTCTGGAGCACTTCCCAATGCATAGGATAGGCCGTACGGTATAAAACCCTTCCGTCCACCACGACCGTGTAGTGAACCATCACCATTTCGACAAGCGGTTCCAGTCGGACATCCATCAATTTAAGGCCATGTTCATGCATCTCCATAATCCCTTCCTTGACTGCGATGTATTCAGAAACCGCATCGAGGGTGTTATATTGATTGAACAGTTCAGTCCTCAATTTATTGGCAAACGCTTCATCCATACGCATACCTAATGAATAAAATCGCAAGTGTCAACAACGGCTTCCATAATCTTGTCCTTTTCTTCGTCGCTCAGCTTGGGCAAGTCAGGATACGCATTGTCTATTTTCCATTTGGCCTTCAACATCCAGTAGAAATCCCTCATGCGGTAATCCATGTCTTCGAGGAGTTCTTTACCCTTTCCGTCCTCGAAGAAAGCCAGCATCTCGGAATTTAGATGACCGTTTGCGAAAGTGTATCCTTCTTTCAACTGATTGCACTTCTGTGCGTGAACATACGCATCCGCTCGGTCGAGAAACACTATTTTACCATCGACATTTGCGGCAAACCCATCCGTGCCAAGATTATACACGCCATACACTTGCAGCAAGTGCTTGAATGCCTCTCCGTGGTCGTGACCATGGCCGAACGGGCACATGATAGGCTTTCCCGATTGAGTGAACTTGGATAGAGAAACAGCAGCGATAATCATATCTCTACCTCATTTCAGTTTGAATCCAGTTGGCCTGAACCTGTATCCGAACGCCTTTCCGTCGTTAGCACAGCCGACATCGCCAGACATGATATTCATACGCTCCTGCAAAGAATGCCCAATATCCTTATCGACTGCCTTAACGAGGGCATCGCCAGCAAGACCGAAGCTGCTGTACGCTTCGATTTCCAGGTCTATTACCACCTTTTTCTTAATCAATATCGGCTTTGACATAAATAACCCTTTAGGCAAGCAGAACCAGTTCGGCCAGTTCCTTACAATGTTCGTTCAGTTTACGCTTCAACAGGAGTTCACAGACATTCCTGTACATCCTATTCAACGCCTTTTCACCAGGCTGGTCGTAAGAGTTGTACACCATGTCAGCGAGCTTGATGAGCAAAGCGGGTTCACTCATTTTAAGAAGTTTTTCCGTGATGTACGCTTCCTTGCCCATTTCTTCCTTACGGATTTCATTGTTCCTGAGTTCCGTACAAAGTTCGGCACAATTTTCAGAGTTGGCCACATTCACGATTTCAAGATACGATGTCTCAGTATCTTCGAGCAAGTCGTGTGCAAGTGCGGCGTTAATCTGGTCAATGGAACCACCGTGTTCCATTACAATGTACGCCACTCCACGGGGATGAACAAAGTAAGGGAAGCCAGAGCCCTTGCGTTCCTGATGGGCATGCCGCCCCTTGCTGAAATAGTACATACCCCTGCACTCCAGAGGGAAGTCCGTAGACTTAATTCTTTTGAATAACGCTTCGTACATAGTTAATTCTCCTTTATCCTACTTTAGGCATCTTCTTCCTTGAGGATATGTATGGTTTCGATGTTTTCGCCGAACTTGCTGTAAATCCAGTCAAGTAGCGACTTGCGGTCCTCGGCCTCATGCTCCATGTTATGCACGAACTTTTCATCCTTGAAGTTCTCTATAACCACGAAAAAGTAAGCTTTCATTGTTCCTCTTTTGGCGCATCTTCGGTAGACTGATTCTGTTTATTCATGATTAGGAACGGATAGAGCTTTTCCTTGTTTTTCTCAATCCAGTTAATCATTTCCGCAATCTTAGAGACTTCGCTCGACGTAAATACCTTTATTGGCTTTTTATCGTACTTGTCGAGGAACACATAGGTTATACGGTTATCTGGATGGAACTTCTGGATAATCCTTACCCGTGTGGACGAGATGTCGTATTCACGAATCAGGCAACCTGTATATACCTGACCTCGCCAAAAACTATTCTTGGTCTCGCTGTACCATGATGCGGTGTAACTGAAACTAATCATATCACTCTTCTTTCTTCTGCGGTTTCGTCAGCTTAGACAACTCAGACATGATTTCATGGGTTGTCCTAAAATTGGTTCCGTCGTAGATGTCGCAGGCGAACCCAACCTGACTAGGAGAACTTACGTCGCTATAGACTTCATCCCAGAACTTGCGGCGAAAGTCCCAGTCAGGTAGGTCGAATCCCTCGTCGGTCTGGTTTTCATACCAGAATTCACGGAGCTTTACATGTTCCCTCAAGAACTTGGCGGCAGGATTGCTCGGGAAGAACTGGAAGGCAATGTAGTTCACTCCGTCGACTTCTTTCGCAATCATAATGCATTGAAGCTGGAAATCCCATACGCCACCAATTTCCGGGTTCTTGGTATCGGATTGCAGTTTCTTCATTTGTTCAAAGTAGTCAAGTTTCAGGATGGTAGTCCACGTAGACATGTCCTTGGCAACCCACTTCACATACTCCTTTTGCAGGTCTCGGATATATTTTCTAGCTTCGGCTATATCCTTGAATTCGGCGTTTTCCTTGAAGAGATACGCATGGAACACTCTCATACTCATAATCTTTTCCTCTTTTATAAAGATGGTTTGTTTATTACTGCGGTTCGACACCTTCTAAGGTGTCCTGTCCGCCCATTAACTTAGAAAATTCACTGAAATCAGTTAGCTCCACGCTTCTCTTCGGAAACATGTAGTCCAACAAAGTTCCAACGCATTTGCGTCGTTCGGTCGGTAATGATTCCGTCAAGATGTCGTACTCGGGAGCATCCTTTCCCTCGAAATGCAACGCTGTTCCAGCGCTAGTATGTTCAGCCGTAACGGTCAATCCGTTTCGTTTGGCCACTGACAAGAACGCTGCGGTAATGCACTCGCCGAGCAATCCAGTTAATACTTCCATTACATCCATCGTAGCACCCCGTTAGAGTATAGCGATGAGGGCGGCGACTCCGCCCCAAAACAAGATGCATGCCGATGCGATGCTTAAAAAGCATACAGCAGGACTATATCTTTCACGGCTCCTCATAGCTAAATCTCCACAGTGAAATCGTTGGCGGACAAATTGTTCAATGCAAACGGCTGCTCCCTTTCGCTACCATAGCCGAGAGGGTTCAGCATTACTTGGGTATTGCCAATCATCTTCTTATGGGCATCGTGCGTATGCCCGCATCCCCAGTACCTAATACCAGAGTAGTTGTACTGGTCGAGATTGAAGTAGAAGAATTTGTTCTTTGAACTATCCTTGTATTTGGGATTGGTGTTGCATTCCCATGGAGCAAAATGGGTCAATACAATATGAGGTGTAGCGGCGGTGATGATACGGAGCTTGTTTATTTCATCTCGACAAATGTCGGCGAGTTTAACATCCTTTCCCCAATACTTCCCGTCATACCACGTATTTTCCCATTCAGACTCTTCATGTATGTCCTCGACATAATGGTCCCATATACCCATCGTTCCACCGATGAGAACACCGCCGACCATGGTCAAATGGTCATTGTCGCATCCGAGTAGAGTTGCGTTCCCTAGCGACTTGCTAAAATTCTTGATTCGCCTTATCTTTTCCTCTGTCGTATCAATATCCTTGTCCCACTCCACGGTCAGGTCGTGGTTTCCAAGCACAAAGACGAACTGCTTGCACGATTTCGATATAAACGACAAGCACTCCTGAATTACTTCAAGCGAGTCGCCATAGTCGCCAGCAAGCAGAAGCAAGTCGGCATCCTTGCCGTATGCCTCAATTTGCGCCTTCTTTTCTTCGGTGGCGTATTCAAAATGAATGTCTGAGAGGAATTTCGCTTTCATAATATACCAAGTTGTTAGTTTTCAATAAAAATATAAATAAATAAACAATTTGTCAATAGGTATACATATATTTTTAATTAAATTCCATTGTAAATACTTTTTTACACTTACCCGCAGGAAACCCCTGGGTAAAATTGGCTCGATAAACTATATGTATGGACCAGGGAAAGACCATAATGAAGATACAGATGTTGGTCATAGGAGCCTACATTCTGAGAAAACGAGAAGAGGGCGTCGACGAATCGTCAAACGTCCTAGCCCGTCGCTGGATTGACGACCACGGTCTCGAATTCAGGAAGCTTTTCCGTACGGTTAGTACCCCTCGGCCAAACGATTCTTCTTCGCCCGATAGCGAATCAGCTTGATTTTATCGCTAGTAGACGCTGGCGCATGCGAGGTCAGATGCCAGTAACCGCACTTGTCGCACTGGTATGCCCTCGAACATATATCATGGTGCTTGTTTTTAGAGCGACGCTGCCGTCTAATCTCGCTCATGGCCTTCGAATAGCTATCAAAACAGCGTTTATGACATACGCCGCAATACAAAAGCTGTCCAAAACGCTCATTTTCGACGATTTCGCAGCTATTTTCGTCCTGTACAAAGTGTGACATGTATATCCTCCATGTTTATTAAAGCAATATACCTTATCGGTTTCAGAATGTCAATAGAAAATTTTTATTTATCTACCTCTTGACAACTCGGTTTTAATTTTGTATATTATGGGGTAAATCATATAAATGAGGTACACTATGCAAACCGAACTAGATATCAAAAAGACCGATATGCCTGGTTCCGCTGACGTATCCAGTGGAGCCGCAAATACGGTAACAGTCCAAGAAGCACCGAATACCGAAGCGCCGTCACAGAAGCCCGAACCCAAAAAGCGTGGGCGTAAAAAAGGATACCACCATTCCGAAGCGACAAAGGCCGCAATGAGAAAGGCCCGCACTGGTGTACACCCGTCAAAGGAAACCAAGGACAAGATTTCCAAGGCAAAGGAGGGCAAGACGCACTCGGCTACGGCAAAGCTCAAGATGAGCGACACCCGTCGTTACAACTTCCTCCGAAAGAAACTGGAATCCGCTCTGAACGGTAGTTCAAGCCTCAGAGATTTATTTACGTTCTTCATGAAAAAGGACGCCATGCCTGGGCCCAGGTCCGACTTCGCAAAGAATATCTACGACATGGCTGACGATAAAGTCAATCAGCTTATCAACACCAAGGCCGACACCAAGACCCAAAAGAAGGTCTATGCAGAAATAATCAAAACCATCAAGGAGCGTTACGATGAGCGAATCCAAGAACTCTCGACCCAAGACCCCGAATAAAGCCGATGAAACCCAAGAAGCTGAACACGAAAAAGTCGTATTCGACGAAATGGGGTTCCCGAAACGTGAACGCCCGAAGTCGCTAAGCGAAGTTCTGCGCTTCTGCAAGGACCGCCTTGGCAAGAACGCTGAGTTTGGTTATTGGGACAAGGGAGGCTTCCCTAATTGCACGTATTACAAGGCGTTCCTGGGTATCCTCGGGGACGGTATTCTAGTATACGATTCCGAGGAAATGATAGCCCAGTGTGCCGAAGAATGCGACATGTCGTACGAAGACGCCATGGAAGCGCTGGACTACAACACGTTCTGCTGCTACATGGGCCCCAAAACCCCGAAGCACATCGCACCGCCCAAGTTCCCCGAAAACCCCGAAGAAGAGTTCAAGGAAATGGAAGGTAGCCTCATTACCTACATTCCAGGATGCGACAACGCACTCGTCGGGTTCCTTGGCACATCGGATGGAGAGACGGTCTGCGTCTACAACAAGAAGCTGCTCCCCGAGATTGTCAAGGAGAGCAAGTACATGAGAAAAGAACTTCTCCTCGACCCGTTCGAGAAGATACCGTTCGACCGAAAAGCACTTAAACAGAAGCTCAAAGCCGCAAAAGCCAAGAAGGCCAGGAAAAAGGCCAAACGGAAATCCTGATAAACTGTAGAAGGAATGGGTGGGACTATGTAATGACTTACGAGAAATTTTGCAACATCATGAAAAAGAGCAGACTGCTATCCAGAGTTAGTGTCACTAACTCTGGTAGACAGTATTGCATCGCCGACAAAGAGTCACCAAGTCGGAACGTAACCATATCTCCGTCCGATGATGGCAAGATTTCCATAGCGTTCAACAACGTAAAGATTGAACGCTACCCATTCAAGTCCCTACACCTCACATTCTCCGCAAACAAGGTGATTGTAAGCATCCCATCCCATGAACTGCAGACAAGCATCGACGTGAACATTCTACTCCATTGGGTTATAGCAGAATGTTTTCTAGGTCGACCGAAACGCCCGTTTCTAAAAAGGTTATGGATTGGGCTTATTCGGCTGTGGCAGCACTTTCTAATCAAGTTTAGATAGTTCAAATCAGATTAAACTATTACAAGAGGCATCATGATGATTGCAAATCCCCTATATTGGTGGAAGTATTTGACAGGGCCTACTGCGGACAACGCAGAACACTGGCGGATGAGCGACATGCGGCACTTGAAGTATGTCGGCCCGAAAGATGAATGTTTTTACACGCTAACATTCAATGACGACGATACATGCGAACTGGATTCAACCACGGACAACAAGTATGTATTCAGCCCAGTCCATAAGATAATCAAGATGTCAGACCTGCTAAAAACATTGAAAGCCGACCGACTCCTTGAAAACTGGAAGCCAACATGGCTGAGCTACACGAAGGAGGAGCTTGAACTCCTCCAAAGCTAGACCCCGCCGAAGAACTTTTCGTTCGTTTGTATCGTCGGGGAATTCGGGCGTATTGCCTTGGCAAGCTCATGGAATCGCTTACCTGTCAATTTGTCGCCAGAATACCAGTAACAGCAACTGAGCCAGATAAGACTCAGGAAAGTGTAGTCAGTCGTGTCTATGAAGTACTGGCTATTGATTCCCAATCCGTTCACTATTGCGAGGAAATACATTGTTGCCTCCTTATATTTCTTCGCATTGTACAGCGCCAACCCACAGTTGTAAAGTAGACGGGTATTCATTCCATACTTGACGATGGAGCGAGCAAGGAAGTCTATCATGTCTTCGGCTTTACCAATATGTCCGATGATATCCGCCTTCATTCGGCTCGCCTCGATACAATCCTCAATCCATGCATCTGACTGATTCAAGAACTTGTTGAACCAGCGGAGTGCAGGACGGTACTTACCATTCCAGTACAGCTCTTTCGCAAAATAGAGAATATCCCTCGTACTAAATTCGACATTTTCGGCCATCTTCTTCATGAAGATTCTAAGGTTTCTTCCAGAATCACGTTCAACGCTGGACGCTGGCTTTCCATGCCTTATAGTAAAATCCAACGTGTATCGTCTTGTCGTTGATGCCAGGTACTCGTGAACGAATCCGACCCACTGACACGACCCCCTCTTAATTATACGGGTAACCGTTGTAGTAGTGGACTGTCCGATATAATATCGTGCGAGGAACGTATCGCACCCGAGAGTCGATAGCGTTTGCTTGCAACCAAGAATTGCCCTCTGGTTATCTTCGTCGATTATATCATCGCAGTCCAACCACATCACATAATCTTTCGTGGCCTTGCTGAAACTGAAATTCCTAGCAGCGGCGAAATCGTCTATCCACTCGAAGTCGAACACCTTGTCGGTGTACTTGGATGCGATTTCCTTCGTGTTGTCGGTCGAACCCGTATCAACAACTACAATCTCGTCGGCAAACGACTTTACACAGTCAAGGCACCTTCCGATTACCTCGGATTCATTCTTAGCAATGATGCAAACACTCAATGTACTCATGTTAATCTAATTAGTTTCAAACTATCAGTAAAATACATTTTTAACAAGAAAACCCGCCAGCGGATGCTGACGGGCCTGTTCTCTCTCAACCAAAATTATTAGACAGTTTCCCAGTCTTCGGCAAGCAGGTCGGTCTGGCTCGGCGCCCACGGTACACGGCCCTTCGGTGCTTTCGGATTAGTCGTCTGCAAGCTGAGGGTGTCGATATAAAGGTACGGTTGGGTCATCTTGGACTTCTTGTCTGGCGTCTGAAGTGCGATACAGATACCGACTCCGTTCCAGCCCTGACGACGGACACTCTTTCCGTCCTTCAAGTTTTGAAGTGCCTTACCAAAAGAATATGTTTTCTTCGCTGCCATATTTACTCCTTATTGAAGTTGTGAATTAACTCATGTATTAAAATACATTTTTACGAATCACTTTCTTTCTTTTTTGAGTTTTCTTCATCTTCAAATACGGAGTCATAGGCTTCGTCGATAACCTTTTCAAACTCTGGCGGTACATCAAGGCGGTAGCCCATCTTTTCAGCGCATCTTCTCAACTTATCCATCACTGGCATAGCATCAGGTCCTGTTCCATTTCACATGAACAAGCATATACGCCGCTTCCTTGTGACCAGGGCAGCCGTTTATGCAGATGTAATAGTCAAACATGACACTCCAATACTTTACCGTACCCGAATGATATTCGAGCGACACCTTGTCGCTAGAAAGGGCAAGCGGAGAGCCGCCAAACAGTTTCAAAGCTTCCATCTTCTTTACCATGCTGGTATCACCCGTCGAGCAATAATTGCTAAAGAAGTGGCCGATAGTATTCTTCAAGTAATCATGCATCTCCGTTTCGTCCTTAGGAACGAACGAATCGACTCTTTCAGTATTTTCTGTCTTGGCGTAGAACGCAATAGAATAGTAACCCTTACTGCAATCAATGCAGTTTTCTTTCTTTTCAGCCATATCGTTTCCTTTGTATTTGGTTGTTTTATAAGATGTCCGTGAAAATGATTATCCCTATAATTATTAGAACGAATACCCAGATACCAAGGTATCCATACGTGTCGATGGAGTTATAGATAAACCCCTGACCATTACCTGCATTCATCGCAGCATGTATTTGCAAAGCTGTGGCGAAATCACCCATTTTAGTGTCACTGCCTCTCGAAAAGGGGTACGGCATGACCGTTCTCGTCAGTCGTCAATAACACGGCACGACCTCTGTTAAGGGCCTCCGCTACACGAGTATCGACACGGCGGCCTTCTTCTTCGATAAAGGTTCTGGGTGTGTTCGATGTGTAATCGTATACCATATACTATCCTTTCTTTGTTTCAAGATACTTGTTAAGCAATTCGGCAATATCATTGAACGCCTTTTCGCACTGGGCGTAATCGTAGAACCAGATTTCGTTTGTGGGATAGAGCGGGTCACTCGGGTCTGCAGCAACACCAAGCTCAGGCCGCAGTTCGGTAGCGATATGGGCACGAGGCTTACCATACCCATAGAAACCACCAACGCAGCATGGTCCAGGTTCTATCGCACATTGGGGGAACACTATATACTTATCGCATACGGCAACGTGATACCCACGAACATCTACCGCTCGGAATCCTGCATTGGTTGCCGCAAGGTCAAATTCCTCACGGGTCAAAGGCTTCACGGCACTGGCTTCAAGTTTCTTCTGGTAATTTTCCCGTCTGGCCTTTTCCACCCTGTCCTCGGCGAGAATCTCATCGAGTATTTTCTGGGCTGCCGCATTTCGTTCTGCTATTTCTTGTTCAGTGAGATTTTTCATGATATAAAATATAGTTAATTCTTTCTTAATTGTCAACCAAAAAATTGGATTTTTTAACTTTTTATATTTTTTTGGATTTTTTTATAAAAAACTCTTGACAATACCGATTTAATTATGTATATTAACATTGTAAACACAAAAGGAGTATAACCATGAAACACACAATCATCCTCATCATCTGCATTCTGGCAACCGCCATCTTCGCCGAACCAGAAAAGCACAACATAAACAAAATCTACGGAAACGGGATTGCGTTCAGCGAACATCTCCTTGTCACCACAGGGTATGTCACCCGTCATACCGAACAACTGGATTCCATCGTGGTGATGGTAAACAACAAACCTATCATCGCCAGGGTAGAACATTCTATCGACACTGTCTTTGACAAATCCAAAAACGAGTATTTCACCGTTGCCATCGTCCAGATTGACAACAGCGTTTCGCTTAACGCATGTAAAATTGAAGACAGGGTACTAAAAGAAGGCGAGCCCGTCACAGTAACAGGAATACATCAGTACGACAGCAAGATTCAGCCGAAGTCTTTCCCGGCCAAAGTTGTAGCCGACTCAACATTTCCCAATTATGTAGCAAGTGCCCTTAACGTCGCCTTGCCTGGTGGTTTCAGCGGTGCCGCAATTTCCAGTCACGGAAAGGTAATAGGAATGACTTTCGGCAACAGCTCACGCAAAGAAAACGTATCTTTCTTCTATGACGGAGAACTGTTGACGCATTACATCCTAAAACAGAACCGACCGACAACAACAGACGTATCCAAATGCACATATCAAGTGCGAAGCTATGTCACCGTTAAATAATGAAAAAGCCCTCCGATTGGAGGGCTTTTCTGTAATCGCTTTCGTTAGTACGGCATCTTATCTTGGAGAGGGCTCCACCCCAGGTCTTGATGACGACGAGTCATCCCGATTGGTTCCTGCGGTGCATTATAGCTATAGCGAGCGACCGCATCTGGCGAAATCGGCTGCTTTGTTGTCTTCGTGACAGGTCTTTCCGCATTGACACCGTCCATCAAATCTACGTTATACGCAGTCTGCTGTTTCTTCCAATCGACATTCGCCGAAATGGGCGTGCTAGATGGGCCAGATGTACGTGTCTGTCCGCCATAACGTGACATGCCCCTATCGGCCACCTGATTCGTAAAAGGAGAGTTCACATTAGTTATATCTTGCTGACCAGGACCAGTCGTACGTGCTTGTCCAGGGGTACGATTTCCCATTGCTACCTGATTAAGAGGGCTGTTCACGTTGGTCACATCAAAGGACGATGCAGGACCAGCAGTACGGGCCAACTCAGGGTTGCGGTTCTTTCCCTTAACACCATTCTTTCTCGCAAGATACTCCTCATATGCGGCCTGGCTCTTTTTGCCCCATATACCGTCGATAGCCAAGTTAATACCGAGTTCCCTGTTGAGGAATTTCTGGCGTTCCATATTTTTGCGACGTTTCGCTTCAAGACGCTGACGTGCGGCGTCGGCTTCCTGAGTTTGGCGAAGCTCTTCGGTATTAACCGTGTTTGCGAAATTTCCATCGACAGTATTCTGTCCGTAACCCATGATTCTCCGCTGAGTCTCAGGGTCCACGGTAGCAGCTCTCGACTTTCTGCCCTGCATCCATGAAGGCAAGTCGAGCGCACCCTTAGTTTCAGCCGCCCACGGGAGATTATCTTTGAAAGACGCATACTTCTTTCTGTCTTCAGAAGGTGTCGTCAAAGCAGGCTGCTTATCCGCTGCCTGTGTCATACCTTCGCCAGCTTCAAAACAAGCCTTGAAGCAACCAGTAACCGCTTCCAGCTGTGACGGGGTCAAATTCAGCTGAGATGCATAGTATCTAAAAGTATCTACATTGGACATTATTGTATCCTACAATAGTCATTCTGCATATAGTTTATATAATTCAGATATCGCTACAAACGGGAAAAAGGTTATAAACTATTGATGAATATAACCACTCGGTATATCATGGAATTCATCGAAGAATACAAGAATTTGTTTGACTTGGTCGCCGACCTTCCTGAAGACGACCCTTGTGGCAGTTACAATAGCCTCATGAGGCCTGTCGAACTGAAAGAGACGGCTGAATCCAAGAAGTTTAATGGCGGGGATGAAGATAAGCCTGCAAGCGCATCGTTCATCGAGACCGAAGAAAAGAAGGACTTCAAGGAAGCGAAAGCAAGCAAAGAGACCGCACTCAAACCCAAGGTCTCTGGTGCAGCAGAGGTTATGAAAAAGAACGGCGTTGTCACAGATGTCGATATGCCAGAAGGTCTCAAAGAAACCGTAAAGGCGGAAATCACCAAAATCCGCAATGACGCATCAGACGAAACGTCATGGGACAATAAGGCCAACCAAGTCAAGAACATGTTTAACAAGAATGTTGCAACGATAGCAAAGCCTAGACAGACAAGAAACATCATCAACGCAGTCTCTGACATCACTACCGACGACAAAAAGTTTCCGAAAATAAAGAACAACCCAGAATTCCTGAAGGTCAAGGACATACAGCCCGTAACCAAGGTGAAGGTGGAAAAGATGAAGGCCGTGAACAACAATATGGTGGGCTATGACGAGCTTGATATTCCAGTCAACACTAAGTTCATCTGTGACGACTGGGACGAAAACGCAGAAGATGCAATCAAGAAGTTCAGGAGCACCGTCGATAAGATGAAGGGTATGGCAAAGTACACGGACGAATACAAGAACCGTTGCGCCAATCTTCTCTACAAGTACAAGGACCTCCCGAAGAAGCAGTTCGAATCACTGTGCAACATCATGGAATCAGTCAACAAGTAAGTTGAATCTACATTGAATAAAACAAAAGCAATCGGATTTCCGATTGCTTTTTCATTATGTCTGTGACGAACTTGTGTCGGCACATATATTCTCGTTAGACAATGCAGTGCTCTTTCCGAGGACAGTGCGTCCTGGTCCACCCCAAGTTCCCACACGATATCCCATCTGGCTCTCCTTCGAGGATGCAATCAGGTTCTTGACCGTGGGGTCATCAGAAGCGATTTTGCTGTCTGGAAACCACTCTGAGTCGAAGTTGCCGTATCCAACTTCCTTCTTGCCCATAAGGCTCGGGAGACGGTTTATCTGTCCCGTATGACGCCACGGGATAGGTGATTCTGGGTTCGGCTTTGCATTCACATCAAACGCAACCTGTTCAAAGCACGCCTTGTGTATACCAGCAATGCACTCGAATACGAAATCATCCAATCCGAGTGACTTGATAGTATCGACAAATAGTGAATGCCTATTCATATTGAACCCTAGAAGCTGGAACCTGCGTCAGAAGTGTTGAACTGGAAGTTGACCGTGTCAAGACCTTCGGAATCAGAAATGTTTCCACGTATGTCGTGAATGTGTCCGCACTTCGGACCATTGTTCCTTCCACCGCCAACAGGTACATATCCGTTCGATATCACGTCGAAATGCCCGTTGCTGTATTCAACGATAGTTTCCTCGTAGTTTTCCGTAGGAACGGACGCTACGATACGCTTCGGATGAAGAGCAATCTCAGGCTTGTCTGGTGGTGGAGGCGGAAGAGGTCTCGGGGGTATCGGAGGCATCGGGCCAATCGGATTAGGCCAGATTGGCCTGTGATGGCAACCGCAGTCATGAGGCGGGTGCGGCGGCATAGGTCTTATTGGCCCCATACAACCGCATACAGGAGCCTGTTGAGGCATGCACTGGTAACGGAAGGTCGGACCACCGAAATAGGCTTGGTGCCACGGATGCGGCCAAAAATGTGGGTATGGTGGAGGAATATGTGGAAGAGGACCGCATCCGCACGGTGGTGGGCCTGGATACATTCTCGATGGAGTGTACTCCC